>Ga0315288_10007089_pt1 | contig 14199 bp, 8 predicted proteins | sample YL17G11_20_MG_FD_203454 | JGI IMG/M metagenome (GOLD analysis project Ga0315288, IMG submission 203454) | Sediment microbial communities from Yellowstone Lake, YNP, Wyoming, USA - YL17G11_20 | ecosystem: Environmental > Aquatic > Freshwater > Lake > Sediment | place: USA: Wyoming | collected... | reverse complement strand
GTAAAGTGCTGCTACGGCGGCAAACGAAGCGTCGCATGGATGGAGGTCTTTGCCGGAGAGAAAGCCAACAACGTCTGCGGGTCCTATCTCCCCGAGGAAACGCTCGACGCCATCCGGGATTTTCGCGTCGCCATCAAGGGCCCGCTCACGACCCCCGTAGGCGGCGGGTTCCGGAGCCTCAACGTCACGCTGCGCCGCAGCCTTGACCTGTTTGCCTGCGTTCGGCCCGTGCGCCACTTCGAGGGCGTTCCCAGTCCCGTTCTCGCTCCACAGAACGTCAACATGATCATCTTCCGCGAGAACACCGAGGACGTCTACGCCGGATTCGAGGTCGAGTCCGGCTCCGAGGCCGCGAGGAAGTTCATCGAATTCGCAAAACGCGAGTTCGGCTGGGACATCCGTCCCGACTCCGGTATCGGCTTCAAGCCCATCAGCGTCACCGGCACCAAACGCATCGTCCGCGCCGCGCTCAAACACGCCGTCAAACACAACCGCAAGTCCGTCACCCTCGTCCACAAGGGCAACATCATGAAATTCACCGAGGGGGCCTTCCGGAAATGGGGGTATGAGCTTGTGCGAGAGGAGTTCTCCGACGTGGCCGTGGCGTGGGACGATTGCGGCGGAAAACCCGGCGGCAAGATCCTCGTCAAGGATGCCATCGCCGACATCTTCCTCCAACAGATCCTCACACGGCCCCTCGAGTTCGACGTCGTCGCCACCATGAACCTGAACGGCGACTACATGAGCGATGCATTGGCCGCCCAAGTCGGCGGCATCGGCATCGCGCCCGGCGCCAACATCAACTATGAGACCGGCGCCGCCCTGTTCGAGGCCACACACGGGACCGCCCCGAAATACGCGAACCTCGATAAGGTCAACCCGAGCAGCTTGATCCTGTCGGGCGTCATGATGTTCGAGCATCTAGGTTGGACAGAGGTTTCCGAAACCATCACCTCCGCGCTCGTGAAGACCTTCAGATCGAAGACGGTCACATACGACTTCGCCCGGCTGACCGAAGGCGCAACAGAGGTGAAGTGCAGCGAGTTCGCAAGAGCCGTGGTAGACAATCTGTAGCACGGGCGCCGCCGCCTGTGGCTCGGTGAAATGCGAGGGATCCGTCGTGGACCTTCAATCGGACGAAGCGCGCGAGCGCATCATGCGGCTCTTTCGCGCAAGCCAGGTCGGATCATGCGTGAGCAGCGTCACGCACGATATCAATAACTACCTCGGCGCCATACTCGCTTACGCGGACCTCCTTGGCATGAGCGGCAACATGGGCCCTGAATCGCAGCGCATGCTAAACCAAATCACCGATGCCGTGAACAAGAGCAGCGCCGTTGTGACCGCCCTCACGTCGATTGCCCGAAAAGAGAAGCCCGACCTAAGCATGATCGATGTCGCGCGCATGTGCGAACAGGTTGTCGGGATTCGCCGTTACGACTTCAGGACGAGTCAGATCGCCCTCGAGACCATCTATCAGGATGGCATACCCTCCATCGTCGGCGACGTCCCAAAGCTGAAGATGGCGGTGGTCTATCTCCTCGCCAACGCCGCCGAAGCCACCGAGGGCGTCCAGCCGCGACGGACTAGACTCCAAGCCGTCAGCGTCGACAACGGTGTCGAAATGGTCTTCTGGAATTCCGGACCCCTTGTACCCGAAGAGGAACGCGAACGCATCTTCGAACCGTTCTATACGACCAAGCCTTCCCCCCATCTCGGGCTCGGCTTGACGGCGGCGCGTGACATCGCACGGCATCACGGCGGCGACCTCACCTACGATCCCGATCGCGGTTTCGTCCTCCGCCTGCCGCGGAAAAGCCCCCTCACGCACCAGCTCTGACTGCACTCATTGCCAGCAGGCGAGTCTTTTCGGTGTCCACGTCGTCCACAAAGTCCATGCCGTCCATCATTTCGAAAAGCGCCTTCAATCTTGACTGCTGAATCTAGAAAGGAAGCGACGACACGGATTTCGCGACCATTGCGAACGCAACGCTGAGCATCCCGATGAGGCCGACGCCGCATGCGTAGCCGGCGGCGAGGACGGGGGTGTAACGGCGCCAGGTGTCCCTCCCGTAGCGCGGCTCAAAGACGCGGCGTCCGATGACTGCCCCGAGGAACATGGGTATGGCCGCGTTGGGGATCGCGCCGAGCCCGCCGATCATGCCGTAGAAGAACAGCGCCGGCAAACCGGCCACGGTGGTGATTCCAAGAAGGAGGAACCCGAAGCCCACGCCTCCCAGGATATAGGAAGGCCGGATCGACTGGATGAGCCAACTGTTTTCGCCGGTGGTGGCGGTCATGAACAGGCATTGGTAGGTCGCCTGGAGGGGCCACATCTTCGCCGTGAACGGATACGTCGAGGAGGGAATCGATTCGATGTTCCAGAAGAAAGCCCAGAACAGGAGGCTGCACACGAGGCAGATGGGCAGCATGAAAAGCTCGACCTTGACCAGGCTGGTAAACTTGGTGCGCGTGAGCGTGAGCTCGCGGAACATCTGTGTCGTGGGGCCGTAATCGGCGAGAGGCAGCGGCGCAAACCAGATATCGACGCCGCGATATCCCGAGAGGATAATGCTGCCTTCGCGCAGAAATGGGAACGCCACGGGACTGCCGGTGAGGCCGATCATGCGCGCGGACACGTAAGAAATGGCGGGGGTTATGAAAAGGGTGTACGCCAGAACCATGAACGTCGGGAAGCTGTCCTGCTTGAGCAGGAATTTGCACAAGATGATGCTGCAAGCGCTCGCAATGATGTACACGAGGATGCACCATCGGAGCCGGACGTCGCCGCGTCCCTTGGGGGGCTCCAACAGGCTTTTCCCGCGGGCGCGATCTCGCTTGAAGAATGCCTGGAAGACTTTGTACACGCCAATGAGGGCGACACACAGTGACGCACCGATGCCGATGCTCATCCAGAAATCAAAGTCGACGGCCAGTTTCGTGGGAATGAGCGACATGCCGGGCTTCCAGTGAGGCAACATGCCGAAGTGATGCAGCAGCGGATTGGCGACGAATGAGGAGAGCGTCGCGGCGATGAACGTCCCGGTGACCATCGAGAAGGGGAGCACCATGCCAAAGATGACGGCGCCGAGATCGACGCTGATTCCGGCCAGGGCGGCGGGCAGGATGTGATGGACGCTCTTGGTGAGATCGACGAAGGGAATCGGGATGACCTGCAACGTCTTTGTAAAGAGGACACCTGTGAACCCGGGCACGCCAACATAGACCGCGCCAAACGCCAGGCCGACGGCCGCGCCCACGCTGAAGACATTCCAGCGCCAGGTCTCTTTCTTCGAGGTGGTCTCGGCGAGGGCCGTCGCGCCTTCCGCGGCGATGGGCGCAAGCGGGAATGCAAGCTGCTCGATGTCGGAGGTGATGCGGAACAGCATGTACCCGGTGGTGAGGGCCGTCGCGCGGCCCATCGTCCAGAGAAACGCGGTCAGCAAGATCGGGACGTACCACGCTTGCTGGAGCAGGTTTCGACCCGTGATCGCCTCGGAGGTGCGTGCGGGGACGATCCAGTCCGGCAACTGGTCGGCGATGCCGAATCCGATTGCCTGCGGGCTCTGAACGAGGTACTGGTTCCAGATTAGTCCGCCAAAAGGTCCGCCCGTCATGGCGAGCGCGGCGGCCATGTAATAGAGGATGTATACTTCCTGCCGCTTGAGGGTCGTGAAGGAACGGCGCGCCATTTCCGTGAACAGAATGATGGTGACCCACTGCGCGGCGGGTCCGAGGCCGGAGCCTGCGACGAGCCCGAGATATACCGTTCCGGGCATCATCACGAACCCGACGAAGACCGCGCCGATCATCGTCCGGATCGTGAAACCGTCCTGGTATTCGAGCTCTGGATGTTCCTCATGCATGGAAACGTGAATCCCGTTGGGAATTTCGGATTTTGGATTTTGGATTTTGGACTGTCGATCTCGGAATCAGGAACGAGAGACACGAGAGACTTTGGCATCGATAGTCCAAAATCCAAAATCCAAAATCCAAAATCATGCGAAAGCGTAGTCCTTTCCTCGTTCGACGTATTCCGCACGCGCCTCGGGCGTGAGGTTGCGCCAGATCAGGAATTGGCCGCGCATGGTGGTCATGAAATAACCGTTGGCGCGCCGCCACGAACTCGCGTCGCCGCTCAACCGTTCGATGTCCACGTGGACGCCGCAGACGTTCATGTCCTCCATGACGGTCAGTGAGAAAGTCGTGTACTGACTGACGCCGAGGTCGAACGGCGTGAGCCAGAACTGCGCGGTCACGCCGGTCCCTCTCCTTTGCGTCTCCGGCATCGCATTGGGGCCGGTTTCGGAGAAACCGCCCTTACTCTCCAGCACGGAAGGTCCGGCCTTCACATTCTCGACGTAGAAATTACCTACCGAAACGTCGACGTGCGAGTCGAGAAACTCCTTGAGAAACGCGATGAGTCCGGGCGCCTCTTTCAGCGATACGGTGAACGGCAGATGCAGACTGATCCTGGTTTCCTTCGTTGGCGGGAGTTTCCAGCGCCGTTCGATATCCGGCACGCCCAGTTCGCTCGCCTTGCGGGCAGGATATACCGCCGAAAGCATCACCATACCCATCACCAGGATACACGCGCCGACGCCCGCGAGCGAACTGTAGTTCAGCTCGAGATCGCTTAGGATGGGCACGTTGATCACCGCGACGATGCGCGAGATCGTCTGGCCGAAGACGTAACCTGCCATGACGCCGAGAATGGCAAACACGCCGGCCTCGACAAGGAAAAGCCGTCCGATGTGAGACGGCGCGATGCCCAAAGCCGTGTAGATTCCGATCTCCTTGGTACGCTCGAAAACGGATCCCAGCATCGTGTTGAAAACGATCAGGCCCGCGATCACCATCAGGATCAGCAAGTTCCACAACTCAGACACGCGGGTGGCGTTGCGGCTGCTCAAGAGCGTCGGCACGCCGTCCAGGTTGGCGAAGAGGATATAGTCGAGGCGGCGGACAAGGCTCTCGATGATGGGCTGCATGTCCTCGGGGCTGTGGGGGAGAATCGCGACGGAACGGAGGTCGCCGCCCAGGTTGCCAAGCACGCGTTCGCTGGTGATGGCGACATCACGGAACGAGTGGTGGATGTAGCGCTGGACCTCTTGGGGATCCGGCGTGCCTTCCTCCATGAATTTCTTTTCCATCTCGACGGGGTCATAGGGGGTGAGGCGCTCGCCGTCGATGTCGACGACATCATTCATTTTCTCCGAGTCGTAGACGCCGATTACCTCGAATTCGCGCCCGAGCACATTGACCTTCTGTCCGATGAACGCATTTGCGAGCCGGGCCTTTTCGTTCTCGGAAAGTGCCTCGATTTGCGGCTCGGCGGGAGCCTCGCCCTCCCGTTTGGCGCCGGGACCCATGAATTCGGTCACCAGATTGATGGGCAGCAGGATTTCCTCGGGCGGCTCGACGCCTTCAACATAGGGATCGAGCCACCGGCTGTTCCCGAGTAAGGCGGACTTGATGTCGAAGAACTGGGTTTCCTGCGCGGTTAGGCCGGCCAGCGAGAACACCGGGCGGATGATGTCGCCTTTCTGGATATCGATGAAGGAGCGATTGAGAATGAGCGCGCCGTAGTACCACCGGCGAGGGGCAAGCGTGCACTTGGCGCCAAATTCGTTGCGGAGGGAGGCGTAGGCCTCGAACGGCAAGGGCGCCCAGTTGGTGGTGCGCAGCAAAACGCCGTTGTACGGCGTCGCGCCTTCCCTGTAATTATAGCGCTGTGTGCGGAACTGCGCCGTCACGGACACGAAGGACAATACGGAGAACGTCAACACAATGAGGGTGATGCTTGTGAGGACGGTGCGCGCGCGGCGCCGGCGCATGTTTGCGATGCCGAGCTCGAGCGCGAGGGCGAATCCGCTCACGGCCTGAACGCCCGACTCATGCTCGCCCTGCTCCTCGAGTTTGCGTTTTGACACGAGTGCCTCGAGCTTCGACATTACAATCGAGACGATCACGACGGAGAGTGCGGCCACCGCGAACCCGAGCAGCACGACCATGGGGCTCAGCACGATCCGGAAGGCGGGATGGGTGAAGCGGAGGAGCAGGAACATGGCAAGGAACATCGCGACGATCCCGGCAATCCGCGTCTCGATGCGCCGCCCGGCCAGAAACAGGCGTTCCATCGTGAAGGCGAACGGGAGCAGGAGCACGAGGTAGAAAACGAGTCCGCGCACAACGTCGTTCGCCATGCCGACTACGTCGGGATAGGCGCGCGACTCGAGGCCGAGGGCGCGGCGCGCCTGGATCAGATACTCCTGGTAGTCCAGGTTGTCGAGGGCCTGCCTGGCCAGTCCAATCGCCTCACCGGCGAGCTTGTGGAGGGTGTTCACGCGGGCGTTCTCGATCCCGTGGCGGCCGAAGAATTGAACGCGCGAGTCGTCGAGGCGCCACATATCGGTTGCGCTCTGGAGGTACGTGTGGTGAATCGCGGGCGTTGTATCGACGTCAAATCCGGAACCCGTGTTGAAGAGCTGGCCCGGAGGCGTTTTCTCGGGGACGTTCAACAACAGCATGCGCTTCTGTGCGGCGCCTGCCCCGGCCGTGATCTTGAGCCGTTTGTCGGGCTGAACGAAGATCGAAGCCGTCGGCGCGAAGAAGCTGATCCAGGGCGAGACAGTCTCGGCGAGTGTCGTGCCGTAGACGGAGGGAACGCTGTTGCTCTTGGCCTCGAGGACATCCAGGGAATTGAGGCGGTTGTAGTTGCGGGGATCGATGAGGTTGTAGAGGTCGAGCGTCTTGCACGGAAACGCCACGCACATCAGCTCCATCTCTTTTTGAACGGGAAGAATGGACGTCGGGTAGCTCTCGCGCCCCATCTGTCCGAAATCGGGGGCCCAGGTGATGTGGCCATCCTCCACGAGAAACGTCTCGAACGCGAGCTTGCAGGTGAACTCCGGCAATTCGCTGCTCGTCCCAAGCCCCACCAACTTGAACTCGCCTTTTTCGTCTGCTATCGCCATGGGACGGCTCGAGACGCCTGTGAGGAACTGCTGGTCGTTCTCCGATCTGGCAACAACGATGGCGTTCTTAACCGGCTTCGAAGGCAGATATCCCTCACGCGGGTCGAATGAGACTGCGCGTCCCTTGTACTCGCAAATGGTTTGAGGCAGGGAACGCTTGAGGTAACGGCCCTCGACGTTGAACGCATTGGGAAGAAGGCACGCAAGCAATCGGGCTTGGATCGCGAGGTTGTCGATGTTGACCTCGCTGTCGTTGGGCGTGGCCGTGAAAAAGCGAGTGTCGCCCGTCGTTACGAACGCGAGGGCCGGGATGCCGGCCAGCAGCGCCGCTTCGTGATCGAGCGCGAGTCCCGTGGGAACGAAAGTGACCCAATCCTTGCCGACGGCGGGGTTGATGGTATCCACGAACAGCCATTCCGCGGGCCGCCCGAAGGCCTTGGCAATCTCACCGGCATACTGTGTTGCGCGGCGGCCGAGATCGGACATGCGGGGCTTCAGGTTATTGGCCAACTGTTGGAAGTAGTGTCCCGTGAAGAAGAGTCCGGCCCGCTGTGATCCGGAAGATAGATCCAGGGCGAGCAGCGCCGCGTGGCCCTTCGGGGAAACGTCGCGTAACGGTACATCGTATTGGCCGACGTGCTCCCACGCGTAGCGGCGGATGCCCTCGATGGCCTCGAAGTGGCCCGAAGTGGCCAGGAGCCGCACACGCTTCTCGAACCGGTAGTCCTTGATAAGCTTGCCAAGTTCAATGAGGGTTGCGATGCCGCAGCTTTGCTCGGCGCCAGGCGCAAGGTCGGGAACAAAGGAGCTGCTGTCGTAGTACGACTCGAGGATAACAAAATCCTCCTTGTTGTGCGGGGCGGTGCTGACGCCGGGGAGATCGATCCAGATGTTCTTGCCGGTGCGTTGCTCCCATCGCGCATCGGAGAAGAGTGTGGCATCGAGATCCTTGGACTTCAGCAGTTGGAGCAGCGGGGCGGCCTCGACGCGGGTCATCCAGAATCGAGGCACATCCTGATGCGACCTGGTCTGGGTAGTGCTGCACATATAACGCGGCGGGCGTTCCTTCTCGACGAAGATGATCGCACGCGCCCCAAGATCGATGAGATAGAGCCACTCCTCGCGGGCGCCAGTCTCGACGACCACCGTCGCGTCGTCGAGATTCTTGCCTTGAACCGAGGTGAGATTGCCGAAGCCCGCATACACAAGACGCGTCTTCAGGCCGTTCTTCGATACGGCGGAAGGACAGACCCCGTTCGGATACATCGGATGCATCGGAAACGTACCTTCCGGCGTACGAATCTCGGCGCGCGTCGACACCGGCACGACCACCGGGAATTCCTCGACCTGCGGCTCCCCCACGCCCAAGGCCCGGAATTGGTCCATGATGTATCTTGCGGCCTGCTCGCATCCTTCCGTGCCGGTCAAGCGCGATGGAATCGCGGACAGTGCGTCGATATGGGCCTTCAATGCCTGCGGCGTGATGCGCGCAGCCACTTCCACATACTTGTCGGGAGTGATCAACACCGTCTCGGCGAGATCGGGATCCTTTTCCGTCTCCGTCGCCCATTTCGAGACGTAGAATTCCAGGAGCAGGGCGGCTGCGCCAAGCAACGTCCAGATGACTATGTGGCTAATCCGTTTCAAGCACGTACAGTCTGTTCAACCCCTTCAGGGTTGTTCCCGTTTATTGTCCGTCACCGTGGGTTTCACCCACGGCTATTCATATTCAACCCCTTCAGGGTTGTTCCCGTTTATTGTCCGTCACCGTGGGTTTCACCCACGGCTATTCATAGTCAACCCCTTCGGGGTAAACGGCGTTTGGAGGGCCGTTCCGCCTTTTCCGGGTTGTCTCTTGCACGATCATTTCCACAAGGTTTGCCTAGGATACCTCGGAGCTCGGCGTGACCCCGGAGGGGTATAACGTGAATAGCCGTGGGTGGTAACCCACGGTACGGGGCATCCGCTTACATCGACCCTGAAGGGGTCGAACTGGCGCAATCAGCCTAACCGAGGTATCTTTCATCAAAGTCGATTCCAGCTTGTTTCAGAAGCTCTTTCAGTTCGTCCAAGAACGACACTTTCTTGTGGTGTTCCGCCTGGCCCTTAATGTATTCGATCAGATGGTCCTTCTCGCTTATGGAATGCGTGAATGCCCCATAACCATCCTGCCAATGGGCGAAATCGGGCAGCAGCTTGTTCTCCCGCACCCACTTCGTGCTGCTGACCTTGATATCCTTGATCAGATTGGCCAAGGCCACCGTAGGATGTACGCTCGTCAAGATATGCACATGATCCTCGATGCCCCCGATGCGGTAGAGGTGGCAATCCTTGTTCTTGAGAATACCCCAAATGTACCGGCACAGCGGTTCTTGGACTTCTGATCTCAGAACCGGTTGGCGATTCTTGGTGGAAAAGACAATGTGATAGATGATCTGTGTGTATGTCGACATCTCGTTCTCAGTACGGCCAGAAATGGTAGACCTGTTGTTCCGTCACGATACCAAAAATGTTCCAGTAGCTGCCGACCATGAAATCACCCATAATGAGGCCAACGAACAGGGGCACGACGGGCTTGTATGCCTTCGCGCCGCCATATTTCAGCAATAGAACCTTTATGAGCCAGGCCACAAAGACGCACAGCCAGAGTTGTTCCATGGACCACGACCCGCTGACGGCGTATCCGACGGGATGAAAGGGCCACCACCGGAAGTTCAGGCGCAGGACGGCGAGAATGAGCGAGAAACCGAGCCCGATGAGAATCGCGTAGAAGGGCTGCCGCTGGAAAATCTCGGGGGTCGTGAACCATCGGTCGACCATCTCCCAGGCTTCGCGCCCAAACCATTCGCCGGGTCCGATGGCCTGTGCGGCGGCCCCGTATTTGTTGAAGACCCACAGCATGGCCCACAAACCGCAGATGATGCCCGCAAGAACGGCCAGAAACATAGCTATGAGATAGCGGCGGTTATCCATTTTGAGGCGCTCGGCGATGCGGAAGGCCTCGAGGCCATGCGGCATGGGATGTCCGCGGTACGCGCGGTTGAAGAAGTTCATGAAGCCAAACATTGCCATATCGTTCGGGTAGTCGCGATGCATGTTGCTCATGCCGAGGAATTTCACAATCTGCAACTGAGGTCCGATGTTGTGAAGATCGTGCGCCGGGGGGCCGAGTTCGGCGCGCATGCGCGTGACGGCGATCGAGAGGAGGAAATACAGGCCGAGGAGCACCAGTACGATTCCCAAGGTCATTCCCGCGTGCAGACAGAACCAGATGAGGAAGGCGCAGCCGCTGATGATCAGCACGGCGGCGATACGGACCTCTTCGCGCTCCCAGGGCGTCACCCGTTCCACATTCCTGCCAAGAAGGATGAGTAAGCAGCGTTTGAAGTGATGCCGCGTAACCCACAACGCGATCAGGGCGATCGCGTAATACCCGCCGGCGGTTTGCTCCTCGACAAAAGGAAAGCCGGGCATGCCGTGGATGCCGATGTAACTCGCGAGGACGCGCTGCAGTTTCCAGAAGATGAAGAAGAACCAACACGAGAAGGCGAGATCCGTCGGCATGAAGAAGCACATGCCGATGGCGAACGGGTAAAAGGAGATCCATCCGCCGCCCATGTCAATCCAGGGCCGTTCCGGGAAGAACTGCTGGATATTGTATATGTGAACGATGGGGATCTTCGGCAGCATCGGGTAAAGGACGTTGAGGCCGTTGACGAAGTCTATGATGGCGGCAACGAAAAAACCCGCCCAGAAAAGCCTGTTCCGCAGCAGCGTTTCGGGTTCCGTCGCCAGGAGCATCGGCACCTGGATGATGGGGTAGGAAAGCTTCTCGTTTTCCGTCCACTGCTTTCGGAAAAGGAGGTTCATGCCCCACATGACGGCGCATAGAGCGAAAACAAACGCGCCCCACCACGCAAGCGGGCCGAGCCACGGCACGAGGTTTTCGGCGCGGTACATCGACTCTTGTCCAATGTATGCGCTTTGGAGGGCCGCCGGGTCTTTCACGACCAGCCAATCCGGAATGTAGGGCAGGATCTCCCGGAAACGGCCCTCGAGGGGCGCATAGCGGTACAGATGCGAGAGGATCGGAACCAGGATCTCGAGCATATCGTGGCCGCAGAGGGCGCTCGCGATCGCCAGCATGGTGTAAACGACCAGGATCTCGGGCGGAGTCAGGGCCCATGTCGGTTTGAACCTCCTTACGACCAGGTTGCCCAGGATCAGGAGGGTCAGGATGAAAATCACGTTATAGAAAAGGCTTATGGTGGTCGGTTCACCCGAGTACCACATGATCTCGGCGATCACGACCCAGAAACAATTCAACGGGATGAGAATCAGCCCGATGACTATGCTGCGAAGGGTAACTCCCACCGTCAGCATCTCCCAAGAGCAGGATTGTGACCCGTAGGGTCAGGAGCGCGTCTTCGAAACCGCCCCGAGTGGCAGGGCTTTCTAACATTTTGTGAAGCTGTGGGTCAAATCTTCAGGTGTGAACCTAGATTCAGCAGTCAAGATTGAACGCGCTTTTCGAAATGGTGGACGGCATGGACCTTCTGGACGATGTGGACACTGAGAAGATTCACCTGAGAGGTCGTGTCCATTCTGTCCATTCTGTCCACTCCGTCCACTCCGTCCATCACTTGGACAAATCCAATCAACTCAAATTGCCGAATCCTGATTCGCTACACGAGGTGTTTGTGGGCGCCGTGTTTGAGGAGAAGGATCTGCGCGACCAGAGCTACGGCGATGAAGGCTGGCGTGTAGTGGAAGGGCACGGAAAGTCCGTAGCGGCCAGCGAGATATCCGAAAACGAGGCTGCCGGCAAAGGTCCCGGCGCCGACGGCGCCCTCGTTAATGGCGGCGCGCCGGTGTCTATGGTCCGGGTCGGCCATGCTGTAGAAGACGCTGCTGAAGAAGGCCACGCTTGCGAAACATCCGACAACGACGAAGCACCCCATCATAACGAGAAGGCTTCGCGTGTTACCGAGGATCCAGAACGCGACGGCGGCGGCAAGCTGGAGGACGATGAGCGGTCTGAAGTTGTGCTGCCAGCCACGGGTGCGGCCCAGCACGAGGAACGTAATCGCCGCGGTGAGCGCGAGAGCAAACGCGAGCCACGAGTACTTGGTGGCGGCGCCGCTGGTGAGAATGGACGCGGGCGTCTCTTCAAACAGGATGCGAAGCTGGCCGGACGCGACAAGGTCGTCGATACGCTTCGGGTAGACGGTCCTTGTGACGCCGCCGAGCGCGCTGCCGACAACGGTTGCGCACCATGCTGCATAAAGATGGGCCTCGCTGGCGCGGTCATGACCGGCGCGGGCTTCGATGACCTCCGGCGCTGCAACACCAAAGTGGTCTTTTTCGCGCGGCATTGATCGAAGCAGGATGAAGATCGGGATGCAGGTCGCGAACAGGAGGAGAAACGGCAAGCGATAGTCGTAGTCGTAAAGGGGCCCCGCGAACAGAGGGCTTATGGCGAATCCGGAACTCCACGAGATGTTGAACCAGGACATCCGGTGGGCGCGCCGCTCAACGTCCGGTTCGGCGCCGACCCACGCATGGAGCGCCGGCCAGAACAGCGCCGCGGCCGCCATCGAGACAGTGGCGACGGCGCCGCAGATAATCGCGTCGCGGAACGCGGGAATCAGAATGGAACTGACTGCGAACACGGTTACGCCGAGGACCGCCCAGTTCAGGCCGTTCTTCGCGCGTGATACGAATTTCACGGACACGAGACACAGGAGGGCATAGGCCGCCGCCTGGGACGCTCCGAACACGCCCGACATCGCGGCGTCGCCGCCTATCTGGTTGTACACGTAAAACGGAAGGACGACGATGCCGATCATCATGGCGAAATCGAAGAGGAATGCGGCCAGGCAGATTCGTTGATGAGGTGTCATAGGGAAAGTGCCGAGGTGCGGAGGCGCCGAAGTGCCGAGGTGTGCACGATGGTCAACTCGCGCCCACTTCAACGGCGCGGCCTTCGCGTACCGAGGCGTACAGGGCGTCTATGACGGCCATGTTGGCGATAGCGTCCTCCGGCGGCCAGCGCAATGGCTGGTGCGTTCGGTAGGCATTGACGAAGTCCTCGACCTCCAGTCGATAGCAGTTCGCGCCGGGCGTGCGGACTATCTCCTCGTGATCCCCTTTTCGCAGGGCAAACCGGGCGTCCTCCTCTCCTGGGAACCAAGGGTTCTCGATGAGAATCATGCCTTCCGTGCCGGCGATCTCGGCGCAACTGCGCGGATGATTCTCGATGCTCGATTCGAAGTGGCAGAGAATGCCGTTCGGGAACTCGAGCGTTCCTAGAAGCGTATCATCGACCGTGGTCCTCCGTTCAAAGGCGTGCGCGCGCGCCGGTTCGCAACCAGCGATCCTCCGGGCGAGGTTCACGCAATAGCAGCCGACGTCCATCAGCGAGCCCCCCGCAAGCTCGGCCGATGCGCGGATGTTGCGGCGATCGCTGAGCCGGAAGGCAAAGCAGCTTCGGATGGAGGTGACCTTTCCAATGACGCCCTCGTTGAGACGCTCGAGAATGTGGTCGTACATCGGGTGGAACCGGTACATGAACGCCTCCGCCAGCAGCTTGCCGGTGCGCTTGGCGGCGGCGGCCATCTTCTCGGCCTGGCCGGCGTTCACGGCAAAGGGCTTCTCGCAGAGGACGGGCAATCCCGCTTCGAGGGCCTTGATCGTCCATTCCGCGTGGAGACTGTTGGGCAGGGGATTGTAGATCGCGTCCACCTCGCCTGAGCGGAGCAGGCCCTCATACGAACCGAACGCCCGCGGCAGGCCATGCTCTTTCGCCCATTCGCTTGCGCGGGTCCACTCACGGCTGGCCACCGCCTGAACGCAGCTCGACGCGCTCATGCCTATGCCCCGGATCAGCGCCCGGCCGATATTCGCCGTGCTCAGAATCCCCCAACGAACCGGGCGCGTCATGCGTTTCTCTCCTCGTGGGCCTGAAGCTGCCAGCCGGGCATATTTTGGATTCTAGATTTTGGATTTTGGATTGATGCCGGGGGAGTCAACAGAAAAATCCCGGTTTGGTAGCAGAACCGTGTTCATTTCATGGGATCCCACGCATCGGGCAACGACTCCTCGGCCTCGACTTCGGTTTTTGGCGTCAATCCAAAATCTAAAATCCAAAATCCAAAATAGATAAGTCTTAAGGCACAATCGTGGCCGACTTGATGTAGTCCATTTTCGGAAAGGCCTTCGT
>Ga0315288_10007088_pt1 | contig 14199 bp, 4 predicted proteins | sample YL17G11_20_MG_FD_203454 | JGI IMG/M metagenome (GOLD analysis project Ga0315288, IMG submission 203454) | Sediment microbial communities from Yellowstone Lake, YNP, Wyoming, USA - YL17G11_20 | ecosystem: Environmental > Aquatic > Freshwater > Lake > Sediment | place: USA: Wyoming | collected... | reverse complement strand
GGACGTCCACCGGATCCGGGATGTGGTCGATGTCGGCATCACCCCAGCCTATCATGCCCCGGGTGTAAGAGCAGACGCCCGTCTCTTGGCTCCTCATGATGCAGATGATGTTGGACGGGCAGGCTTCGATGCAGTTCATGTTCGGATAGCTCACGTACCCGCTTTCCTCGAGGCAGTTGCAAGGAGCATCAGGATTCTTGTACTCATCAAGGGCGTTAAAGATGTGGCCGACCTCGTGGCTGGTGACCGCGTTCATTCGGTCGATCCACCAATTGTCGTTGTCGTACGTCATAACCATGAACGGCCCTTCAAGGTAGGCGTAAGCAAAATATGGATTGAGGTCGCCAAAATACCGGAAATACCCGTCAGCATCGTTGAGGCTGTTGGCGACGAAAATCGTGAAGGCCCAATTCGTGCCGTCGGCAAGACGCTGGTCGCCGTTGAAGTGTCTTCCCTGCTCCCAGATGTCAGGGTCCGGGGCATAGCCTAGGTTGTCGAAGATCTCACCTATCCAGAGGTACTCCTCGGGCTGGGTGTGCTGGATCGGTTCGTAGCTCGTCCGGGCCTCCGCGTTGGTGCGCCCCATGTGGAAATGATAGGTCCAACTCGGCCGCAGGCTCGATTTCCCCCCAAAAGTGTCGTAGTAGCCGGACAGGTCGTTCAGACCTTGCACGATTTCCGTCCTGACCCGGTCCTCCATCGTCGAATTCCAGTCCTCGGTATCGACATCTGCCGCTCCCGTGCTTTCCGGAAGAATGACGTTCACCGTCACGGAGCCGAGCAGGTAGTCCGAGTTGGTTCTCAGGAGGGTGGCGGCGTCGCAGGCCGACGCGGCTTCACCGCGTGGCGCAGGTGGGGGTTCCAGCGCATCACCCACGAGGGGTGCGCCCGGAGGCCCTTCCACCTCGGGCTCCGGCCCCCCAAGCCCCGTCATCGCCCGATGCGCCAGCCAGAGCACCCGTCCCTGAGGCTGCGCCTGGAGCCGCTCCGCGTCGTCTCCCGCCGGACTCTCCCGGAACACACGTGAGCCGGGCGGAGCGACGCGCTCGAGAGACTCCATATTCTGCTCGCCGGTCAGTATCACCAAGCCTCCAACGGGAGGAAAGGCGTGACGAAGCTCGAATCCCCCCGCCTCGATCACGGCTCGCCATTCCCCGAAGCGGACACCCGGGGGAGCCTCCACCAGAAGGACCCGCTGAGTGTCCCCGACGAGGGCGTCCGCAGCATGGGCGGTCGAGGGTCGATCCGGAGAACCGGAAACCTGGGTCCATGACGCCAGGAAGGCGAACAGCCCCGCGAGAGCCGCGACGAGAGCAGGAGGCATGGAGCCTCTCCACGACCGGGAATGGTCCTGGGAGGGAATCGGCGTTGGGGCTGAGCGAGTCAGGGGAGCGATCACGGGCAAGAAGTTCCTTGATCTGGTGGAAAGGATGCTTCGCACCGCGCCATCTTATAAGAACTTTGCCATTTCTACGACGATTCTGTCCAATTGTCAAGCCAATCGGGTGTAGCGCTCCGGGATTCTCGGGATTCCCTTTCTTTCTCCACCTGTGGTATATTCCAATACCACTCGCACTTCTATCGCACAGACGCGACGATGTGGTGCTTTGTCCCCCGCCAGTGGGCAGCCACGATGCTCCCAAGCGATGAAACGCGATCTCTCTCACTCATGCGGCGTGCCCCGACTTGCTCCCTCCCTCTGCACATCCGAAGGGAGGACCTGCCTTCCATGCGACGGGTGGTTCGCCCCTCACCGCTCCGCGGGCCTGATGCAGCGACGAGAGCCATCCTCTCGGCACCTTTAGAAGATTGGAGACCGTGGTGTCAAATTCCATGACACGCTGGGAGCTGTCTCACAGGATCCCCCGTTTATTCCTGGCAGTCACCCTCTTGCTCCTGGGGAGCTTCGGGCCCGGAGAGGGATCTGATTCCCTCGAGCCCGCGGCGAGCACTTCGTCGGATCTCCTCACCGAGAGGCGCAACGTCGCCTCCGCGCTTGAGGCGGCGGCCATCGAGTTCGACGTCCCCCTCAGGCTCCTCCAGGCCACCGCCTGGGTCCGCTCCCGCTGGCTCCAGGAAGCGTCTCCCTCGGCTGCAGGCGCAACGGTCTACTGCGGGATCATGGGTTTCCGTGAAGACGGTTCCTATCCCAGTCTCGCCGAGGCGGCCGCGCTCATCGGGGAGAACCCCGAAACGCTCAGGTCCGATTTCCGCACCAACATTCGAGGGGGCGCCGCGCTGCTGGCCGACCGGGCCCGCCGGGAGAGAAACTCGGGCGTCCGCGTGGACGAGCGTCTCGAGACCTGGAGGACGGTCCTCGAGACGTTCATGGGGATTCCCTCTCCGGACCGGAACGATGTTTCCGCCGATGAAGTCCTCAAGGTCATGCGGGAGGGACACTCCGAGCCCGGCATCCGGATCGACCCCCTGCCGGGCCTCGGTGCCGGCGTTCCCGCCGGGACGACCGCGGGCCCCGAAGGAGCGCCTTCCCCCGGGGAAGCCCCCGGACCGGCCGAGGAAGGCCCGGCGCCGGACCCCGCGCCTTTCCTGAGCTTTCCCCTTCCGAATCGAGCTCCCGAGACGGCCCTCATCGCTTCCGTTTTCGACCATTACATGGTCACCCCCTACGAGGCCGGAGGAATCCAGATCACCACCTATCAGGGCGAAACGGCGAGATCGGAGTGTGGAGGGAAGCTCGACCTGCCGCGGCGGGCCTACGCCCTTTACGATCCCGAGAGCGGCGCATGCCCCGCCGGAAAGCCCTCCATGGAGCGGTACTCAGGAGGAGAGTTCCTTCACGACGACAACCATCCCGGGTACGACTTCTCCACCTCGGACATTGACCCCGGGGAGAAGGGGCGCGTGGCGGTTTTCGCCGCGGCCTCGGGAAGAGTGATTACAACCTCCGAGGGGCTGGTCTCTTCCGGATTCGAGAGTCCCGGGGTCGACTTCGACGCGAGGCTTAACGGAGATACGAACCTCGAGGCCCTGGGTGCGGTGCTGATCTTCCCCGATCCTCCCTTCGATCAGTACGCCGTGGGCTACCTCCGCCTCGACCCCGCCTCCATCCGATCCGACCGGGGACAGGAGACGAGAGTCCGGAAAGGAGACCTGATCGGCTTCACCGAGGCCGGCTCCCAGGATCTCCAGGCACCCCACCTCCACTTTGAAGTACGTAAGAAGATCCGCGTGGACGGCGTCCCCGTCTATGTCCCTGTCGACCCGTACGGCTGGCTGGGAATGGGTGAGGACCCTTATTTTCTCCTGAACCCGCTCTATCCGTCGAACATCAACGGCCCCCTCTGGGAGAAATGCACCGACCAGTTCGAGCCCAACGACCGGCCCGAGTCCGCCTTCGGGCCGCTCTCGCCGGACTCTTCGCTATCGGGAAAGCTCTGCAGCCCGACGGACGAAGACTATTACTCTCTTGAACTAAAAGAGAACGAGCGAGTCCGCATCACCCTTGCGAGCCCTCCCGCGGTGCTGAACGATTACCGGTTCGAGATCGACGACTCGTTGCTCGCCAAGGTGGCCGGGTCCGTCCGGGGCCTCGACCAGGATGAAGTGCTGGACTTCACGGCCCCGGGCGCCGGAGTCTACTACCTCCGGATATTCGGGCCGGGAGGAAATTTCAACAGCAGCGCCTCCTATTCCCTCTCCCTGGAACGTCTTCCGGCGCAGGACGCTTCACTCGCCGATCTGATCGGGACCGCCGTGTCGAACCCGCCCGCCACCCTCCGCCCGGGGACCCGTTTCTCCGCCACGGACACGGCAAAGAACCAGGGCGCCTCTCCTTCGAGGGAGACCGCCACACGTTACTACCTCTCTCTGGATTCCCGGAGGGACGGGGCCGACATCCCGTTGGAGGGAAGTCGGGCCGTCGCGAGCCTGGCAGCCGGCTCCATCTCCACCGGAACGGCCGATCTCGCCGTCCCTCCCTCCGCTCCGGCAGGGACCTATTTCCTCCTGGCCTGCGTGGACGATCCGGATTCCGTCCAGGAGAGCATCGAAGGGAACAACTGTGTCGCCTCGGCGGAGGCGTCGCAGCTCCAGGTCACCCTGCCGGACCTGCTGGAGGAGAACGTGTCGGTGATCACTCCCTCCCAGACCTTCTCTCCCGGGATGAGCATTGCCGTCCAGGAAACGGTCCGAAACCAGGGAACCGTGATCGCTCCCTTCTCGATCACCCAGTACTACTTCTCCACCGACTCTCAGCAGATCACCAACGGCAGGCCTCTCGTGGGGAGCCGGAGCGTGCCCAGACTCGCTCCGGAAGGAACCTCCACAGGGACCATGGATCTTCTGATTCCGACCAACGTCGCGCCGGGGTCCTATTTCCTCTTCGCCTGCGCGGATGCCAGAACCGCCATCGGGGAATCCGACGATTCGAACAACTGCAGCGCTGCAGCGGACCAGGTTCTGGTCGCCCTGCCTGACCTCGTGGGGGTGTCCCTGACGCTGACGAATCCAACTGTCAAGGCCGTCCCGGGGCAGAGCCTGATAATCGAGGATGAGGTCAAGAACGCAGGATCGGGGACGTCCGGAAGGTCGACCACGCGGTACTATCTCATCAACGACACGAGGGAGCCGGTCCTGCTGAAGGAGACCCGGGCGCTACCGGGCCTTGCGGCGGGCTCCTCTCTCAGAGAAAAACTGGGCCTCACGATTCCACCGGGGATCCCCGAGGGGAGCTACCTTCTGCGGGCCTGCGCCGACGACACGAAACTCGTGAGCGAAGTCAATGAGACGAACAACTGCCTGGCCGCGGTGGAACAGGTGCAGGTCGTTCTTGGGGACCTGGTGGTTTCCCTGAGAGTCGTGCCGACATCGGCCTCTCCCGGCACGGACCTCGTCATCGAGGATACCGTTCAGAACCAGGGTGACGGGCCGGTGGGAAGCTCCACGACGCGATACTACCTGCGGAAGGACTCCGGCAACATCCTGCTGCCGGGAGGTCGTGTTGTGCCCGGGCTCGCGGCCGGGGAGTCTTCGCCCGGGAAGGCCGTCGTCACTCTTCCTGTCGGCACTCCCCCTCCAGCGCCCCCCGCCCCGGGCTATTTTCTTCTCTCCTGCGCCAATGACACGAGAGTCGTGAGGGAGCACCTCGACGACTATGCGAATAACTGCACGGTTTCGACGAACCCCATCCAGATCCTCCTCACGGATCTCATCCAGGTCTCGGTGACCGACCCTCCGGCGGAGGTAGCGGCGGGGCAGGGTTTCAGCATCACGGACGTGATCAGGAACGACGGTTCCGCCGCCTCGGGCACCTCCGAGACCCGCTACTATCTCTCCCTGTCCAGCGGCGCTCAGAGGAATCTCCTTGACATCTATGTCGGACGCCGGGCGGTCGAGAGCCTCCAGCCCGGCGAAACTTCCGAAGGAACCGGAGATGTCAGGATCCCGGACACGGTGCGGCCGGGCAAGTACCACCTTCGCTCCTGCGCCGACGGCCCAAGCCTCATTCAAGAGAGCAGCGACGACAACAACTGCCTCGCCTCCGCAAACACAGTCGAGGTGCTTCAGCCCGATCTGCTGGAGACGGAGGCGAACTTCCAGCCCGCGTCTCTATCCCCGGGCGACGTGCTCCTGGTCACGGACAGGGTGGAGAATGGCGGGGAAGTTCCGGCGGGCAGCACGACCACCCGGTTCTACCTCTCACTCTCGGGGGACGGCCTGAAGCACCCAGGGGACATCCTGATCGGAAGCCGGAACATCCCCACACTGGATGGACCGGAAGGCTCCTCGACGGCGACCACGGCCATCACCCTCCCGATCAGCGGACTGTCGGGATCCTACTTCCTGCTCGTCTGCGCGGATGACCGGCAGATCGTCACGGAAAGCGACGAGGGCAACAACTGCCTGGCCTCCTCGAGCACCGTCGAAGTCGTGGTGGACTCCGATCTCACCGAGACATCGGTCTCGTTCACTCCGGCATTCGCCGCCCCGGGCACCATGCTATCGGTCTCAGATACGCTCAAGAACCAGGGGCTGGTGGCCTCGGGGAGATCGACCACCCGTTTCTACCTGTCGAAGGGCACGCAGACAGACCTCATCGGGGAGCGGCTGGCAGGCGGTCTGCTTCCGGGAGGAACCTCGCCCGGCACGACCCCCATCACCCTGCCCCTGAGCACGGCGGCCGGTGACTACTTCCTGCTGGCCTGCGCCAACGACGCCCGCACCGTCTCCGAAACAGACTTGACCAACAACTGCCTGCAGTCCGCGAGCCAGGTCAGCATCGTCCTTGCTGATCTGGTGGTGACCTCGATTTCGGAGCCGCCGGCCGTCACGGGTCCGGGGAACCCCATATCCGTCAGCGACACCGTCAGGAACATCGGAGACGGTGCTTCCGTGAGCTCCACCGTGCGCTACTATCTGTCACCGGATGCCGTGCGGGACGCCGGTGACCTTCTTCTCGGGGGCCGCGCCGTCGCCGGCCTTCCTCCGGCGGAAGAATCCGACGGGAGTGCGACTCCGACCATTCCGCTCAGCACGCCGGAGGGGAGCTATTTCCTTCTGGCCTGTGCCAACGACACCCTGAGCGTTCCGGAAAGCGACACCTCGAACAACTGCCGCGCGTCGACAGGGCAGGTGCAGGTCCTCCGGACCAACCTCGTCGTCACCTTCGTCTCCAACCCGCCCTCCACCGCGGCCCCGGGGAGCGGTTTCACCGTCACGGACACCGTCCGGAACATCGGCCCCTCGGGAGCTCCCGGTTCGACCACGCAGTATTACCTTTCCCTGGACGCTCAGAAGGACCTCACCGATGCTCCCCTTTCCGGGACCCGGAGCGTCCCGTCTCTGGACGCCGGAACAGACTCCAGCGGCCCCGCTTCCCTCACGGTCCAGCTGGCGACTCCCGCGGGGACGTACTTCCTGCTGGCCTGCGCGGACGCCACGGGCGCGGTGCCGGAAAGCAACGAGGAAGACAACTGCCTGCCCGCTTCGGTAAAGATCCAGGTCTTGCTTTCCGACCTGCAAGTCACCTCATTGAGCGATCCCCCTGCCATCGCGGGTCCCGGCACCAGCTTCGTTGTCCTGGAGACCACGAAGAACATCGGTACGCTCGCCTCGACCAGCTCGGTCACCAACTACTACTTGTCGTCGGATGTCGTGCGGGACGCCAGGGACATCCTTCTGACGAGGGCCCGCGTCGTCGCCGGCCTCCCTCCGTCAGGAGAATCCCCCGGGAGTGCGGCTCCGACCGTTCCGCTCAGCACGCCGCAGGGGAACTATTTCCTTCTGGCATGCGCCAATGCCACGGGCAGCGTTCCGGAAAGCGACGCGTCGAACAATTGCCTCCCATCGACAGGGCAGGTGCAGGTTCTCCGGACAGACCTCGTGGTTACCTCCCTGTTCGACCCGCCCTCGACAGTGGTCGCGGGGAACAGCTTCACCGTCACGGACACCGTCCGAAACAGCGGCGATTCAGGATCTCCCTCCTCGATCACGCAGTACTACTTCTCCCGGGACGACAAGAGGGACTCGGCTGACCTTCGCTTGACGGGGAGCCGGAGCGTGCCGCCCCTGGACGCCGGAAAAGACTCCAGCGGTCCCGCCTCCCTCACGGTCCCGCTGGCGACCCCCGCGGGGACGTACTTCCTGCTGGCCTGCGCGGACAGCACGGGTGTGGTGCCCGAAAGCGACGAGGCGGATAACTGCTTCGCCGCAACAGGAAAGGTGGAAGTCAAACCTCCTTTGCCGGATCTCGTGGTGAGCTTCCTGCAAGATCCTCTTTCGAGCATCCCCGCCGGGAAGTCGATTTCCATCTCCTTCGCCATTCAGAACCAGGGCTACGCCGCGGCGGGCAGCTCGAAGACCGGGTTCTACCTGTCCAAGGACCCCGCGAAAAGTCTTCGCGAGCGTTCTCTGGCAAGCGTCTCCGCGACCGGCCTGGCGGCAGCCGAGAATCGGACTGCAACCCTGACGGCGACAGTCCCCCTCACGACGCCGGCAGAGATCTTTTTCGTGGTTGCCTGTGCCGATGACTCAAGCGCCGTGTCGGAGATCAGCGAAACGAACAACTGCCGGGTCTCCTCCACTGCGGTCGGAGTGCTTCAGCCGGATCTCGTGGAGTCTCTCGATTCCGTGCCGCCTCTCACGGTCATGACCGGATCTTCGCTCCCGGTGACCGACACGGTCAGCAACCGGGGCGACGCGCCTTCTATTGCCTCCACGACTCGGTACTATCTCTCGGCCGATCTCGTCATCGACAGCACCGACATAATGCTCCAAGGAAGCAGGGCCGTAGCCCCTCTGGCAGTCCTTGCGCAGTCGAAGGGAAGTGCGACGGTCACGATCCCCACCACGACCCCCTCCGGTGAGTATTACCTCGCCGCCTGCGCCGACGACAAGGGGGCGGTCGTAGAGACGGACGATTCCAACAACTGCAGCAGCCCGAAGGGCACGATACAGGTGCAGTCCTCCCTTCCCGATCTGGTCGAGACTCTCCTGTCCGATCCACCCTTGGCGGCCGCCGCAGGGATCAGCTTCAGAATCACCGATACGGTGAAGAACCAGGGCTCCGTCGCCGCCCCCGCGTCCACGACGCGCTACTATCTCTCGAACGACACGAGGCGGGACTTCGGCGACACCCCTCTTCAGGGCTCCCGGATCCTGCCCGGCCTCGCGAAGCTGGCGACTTCCACCGGATCGGCCTCCCTCACGGTTCCGTCCGGGACACCCTCGGGGACCTACCATCTCCTGGCCTGCGCGGATGACGGCGGACCGGACAACCCGGGGGTGTTGGTCGAGATCAGCGAATCGAACAACTGCCTCGCCTCGACAGGACGGGTTCAGGTTCGGCTTGCGGATCTTCTGGCAATTCCGGTGACGAATCCGCCCGAAACCGTCGCCGCCGGCAAGAGCTTTTCCGTCACCGACAAGAGCCAGAATCTGGGCCCGGGATCCTCCCCGCGTTCGACCACACGGTACTACCTCTCCGCCGACGCCCTCAGGAGTGCAGGCGACAGGCCCCTGACCCCGAGCCGGTCCATAGGTGTCCTCGCGGCCGGGACCGCTTCCACGGGGACTCTTGCTCTCTCAGTTCCGGGCACGACTCCGGCCGGTTTCTATTTCCTCCTGGCCTGCGCGGACGATGCCGGCGCCGTGGTCGAGGCCGACGAGGTGAATAACTGCCAGGTCTCCGCGCGCCAAGTCCAGGTTGTCTCCGCCGACCTGCTGGTGACGTCTCTCACCGATCCCCCGGGAGGATCCCTCGCCGCCGGCAAGAGCTTTTCCGTCACCGATACGGTGCAGAACCAGGGACCCGGGCCATCGGGAGCTTCGACCGTCCGTTACTATCTTTCGACGGACCCCCACGAGAAGTCCATGGGAGGGCCTCTTACGGGAACGAGATCCGTGCCATCCCTGACGCCACAGGGGATGACGGGCAGCACCTCAAAGGGAACAGCTTCCGTGACGATACCCCGTGGGACCCTTGCAGGAATCTATTTCCTGCTGGCCTGTGCCGACGATGCCGGCGCCGTGACGGAGAGCAACGAGGCAAACAACTGCCTCGCCTAGTCAGGCCAGGTGCGAGTCCTCCAGCCGGACCTCGTGGAAGTCCTCATGACGGAACCGCCGCCCACCGTGGCTCCGGGGAAGTCGTTCACGGTCAGCGACTCGGTCAAGAACGTCGGGTCCGTGAGCTCCGGGGGCACGACGACCCGCTACTACCTGTCGGCGGATTCCCGACCGGATGGCGGTGACAGGCTGCTCACGGGGACCCGGAGCGTGGCCGCCCTCGCCTCCGGGGCCGCTTCCAACGGGACCGTGAGCGTCACCGTGCCCGGCACGACACCCGCCGGGAGCTACTTTGTGCTGGCTTGCGCCGATGACAAGTATGCCGTTACCGAAAGCAACGAGGGGAACAACTGCCTGGCCTCGACGGCCCAGGTGCAGATAGTGCTCCCGGATCTGGTGGAAAGATCGATGGAAGATCCGCCGTTGAGCGTTGTACGGGGCACCGGGTTCACTGTCACGGAAACGGTTCTCAACCGGGGGCTGGGCGCCGCCAGCATCTCGACCACGCGGTACTATCTCTCGATCAACACCCGCAAGGATGCAGGCGACACGCTTCTCACGGGAAGCAGATCCGTTGCCGCGCTCGCACCGGGCGCCACGGCGACAGGAAGCGCCACCCTTACGGTTCCATCCTCCACGTCGGCCGGCGACTATTACCTGATTGCCTGCGCGGATGACAGCGGCGCGGTGGTGGAGGCGGACGAAACGAACAATTGTCGGCTCTCCATCGATAAGATCCAGATCAAGACCGCTCCCTGACGGCATTCGAGGTGGCTTGGGACGCTGTACCGAGCGCCGATTGACCCGCTGCAGTCGACGAGCTCTGCTGCCCGGGCGTCGTTCGCGCGAGTTGCGCAGATGTCTTTGGCGCCGGCGATGCTTCGCGGTCTGCTGGAGCGGGTCCCGGAGCCTCCGCTCCGCGGTGACGTGCCGGCCTGATTCTCCTTCCCTCGTCCCATGTCGTATAGTTCGCCTCGGGAGTTCCCGGAGGTGTTCCGGTCATGGACCCGGCGCGGCGAACGAGGCTCTTCTACCAGGCCTGCGCCATGGGGTTCGCGGCGCACTTGGCCTACAACCTGGCCCGGGACCCGGTGGTGTCCCTGTGGGCGCGGCACCTGGGGTTCTCGCCGGAGCTGGTGGGCGTCCTCATGGGGGCTTCCACCCTGACGGGGGTCCTCACCAAGTTCCTCTTCGGGGCGCTCTCGGACAGCACCGGGCGGCGGCGGATGCTGATCCTGGGCACCTCCGTGACCGCCTTCGTCCCCGTTCTCTATTTCCTGAATGACAGCTTTGGCTACCTGGTCTGCGTCCGGCTGATCCACGGGACGGCCACGGCGATCCTGGGACCCGTGGGGAGCGCCGTGGTGGCGGACCTGGCCGGCGCGGACGAGCGGGGCTTCCGCCTGGGGACCTTCTCCTCCGCCGCCCGCTCGGGACAGCTGGTGGCGCCCTGGGCCGGCGGGCTGCTGATCCAGTACGCGGGCTACCGCCATCCGTTCGCCGCCGCCGGAATCTGCGGCGTGGCGGCGCTGGTCCTCGCTCTGGCCCTCCCGGAGACGGGAAGGCCGGCACGCCGGACCTTGCGCGAGCACGCGGGCCGGATGATGGAGGGGTTCCGGGAGGTCTTCTCCAGCCGGCCGATCCTGGTGACCTCCGTCGCCGAGGCGCTGCAGTTTTTCGCCACGGGGCTCCTCCAGGCGATGCTGCCGATCTACGCCACCGAGGTGGCGGGGCTGACCCCGGTGCAGGCGGGCACGCTCTGGGGAATCCAGCTGGCTGTCCCCATCCTCTCCAAGCCCCTTTTCGGGCGGCTGTCCGACAGGTGGGGACGCCGCGGGCAGATCGTGGCGGGCTTCCTGGTGGGCGCCGCGGGGATCGCCTCGGTTGCGTGGACCACCTCATTCCCGCTCCTGATCCTGGCCTGCGCCGGTTACGGGCTGGGAGTGGCCGTGACCACCTCTGCCACCGCGGCCTACGTCACCGATCTGTGCCGGCGGCAGGACTACGGCGCCGCCCACGGCGTTTTCGGGACGATTTACGACATCGGCCACTGGAGCGGACAGACCTTATCGGGGATTCTGGTGGTGGCGGCGGGGTATCGGGGGGCGTTCGGTATCTACGCGGCGGGACTGCTGGCGGCGGCGGTGATGTTCGGCGCGCTGGGAAAGCCGGCGGGAGGGCGGAGGGCCGGGGCGCGCTGAGAAGCGCCGGGGCGGGGCGCGAGGGGGGCTACTCCCCCTTGAGCTTCTCCGTGAGCAGCTTCCGAATCACGGCGGGGTTCGCCTTTCCCTCCGTCGCCTTCATCACCTGTCCCATGAAGAAACTGAAGGTGGCGGTCTTGCCGGCGCGGTACTGGGCCAGGGGGCCGGGGTTGGCGGAGAGCACCCTTTCGATTGCGGCGAGGAGCTCCGGCTCGTCGCTGATCTGGACGAGGCCCCGGGCGCCGACGATCTCCTCCGGGGCGCGCCGGCCGGTCCACATCTCCTCGAACACCTCCTTGGCGATGGTCCCGCTGATGGTGCCGGCGGAGACGAGGCCGATCAGCTCCGCCAGGCTCTCCGGCGGGATGGGACAGGCGGTGATCTCGGCCTTCTCCTCCTTCAGCTTCCTGAGCACCTCTCCCATCACCCAGTTGCTGGCGGCCTTGGGGTTCTTCGAGGCCCGTGCGACGGCCTCAAAATAGTCGCCCAGCTCCGGAGTTGCGGTGAGGACGCCGGCGTCATAGGCCGGGATCCCGTGCTCCTTCACCAGGCGGTCCTTCCGGGCGAGAGGAAGCTCGGGGAGGCCGCGGCGGATCTCGTCGATCCAGGCGTCGTCCACGATGAGGGGAAGCAGGTCGGGCTCCGGGAAGTAGCGGTAGTCGTGGGCTTCCTCCTTGCTCCGCATGGGGGTGGTCTCGCCGGTGGCGGGATCGTAGAGGCGGCTCTCCTGGACCAGGGCCCCCCCTTCCCGCAGGACGGCGCTCTGCCGCTCGATCTCGTGCTGGAGCGCCCGCTGGATGAACCTGAAGGAGTTCAGGTTCTTCAGCTCGATCTTGGTGCCGAGCTCCTTCCGGCCCGCCGGCCTCACCGAGACGTTGGCGTCGCAGCGCAGCGACCCCTCCTCCATGTTGCAGTCGCACACACCCAGGTGGAGCAGGAGGCTCCGCAACGCCGAGAGGTACGAGTGGGCCTCCTCCGGGGAGGCGATCTCCGGCTCGCTGACGATCTCGATGAGGGGGACCCCGGCGCGGTTCAGGTCCACGCAGGTCCGGTCTTCGGCGCCGGCGATCCCCTGGTGTATCAGCTTGCCGGCGTCCTCCTCCAGGTGGATGCGGGTGAGGCCGACCCGCTTGCGCCCCTTCGGAGTCTCGACGGTGATCCCGCCCCCCACGCAGAGGGGCCGGTCGTACATGGAGATCTGGTACCCCTTGGGGAGATCGGGATAGAAGTAGTTCTTCCGCGCGAAGAGGCTCCGCCGGCGAATCTCGCAGCCCGCCGCGAGGCCGACCTTGATGGCGTACTCCACCGCCTTCCGGTTGAGGACGGGCAGGACGCCGGGCATTCCCAGGCAGACGGGACAGGTGTTGCTGTTGGGGGGATTGCCGAACTTCGTGGTGCAGCCGCAGAAGATCTTGCTCCGGGTGAGAAGCTGGGCATGCACCTCGAGCCCGATGACCGGTTCGAACTCCATCGCCACTCTCTCTGTCTCTCGGACGCTCTTCCGCGGGAAAAACCGGCCGCATTATAGCACCCGCCCGGGGCTGTCTTGCGGGGAGGGGTCGGCGGGTGTAGCATTCCGGAACGTGCCACCCATCCAGGAGATCCCCATGAAGAAGATAGCGCCCGCACTGGCCGGCCTGGTCCTCGCGCTCCTCGTCGGAGCGCCCCCCGCCTGGGCCGCCTTCGATGACCTCGGCAAGTCCTTCGACGCCTTCTACAAGACACCGCTGGACACGACCAACGCCGTCTCGGTGGAAAACCTCACCCTCCAGAAAGACGCCATGACGCTTGTGCTCAAGAAGGGGATCCTCGTCCCCATCCAGCCCATCGAGGGAGAGGTGATGGGAGCCATCTTCGTCGGGCAGGGGACCGCGTCGCTCGCGCCGCCCACTCCCATGGACGCCTGGTTCCTCAAGAAGTACTACGGAGCGGAGACCTTCTCCGAGAGCTTCACCTCCCTTTACATGCGCTTCGACGACGGCACCGAGAAGATCTTCCCCAAAGCCGCCCCGGGGACCGCTGAGGTCGTGGTGGCGTCCCAGCTGGAAACCATCACCAGGACCTACAAGGACCGCCAGGACATGGCCGACGGATGGCTGGAGTCCGAATTCGACATGGACATGGACTTCCTGGACACCCGGATCGGGGGGGTGAAGGGGCACGACTACTTCTATGCCCAGCTCCAGACCGAGAAGCGGGGATGGGTCACGTTCCTGCTGAATTACGGCGACGTCATCGAGCTGGCCCTCGGCCACGACCGGACCATCGGCGCCTACAAAGAGTTCCTCCCGTGGGCCAGGTTCCACAAGAAGGATGATTATCTGAAGGACGACAAGCAGCAGGTGCGCTACGTGATTGCTCCGGCGGCGGACAGCAAGGAGATCCTGGACGTGCTGCGCACCGACATGAATGTCTCCATCCCCACCACAAAGTCGGTGGACGTGGACGCCAAGCTCACGGTGACACCGCTGGT
>Ga0315288_10007084_pt1 | contig 14202 bp, 13 predicted proteins | sample YL17G11_20_MG_FD_203454 | JGI IMG/M metagenome (GOLD analysis project Ga0315288, IMG submission 203454) | Sediment microbial communities from Yellowstone Lake, YNP, Wyoming, USA - YL17G11_20 | ecosystem: Environmental > Aquatic > Freshwater > Lake > Sediment | place: USA: Wyoming | collected... | reverse complement strand
GGGGCCGCCGGCTGCCCCGAGATCGGGGAGGAATGCGCGCTCAAGGCCAAAGACGAGCTTTCGGCCGTCCTGGGCCATCCCGACGTCGTCTTCGTCGTGGCCGGCCTCGGTGGCGGGACCGGCACGGGGGCCGGGGTCGTTATCGCCAAGATCGGCAAGGAGAACGGCGCCTTCGTCATAGCCGTCGTGTCCATGCCGTTTTCGTTCGAGGGCCGCCGCAAGCAGGTGGCCGAGAAGGGCCTCGAGAACCTGAAGCGGGTCGCCAACTGCGTCATAGTCATCGACAACGACCGGCTGTTGGAGATCGGCGGGAACCTGCCCATCGACGAAGCGTTCTCGATAATAGATCACCTGATATCCGGGCTCATCGACAACATGAGCCGACACATCACCCTCCCCAACAAGATCAAGGCCGACGTCCCGCTGGAGGTCGTGCCCATCCAGGTCGAGCCGGCGCTCAAGGCCGAGGAGGAGCTCGAGCCCGAGGAGGACATGACCGAGGGACACAAGGTCGAGGCCCCGCCGATGGTCACGGTGGACATGAGCGGCATGGCCGAGATCGTCAACAACGGCGATACCAGGGCCGCGCAGGGCCACAAGATGGGCCAGATGGTGGCCTCCGACCTGAAGATCCCGGTGGAGCTGCCCAGGAAGAGCAACGTGCTCATCAGCGAGACCAGGCCCTTGACCCTGCTGCCATTCCTGGTGTCGCAGGACGAGGCCGAGAACTTCACCGATGGCGATGACCTGAAGCAGTTCATAAAGAAGAACGGGCTGAACGTGAGGAAAGGCAATCCTGGAGGCGAGATGACCATGAAACAGAACAAGGATCGAAAGGAGAGCGACAAGGACCGAACTGTGAAACCAATGACCCAGATGAAGCTCGACAACATTTGGGTTTAGTGGGAGCGCGGGGCCGTCGCGCCTGGCCGGTGCGGGCGCGGCGGCCTTTAGCCCTCACATCACACATCACTATGACAAATTCCCCCCACCAGGGGTCGGGCTTTTACACCCGGCCCCTGTATTTTAGTGGGGTCGATATCACACTGACCTAGATCCCCCTTGGAAGGGGTCGGCTCCCCACCCGGCCCCTTCCATTTATTAAAGGTCTCAATATTTGTTTTGGTCTTCATTTTCAATAGGGTCCTTTTTCTGTTCCTTTTCATCTTCTTTATTTATGATGAGACCAAGAATGACTATCGCTATAAGCACGATGATTATGTTCAGTCCTCCCAGGATCATCACGATGGGTTGTCCGATATGATCTCCATAGATGAGAATTAGACTGGATATCCCACCCCATAACCCCAACCCGATCGCACTTAAAATTCTCCCGAGCGGCCCTGGCATAGAAATTCCCCCTATAAATCAGCCCCGATGGTGAGGTCGCAGCAGGCGCACCGATGGCACATGGTGCGGAAGAGCCTAGGGTCGAGGCCGTAGCGCTTGAATAATTTCTGTTGTGAAACGACCAGTTTCTCGATACGACTGGGGTCCTTTATGCCGACCTTCTTACCGAGGGTTTTTTCGAGCCTTCTCCCATTCGAATCGTTGACGCGCAGGGCCCTGATGTTCGCGACCACGCCCATGGCCGCGAGGCGTTCAACGCATCGGAGGACCTGGCCGTCGGTCTCGCCGAGGCCTATTATAATGTTCGAGCAGACGTTGCCGGGGCCGAAGACATCAACGCCCTGGCGGAGGCAACGGAATATGTCCTTCCTGTCAAGGCCCGGGCACACGATGGCGAAGGCCTTTGGCGTGGCCGTCTGGACGTTCACCTTCAGCTCGTCCGCTCCCGCTGCCCTCAGCATCTCCAGGGCCTCTAGAGGGACCGCGTTGGGTTCTATGCCGATGGGGATGTTCGGCAGGGCCTCCCGGACGCCGGCCACGACCGCGATCATCCTCTCGACCATGGCCTTTGTACCCTTCGGCACGCCCGCCGTGATGGCCACGGCCTCGAAGGGACCATCCTTGTAGCGACCGACGATGGCCTTGACCCAACGCTCCGTCGGCCAGTCGATGGGCCTTTCCTCGTCCGCCGAGCAGAAGAGGCAGCCCCGATCACATGTGGGATCTATGTTGACGAATGCCTGGCCCGGGGCATGCATGACGGCGGGGATGACCTTGACGGACCCGAGGAACACGCGCCCTCTGTCCAGGACGACGAACCGGTCTTTCGGCCCCTTCCGCAGTTCGAACCTGGAGCCCTCCGGGCCCATAGCGACCTTCACGCGCGTACTGTCAGGGCCGAAGGATAGTACGATGTGTGGTCTCGAGGATGTGGGCCCGCCCGAGGACCTGATGGGGAAGACGGGCAGGTGCGTGCCCTTCGGCACGTGGACCTGGCCATCGATTATTAGCTGGGCCTTCTTCCTGGCATTGGCCGAGAGGCCCGCCTTTGAACGGCGCATGGCCCGAGTTAGGGCTTCATCGACAATATCCTTTTCGGTTTGCGTTTCTCGGGCGGGTCTGCGGAGGCTCGACATACGAAAATTTATTAACTATCAACTGGTTTGCTGGGCTAATCAAAATGGGGCAACTCGTCGAGGTGGATAGCATGGACATAGACGGTTACAAAGTGCCGGACAACCTGTTGTATCATAAAGAGCATATGTGGGCCCGCGTCGAGGGCGACCTGGTCGTCATCGGCGGGACCGACTTCATGGTGAAGCTCGCGGGGGCCGTCAAGCGCGTCGTCACCCTCGAGGAGGACGACGAGGTCGAGGCGGGCAAGGCCTTCGGCACCATCAGCACCGGCAAATGGACCGGCAAGCTCTACTCCCCGGTGTCCGGCGAGATCGCCGAGGTCAACGAGGATGTCGACGCCAACCCCAAGATCATTAACGACGACCCCTACGGCAAGGGCTGGCTCATCAAGGTCAAGCCGTCGAACCTCCAGGGGGACCTGGCCGGCCTCATGAAGGCCAACGACGGAGCTTTCGAGCCCTGGTTCAAGGCCGAGATCGCCAAGCACGCCAAGAAGTAGGGCCCACTACCATTCCATTTCTATACTCCCAGGGCCATCCATCCACAGGACAGGTAAAGTCGATGCGGCTATACTCCCTCGGCGGGCTGGACTGGAAGGACACCCAGCTGTTCTATCACGCCATGGCCCATTTGGGCCTCGAGGGCGTCATCATCTGCAGGCCCAACGATCCCTACTTCTGCGTCGGGTTCCACCAAGACGTCCAACAGGAGCTCGATTTGATGTTCCTCAACGCCATCGGCGTCCCCTATTTCCGCCGTGAGACCGGCGGAGGGACGGTCCGGCTGGACAAGGGCCAGGTATTCTATCAGATAATCGTTAAAAAGGACACAAAGGAATGCCCGCCCAACCCGGAACGCTTCTATGAGAGGTACCTGCAGCCCGCGGTGGAGGCCCTGGATGCCTTGGGCCTAGGGGCCATCGTGGCCGAGCCCAACGACATCCTTGTGAACGGGAAGAAGGTTTCGGGGAACGGCGGCGCTGACGTCGGGGAATGCAAGGTCCTCGTGGGCGATATCCTCGTGGACTTCGACCCCGCCAAGATGTGCCGCGGGCTCAAGACCCCTACGGGGGCCTTCCGGGCGGCCTGCGTCCGCAGGATGAAGGCCGATGTGACCACGGTTCGGGCCGAGCGGCCGGGCGCGACGGTGGAGAAGGTGGAGCGGGCCCTTCGGAAGGCCTATCTCAAGGTCTGCGGCGACGGGGAGTCGACATGCCTTCCGGCGGAGGTCTTGGCCAAGGCCCGGGAGCTCGAGGGAAAATACCTGGCCAAGGACTGGCTACTGTTCCCTGGTCCAAGGCGCCCCTGGCGCCGCGTCAAGGTCAGGGAAGGGGTCCATGTGGCGGCCATGCCGATAGGGGACGGCGAAGAGCTCTTCGGCCAATTGCAGATCGAGACACTGGGCGGGGCCCTGGACCGGGTCGAGCTCGTGCCGATATCTTCGTCCACAAAGACGGACGGCCCCGCGTCCAATATGACGGCCATGTGGAAGGCCCTGGTTGTCCGGGAGGGCCGGCCCCGAAAGGACCTGGCGCGGCTCCTGATGGAGATGGACATCCCCAAGGAGAGGCTGGATGCCGTCATGGCCGACATCCTGGAAAGGGCAACGCGGCCCGGGTCCTAGATACTATCCCAACAATATCCTTTTCAAATTATAGGTGAAAAATAATATTTATAGTGGAACTCCGATATTCGTCATTGGGCCCAACCATTCCAAGGGGATGTCGACATGAGCAGGAAGCTTGGTATCTGCCTCGCCATCGTGCTTGCAATGACCTTCCAATCCTACTTGGTGGCGGCATCCCAAGGCGACGATGGTCCCGCCGTATCGACGGGCGGTACTGGCCCGAGGGCCCAGCTCGTCAACTGGACGGACACAGACTGGTCCGGCGGGACGGTCAACGCATCGAGCGATGTGGAGCTCAACCTGACCCCCGGCGAGGCGGTCCTGGCCTCGGATCCATCAAACATGGTCTCGCTGTATACCGTGACCGCCGAGAACATACCCTCAATGGTCGAGTTCAAGGGAAACCTCGTCTTGGCCGCGAGCAGCGGCGTGTCCGGCACTGACATCTATTCGTGCGACCTTGTCACGCTCGCCTGTTTGAAGGTCGCCCACCTGAACGAGACCACAGTCCGCGATATGACCGTCAGCGACAACGGATCAAGATTGTACATTTCCGGCAGCGGGCCGATCAGTCCACCTCCTTACGGGAGCGTTTACTTCTTTAACGGGACCTTTGTCACGAGGCACGAGGTCAAGGACGCCCTGACCCATTCCCTTTATGTGAGCGGTGCCCTGGAGCTCAGTGGCAAGATATACGCCATCTCGACGGACAATGATAACAGGGCTTACGTCTACCGGAGCCTCGACGACGGGGCCTCTTGGATAAAGGTCAACAACCTCGGGGCCAAACCCTATCCGCGGAACCTGTACGCGTTGACGAAGATCGGCAACACCATCTACGCCCAGACCGACGGGCTCGCGCCCGAGGGCCCGCGCGTTATCAGGTACAACGGCACCGCATGGGCATCGGACCCGGTCCCGGGAATGGTGAACACCCAAGGCACATTCACCGAGGTCAATGGGACCGTGTATATGACGAGCGGCGGGTTCGTCTTTGCGTTCAAGAACTGGACCTGGGTCCAGGTTCCGTCCCCGACATCACCCTTAGTCTCAGAGCTCGAGACCTATGATACGGGGACGAAGACGTTCACACAGGTCGGAGACCTCGTCCAGAGCAGGAGATACCATACCTCGGACCTGACCTCTGGAAATGTCATCACCGTCGGGGGCTTCGTGGGCGAGACCATTGTCGGTTCGGCCGAGGCCTACAATGTCACCACTGGGAAGAGCACCTTGGTCAAATCGATGGCCACCTCGCGGGCATACCATGCCTCGGCGGTCCTCAATGACGGGAAGGTCATCGTGGCCGGCGGCCTAACCGGGCTTCCGCCTGCTTATACACCGACCAACACGGTCGAGATCTATAATCCATCAACTGACACATGGGCCACTACCCTGAACTCTCTGTCGGTGGCGCGGTCCAACCTGACACTGACGAAGCTCAATGATGGGCGGGTCCTGGCGGTGGGCGGCAACAGCGGCCCGACGACGGAAGTGACCACGGCCGAGATCTACAGTTCGGGATCGGGCCTCTGGGCCGCCGTGGCGCCCATGAACTTTGCCCGGTCCAACCACTCGGCCGTGCTCCTGCAGAACGGCTCGGTCCTTGTTTGCGGCGGGGGCTCGGGCGGTGGTGTCCCTCTGAGCAAGGCCGAGGTCTATAGTTCGTCAGCCAACAAATGGTACATCCTGCCCGACATACCTACCTATGGTTTTGGTCGAGCCGCGTCACTTATGGACGATGGGAATGTCCTAGTTTCGGGCGTTTGGGATAGTGTGGTCCTCGACACATCCACGAACACATGGACGACGCAAGTCAATATGATCAATCGGGGCAACCATACCAGCACGGCGGTCACGGGTGGGGTGGTAGTAATCGGTGGCCAAACGGACCATCCATGGGATTCCACTGCCGATATCTACTCGTATGCGTCATCGACCTGGGCATCCGCAACCGGGCAAATGGATAGGGGCAGGACCTTCCATCGCGCCGTTAAACTCAATTCGACGACCATTCTCGTCGTTGGTGGACAGGGGGCCTACTCACCCTCGATAGAGGCTGCTATAGCCTATGGTAAGGACGGCTTTATCGTGGCCAACTCCGACAGGGCCGGGAACGCTAACAAATATTATCTCTGCGATGACAGGACCGGGTGGTCGGCACCTATGAGCATCACCGGAAATCCGCAGATCTATGACATGCAAGTAGTTCACGGGCGCCTCCTTGCCTCCACCCAGACGGCCGGATTGACCCAGACCGTTTATACAGCAAAGCCATCCTGGTCGGGGACATTCGTGTCCAAGCCGCACGACCTGGGCGGTTACGCGACCGGCGCCACATTGTCCTGGAGCGGCCTGTTGCCTACGGGCACAGCGGTCAAGTTCCAGGTGCGTTCCGCCAGGAGCCAGCAGGATCTGGCCTCGGAAAATTTTACAGGTCCAGATGGGACGACCTCTACATACTTCACGACAACCAATACTGCCCTCAATGCTACGCAGGTCGGGGACAACTGGTTCCAGTACAAGGCATACCTCGATACCTCTGACCAGACGGTCTCTCCCATCCTCCAGTCTGTCTCACTGGTCGCCACCGTCGAGCCGCTGACCATCAAGACGATAACCGTCCTGCCGGCCGAGGCCTCCATCACGGCCGACCAGTACGTCAAGTTCAACGCCACGGGCTTCGACCAGTTCGGCACCGAGATGGCCATCACGCCCGTTTGGTCCGCCACCGGCGGCACCATCGGAGCTGCGACCGGCAACTATACTCCGAAGCTCTCGGGCAGCTGGAAGGTCCACGCCACGGCCCTTGGCAAGGACGGCTCGGCCAATGTCACAGTTTCCCCGGGCGTCCTTATCGCCATCAAGGTATCACCAGACAAATGGCTCGGGACCACGGACGAAACCAAGGAGTTCATAGCCCAGGGCTTCGACGCCAAGGCCAACATCGTCCAGTTCACCCCCAGTTGGGCCTTGAGCGGCGGCGGGAAGATAACCCCGGCTGGTAACTTCTCCCCGACAATGCCGGGGACCTGGACCATCTTCGCTAACGACACCGTGACCGGGCAAAGCGGCAACACCACGGCTATAATATCCCTCGGCGTCCCGGCGAGCGTGATCATATCCCCATCGACGGTCCAGCTTAAAGCCGGCGACAGCCAGAAGTTCACGGCCTCGGTCTACGACTTGGACGGGAACCAGCTGAACTTCCCGGTCGAGTGGAGGACCCCGGGCGGCGGCATACTGACCCCCCAGGGGAACTACACGGCCCGCAGGACCGGTACATGGTCGGTCTATGCCAACCTCTCGGAGTACCATCTGTCGGCCTCGGCGACTGTGACCATCAAGCCGGGCCCGCTGGCGAAGATCGAGGTCGGCCCGGACGGGCCCATCGTCAGGGCCGGGCGAACCCTGAACCTCACCGCTAGGCCCCTGGACGCCTTCGATAACATCGTGGATGTCACTATCCAATGGGCCGTCACCGGCGGAGGGCCCATCGATAGCAGCCAGTACTCGCCGACCAGGGCCGGCGTCTACACGGTCTATGCCAACGCATCGGGCCTCACGGGAATGACCGTCGTGCACGTCCTCCCCGGCCCGCTCTTCAAGTTCACCGTCACGCCGGCGGACATCAACCTCACGACGGGCAACTGGATCCAGTTTTCGGCCCTCGGCGAGGACCAGTACGGCAACGTCATCTCGGGCCTGGGCATCCAGTGGTCGGCCCAGGCGGGCCTGGGCACCATCGACAACACCGGCGCTTTTACGGCCGGGAAGATCAAGATGTCGGGGCAGGTCACGGCCTCGGCGACCTACGCCAACTCGACGCTGTCGACCACCGCGCATGTTTCGGTCACATCGCCCAAGGAGCCTGTCAAGGAGGTCGTACCGGCCTACTACGGTTACATGAGGTTCGTGATCGTGGCAGTCCTGATCGCGGTGGCCGCCCTGATACTGGTGGAGCTGACACGAAAGAACAGCCCGACGGATAAGTAAGGCTCAGAGCCACTCGTCTAATATCTCGACCTCTCGGTCGACGGCCTTCCTGGCCACCTGGTAGACATCGGATGGGAGGTTCCTGTCCGTGGATAGGAAGCACCGGATGTTCGGGTAATCCTTCAAGAAATTGTCGAACCTCTGGAAGAACTCGTGTACCTTGGCGTTGCTGTTGTAGGCCATCATGGTCGAGATGTTGTCCACCATGATGAAGTTCATGGACGCGAGCTCGCCGACGATCCTCTCCTTGGCCTCGGGGCCCGAGGCCACGGTAGCGTCGATGGAGTCCAAAAACAGCGTCGGGCAGAAGATGCCGCTCACGACGAGTATCTTGTTGGGCGTCGACATGGGCGCCGATATGGCCTCCGGCGTCTGCTCGGCGTGGACCCCGGTGTCGACGTAGCTGCCCTCGCGGGAGATGTTGTGCCTCTCGAGGATGTGCTTGACATGCTTGTCGGGCTTGTCGATGGAGATGTATATGCCGCGCTCCTTGCGTTCGGCCATGAGTATCCGAAGGACCGTGAGGTTTATGCGCGCGATCTGGGGGGTCCTGACCACGAATAGGAACCGCCGGTTGTCTGAATTGACCTCCTGGCGGATCTTATTCAATATTATCAGGTTCTTCTTGGTCATGGCTCATCATCTCGAGGCCCGGTCCCGCACGCTCCCCGCGGGGCCGTAAGGCAAGTCGTTTTCCTCACCTCAGGCCCGCCTGGACGAGCAAGCCCTCCTTGGAAACGTCTAGGAGGTTCTTCCCTGACTGGTGGTTGGTGCCGCGCATCTTCAGGACCTCTAGGTACTTCCTCCGATGCCCCTCGTCCGCCTCCTTGTAGGTCAGGACGAGGACGCAGTCTACGATGTACGAGACCTCGACCGGATAGGGCTCGGAGGGTAAAACCTCGCCCGTGAGGATGGTCGCGGACTGCCAGTTCTTGAGCCTCATGGTGAGCTCGTAGAGGAAGCCCCGGTACTTGTCGGGGGGTATCATGTCCTTGATGACCGTGATGGGATCGATGACGATCCTTTGGGGCATGACCTCGGTTATCTCCTCCTCGATGTGGTCCAAGACCTCCTTGTAGTCCCGGCCTTCCTGGAGGAGGCTCCCTAGCTCGACGTACTTGATCTCCTTGCCGAAGTAGTCCTTGTTGATGAAGTTGAACCTGGACACGAACCGAAGCATCCACTGGGTGGGCTCGCTCAGTGTCGTGAAGAAAAGGCCCTGCTCCCCGTTCTTGGCACCCTCGCACAGGAACTGGAGGCAGAATGTCGTCTTGCCAGTGCCCGCGGCCCCGGCGACCAGTATCGTGGACGGGAATGGGAAACCTCCCTCTATCATCTCGTCAAGGCCTGGTACACCTGACTTGATCCTTACGAAATCATCGCTTTCCATTTTATCACCACGATATGGAATGAACCGGCTTGTCCATGTGACCTTTTCGTATGGTCCCGGCCATTATCTCCGTTATTCATCTACTATCATATATCTTTTTACATATTCTTATGCGCCTTTCGGGCGGGGTCCCACTAGGTCTTGAGCCAATCCCCCTTTATCTCTATCTCGACGTCGCAGTTCTCCTTCGCGGCCTTGTACACGTTCGGGTGCGCCGCCTTGTCCACCATGGTCAATGTGAGCATCCTTCCCTCTTTCGAGAGCTTGATCACGAACTGCCTTAGGAAGCCGTATAGGCACTTTTCGTCCATGTACGAGAGCATGACCGTGAGGTTGTCGAGGAACACGAAGTCCACGTTGTCCAACCTTCCACCGCCGTTGGTGAGCTTCGCCAGGGCCTCCTCGAGGATATACGAGCAGAATGGCCCGTCGAGGAGCTCGGCGTTCCCGGCCTTCTCGAACTTCTCGCTCGAGATGTTGGACACGGCGTCCAGGTAGAACAGGTGGTCCTGCGGTACCCCCTGCTTCGCCAGTAACCTGCTCGTGTACATGTACGGCCGGTCCACGGCGATGTAGACGCCGCTGGCGTGCTTGACGACCAAGAGGTACTTCAGGAGGCAGACGCAGACCTTGTTGAGATAGATATAGTTCGCAGTGAGAAGTACCTTCTTGCCCTCGTGGGGGGCCAGCTCCCTCTCGATGTTCGACATCAGTTTATCCAGGCTCACCCTAGGACCTCATGCCTTGCCAGGTCCGGGGGACCGCGGATGGTTCGTGCATCCTCGGCCCAGGGGGCGTCCTTGACGCAGAACCCGTCTACCGCAGGCCTGGCTGGACCGTGAACCCCTTCACCGAGATGTCGACGAGGTGCTTGCCCGTCATGTGGTTCGTGCCCCGCATCTTCAGGATCTCGAGGTACTTGCGCCGGCCGCCTTCGGGGGCGATCTCGTAGGACAGGACCAAGATCCCGTCGACGATGTAGGACACCTCTACCGGGTATGGCTGGTTGGGCAGGACCTCTCCGGTCAATATGGTCGTGGACTGCCAGTTCTTCAGCCTGGTGGTCAGGTCGTACAGGAACGCCCTGTAGTTGTCCTCGAGGAGCTCGCCCAGGACCGTCACCGGGTCTATCACAATCCTCTGGGGCATGACCTCGGTTATGTGGTCCTCTATGAAGTCCAGGATACGCTCCGGGTCCCGCTCGCCGCGCAAGAAGGTGCCGAGCTCGACGTACTGGATCTCCTTGCCGAAGGTATCCTTGTCGATGAACTCGAAGCCGGACACGAATCGCAGCATCCACTGGGTCGGCTCGCTCAAGGTCGTGAAGAAGAGCCCCTGCTCGCCGTCCCTGGCGCCCTGGGAGAGGAACTGCAGCGCAAATGTGGTCTTGCCAGTCCCCGCGCTCCCAGCAACAAGGTTCGTCGAGGGGAAGGGGAAGCCCCCCTCCATCATCGAATCAAGCCCTGGTATCCCGCTTGGCAAACGGGACAGCTTTGACGTCATCTTCTCGACCTCTTCTTTCAAGTCCGCGAACTGAACATTCGGGTCCGATTGCTCCAGCATTGTGGAGAGCGTTTATATACATTGTCCTGTCCTTCGGAGGACTTGGTCATGCCCTATGCGTTCCCTCGGTGGGAAGGGTAAGGTCAAGACACCAAAGGATATAATAAAGGGTTTTGTAAACTGCCCGATACCAAAACCACAAGCCCTCCGAGGAAAGGAGGGTTGATGGTCGTCGTCCAGTCTCCGCTTTCGAAACCAATATCTGCGCAGACCACAATCACCCGACCGGTCCTGTGAGGTACGAGCATGAACATCACAGAGAATCTGATAGCAGCAATCGTGACAGCCCTTTCGCTGATACTGTTCCTGATAGCCATGAACTCCTACCGGAGGGCAAGGAAGGTCAGGATACTCGTCATCGGCACGGCCTTCCTGCTGTTCTTCATCAAGGGCCTCATCATGACCGTGGTGCTGTTCTACTTCGTGACCATGAGAGACCAGATCACCTACCTGAGCATCATCGATGTCGTCATACTGCTCATGCTCTTTGGCGCGATGGGCGTCCAGAAGTGACCTGCTGGCATTGGATAAATCGAACGGACCGGTGCGGCGATGGTTGGCGAGGACGAGATACTGGAGCTCGATACCAGGAAGCGGATATACGAGGCCATCCGCCGTAACCCTGGCGTTCACATGCGCGAGCTCGAGAGGCTCACGGGGCTCTCCGTGGCCCTGGTGAAGTACCATCTGGGGCAGCTCGAGAAGACCGGGTTCGTCAGTGCCATGGATGAGGGAGGCTACAGGAGGTTCTTCCCGGCCGAAAAGGACCTGCGGCTGACGGTGGCCCAGAAGCGCAAGCTCGGGGTCTTGAGGCGGGAGATACCTCTTAGGATCGTGCTCTTTCTCCTACGGAACCCCTATTCTCGGCACAAGGACGTCTCGGACAACCTGCATTACGCGCCGTCGACGGTGAGCTTCCACATGGGCCGGCTCATGCGGGAGGGCATGGTCCGCGAGGCCGAGGAGGGCGAGCGAAAAGGCCTCGTGGTGAACGAGCCGGAGGACATCGTCCGGATACTGGTCGTGTACCGGCCTCTCTTCGACAAGATGTCGGACGCCTTCACGGATCTGTGGATGGAGATTTACAGATAGGCTTCTCGATTCGTGGGTCAAATATCACATTGCTGCACGACGGTAACCTTATTAACTGAAATGGGCATCCTTTCATTATGGTGTGTCCTCCGATTCAATTCCAAATATTCGAAGATGTAAACGTGGTTTTTCGCCGAGCTATACAAATAGCACAGGAACAAGGGATCACCCTTCAGGGAGATACCAAGAAGGGCACCTTTGTGGGAAGGGGTGTTTTAGGGACATACACAGTATCTGGAAATATCATTACCGTGAACATCACATCCAAACCAATCTACCTCACATGTCGGATGATAGAGAACGAACTGAGCAAATTCTTTAGTTGAATGGAGATATACCGTTTATAGGTCCGTTCCTAAAGAAAATGTCTACTTGCCCAGGCGGGCGAGCCGAGACAGAATGCGCTTGTCCGTAAGGACGAATATGGCGACCACGACGCCGATGCCCGCGGAGTACAAGGCTGCGTCCCCTCTGAGGGTTATCGGCCTGGGCTGGATCGCCATCTCCATGTCCTGCTGGATCGTCTCCCCGCGCGGATAGGCCACGGACACGAGCATCCCGCCGTCAGCGGTCGTTGATGCGACCGTCATGACATCCTTCGAGTCCCCATCCACGGTCGCAAGGTCATTGACCGCAAGGAAGGTGCCCCCGAGCTCCTCGTCCTTGGGTTCGGATGGGTCCCTCTTTTCGACGATATCATCGCCGGTCCCGTCGTGCCCGATGAGGTCCTTTTTGACGGTAATGAGGAGGTTGGACCTGACCTCCATGTCGAGCCCGAGCTTTTTGTCGCCCTTCTCGAACTCGAAGTCGTGGACCTTGATGTGCATCTTAACAGGGTCGGGTTGTGATGTCCCGTTAGACTCGAAGAAGTCACCGGTCAGCTCGACCTTCAACTGGAACCGGCCGTCCTTGCTAGTGACATCGACCTTGTGGACCGTTTCATCGTCCTCGGTGTAGTTCGAATAGTACGGTTCCTTGAATGTCATCTTCGAGAATGGCAGGGTCGACCTCGCCGTATCGTTGTTACCGCAGTGGACCTTGCCAGCGGTCTCGCCCTCCTTGAGCCCGACCAGGCACTTGAACTCCACCGTGATCGACATCCGGGCCGTCACGCGGTCGTCGTTGTATCTGAGGGTGAGCCTCGCCATAAGGCCGTCATTCGTATCGATCTTGAGGTCCAGGTCCTCATGGCTTGCATTGCCTTGGCCGCTGGAATGAATGTAGAAGTTCCCATCGGTCCTCTCGTAATTGACCTGGCCCTCGTCCCTGCCATCGTTGTGGCCGCCATCCTTCTTTGGCTCATGGGCAAGCACGGGCATCCCGATGAACGGGAGGAGCATGGCTAATAGAAGCACCGTTGCCACCGCTGAGGCCAGGGTCTTGTTACGGCCCCTGGACGCTCCGAACATACGCATTTCCCTCCCTTTCAGCACAGGTCTGGATAACCCCGCATATATTGGTACCATTACACTTTATATAAGATTTATTTAACAATATTCGAAAAAAGCCGTAAAATGATAGGCGATTGCCGATATGGCCCGGCCCATCACACACCTCTTTTTTTGCCCCAGATGACCTTGTGGAGCTGGACCATGACCCTCACTCCGAGGGACTTGAGGCCGCTTTTAAGGACCCGTTCGGCGAGCCATTTCGGGTCCGTGCCGTGGACCGGCTGGAAGACGATCTGGCAGCCGACCGGGGTTGCCTCGAGGACCTTTTTAGCGTATCTGATGTCCTTCGCGTCCCGGATGACGAACTTCAGCTGGTCCGTCGGGCGGAGTTTTTGAAGGCTCTCGATCAAGTTGTGCTCTGTCATCCCCGATGACGGACACTTGACGTCCAGGCTGACGACGACCTTGGCCGGGTCGAGCTCGAGGTAATCGTCGATCGGGAGCGAGCCGTTGGTCTCGACGGTGACCAGGAAGCCATCGCCGATGAGGGCCTTGACGAGGGGGAGGGATTCCTTCTGCATCAAGGGTTCCCCGCCGGTCAGGCAGACGTGTTTCACGTGGTTCTTCTTGACCTTGGCCACGATCTGGTCCACGGTC
>Ga0315288_10007083_pt1 | contig 14206 bp, 10 predicted proteins | sample YL17G11_20_MG_FD_203454 | JGI IMG/M metagenome (GOLD analysis project Ga0315288, IMG submission 203454) | Sediment microbial communities from Yellowstone Lake, YNP, Wyoming, USA - YL17G11_20 | ecosystem: Environmental > Aquatic > Freshwater > Lake > Sediment | place: USA: Wyoming | collected... | reverse complement strand
TGAAGCAAATGAGAGCAAGATTCCAGAATCACCAGAACGTCGTCTATGTCTTCTCTGGCAGCAAGAAGCATTTGCTACATCAGATCTTCGAGGAGAGGGAGGGTGCGTTCTTCAAGTTTGCCAGGCCAATGGAACTGGATGTCATTCCGAACAAGCAGTTCGAGGATTTCCTCATCTCCAGGTTCAAGGGCGCTGGAGGAAACCTGGACCGTGCAACTGCCAGGATGATACTGCGCAAGAGCAAGGGTCATCCGTATTACACTCAACAAATCGCCCACGAACTCTTCGACATCTCAAAGACCCCATCGGGCGAGGAGGACGTGAAGAGGGCGGTCCAGGCGGCCGTGGACCATCAGTCTCCTGCTTACACATATATGTGGGAATCCGTCAAGAGTCCTCTCCACAGACGATACCTGAAGGCGGTTGCGCATGAGCCGGGGGTTACGCACGGACATGAGTTCATTGAGCGACATCGCCTGAGATCGACCTCCCACATACAAAGGATCGAGAACCAGCTAGAAGCGAGGGGCATCATCGAGCGCGGCGAGATAGTCGACCCACTCTTCGCCGTTTGGCTTCTCAGGATCAAGACGGGACTTTGACTTCTGTGGCTAGACAGTCGGCACGACGCCTAACCAGAGGTGAACTTCACGGTAGGCGTCCTGAGTCAAAGGCTGTCCCTCGACATAGAGAAGGAACTGCAGCTTCCACTCTCCAGCTGAGGTCACGTCGAAATCGAATGTGTGGTTGTAGTACTCAAGGTGTTTCAGCGTGAAGTTCTGCGCAATCGCCTGCCTTGGGACAAGCGATTGCGTCTGCGCCCAGTTGATCGAGTACTGTGTGACTGAAGAACTGTTGTCCGTCGCGTTGGTGAGCACGATCGCCATCGTGTAGTTGACATCCCTGTGCTCGAACGATTTGACCGACAGCAGGACCCTCGCGTCCTGGCCGATGGTGAGATTCCTGGGGTAGTCCGTGGCCATTCCGCCGGGTCCGAGGATCGCTAGTTGTGTGAACCTCTCTCCGACACGCGGCGTCGTGATGGCCCACGCGAGCACGACGACCGATGCTATCAGCATCACCACGATGCCGATCGTGAGGATCTTGTCCACGAGCGGCATTCCCCCGAAGTCCATCTCGAAATTGACGACGATCGCGAACCTCTCATCCGACGGGAGCCGCATTCTTCGGTACCATCCAACAAGCGAGACGCCGATGATGAAGGCGGAGACAGAGGCGAGTATCGGGTCCAGTCTGATCCCCCAGGGAGTGAAGTTGAGCGCAAGACCGATCAGGGGGACGATGGCAATGCTCAGGCCGAAGCTCAGCGCGACTCTCTCGATGCCATCGATCTGGTCATTCTCTGGGAACAGCGCGGCCGTGGCGGCATATCCTGGCAGGAAGAGGACGAAGATGAGGCCGAGGATCTGTCTCACCGCGTTGTCCGGGGCCAGGTACACAAGCGCTATGAGGACGAGGGCGAGCACAATGCAAGCGAGCAGGTCGTACGGAGGGTCCCGAACCTCTAAGTGAAATTTCCAGGGCCGTCTCACCTGCTCTGCCATGATTGCTCCACTCAGAAACATATTACTGTATATGAAATGTAGCGCATCCGAGGACAGGATATTATAGAGCCTTCCCTCATTTCGAGTCCCTATAGAGGACGAGTGAGTCTTCATCCGATACAGGTGCGCACTTTGCTAGTGTCTCATAAGATCTTCATAAGTATGCTCGTATGGACGATCATCTCCATCCTGATCTCGCTGTCGGCGGGCATCGAGGTCCTGGCCACGCTCGAGCTCATCGGCCTCCTTGTGATAAGGGAGCTCACAGACGGCTTCCTGACAAACGAGACAAGGCAGCGGATAGATTTCTTCATCTACGCTGGTCTTGTCCTCTTCGTGGTGGTCGTGCTCAGGCGCGTCTGGCTCGTCCTCTCATAGTCATTTCTGCTCGAGCATCTTGCCGTGTTTCTCCCTCTCGCGCAGCAGGTACCTGACAAGCCCCGTGCGCCACTCGGGATGCTCCTGCACGATCATATCGAGAAGCTCTTCTTTGCTCATGGCTTTGGGCGGAGAAGGGGCCTTCTTTCGGAAGTATCCAACGCCGAGAGCCTCCGCGATCGCATTGAGCAGCGCCTTTGTCTTCCGGACTGTCCACGCTACCGTCCTATCCACCACGTCCGTGAAGATCCATAGCACGAGGATGAAAGCAAGGAACGTGACGATCGCCTTCGCGTTGTCGGATACCTGTCCCGTGAACTGCGTCGTGACTGCGATCGGGTCGAAGAAGGGGCGATGGCTCTCATCGAAGAAGACCGCGGTCCTCTCGTTGCAGACCTCGTCGATGAGGTTGGCGCCGAAGATCCCGTTGTCCATTTGAGCGGCCATGCCGTTGATCAGAACGCTCGGGTCGGACAGGAGGAGTATTGAGCCTGTTCCAAGTCGCTCCCGAGCAGCGATGGCGAACGGCCCCCTAGGCTCTCCCCATTCCTGGAGCCTGTTGCCGTTCGTGTCCAACCAGCTGGCAATGCTGGAAAACGCTATGGCCTCTGTGTCCCCGCCGACCGTCAACGATGAGGGATAGTTGAGCAGGAGGGTGCTGACGTTCTTGGTGATTGAATCGGTCCTGAGGTCGTAGACGACAGAGAACTCGGGCTGCTTCTCGAATGCGAGGTCCATCACGAGCTGGTTCGAGAACCGCGAGGTCGCGCCCATGCCGATGAGCAGGCTGTTGCCGGTCCCGAAGTCGTCCGCCAGCAGCAGCTTGCCACCGTTCCTTACGAAATCCCCGACCATTTTCCCTTCCGCTGAGGTGAACGCCTTGCCCGGACCGATGACGACAAGCGCGCTAGTTATCGGGTCGAGGCTGATCTCGCTGAGACCCAGTTGAGTGATAGTTATCTCCGTTCCTGTCGATTTGACCTGGAAGTCGGGAGCGAACTTGCCGGCCTTGTACGTAAGGATCGCGAGCTTGCTGGTCCCATTCCATCCGGAGTTGAATATGGAGAAATCGACAGAAGTGGAGACGATCGGCGCGGCCATGCTGATTATGACGAGGACGACGGCAATCGCAATTGCCCCGACAGCTGCGAACCCCCTTCGCACCCTAACCTGCACTCGAGCCCTCCTTTGACTGGACTCTCACGAGATCGGTAAGGGCCGTGCTCATCATGACCACATCAACATCCGAGAGCGATGCGCCAGAGTACAGGGCGCGCTCGAAGAGGATCGTGGCCTTTTCCACTGGTCTGACCGGGAATCCGAGTATCTTCAGGACCCTGGCCACCTCCCAGTGGGTCATGCTCGTCCTTATGGCGATGTTCGCTTTTCCTGAAAGGAATGCCAACAAACGCTGATAGTACCAGACTATCCTCTCGTTCGGATTGGCCGGTCCGCCTTCTCCTTTCAGCATATCCTTCGCAAGCTCTGCCATGGCTGCTGCAGCAATCGTCCCGGGTTCTGCCACCTTCTCCAGTGATTCAAGGGTCTCTGTCTTGCTGGGCTGGAGGCGCTTCCTCTTGTTCATCATCTGGATGACCCTGATGGTAATCACAACGGCCATGAGCACGAGGAGCCAAAAGAAGTACGCATACTGCCCTACGAGGAGTTGCGCGATGGTGTCTCCTGGTCCGAACGACCATTTGGGCATGATGGGCCAGAACGGGTGCTTGCCGGTCTTCAAATCGTAGATGGTGAAGCTCTTCTCATCCTGCGAGTGCCTCCAGATACTCTCGCGGTGGAGGAACGCGGCCACTATCGTGTGCCCGCCCAAAGCCATGGGATCTGTGGAAACCGAGAATGCGAATTGTCCGTCCTGTCCCGTCGTCAAGTTTGCGACCACGACACCGTCGACTGAGAGAGTGATCTCCTGGTCTGGCATCGGGGTCGTCCCGTTCGCGACTAGGGTGCCGTCGCCGACAACGTAGTATCCCGTGAGATATTGTGTTGCCGAGAGGTTGAACGAGACTGAGGTGGGTATGTCGACGACTATTGTCTTGAAGTTGGACGCGCTCGACTCGTACGGCAATTCGCCATCGTAGAACGCCTGCAACATGTGTTTGCCGTAGCTCAGGTTGGACGCCTTCCAGGAATCTAGGAAATTGCCCAGCGAGTCCGTCCTGAACGTCAGGTTCTGTCCGTCTAGGGTGAAATGGCATGAAGCATTCTCCAATGGTCGCTTTCGAACATCAATGAGTTGCGTGTCCACAACAAGCTCGTCGTCAATCGTGAGGAGTTCGTTGCTTACCACCAAGGAGATTGTGGTTGGCATCAGCAGGATCCTGATCGTGACGATGTTGGAGTTCAAGATCCCGGTTGGTGTGATTACTGTAGATTTGAGGAAATGGCTCCCAAGCCAGCTCGCGTTCAAAGGAATCGGATATGAGAAGGAGAATTTCCCGCTGGACGAAGTGTTCGCGAAAGTGAGGTTAGTTCCATCCATCTGGATCGTGACCATATGGTTGACTGCGAACGCCCCATCGAAGAAGATGTAACCTCCTCCTATGATCTGGTCCCCGAGGTAGTAATCGCCAGCAGAGAACCAGGGAAGGGAGAACGACTGGGTCCCATTCCACGGGATTCCTTCGCTCGTGATCATGTCGATCTCGCTCAAGATCGCGGGCATTAGCTCTCGGAGCTGCTCGATGAGCGGGATCAGATGATTGTCCGTGAACGGCAGACTGCCCTCGACGACCAGATCGACTATCCCGTTCGCCGAGACGAGCATATCGTCGATCGCGTTGTTCATCTGGAGGATCAGCGAATTGCCCTTACCGATGGAATCAAGCGCCTTGAGCATCTCCTCTCCCGTGAGGTTCGTGAGTTGGGAAGCGGAAACCACTTCATCTATCGCCGCGAGTAGCGAGACCTCAATCGAGGAGAAGGAATCCATCTGTGCCGAAAGGCTGGTGAAAGGTGGTAGTAGCCTGCTCAGGCTCTCATAGCTGCCAGCGATGTCCCTAATCTTGTCCAGGATCAGTCCAGCTGGCGTCAGCAGCCCCCTCACGACTGTGAGATTTTGCTCCACTTGATCCATACTCCCGTTGTTCATCCTCTGGAGTGCGTTCTCGGAGTACGCGATAGAAGACCTTAGCAGAGAGATGACGACATCGAGGTTCGATGTGACGAGGTCATAGTTCTCGTGTGGAATCTCATCAGCTCTCGAGTTGACAGCCAATGCGGGCAAGGCCATCATGATCGATGCTAATGCAGCGAAGCACAACCTTGACGTCCTCAAATGTGGTCTGGATAGAGCTCTCATGGGTCCTCGAACAAATTGCTTCCTCACTAGAAGATATTATCTAATGGAATCTGTCGACACCTCGGTACGAATTGCCAGGAGCAGACTCAACAGCCTCACCATTCTCCTATCTTGAGGGTGAACTCCACCACATCCTTGCTGTTATCGGCCGCCTGCACGCTCACCAACTTGCCCGTGGCGCGCGCGGCTGCCGCGAGCAGACAAGAGCATCCGAAACACTGCAGCTGCCGGCACGTGTCTGGCCTTTCCTTGCGGACGGTCCTGCACGCCTCGCGCAGACCGCTGTACTCGACTCGAAGGACAGTATTGCCATCCCTCTCCTTGAAATGGAAATCCTTCATTATCCCGAACCCGTGCTTCAGGATCTGGAGGGTTCCCTCTGCGGCCTCCAACCCAACTCCGTCAAGCTTCGTGTTCAGTTCTGATTCGACACGCTCGAGGAGTCCGGCTCCAAAGGGTTCGACCAGCATGCCTGGGCTCGAGCCATCCTTCCCGGGCGAAACAATCATGTCGTCCGAGAGTGCGGTCGGTGGAATGGTCGGTTTGTTCGTCGCGACGACGAAGACTCTCTCTTTGGTCAAACCATTTCGCGCGGGAAGATATGATGAGTTGCCGGTCAATGACAAGCCCATTAGGGTATCATTCGCCATCTTTGCGGCAGAAATCATCTCGGATTCGGCGACAATCGTCGAAGTACTCGGCTCGACTAGCAGGGCTATCGCGAACAGCCCGAGAAATAGGATTCCGATTCCGGACACTGCATATGCATCTCTCTGGTCTTCCAACATCGAAACTCTATGCTGGGCGATCGGATCGTTGGTAGATCCGATCCCGTCGATGCTGGCCTGTGAGCTCCATGCAAGGACAAGAAGAACGATTCCGACGGCACTTATGCCAAGCCCGATGACACGCGCGGGTGAGAGACGCAAGCGCGAGAGCAGATTGTTGAACTCCATCGGAAACGACCGTCTCCGACGAACGTCGAACTACGATTTGTAGATGCCGGGGATTGTTCGGTGTCTTGCGAACTCGCCCAATCTCGTGAAATCGCAACCTCCTCGCACACTAGTCATACTCATTCTATGCAATCTGCTCACCGATTTCTTGACCGAGTCAGTACGGGCAAGGTCTATGGCCGGCAAGGACTATCCCAACGGCGATGAAGATGGGCTCCACGAAACATGCTGAATGGCCCAAGTGGTGGTTGTGCGGAGAAGCCCACCCTGGTGGTTCACGCGCTAGCTGCTCAGACTCGTTGATTTGCAATTGTTGAACATGCTCACATTCGTGGTGTCCAGCTCCGCAGAAGTCCGCTCAGATCCAGGAGGGTGCCGAGCCTCTCCTCATGTTCCTTCTCGCGCTACTTGGAGCCCTGCGGCTGCAGACGCGCGTCGAGTCAACACGATTGTTCCCACTATCGTGGCTACGAGTGTTATGGCTATCTCAGCGGTGGGGGTGATTCGCGTGGACATCGTCGGTGTCAGGAGGCTCATGATGAGAACCATTATCGGAGCGGAAGATAGGGATACAAGAGCAAAGACCAGGGCGGTCGTCGCTGGTCTCTTCAATAGGAGGACATTGGTCGACGCTCCTTCCTCCGCGGACAGAGCAAGCCATGTGAGCACAAACGTCGGGATCGCTAGGGACACGATTGCAGTTAGAAGCTGGCCCACTCCGAGAAGGCTTGGAAGCTCGATTGCTGCAGCTGAGGCGGTCGCGACAATCAGCAATCCCGTCAGAGAGGATGGCCTGTAGTTGTAGACGATCCCCAGGAGAATGAGAGCCGCGCCGATTGCTTGAGCTAGAATCACGAGAATACTGTGTTGGGAGAAGACAACGAGATCGGAGACTGCCACAATCGCCATGAGGAGCCTGAACCTCCTAGAGAAGAATATCACGCTTTTCCCCTCCTTATGGCTCTGACAATCCTTGAGGAAGTGTCAGCTGGGCCGATCCTGATGTAGGATGCTCCCAATCCTCTGAGAGTCGCCTCTATTCTCAGAGAATCCGACAGGTCACCATAGAGCCGCTCAGCCTCTGGCATGTCAAGCAGCGCCTCGGCATTTCGGTACCAATCATCATAGGTGTGAATGACGAGCATCTTGTTGCCAGAGCTCTTGCAGATCTTCGCCCCAGCTATGACGGCGTCGCGGCTCGAGACCAAGTCCGAAATGACTATGTAGAGCTGCTCCCTGCCTCTGTTCTTGGCGATAATCTCCTTGATCCCGCCTTCGAGGCCTATCCCAAGCGCGGGGCGCATCCCCTTTGTCGCGATCCTGTCCAGGGCCGACAGGAACTCCTTTCCTTCGGAACTGGCCTTGAGCGAAGTCTGCTCGGGCTCAAGGGTCTTGTTCGATTCCGTTTCTTCCGTCCGGACAGTCATCCTTTCGCTATCCTCCATTGACGAAGGCACCTCTCTCAGGACCTGGACGATATTCTCGAATTGGTGTCTTCCAAGCGCAGGCGGAGCCTTCGCGAGGACTTTGACCTCGTCAAAGATCGCCACGCCGACTGGGTAGTAACTGCTGATGAGGACATTCGACAGTTGCATCGATAGATCGACAGCGTGGTCGACCTTTGCCACCTTGCTTCTTTTCAGCCTCATGCTCCTGCTAGAATCCACGAACACCATAGTCTGGAGCGATCCCTCTCTTCTGTAGGTCTTGGTCATCAGCTTGTTCAGCTTCGGGAATATCCTCCAGTGGATGTCCCTTGCACGGTCTCCTGGGGCATACTCTCTGATTCCGTTGAATTCGAATTCTCTGAGCGCCACTGCGGGATTCCTCCCCATGCCAGAAATCTCGAAGTGTTCCTTGCCCGCCATCATGCGCGCAGCATCAAAGCTTCCCTTCTCGGTATGGACGTTTATGACGGTGGGGTGCTCGATTGTCTGCTCTTCGTCAAAGAGTCCCAGAGAGTCGCTGCGCGCGATCCTCATCCCTGGAATCACGAGAGGGCCGCGTTTGTTCGGAACCAGTGAATAGGCCAGCCTCAGAATCGACTTTGGGGGGAGGTCCATGGTCGATCTTTTCATGCCCGCCGAGAGCTCGCAGTCCTCGGGGAGGATGTCCTCGAAAGTCCCTCTCACGGTTATGGGGTCCTTGTTGAGGATCTCGACCGTGACGCTCGTCGGCTCCTGTGAGAAGGAGATGTCCTCGAGCACATTCCTCTCGATCTGCAGGTTCGTTCGCTGTAGCTCTGTGACGAACCTGAGATATGCGTAGACATAGGCGCTGGCGAACGTGACGCTCAGCACTGCCCATGAAAGGCTCGAAAACAAGATTCCGGCAAATGCAAACACTATTGCGAACGACAGAATTGCGGTTCCCAGAGAAGTTGAGCGCAAGCCACTCACTCTTTCCTTTCTTCACCGCTCCTGAATTCGCCCTTCGGGACTGTGACGGAAGAAAGTATCGAGTCTGTAATGCCTGCTCTGGTCATCCCTCCAAGCTCCGCTTCCGGAGAGAGAATTAGCCGGTGATCTATGACCTTGTGGGCCATCGCTTTCACATCGTCCGGAATGACGTATGTGCGTCCGCGCAAGTAGGCACGCGCTTTCGCTGTCTGAAGCAGATGGATCGCGCCCCTCGGACTGAGGCCGAGGTCGAGCTCTTCGACGCCTCGTGTCGCTCTCGCGAGGCTCTCGATGTACTCGAGTATGCTGGATTGTGCGTGTATCTCGACAATCTCATCTCTCATGGAGACTACTGCTTCTTTGGTTAGCACCATCTTCGGTCCGATTTCGGGCGCGTTCTTCAGGCGAAGTACTTCAACTTCCTGTTTCTCGTCAAGGTAGTCCATGGTGCTCTTTATCATGAATCGATCGACCTGCGCCTCTGGCAGAGGATAGACGCCTTCGGTCTCAATGGGGTTCAAAGTGGCAAGCACCATGAATGGGTTCGGAAGTTCGAACGTGTTCCCCTCGATTGTCACCTGTTGCTCCTGCATCGCTTCGAGGAGCGCCGATTGGGTCTTCGGAGGCGCTCGGTTTATTTCGTCCGCGAGGACCAAGTCTGCGAAAAGCGGCCCTTTTCTGACCTCGAACTCCGTGGTTTTCTGATTGTACATGTAGTGGCCGGTCAGGTCCGCAGGTAGCAGGTCCTGAGTGAATTGGATCCTTCTGTACGACAGCCCACATACAGCCGCAAAAGCCTTTGCCAGAGTTGTCTTCGCTACCCCTGGAACGCCCTCTATGAGCAGATGGCCATTTGAAAACAGACAGACCAAGAAATCCTCTACCTGGTCAGTGTAGCCCACCACTGACTTGCCGATCTCCCTCCGGACGGCATTTACGGCAGCTTCAATGTCCTGGTAGTCCCTGATTCTTGTTCCGGGCATCGCACTACGACTCCTTGGAACTCTGTGGATGACAGTTCGTTCGAGAATCCCATCATGAATAATAAGTCTATGCTTTTCGGCCAGCGTTCGAGACCTGAGTACTCACCCGTATATGCTATCTATCAGGGCATGGTCGGAGTCCCTGAGCTTGTCGAAGAACTCGACATCCGTTATCGCGCCAGTGATATCGAGGTTGTCATTCAGTATGATCTTCGGGACTCCCATCACCGAATGCCTTGTCGCCAGGTCCGTGAACATCTGCGAATCGAATATCTCGGCCGTGACTCTCGGTGATTCTATCGCCCCGCGGTAAGCGTGTCTTGCGACGGTCGGGCAGAACTGGCATGTCGTCAGTATGAAGATCTTGATGTTCGCCCTCCTCCTCACTGTGGCTAGGGCGCTCTTGGCCTTCGGCGACAGCGGTGTGCTGTTGCTCGAGAGCTCCATAATGGCCTCGATCAATGAAGGCAGTTCGTAGCCCGCCGGGATGCCATAGTATCTGATCCGGGTGAAATCGCCTCTCACGAGAACAAGGCACGGCCAGTGCTCGATGTGCAGCTCCCTCATGCGCGGATTCTTGCCATCGTTCGCCGGTTGAGTGTCGACCTTGATTCTTGGCGTCATCTGCGAAAGTATGTTCGCAAGATCAATCAGTTCCTTTGCAGTCGCAGAACCTTCGTCGAAGAACAAGAGCAGCGTGATGTCTTCTTTCATTCCATGCGCGAACTTTCGCTCCAGTGATGCCCTGTCTGCTTCGGAAAGCATCATTTCGCCACCTTTCCTATTGACTTCACGATCGGTCTACATCGATTCGAGGACTATATCGTAGTACGCCCGTATGAAGAAGTCCCCGGCCTCCTGGAGCCCCGGTTCCGAAGCAACGGATCATTGGTATTGCCGATCTTGTCAATGTCCGTCTGAGAGTCGTACGCCAGGACAAGGAGCATTATTCCTACGACCATGAGAGAGATACCTGGTAGTTGTGCAGGGGACAAGCGCATTCTTCGAAACAGGGTTCTCTGCCAAATCGCTCATTGTTTCTTCAATGAACGGCTAACCACGATTTGTACGTGCTGGGAGCCCAAGTGGCTGAAGATAATGTGTTGCTCCGGTTCAAATGAGATCCGCAAGCGACCTGAGCCAGAGAACGAACAACGGGTCTATGACTTCGCCATCCCTGATCAATCCTCTTGCCTCGAGTTGTGTTTCAATTCTCTGCACATGGGACCTCGACTTCAAATCGTATCTTCTGATGAAATCCGCGCCGTGAGGGACCCTTGGTTCCGTAACCAAGGCTACCAGATACCTCCTCTGTAGTGGACTGCGTATCATCTCCCAGATGGATTCGTAAGTCTGAGATTGCTCCTTGATTACTGATCGAATCGCTTTGTCTAGATCATCCCGAGAAGGCTCTTTTGAGAGGTGAAAAAGCTCATGAGCGATTCGTTGAGCATGACTGGGATAGCCGCTGCTGAGCGCGACAATTCTCTTGGCAGAGTCTTTTGCGAGTCGTCCGCCTGCTGACTTGAACCGTACCATTAGAAACCTCTCCATCTCGTCAGCAGAGATTGGCCTGAGTTCAATTTTGTAGGCGAATTTGTAGAACGGTCCCTCTCTGTCCTCAAACATGTCGTGCATTGTCTGTCCATCGCTTCCTGCGAAAACATAGCTAACGTCAGTGTGCGATTCGAATCTTGACCTCATTGTTTCGAGCAATCCTTCGGAGTCGAAAGAGGCTATGTTTTGGAATTCGTCAAACATCACGACAACCTGCGTATCCTTCTGCTCTGCGATTCTCTGTGGAAGTTCGAGCAATTCCGCAATATCCGAGCTCTTGAATTCTTCCAGCTCCCTCTTGCTCAAGTGAACAAACGGATATGTTCTGCAGGTGTCGCAGTAGTAGTGCGAGTACTTCTCGTCAAAAGACGTGTCCAGACCGCAGGCTGGGCAAGTCTTGTCTAGATCCGCGTCAAGTTTGAGAAGGGCGTTTTTCATCTTTCTTTGTCTCGGCAGATACTTGTGGCAGCCGTAGCAGTAGTGTCTGGTGTACTTCTCAATCCACTTCAAAGGTTTTCCACAATCCGGACACATTCTGATCGCGATCTTCTTCTGCGCCTTGTTGACAATCTCGGTGTCCTTCTTCGTGGGAGGCGCAAGCGTCCGGATATCGTCGATAGCACTTGTTGCAAGGGATTCCTTCTGGAGAACTGCAAGTCTGAGTCTGGTACTTCCGAGAATCTCCCAGCCAGTGTGGTCCAGTGTCCCATCAGGCGTGCGATACGAACTAATCAGCTCCCTTGTCATCGTCTGGAGCAGCTGTGTTTGATTCGTCATTCCGAAGATGTCGATATGGGTGAACTCAAAGTCTTTGGAATGTCTGCGGGCGAACTCGGCCATGAACGAGGTCTTCCCCATTGTTTTCCCGGCTAGGATTACGACATTCTTGCTTGCTTCAAGGAGGTTGAGAAATTTGGAGAGATCTTCCTCTCTTCCGGCGAAATTCTTGTTGACAGCGACGCCCCTCGAGAAGAACGGGTTGTCCCCATCGAAGAGCGTCTTGTGAATGGAAATCGTCAATTATGCCGGCCTCGCGCACACTCGTAATGCCCTTGAGAATAATACACTTTCGTATCTCATCTAATATACGTCAAGGTATACGAAGATATCGTGGCGCGCCAAATCTTGTTGTGCGCCCTCTCGTAATCTTGTTGAACCTGTCGTGCGTTTTTCGGAAAGGATCGAAGGTTTTCCAGGCCGAGTTTTTGGTTGAGTCAGTAGGGGATAATGTATTTGAACTAGAATCACATTTGCGGCTGCGTTACCGAGTATCGGGGGGAGTATCAATTGGAGCGAGGAAATGCAGACGGAGTATCCATCCGGAGAATTAGAGTCATAAGAAGAACGAATGCTGTACACATGAGCGGGAGCCCAAGGACAAACGGAGCCTCTGCCCGAAGATATCGTGTGCTCAAGAGTGCAAGTAAGAATGTAAGTTATTTCGGTCCGCAAACTTGGCGAGCGGCATCATGGTCTTACAAGGTTCTTAGCGCGTTGCTCGCTCTGATCTTTGTGGCTACGGCTTTTGCAGGTATAAACTACAATGCGACTACGTCTGGTGTCACCTCGGGAGCTGCTGAGCAGTTTTTGGGATATAACAAGGAGGCGGCCAAATGGGAAGGCGCTAATCTCGGAAAAGCCTATATCGAGGGCAATTGGGTCGCTTATCAATTGGGGATTCGAGACTCTAGCCAAATATGGGGTCTCACGGATTTCACTATAGGTTTCAACTTCTTCCAGGCGAGTAGTGGCGCGGTTTATGTGGATGGATTCGATACATCTGCGACCAATGGATTCCAGTATACCTCGAAGGGGGACTTCCTCCCGAACGGGAGAGATGTTCCAACCGGTAGCCCCAGCCTTACAGGTTGGCCAGGGACACACATCCCGACACCGGCAGCCGGAGAAGCTCCGGGCGCTGGTGCTACGATCATCAACTACATGGACGCGCTTCCCCTTGGCGCGCTCGACGGGTCCCCGGCCGGCAGTGTTCCGGCGGGGGATCGCTGCTTTGTCGTGCACAACCTTCCATGGAGCAGCTTCGCCTCGGATCACTATGTTATACTGTATTTCCGGGCCCATCTCGCAATCAATATCATCTGGAGCAACGGTTACGAAGCAGCGATTCCCCAGGTTCTGGATGGCGGTGAGTTCGATTCTTGGACAGCCAGTTGGCACGGATCGTCTTTCGCCACTGGGTCGTCAAGACATTTCTTCCTGGTGGTCCCCGGCGTAGGTCAGAAGACGATTCCGATTCCGATCGCTGCGTATCCGGAGTATGGACTCAACGGACACAAGTACATCGGCGATGAAATCACCAAGGTTCTCTTCAATGGATGGCAGATGACCATGACAGGGACTTGGGAGCTTCCGGGCTTTCCACCCATACCATTCGTTGCGCATGCTCTCACTGGGCAGGGCGAATATGTCAGCGGCGCACCTTGGCCTGACGGATACTTTGAATTCACAGGTCTAATCGCGGGCACATACACCGTTACCGAGGAAGCTAGAGCTAGCTACGGGCACGTCAGCATAGTAGTTACACCACTTGGTGCACAGGTTAGCAAGGACGTTTTCGCAGGGACGGCTCAAGTCAGTGTGGGCCCGGCGTACCTGCTTCCCACTATTGACTTCTACAACAAGGTTGAGACAACTACAACGACTTTGCTCTCTGCAACGTCGATTACGCTGGGTCAATACGTGACCGACACGGCCACGGTGACGGCAAAGGCTGGGACCATCGTTCCGACGGGCACTGTCCAGTTCGAAGTGAAGACACCGACAGCTGATTGGGCGGCTTTCGGGTCCAACAAGATATTGGACGGGTCCGGCAAAGCGACATCCGACGAATACTATCCTCTGACTGCGGGTCAGTATTACTTCCGGGCGAAGTACCTCGCTGGTGGCAACCTCTTCCCATCTCAGAGCGGAGACACAGAAGAGCCTCTGAGTGTCACACCCGCGACTTCTACCACATCGACTCTGCTGTCAGCCACATCGATCGTGCTGGGCAACTCTGTCACGGACTCGGTCACAGTCACGGGCCTAG
>Ga0315288_10007082_pt1 | contig 14206 bp, 9 predicted proteins | sample YL17G11_20_MG_FD_203454 | JGI IMG/M metagenome (GOLD analysis project Ga0315288, IMG submission 203454) | Sediment microbial communities from Yellowstone Lake, YNP, Wyoming, USA - YL17G11_20 | ecosystem: Environmental > Aquatic > Freshwater > Lake > Sediment | place: USA: Wyoming | collected... | reverse complement strand
TCTTCGATCTGAGCAGAAAGGAGGTCAAGAAAGCGGACGACCTCCTTTACAAGGACGCTGTGTTCAAGATTCTGCACGCGCCCCCGCAGACCTATGGCTTCAACCGGACAACTTGGCGCATGCCAGACTTGAAGCTGGTTCTAGCCACGCAAGGGTTGAAAATCTCAGCCATCAACATTCGACAAATCATTCGCAAGGCTGGCTTTCGGTTCCGTAAGGCGAAGAAGGTGCTGACCAGTAACGACCCTGACTACCGCGACAAACTGAACGCCATCACCGAAATCCTTCGAAACCTCAAGGCCAACGAAAGGTTCTTTTCCGTCGATGAATATGGTCCGTTTTCAGTCAAGCTTCAGGGTGGAAGGAGCCTCGTCAAGGCTGACGAGATTAAAATCGTGCCTGCGCACCAGAAGAGTAAAGGAAGCTTGATCGCCACTGCTGCTCTTGAGTTGTCCGAAAACCAAGTCACCCACTTCTACTCGGAGCGAAAGAACACAGACGAAATGCTTAAACTTCTGGAAATCCTGTTGGTCAAGTATGCAAATCAGTCCTGCATTTACTTTTCGTGGGACGCCGCGTCCTGGCACGCTTCAAAAAAGCTCTACAAGCGGGTCGAGGAGGTCAACTCAGCCGAGTATCGAGCCGCCCACCAAACTCCGTTGGTCAAACTGGCTCCGCTACCTTCTTGCGCTCAGTTTCTGAACGTCATTGAATCTGCTTTTAGTGGTATGGCTAGGGCGATTATCCACAACAGCGACTATCAGTCCGTGCAGGAATGTATGACGGCGATTGACCGCTACTTCGCAGAGCGGAACCAACATTTCAAGAATTGTCCCAAGCGAGCGGGAAATAAGCTTTGGGGCAAGGAGATTGTTCCGCCGTCTTTTGATGAGGCGAATAACTGCAAGGATCCACGGTGGCGGAGCTAAGTTTGAACCTCCTCACGTCGGCTGCTACGAGCCAAGAAGTTTTTCCACCTTCGCCTTCACCGCGGCATCCATTTTGATGAGCGGCGGCCAGGGGCGTTTGAAGCCTTCGCCGGGTATTTTCTTCGTCGCGTCAATGCCGAGTTTGCTGCCGATGGCGATTTCGCTGGTGGCGTGGTCGAGCACGTCGGACGGGCCTTTGGTGAAGATGCTGTCGCGTTGCGGGTCGGTGTTGGCGCAGAGGCGGAAGAGCACTTCGCTGGTGTTGTGCACGTCCACGTCGTCGTCCACCACCACGAGGTATTTGGTGAACATCATCTGGCCCATGCCCCAGAGGCCGTGCATGATTTTGTAGGCTTGCATCGGGTAGGTCTTGCGGATGCTCACGAGGACGAGGTTGTGGAAGACGCCTTCGGACGGCAGCGCGATGTCCACAATCTCCGGGAAGTTCATTTTTAACACGGGCAGGAAGAGTTTCACGGATGCGCCGCCGATGTAGAAGTCTTCCATCGGCGGGATGCCGACGATGGTGGCGGGATAGACGGCGTCTTTGCGGTGCGTGATGGCGGTGACGTGGAAGACCGGATACGGTTCGGGCAACGTGTAGTAGCCGGTGTGGTCGCCGAACGGGCCTTCCTCGCGGAGCGGCTCGCGCGGGTCCACGTAGCCTTCGATGACGAAGTCGGCGTTGGCGGGGACTTCGAGGTCGTTGGTCTCGCACTTGACGAGTTCGACGGATTTTTTGCGGAGGTAACCGGCGAGGAGAAACTCGTCCAAACCATCGGGCAGCGGCGCGGTGGCGGCGAAGGTGAACACGGGGTCGCCGCCCAGGAAAATGGCGACGGGCATGCGCGTGCCGGTTTCGTAGTAACGACGGCCGTGGCGCGCGCCAACTTTCTGGAGCTGCCAATGCATGCCGGTAGTGCGGTCGTCGTAAACCTGGATACGATACATGCCGACGTTGCGCTCGCCGGTGTCGGGGTCGCGCGTCACCACACAGGGCAGCGTCACGAATCTTCCTCCATCCAGTGGCCAACACTTGAGGATCGGCAGGTTGAGGAGGGTCGGCGGTGCCGCGATTGCGGATTGCGGATTGCGGATTGCGGATTGGACATCCGGCGCTTTTGGCCACGGCTCGGTGCGGCTGGGTGGGGCATCGAACTTGTGAACCACTTCCTTGCACGGGCCATCATTCACCAATTTCGGTTTCGCGTGGCGGAGGTCGAGGGCGGTGGAGAGCAGCTTCAACGCTTCGCGGAAGCCTGTCGGCGGCTTGGCCTTCATGAGCGAACCGAGTTCGGCGGCGACGTCGTCCACGGAACTTGCGCCCAGGCTCAGAGCCATGCGTTTGTGCGAGCCCATCGTGTTGATCGCGACGGGGAATGGCGAGGGTTGGCCGTTGACGGTGGGCTTCTCGATGAGCAGCGCCTTGCCGCCGCCTGGCGATTTCATCTGACGGTCGGCGAGTTCGGTGATTTCGAGTTCGGTGGCCACCGGTTGGGTGACACGGATGAGTTCGCCCGCGCGGTCGAGTTGCTGGACGAAATCGCGGAAGGAGTCGAATGCCATACGATGGGCAATCTAGCCAAAGCCAGGTGGATGCAAACGGTTTTTCACCAACCAGAACTGGTCTTCATGCCCTGATTCTACCCCTCATTCCGCCGCGAAGGCAATCGCCGAGCGCAGGAACGAGCTCAAGGGTCAGGGCTCCTCTCCAATGCCAGAGCGAGCTTGGTCAGGTAATAGAGGTCGGCGCGGCAGAACGGCAGATCGACCTGCTCCGCCAGCGGGCGTCCTCCTGGTTTGGACCAGGCCAGGAACTTGAAGGTGTCCAGAGCGAGGTCGGGGGGATCGACGAAGTTCTCCCCGAAATGCACCTGACGCTCCTCCCCTTGCAGCGGCCAGGTCGGGCAGAGGTGCGACCAGCCCGCCCAAAGGTTCCCCGGTGCGCCCGGTTGATCGGCCGTCACGAGCGCAAGCACGTCCGGGGTGAGGCCACGGATCAAGGCGGGTTTGTGGCGGTGCGGCGCCACACGGAAGAAGAGCCGGCCGTCGCCCTCGCCGATGAAGGGATCCAGTTTAGCCGAGCCAGCAAAGCGTTTGCGCGTCGCCTCCGGGTCGGTCGGCCCACGCCACCAAACCAGCAGTTGTTCACTGAACTCGTCCATCTGAGCCTTGGCGGAGCGTAGCGCTTCGTCGTCGCCGACCCGTTCCGCGATTCGGGCAAAGGCGATCAGCGAACCCAGGTAACGGTTGGCGTGCAGGTCGCCCTTGTTTGGGTCCAGTCGCCAATTCGCCTTCGCGAAGTCCTCGTAGGCCACTTTGATCTGTGGCCAGGCGGTCTTCACCCGATTCCACTCACGACAGCGCTCGGCGTAAAGCCAGACAGGGTAAATGTTGCCAAAGGGATGATGGGGCTTGTCCTGGCCGAGGCGCGACAAGACCTCCGGCGGAACCCAAAACCACTCGCGGCGTTCGCCTTCGTTCAACGGGTACCAGGCGTCCTTTGTGAAAGGCGGATGTTGGCTCCATTCCTCGGTCAGGAAGTTTTTTGCTTTTTGCTTCAGTGCCTCGGACAAGTGCGGATAGGCCCATGCCAACGCCTCGAACACCTCGCCGCTGTCGTCGAAGAAGAACTCGCGGCCGGCGAGGCCGGGATCGACGAACAGCGGCGCCCACCGGTGTCGAAGCGACTCGACCGTGGTTTCTTCGAGTCGCTGTTGCAGCTCAGGTTGACCTGGTGTTTTCCGTTCGGTTGAAGTCCGCTGCGCGGACCGGAGACTCTCCACCGGAACGTCCTCAGCCGGTTTTCCTTCTTCGCGGGAGACGAGACAGAGGATCCGGCTGCCAGTCATCCAGTAGATGCGGCGACCGACGACCGCGACGCTGCCGCGCCCGGGGCCGTGCCACTCGTTGGCGAACCACGGTTCCTTGAACCCGCCGAACGTGTCGCGCTCGCCCCAGATCGGGAACAGCCTGTTTTTTGTCAGATCGAAACCGCTGAGCGTGCCTTGGTGAACGATGAGGACGGTGTTGCCGGCGACGGTGAAGTTCTGGCTCTCGTCGGCCGTACCCCAGAACGTGTTCCAAGCAGGCTGCATCCCGTATTGGTGAAACAGGGGCGTGATCTGATTCTGCGCCAGGTCGAGCAATCCGAGGGCGACGAGGGGCGCGACACCGTGGTTCCAATTGCCGTAGGCGGTGCGATAGAAGACGAGCAGACGGCCATCCGCCGTGAGAGCGGGCTGAGCACCGACGCCCTGGCAACCGGCTATCCAGAGCACGGGCGCGGTCAACGCTTCCCGGCCGGTTTCTGCATCGAGCACGAAGAAAGTCCGAGCGTCGCGATTCTCCCTCAGGTACCGGACGATCGCGTCCTGTTCCTTGGTCCACAACTCGAGGTTGCCGCGCGCCGCTTCACTTTTCGCCCAAGTGTCGACCTTCCGCCAATCGCTGTCGTCCACGCCGGCGTTCTGCCCGAGGAGATGGCGGTCACGCGCGATCCGCTGCGCCATGTTGATGACGGGATTGGTCCGGACGATCACGTAGGTGCGACCGCCGGCCTTGACGACGACCGGGTAGTAGTCGCGCGCGGTCTGTCCCGTGAGCTGGTCCGAAATCCAGAGAATCTCGCCGGTGCGTGAGTCGAAGCACCGGACCCGGAGGTCCTCGGCGGTGACGAACACGCGGCCGTCAACCGCGGTCGCTGTCTGACGAATCGGCACCTTCATTTCCTGGCGCCAGGCCAGCTTGCCACTCTTCAGCTCCACGGCGAGGAAATCTCCGGAGCGTGTCCCGACGAACACGGTGTCCTCGGCGATGGCCGGCGACGCGGACAAGCCGCCATAGTCAGCATCGTAAGCCCAGGATTGCTTTCCAGTCACCGCGTCGAGGGCGTAGAGGTAACCATCCGTTGAACCCGCCACGACCAACCCCTCGGCCACAGCCGGTGAGTGGAGGAACGGACCGTGAGCGGCGAAGCTCCACCGGACCTCACCGGTTCCGGCGTCGAGTGCGCAAACGCTTCCGCGGTGTGTCGCCACAAAGACGCGGCCATCGGCGACGATGGGTTCCATCGCGGTGCCGAGGCGTTCGCCGGCAAAGTGCCGGACCCAGGCAAGGCGGAACGGCGGCTTGATTTCGGCAGCGCTAACGAACCCGTCGTGGCGGGCGTTGCCGTGGAGCGCGGGCCAGTCGGCTCGAAGCTGGCCTGCCAGCGCGAGGCAGGCGGCCAGGCTAAGTGCCGGCAGGTGGTTCACGCGCAGCTCAAGAAGTGAAGGGTGCCCGGCGAGGACACCTGGGCTTTCGTTCGCTCGACTCGTGGGATTCAACATCGTTGGCATCGGGGACAGTAGTACGTGCTGCGCGCACCCTGAACAATCCGTCGGATCGCGGTCCTGCAGCGAAGACAGGGCTGGCCAGCGCGATCATACACCCGCAACCTCTCGTGGGCGTAACCGGACTCGCCCTCGGCCGCGCCATAATAGAACAAGTTGTTCCGGCCGTCCGCCGGTCCCCAATGCAGCCGGACGGTGCTACCCCAGGCGATGGCCTCGCGCAGCACTTGTCGCAGGCTCCTCCACAAGCGCTGAGCCTGTTTCGGGGACAACTGATCGGCGCGTCGTCGCGGCGACAGCCGGGCGCGGAACAATGCTTCACTCGCGTAGATGTTGCCCAGACCGGCGACAAGGGATTGGTCTAGGAGTTTCACTTTGAGTGACTGGCCGGGTCGGCGCAGGGCGTTCCGCAGGTCATGGGCGGTGAAACGTTCATCCAGCGGTTCCGGGCCCAAGGCCGACACCGCGCTCGTGTCCAACGTCAACCGGCCGAAGTAACGCGTATCCTCGAACACGAGTTGCGAGCGAGCGAACCGCAGAACGACAGCGGCGTGCTTCGGCAAGGCGGCGTTGGCCGGCAGCAAATACATCCGGCCGGTCATGCCGAGGTGGCCCAAAAGGGGAAACGTCTTTCTGGATCCGGCTCGTCGCAGCGTGAAGAGCAGGTATTTGCCGCGACGGTTCAAATTGACGAACACGCTCCCTACCAGTGCCCGGCGTAACTCGGTCTCGGAGCTCGGGCGCAACACACGGGGCCGCCGGACGTCCACGCCGCGGATCACCTGACCGCGCAACAGCGGCTCGAGGTGGCGGACCAGCACTTCGACTTCCGGGAGCTCGGGCATGAGCGGGTCAGCCGTAACGGTACGGCGCGGACAACGCGAACGTGTTGGGCAGGTGGCGGACCTCCCCGACCGCGCCGTCGTCCAGCAACACCTCGACGATGTCAAAGCGGACCTTCACCGGGGGTTGCTTGAGCCGCTTGAGGTAATCCAGGGCGGTCCGGGAGAGCCGTCGGCGTTTGGCGGCGTTCACGGCGGCGGCCGGCCGGGTCCAATCCTCGGATGAGCGCGTTTTCACCTCCACGAACACGAGGCAGTCGCCGTCGCGGAACACGAGATCGATCTCGCCGCGGGGCGAGCGGAAGTTCGCGGTCAGGAACTTGAGGCCTGCGCCGCGCAGGTGCTTGCGGGCCGCCCGCTCACCCAGTTGTCCCCGGCGGAGGTGCACGGGCGCGGTCTCCGTCTGGAACGCCTGCTTAATGCGTCCCCACAAGTCCATTGTTGAGCAGGGACAGTTGCTGCAGCTTCAGCGGCGCGAAGCTGCGTCGGTGAATCGGGCAGGGTCCGAGCCGGGCCAGGGCGGCGAGGTGATCGGGCGTCCCGTAGCCCTTGTGCACGGCGAAGCCGTACGTCGGGTACTGCTGGTCGTATTCGGCCATCAGGCGGTCGCGGGTGACCTTGGCGAGCACGCTGGCGGCCGCGATCGAGTAGCTGCGCGCGTCCCCCTGGATCAAGGCCGTCTGCGCAAACACGAGCGAGTTCACCGGCCGGCCATCGACCAGCGCGTGCTGCGGCGGGGGACGGAGTCCCGCGAGGGCCCCGTTCATGGCGCGGTGGGTGGCCTGGAGGATGTTGAGGGCGTCGATCTCGGGAACGTCGGTCTGGGCGAGGGCGAAGTGGACGCCGGCGGGGCCGGTCAGGAACTCGAAGAAGCGCTCACGTTGCGCGGCGGAGAGCTGTTTGGAATCGTTCAGTCCCGCCAGCTTGGGCGGCAGGCCTGCCTCCACCCAGCCCACGGGCAGACAGACGGCAGCGGCCACGACCGGTCCAGCGAGTGGCCCACGGCCGGCCTCATCGACGCCAGCGATGCTGGTAATTCCCTGTCGGAACAACTCGCGCTCGAACTGAAATCGGTCGGGAAGCTCTGGCCAACGCTTCGCGGGCACGGCCGCACAATGTCGCGGTCGAAGGGGGGATGTAAATGGAAATGTTGAGCCACGGGTCGAGCGGCTGCGAACGCGGTTCCGACGGGATCAGGCGTTGCTCAGCTTGGAGTCGAGGTCAGCGAAGGGATTGTTGCTGAACCCCGAGTCCGGCTTGCCGGCGCCGTTGTTGGACGCGGCCGCTTCCGGCACTTCCAGTGCAGGTCCCGCCCGGAACGCCGGCGACCCGTCGCCGCGCGGATCGATCAAGGTCGGCCGTGGCGCGCCGTCCTCGGAGACGTTCGGGTTCTTGGCCCGCTTGTTACGGGGCAGCGGACTGAGCATGAGGTTGATGCTGCGGCCAGCCAGCTTGGGCGGGGCGTCGGGATGGCCGTAGGGGGCGAGTTCCTTGATGAACTTCTCGACGACCTGGAAACCGAACTCCTTGTGCGCCATTTCACGGCCCCGGAACCGGAGCGACGCCTTGACCTTCATCTCCTCGCAGAGGAAATCGATCGCATGGCCCAGCTTCACCGCGAAGTCGTGCGGATCGATCGCGGCGCTGAGCTGGACTTCCTTCACCTTGTTGGCGTGCTGGTGCTTGCGGGATTCCTTGTCCTTCTTCGACTGTTCGTAGCGGAACTTGCCATAGTCCACGAGCCGGCAGACGGGCGGGGTCGCGTTGGGAGCGATCTCCACCAGGTCCACGCCGTTGGCCCGGGCCAGATTGATCGCTTCGCCGAGCGACAGCACTCCCAACTGGCGTCCGTCAGTCCCGATGGCACGCACTTCCCGGGCGCGGATCTTTCCGTTGATCCTGACGAACGAACCCGACGAAGAAGAGGAACGAGAAGGAAAGGGGCGGCTCAAGACTCCCCCCTCAGTTGAAGTCTATTCATGCAGCATTGAAACAGTCCAACGCATCGCTAACGTGGCGACATATAGGCCCGCCGGGCGGGTTCCGCAAGTCAAATGTCGACAGTCAATGTCGCAGCGGCAGGCCAGGTCATTGTCCCAAGAAACAAAGCCCCCGGCCTTGTTCAGACCGGGGACTTGGGCAATGCAAGATCGGGCTGGCTAAGCCAGCGCGGCCTGCTTTTCCTTTTCGTGGGGAACGACAGTCTCTCCGTTCACCTTGGGCACTGGAGCGCCGGTGCGCGAGGTCGGCATAGGCAGCACGACTGCGGCTTGGGCCGGGCTAACGCCCGACTCCTGTCGCACGTGTTCCAGTTCCGCCGTGAGCTGCTGGAGGCGATCCTGCATTTCGGCGCGCATCTTCTGGAGGGCGTCCTCGGCCTGCTGGCGGCGGCTGGTTTCCACCTTCAGATCCTCACCTGCCCGGGCCAGCTCGGCCGCGCGGTTCTTCAGGTCATCTCGGGCGCGCTCGAGATCCTGCGCCGTGTGCCGCCGCTCAACCATCATCGCCTTGAGCTCGTCGCTGACTTTGAACAACTCGACCATCTGGTCACGGGTCCGGCGCGCCAGTTCCTCGCGTTGCTGGACCAGTTCCTGGTCCACTTTGCGGCGCTCGGCCAGCTCCGTTTTGAAATCCTGGCTGAGCTTGAGCAGTTCAGCCGTATGCTCCTTGAGTCGAGCTGCCAGCTCCGTCCGCGCGTTCATCACTTCCTGCTCCAGCCGCTCGCGCTCGGCCGACTGGCGCTTGAGTTTCTCGGTCACCTGGGCCAGTTCGGCGGCGATCCCCTTGGTCTTGGCCTCGGCGTCAGCCTGGGCCTGCCGAAGGGCGTTCTGCGCGTGGGCCAGATCGTCGCCGTGTTTCCGCGTGTGGTGGTCTCTTTCCGCCTGGAGCTTGCGGTGGGCCTCCACGGCTAGCTGATGGGCGGCGGTTTCCGCTTGAAGCTCCTTCTGGGCGCTCTTCAAGGCTTCCTCAAACCGACGACTGCGAGCCTCCGTCTCGTCCAACAGCTTCTGGAAGGAATGCGCTTCGCGCTTGCGTTCAGCGGATTCGGCGTGGAGGCGCTGTTCCGCCTGCGCCAGCTTGTCCGCCTGCTGGACGGTCTTGGATTCAAGATCCTGTTGGGCTTTGTGAAGCAGTTCGGCCGTACGCCGACGTTCTCCGGCCTCAGTTTGCAGGGCGTGGTGCGCATCGGCGAGGGCTTGCGTGTGTTGCTGAGCCTGGTGCCGGAGTTCCCCCTGCGCCTGGTGCAGCGCGGCTTCCGCTCGCTTTCGCGCGGCCGCCTCGCTCTTGGCTTGCTCCTGGGCCTTGCTGAGTTCCTCGGTGTACTGGCGCACGCGCATCTCGAGATCGGCACGGACCTGGTCCTGCAGGGCTTCCGCCTTCCCACGTTGCTCGCTTTCGTGACGCAGGGCTTCGCGAGACTGGGTCAACTCGGCATCGAGTAGTTCGGCCCGCGCCGTCAGTTCCTCGCGAGCTTGGGCGAGCTGTGCCTCCAGTTGCTGCCGCCGGGTGGCTTCTGCCTGCGCGGCGGCGCGGGTTTTCCCGTGTTCAGCCTCGAGGTCCTGGAGACGGCTCTGGAAATCCCGCTGCATCTGTTCCAGTTTCTCTGCAAGCTGGCCCTTCGCGGCTGCGGTCGCTTCGAGCTCTTGGTTGGCCTCGCAAAGCGCCGTGGTCACTTCTTTGAGGTGCGCCTTGGATTCGTCGCGGTTGCGGGTCAACTCTGCTTCCAGGTTTCGACGCACGCTCAGGTCGGTCAACATCCACAGCGCCCCGTTGAACTTGCCGTCGGCGCCCGTGACCGGCGCGCCCGCGAGGAGCACCGGGCACTCGGAACCGTCCTTGCGGCGGAACGCCAGCTCGGTACGCAGTTCCGCCTGCCTCTGTTCCCGGAACCAAGCCTCGGTTCTCTCCTGGACCGAGGGGGCGAGGAACTCGGCGATGGGACGGCCGGTCATTTCTTCGACCGTGTAGCCGAGCATTTCGGCTACCTGGGCGTTGACCGATCTTGTCCGGAAGTCGGCATCAAGCGCCCAGACCCCTTCGCGCGCGGTGCGGACCACGCGTTCGAGGCTTTCCTGGTTTGCCTGGGCCGTCTGCTCCAGGTTCTGGCGCTCGAAGAAGAATTGCATCTGGTTCTCCGCCACGGTCAGCCGCACCTGCAGGCTGGCCTGGTCGTACGGCTTGGGAAGGAAGTCGTTTGCTCCCACGGCGAGAATCTGCCCCAGATCGGCCGGTTGGTCGGTGGAGGTGGCCACGATGAGGTAGATCTTCTCACCGTTGGGCTGGGAGCGAAGCCAACGGCAAAACTGGAGTCCGTCCATTCCCGGCAGCCCGGCAGCTACGTACACCAGAGGGTAGAACTGTTTCTGGTAGGCCAGGACCGCCTGCTCCGCATTTTCAAAGGAGACGACCTCGTGGCCGTGTTCCGCGAGCACCTTGGCCAGGAGGCACTGCTCCATGAGGTTGTCTTCCACGACGAGGGTTTTCATATGACGTTGGGCGCATTTGGCCGTGCCTGCAACGGTCCGCATTCCAGACACCGCGTCCCGCAACGGGTCACGCGGCGATTGCCCTTTCCGACCCGGAGCAGGGCTGACCGACCGTCGGAACGGCCCATGAGCAGGAGAGCAGCTTCAATTCCAGTTGCCTAATGCGAACGGAGGGAGATGCCAACACGCTGGTTCATTCTTTGGAAAGGCAATCACGAGTTCCCTTCCAAACGCCATGCCGCCTGGCGCCGTGGCAGGGGTTCAGGTCAAGGGCGCGGGAGAGGAGCTCAACTCGCCGCCGAAGAGCAGGGCAGTCGCACTTCCACGGTCGTACCGACGCCGACCTCGCTGGCGATGTTCAGCGCGCCCTGGTGCAATTCCACCAGTCCTTTGGCGATGGTGAGCCCCAGACCGGAGCCTTGTTGCTCGTAGAACCGGCGCTCGAACTGCATGTAGGCGCCAATCTCCGCGATGTGTTCGGACTTCATGCCCCGCCCCCGATCGGAGATGCGGAGGATGTAGTGGCCGTTCTGCCGCAGGGAGACGACCTTCACGGGCGTGCCGGGACCGGAGAACTTGAAGGCGTTTTCCATCAACTCGTCCGCAATCTTCTCGAAGTGTTCCTCGGCAATCCGAACCCGGCCGTCCTGCAAATCGAGCGCGAGATCCTGCTTGCGGTTGCTGCTCATCGCCCGGGTGGCGATGACCCGCTCCAACACTGGCCGCAGTTCCAGCTCAGGCTGCGCGTCAAACGATTGCGGCCGGCCCGAGCGGGCCAACTCGATCTGGCCGAAGATGAGAAAATTGTTGATGAGCCGATGCAACCGCCTGGCGGAGTCCCGCACCGCCTCGGCCATGGTGACGATCTCTTCCGGCTCGAGCCGGGCGTGGTCGGAAATGAGAATGTCCGTGAATCCCAGAATCCCATTCAACGGTGTGAGCAGTTCATGCGGCAGGGCCAGACTGATGTTGGCCTGCAGGTCGGTTAGTTTCCGCTCCGCGTGTTCGCGAACGATCTGCTGCTTCTTGAGCCGCGCTTCCACCGAACCGAGGAGCTGATCGATGGTAAACGGCTTGGTCAGGAAGTCGTCCGCCCCCAGGTCCATGCCCTGGCGCATTCCGGAGGGGTCGGTCCCTCCGGTCATCAGAATGAACGGCAAGGAGGCGGTGACGGAGTTCTGGCGCAGAGCCGCCAACGCCCGATAACCGTCCATCTTCTTCATCTTGACGTCGCACAGAACGAGGTCGGGAAGATGGGCGCAGGCCATCTGCACGCCGATCGCCCCGTCTTCGGCCTCGGCGACCTCATAGCCAGCCCCCTCCAACGCGAGGCGGATCACCTCGCGCAGCTCAGCATCGTCATCGACGACAAGTATTCTCAGCATACTGGCCCGTCCTGTGATTGACCAAGGCAGGTTCCATGCCGACGGCTTGGTCCCGGTGGCGACAGAATGTGCCACGGCGGTCCGTCCCGTCGCCACCGCCACGCCTCCGTCCTTACGGGCGCGATGGGGCGAGTATTGACCGGCGCTGGCGCTTTCGGCAAGTCCAATGGCCCGACACTACTTCATCGGTCGAAACGACAAGGGCTTAAGTCTTGAAGTGTCCTCCTGGCCCGCCACTGGATCGAACCCCGACGACAAGCCAGGCGCGACGACAAGCCGGGCTTGCCATTGCCTCCGCCGGCCTCTAGCTTGACGCTCACTATGGAGCAAGTCGTGATCATTGGAAGCGGCTGCGCCGGATTGACCGCCGCCCTCTACACCGCCCGCGCCAACCTCTCGCCCCTCGTCCTGACCGGCCTCATGCCCGGCGGGTTGCTCACCACCACCAGCATCGTCGAGAACTACCCCGGCTTTCCCGAGGGCATCGACGGCTTCGAGTTGATGACGCGGATGCAGAAGCAGGCCGAACGCTTCGGCGCCCGCGTACAGTTCGCCACCGTCGAGGCCGTGGATCTCTCCCGCCAACCCTTCGCCCTCACCGTAGATGGTGAAAGAGTCGAAACGAAAGCGCTGATCATTGCCAGCGGCGCGGGCCATCGCCACCTCGGGCTCGAAAGCGAGCGGCGGCTGGAGAAGAAAGGCGTGACCTATTGCGCGACCTGCGATGGCGCGTTGCCCGCGTTCCGCGATCAGCCCTTGGTGGTCGTGGGCGGTGGGGACTCCGCCTGCGAGGAGGCGCTTTACCTGACGCGATTCGGCTCGGTGGTCCATCTCATTCATCGGCGCGACCAATTGCGCGCCTCGCGCATCATGGCCGAGCGTACCCTCTCGAATCCCAAGATCGAGCCGGTCTGGGATTCCGTCGTGACAGAGGTATTGGATGTCACGCAGGACAAAGTGACCGGCGTGCGGCTCAAGCACGTGAAGACCGGGGCCGAAACGGTGCTGGACTGCGCGGGCGTGTTCGTCGCGATCGGGCACGTGCCCAATACGGAGCTCTTCAAGGGCGTGCTCGCAATGGACGAGCAGGGCTACATCCAGAGCAAGCGAGGCGCCCAGACCAGCGTAACCGGCGTCTTCGTGGCCGGCGATTGTGCCGACCACGTCTATCGTCAGGCGATCACCGCGGCCGGCATGGGCTGCGCCGCCGCAATCGAGGCCGAGCGGTATCTGGCCAGCCACAACGCGTGACGCCCCGACTGCTCTGGCTGCATGATGACGTGCTCGCCGCGGCTTCTCTGGGTTCACTCTCGAGAAGCGGTGTGATGCAACGCCCTTGAATCCAACCATGCCTGATTCCATCCAGCATCTGCTGTCGCTGCCAGGGGCCATGGCTCGCGCGTTCGCCTCGTTGGAGCATCGCACACTCCCGGACTGGTTTGCCGCCGCGGACCCGCCCGGCACGAATCTCGGCTCCGGCGGCGCCACCGCCCAGTTACTCGTATCGGCCTGGCTGGCTGACGCGCCCGCCACGCCCTTCTCACAATGGCTCGCCGCCCGCCGCAAACTCCTCATCCACGGGGGCGGCCAGAGCCGCCGCCTGCCGGCCTACGCCGCGACGGGCAAGCCGCTCATGCCGATTCCAGTCTTCCGCTGGGCGCGTGGCCAGCGACTCGACCAGACCCTGCTCGACCTCCAGTTGCCGGATTATCGTCGCGTCCTGCGCCACGCGCCGCCGACGTGCTCCGTGATGGTGGCGAGCGGCGACGTCTTGCTCCGCTTCGGCAAGGAGCTGCCGCCGTTTCCCGCGGTGGATGTGCTTGGGCTCGGCATGTGGGTCACGCCCGAGAAGGCCAAAGACTTCGGCGTCTTCTTCGTGCCCCGCAACCAGCCGTCCGTGTTGGGCTTGTTCCTCCAGAAGCCGTCGCCCTCTCGCATCCGGCAACTGGCCGGCGAGTATCTCTATCTTGTCGATACCGGAATGTGGTTGCTCAGCGAACGGGCGATCCGGTTGCTGTTGAAGAAATCGGGCTGGGACGAGAACCAGCAGGCGTTTGCGGGCGGCCTGGCGCAACGGTACGAGCTCTACAGCCAGTTTGGCCGGGCGCTGGGCGCCACGCCGGAGCAGGCCGATCCGGAGCTCGGCATATTGACCAGCGCGGTGGTACCGCTTCCGGAGCCGGAGTTCTACCACTTCGGCACCAGCCAGCAGCTCATCGAGTCAATGTC
>Ga0315288_10007080_pt1 | contig 14208 bp, 13 predicted proteins | sample YL17G11_20_MG_FD_203454 | JGI IMG/M metagenome (GOLD analysis project Ga0315288, IMG submission 203454) | Sediment microbial communities from Yellowstone Lake, YNP, Wyoming, USA - YL17G11_20 | ecosystem: Environmental > Aquatic > Freshwater > Lake > Sediment | place: USA: Wyoming | collected... | reverse complement strand
CGGGCCCATAACACCCGAAGCTCATTGTGGCGGGTGGGTGGGTCTTGAGCGAGGGTGTTATGGGCCCGGCCGTGACAGGACCCGGTTTTCTGCTAGAAATAAAAAATGGGGGAACTCCTGTCATCTTAACATTCATTGACAACCGGGAAAGCCGACCATATAATTTCGGTGCCGTGTTCGCCAACCTCAGGGAAAAACTCAGCCGCACCAGGAATACCTTGAGGGAGAGGCTCGGCGGCCTCTTCCAGAGCGGAAAAGAACGGGACAAGATCCTGGACGACCTGGCTGAAGCCCTCATCCTGGCGGACACCGGTGTGGCGACGACCGAAAAAATCATCCGGGACCTCAAGGAAGGGACTAAAAAAGACGATGGCCCGGCTGTGATCGAGAATGCCCTCAAGGACGAGATCATCCGCCTGCTCGGATCCTCGACGTCCGGGCTGGCCCTAGGATCCGGTCGCACGGTCATCATGTTCGTCGGCGTCAACGGGGGAGGCAAGACGACTTCGGTGGCCAAACTGGCGAGCCGGATGCTCGCCGACGGCAAGGGTGTCATGCTGGCCGCCGCCGACACGTTCCGCGCCGCCGCCCAAGAGCAGTTGACTCTCTGGGGCGAAAGGCTGGGCATCCCGGTCATTCGGGGCCACTACGGCGCCGACCCGGCTTCAGTCGTATTCGACGCCCTTCAGTCTTTCAAAGCCCGGGGCCTGGACATTCTCCTGGTCGACACCGCCGGCCGCATCCATACTAACACCAACCTCATGAACGAGCTGGAAAAAGTCCGGCGCATCATCAGCCGGGAAATCCCCGGCGCGCCCCAGGAGATCCTCCTTGTCCTGGACTCGAGCATCGGCCAGAACGCCCTCGTCCAGGCCCGCGAATTCCTCAAGTTCTCAGGGATCACCGGGATCTTTCTGACCAAGCTGGACGGAACGGCCAAAGGGGGAAGCGTCATCGCCATCGCCGACGAGCTCAGCCTCCCGATCAAGTTTGTCGGCCTGGGCGAGAACGAAAAAGACATGATTGAATTTTCGCCCCGTGAATTCGTGGACGCGTTGCTGTCATGAACACCGGCAAAGATCACGCCGCTATGGAAATGGCCTATGCCCTGGCCGAAAGGGCCAAAGGCTGGGCCAGCCCCAACCCTCACGTCGGCGCCGTGATCATCAAGCGGGATGCCGTCATCGGGTACGGCTATCACGAAAAACCGGGAAAGCCGCACGCCGAAATCATTGCCCTGGAGCGGGCGGGAAAGGAAGCACGCGGGAGCACGCTCTACGTCACGCTCGAGCCGTGCGTACATTGGGGACGGACGCCGCCCTGCATCGGCCCGGTCCTCGAGGTACGTCCGCAGAGGATCGTCATCTCCTCCCTCGATCCTAATCCGCTCGTCCTCCGGAAAGGGCTTCGAAAGATCCGGGAAGCGGGAATTCCGGTCTCGGTGGGAATCCTCAAGGAGAGAAATGACATCCTGAACGAGAGCTACATTAAATACATCGTCAGGAAAATCCCATTCGTCACGCTCAAGGCCGCGGCCAGCCTGGACGGCCGGATCGCCGCTCGCACCGGCGATTCCCGATGGATCTCCTCGCCCGAGACCCGCGAATATATCCACCTCCTCCGCGGCGAGTACGACGCCATCATGACGGGAGTCAACACGGTCATCAAAGACGATCCCCTTCTGACCGTCAGGCACCCCAATTGGCGGGGCAAAAAAATGACGAGGGTTATCCTGGATTCCTGCCTGAGATTCCCCCCGAAGGCCCGAATGCTCTCGACGCGTTCTCAGGGCAGGATTCTCATTTTCACGCGGCGGGGCGCCTCTCCGGCCAAAATCGAAGCCCTGACGAAAGAGGGCGCCGAGGTGGTCGCCATTCCATCCGCCGGCCCCGGCCTCGACCTCAACGCCGCTCTCATCGCCCTGGGGAAAAGGGAGATCGCCGGTCTGCTCGTAGAAGCGGGGGGCCGGCTGATCACGTCATTTCTCCAAGCGGGGCTTGCCGATAAAATATTCCTGACCCTCTCGCCTAAGCTGATCGGCGGGAGAGAGGCCCCGTCTTTCTTCGAAGGAGAGGGCATCCGGAGCATCCGGGACGCTCTCCGGGTCCGGAAAACCGTGCATTTCACGGTCGGCGACGACATGATCTTGGAGGGATATTTCTGATGTTCACTGGAATCATCCACAACCAGGGCCTTTTCAAGGGATACTATCATGGGAAAAAAGAGATGGCCGTCGAAACGCCGGAGCTTGTCCCAAGGATGGAAATCGGGGACAGCCTCTCCGTGGACGGCGTCTGTTTGAGTTTGGTCCGCAAGGAAAAAACCGCCCTCTTTTTCGACTTGTCCCTGGAGACTCTGGAAAAAACTACCCTCGGCTCGCTGCGGCCGGGAACGAAGCTCAACCTGGAGCTCCCCGTCACGTCCCAGTCCCTCCTCAGCGGCCACCTGGTGACGGGACATGTGGATGCAGCCGGCAGGGTCCTGAAAGTCGTCCGGAGAGGCCGGGGGAAAAGATTGACCGTCTCTTTTCCGTCCGAACTCCGGCCTTATATCATCCCCAAGGGCTCGGTGGCCGTCAACGGTATCAGCCTGACCGTGGCCGATCTTGGCGCGGCCGCCTTCGACGTGGAGCTCATCCCCATCACCCTGGAAAAGACGAATCTGGGAGGCCTCAAGGCAGGCGATCGCGTCAACCTCGAATGTGACATCCTGGGGAAATACGTGTATAATTGGGTGGTTCAAGGCCGAAAATAGAAAGAAACCGAGTCAACCTGCATCATTCATAAATTTATAAATTGGAGAAACGGAATCAATGAATGCTTCAAGGGGGAAGGCCGGGATGGACCGAGCGACCATAGCGGGACTTCGGGAGCAAGCCCATTCCGGCCTTCCCCCCATATGGAACCCGGTTTATGAATAATGCAGATTAAACGGACAATTCCCATGGAAAACGGATCCCGACTCATTTCCATCGACCAGGCCGTCCAGGAGGTCATGGCCGGCCGGCTTATCGTCATCATCGACGATGAAGACCGGGAGAACGAGGGCGACCTGATGGTGGCCGCCGAGAAAGTGACCCCCGAGGCCGTCAATTTCATGAGCAAGCACGGCCGCGGCCTGATTTGCCTCCCGCTGACCCGGACAAGGTTGGAGGAACTCCGGCTCCCGCTGATGGTCCAGGAGAACACGGCCCGCTTCGAAACGGCTTTCACGGTCTCGATCGACGCCAAGGCCGGGGTCACGACCGGAATCTCGGTGCACGACCGGGCGAAGACCATTCTCGCGGCCATCGATCCCAAGACCAAACCTTCCGACCTGGCCCGCCCCGGACACATCTTCCCTCTTCAGGCCAAGGAGGGCGGGGTCCTGGCCCGGGCCGGGCAGACCGAAGCGGCCGTAGACCTGGCCCGGATGGCCGGTCTTACGCCCGCCGGCGTCATCTGCGAGATCATGGACGAAGACGGGACTATGGCGCGGATGCCCCGGCTCGAAAAGTTCAGCCGGGAGCACAATGTCCCGATCATCACCATCGCCGATCTCATCCAGTACCGGATGAAGCACGAATGCCTGGTCAAAAAAATCGACGAGGCCGACCTGCCCACCGAATACGGCCACTTTAAGATCGTCGTCTACGAGGACCTCATCCACCACGAAAACCACATTGCACTGGTCAAGGGTGAAATCGCGGACGGCGGGCCCGTCCTGGTCAGGGCCCACTCCCAGTGCATGACGGGCGATACCTTCGGCTCCTCCCGTTGCGACTGCGGCGATCAACTCCACCAGTCCATGAAGCTGATCGAGAAGGAAGGGAAAGGGATCGTCCTCTACATGCTCAACCACGAAGGCCGCGGCATCGGGTTGACCAACAAGATCCGCGCCTACGCCATCCAGGACCAGGGCATTGACACTGTTGAGGCCAACCGGAAGCTCGGCTTTAAGGCCGATCAGAGAGATTATGGGGTCGGGGCTCAGATCCTGGTCTCCCTGGGGGTGAAAAAGATCCGGCTGATCACCAACAACCCGCGTAAATTCATCGGCTTGGCCGGATACGGGCTGCAGATTATCGAGCGCGTGCCCATCGAGATCCCGCCGAACAAGGTCAACTACAACTACTTGAAAACGAAAAAAGACAAGATGGGCCACATCCTCGAATTCGTATAAAAAACGGCCCGGCCGTTTTTTGAATAGCCATGGACACAGAGGAATTCGCCGGTACGTTGGCCGTCCTTCCGCCGCAGGAAAAAATCCGCCTGATCTACACCCATCTCGACGATCTCCCGGAGCCCGACAAGATCAGGGTCCTCTTGTCTCTCCTCAAGGACGAAAAGAGTTCGGCCAAGGTCAGGGCCACAGCCCTCAAGTTCCTGCGCCAAACATCTTATCAGGATGCCGAGTTATTCCAGCGGTACCTCGACGACGGCAACCCCGCCGTGGCCAGCGCGGCCAGGGCCGCGGCCAGGGAGGCGGGCGAGCAGGAGCAAAAGAACCGCCTGATCGCCGAATCCGTCCTGAAAAAAATTCAAGCCACCGTCGACCGGGACAAAAAAATCAAGATCTTGAAGGCCATCGCCCGGCTCCAAGCCCCCTGGGTCGAGCATGTCCTGCTCGAGGCGCTGGCCGACTCGCTCGAAGCGGTCCGCGACTTCCTCGTCCAGGAATTGAGCGGGCGGGAACGGTTGAGCCTGGCTCTCTTCCAGAAACGGCTCATGAAACCGCCCTGGTATGCCCGGAGCGCCGCGCTGAAAATCCTCGGCATGAAGAGAATCCCGGAATCCCTCAAGATCATCGAGAGCGTCCTGGAGGACGCCAACGCGGATGTGCGGAGGAACGTGGCGTGGTCTTTAAGCGAGATCGGGGGAAAAGAAGTCGTTCCCCTGCTCGTCCGGCTTTCCAAGGACAGCAACCATTACGTCCGCATAACCGCGGAAGAGGCGCTGCGCAAAGTCAGCGAAGTCCGTTTCAGCTGAGAAGGCTTCGGCTAACCTCCTCCTCCCGGCAGCCATAATCCCTTGAGCGTTTAATCCTCCTCGATTATCACGGAACCGGGTTCGCCTTTTTTTCCTTCAAGAATGAAGGTCACCGGGCCATCGTTGACCAGGTGGACATCCATTATCGCCTGGAAGACGCCCGTTTCCACTCTGAATCCCAGGTTTCGCATGGACTCGACGAACCGGCAAAATAGGGAGTTGGCCCGGTGCGGTTCCTCGGCGCCGTCAAAACTCGGCCGCCGTCCCTTATGCGTGGACCCGGCCAGCGTGAATTGGGACACGGCAAGGATTTCCCCCCCGACGTCTCCGACCGACAAGTTCATTTTCCCCTCCGAGTCGGCGAAAACGCGGAGCTCGGTCACTTTCTTGGCCAGGCGGTCGGCTTCTTTTCCCTCATCCCCCTTCTCGATTCCGGCCAGGAGGCATAAGCCCTTGCCGATCTTCCCCACAACCTGGCCGTCCACTTCGACATAGGCCTCTTTGACCCTCTGAAGAACGATTTTCATGGGACCCGGACTCCTTTCCTTCTAATTTTGCCAAATACCGGAGCGAAGTCAACCTCATCTTTCCCGGGCCGCTTCCCCCTCCCAGGAGTTACCCCATGTTGTTATTTATAATTTATAGAACTCCCTGAAGAACGACGAAATGCAGTAAAAATAAAGTGTTTGTCTGAGACTAGCGCCCGGGTGGCGCGGCCGGGCCCATAACACCCGAAGCTCATGGTGGCGGGTGGGCGGGTCTTGAGCGAGGGGGTTATGGGCCCGGCCGTGACAGGACCCGGTTTTCTGCCGCAAATAAAATATGGGGTAGCTCCTGTCCCCTTCCAAGTTGACTTTGGGAAAAAGATTCATTATCATATCCGCCTGACAAGGAGATATCTATGGCCCATCATAATTCAGCGATTCGGCAGGGACGCCGCAGTTTGCGCCACAAGGCCGTGAACCAGAAGAACAAATCCGCCCTGCGAACCCAGATAAAAAAAGTCAGAGAAGCCATAAAGAACAAGAATAAAGACGAAGCGGAAAAATTGCTGCCCGAGACATTCTCTCTGATCGATCAGACGGTCAAGAAAGGGACCATCCACGAGAACAAGGGGTCCAGATACAAATCCCGGCTGAGCCGCCAGATCGAAGCCTTCAAGACCTCCCCTTCCAAATAGCCCGGCCTCGCAAAGGCTTTTTTCTCCGGCTGCAATAAGCGGACAGGAACGCTTCCAGAAGCGGCTGGGGCAGGGCATCGGAAGATTTCAGTTTCAGGTCGATCTGTTCCAGTTCCCGGAGCTCCCGGCTTAATTCGGCCTGGGGCATCCCCTCCGCCAACGAAAAAAATTCCTCGAATTTTTCACGATAGAGCCCGGCCCAATTCTCCTGGATGCGGGGCCGGAGCGCCCTGAAGATCTCTTTCTTATCCTTGGACTTTTCTCTCAGCCAGACCTTGGCCGTCAGGAGGTCGCGGAACAGGCCGGATATCGTCCCCAGAATGTACCCGGGATCGGTCCCCTCGCGGAAAAGGTTGTCGAGGACGACAAGGCAGTTTTTCAGGTCTCCTTTCTCCAGGCTGTTGGTCAGCTCCCAGTGGGGGAATGTTTTCGTCCAATCCGAGATTTGGTCGACGTCGTCGGGGTCGATAACGGACTTGTCGGCGGCGAAGGCGGCCAGTTTGTCGATCTCGCCGGCAAGCCGGCGCAGGTCGTTTCCGGCGATCTCGCTCAGCCTCCGCAACGCGTCCGGGAGGACCCTTTTTCCCGCTTCAGCGAACTGCCGCTCCATCCAGCGTTCCAGGTCCTGTTTTTTAAGCGGCTTCATTTCCCTCAAGGCGACGACGGCCTGAGGAAGCGAAGAGAGGAATTTGAGAAGAGGATGGCTTTTCTCAACTTTCCCGGCCATGAGGATCACCAGGACCGTCCGCGGGGACGGGGATGCGAAGTATTCCGCCAGGAGATTTTCATCGGCCGCGGAAAGCCGCTCTTTCGGCCCGTTGTCGGTCCTGACGATGATTACTCTCCAGGGCGAGAAAAAGAAGGGGATGGTCCGGGCCAGGTCGATGATCTCCCGCCATTTGGTTTCGGCCAGATGAAAGGTCTCCAGGTTGAAGCCCTGGTCTTCCTCCGAGATCAGCTTCTTCTTCAGCTCCCGGACAAATTCTTCGGCCAGGAAGGTCTCATCGCCATAAAAGGCATAGCAGGGCCGGACGGAATCGTCTTTTTTCTCTCGGCCGGCCTGAATGGGGGACAAGACTAGAATCCCTCCAGGATGTTGGCCACCAGGCTCCTGGCAAACTTTTCAGCCACCTTGTTCAAGGCTTCGGTCTCCAGGGACTCAAAGTCCGTTCCTTCGGGAACTTCATACTCCTCGATGTAGACAAAGGAGGGATTTGAAAAAAGGATGCGCTGGTTGATCCGATCCCGGAGCACGATGCCGGCCGACACCGTGATGTTATAGCGATCGGCCGTGGCCTTGCCCGCGCCGAAAGCGATCGGATTTACGGCGAATGAGGTGATTTCCCCGGTGAGGACGGCGTCGGCCTCTTCCGGGCTCCCGACTGTTTCTACCTTTCCCCGCGAGGCCAGTTCATTGATGACGCTCTGGGTCAGCTTCAGGTCGAGCTCGTAGCGGGTGGTCAGGTTCTTGAACACGGGGACATGAATCTTCTTGATGTGGGACGGGAGGAAACTCCCCGTACCGCGCAGATAGTATCCGCACCGGGCGGCCAGCAGACTGAGCAAGACGATTGTCGCGGCTTTTTTCATCAATATTCCCTCTCCGGTCCGTAAGAAATCATTTTACCCGCATTCTTCACTTGCATTATTCATAAATCGGGTTCCATATGGGGGGAAAGCCGGGATGGACTCGCTCCCGAAGTCCCACTATGGTCGCTTCGTCCATCCCGGCCTTCCCCCTTGAAGAATTCACTGCTTCCGTCTCTCCAGCTTAAAATTTATGAATAATGCAGGCTTTATAAACATCGAAAAAATTTTCATCCGAGGAATGCCCCGCGCCCATGTTGACTGCTTTATTCCTTGACCTTCATGTCCTCAAGCTTCCATCGTTACAAGACAATACTTACGAGTTTATTTGGAATGCAGACGATCTTCCGGATCTTTCGCACCCCGATGATAGCCTGGATTTTTTTGAGTTTCAGGGCCTCTTCCTTCATCAGGTCTTCGGAGAGGCCGGCCGCGGCCTCGAACTTGTCCCGCAGCTTTCCGTTGACCTGGACAACGATGGTTACCATCTCTTCCTTCGCCAGCCCTTCGTCATAGGCGGGCCAGGGAGTCTGGACGAGGATCTTCTTGTGCCCGGTCCGCTCCCACATCTCTTCCGAGATGTGGGGCGTGAAGGGAGAAAGGAGCATGATCAAGCTCTCGATAGACCGTTTCAGGAGGGCGCGGCCTGCAGGATTTTCCCGCAGCTTGTCCCGCTCTTTCTTGAGCGCATTGAAGAACTCCATGATCGAACTGACGGCCGTGTTCAGGTGGAACCTCTTCCCGATGTCCTCGCCGACCTTGCGGATGGTCTGGTGCATCTTCTTCAGGACAGTCTGACCGGGCGCGCCCTTGACGTCCTCGGCCCGCGCCGGGATTTCGTTCCTGAAAACATCCTTGTTTTCTTCGACGAACGTCCATACCCGGTTCAAAAACCGGAAGCATCCTTCGATCCCCTCTTCGGCCCAAGCGAATTCCTTCTCGGGAGGCGCGGCGAAAAGGATGAAAAGCCGGAGCGCGTCGGCCCCGTATTCTTTGAGCATATCGTCGGGATCGACAACATTCCCCCGGGACTTGGACATGGCCGAGCCGTCCTTGGTGACCATGCCCTGCGCCAGGTAATGCGGGAACGGCTCACTGACGGCGGAAAGTCCGAGGTCGCGGATGACCTTGGTGAAAAACCGGGCATAGATCAGGTGGAGGATAGCATGCTCAACGCCGCCGATGTAGAGGTCAACCGGAAGCCAATAAGAAGCGGCATCGGGCAAAAAAGGCAGCTTGTCCTCTTTCGGGGAGGCGTAGCGGAAGAAATACCATGAGGAATCGAAGAACGTGTCCATGGTATCGGTCTCGCGCCGGGCTTTGCCGCCGCATTTGGGGCAGGTGGTTTCGACGAAAGCCGGCGCCTTGTCCAGGGGCGATCCTTCCTCGCCGGTGAATTTTACGTCATAGGGGAGAACGACGGGCAGCTCTTCGTATGGGACGGGGACGATACCGCAAGCCGGGCAGTGGATCATGGGGATGGGAGTCCCCCAGTAGCGCTGCCGGGAAATGCCCCAATCCCGGATCCTGAACACTGTGCTGGCCCGGCCGAACCCTCGTTCCTCGGCGTAGGCGGCCATTGTCTTCACGGCCTCCTCCGTCCGGAGCCCGTTGAATGGCCCGGAGTTCACGGCGCGGCCGTAGCTCTCGAAGGACCGGTCTTCCGGGACTTTCTCGCCGCTCCCCTCTTCGGGGGCGACAACCTGGACGATCGGCAGCCCGTACTTTGTTGCGAACTCGTAGTCCCTCTGGTCGTGGGCCGGGACGGCCATGATGGCCCCCGTGCCGTAATCCATAAGGACATAGTTGGCGATCCAGACAGGGATCATCTCGCCGGTGAAGGGATTGAGCGCCTTTTGTCCGGTGTCCACGCCCTCCTTTTCCATGTCGCCGGCACGGCGCTTCATCCGCTGCTCGCGGACGCTTTGCTCGATCCACGCCTCGATTTCTTCCTTTCCGGCCGTATCACGGATCAATTCCGTGCACAGCGGGTGCTCCGGAGAGAGAATCAGGAACGTGGCGCCGTAGATCGTGTCAACGCGCGTGGTGAAGACCTCGATCGCCTTTTCCGAGCCCCGGATCGGGAAATTGAGAAAAGCGCCCTCGCTCTCGCCGATCCAGTTCCTCTGCATGGCCAGAACGTGCTCGGGCCACTTCGCAAGCTCGTCGTGGCCGGTCAGGAGCTCATGGGCATAGGCTGTGATCTTCAGGAACCAGTGCTCCATCTCCTTCTGCTCGACCGGGGAAGAGCAGCGCCAGCACTGGCCGCCGGCCGCCTGCTCGTTGGCCAGGACGGTCTGGCATTGGGGACACCAGTTGACCCAGCTCTTCCTGCGGAAGGCCAAGCCCCGCTCGAACATTTTCAGGAACAGCCACTGGTTCCATCTATAATATTCGGGGAGGCAGGTGTTGACTTCGCGCGACCAATCGTAGCTGAATCCCAACTTTTTCAGCTGGCTCTTCATGTGCGCGATATTATCCAGGGTCCAGTTTTGGGGATGGATGCCGTGCTTGATGGCGGCGTTCTCGGCAGGCATGCCCAGGGCGTCCCAGCCGATGGGATGAAGGACGTTGAAGCCCTTCATGATCTTATAACGGGCGATGACGTCGCCGATGGAATAATTCCGGACGTGGCCCATGTGGATCCGTCCGGATGGATAGGGATACATCTCCAGGAGGTAGTATTTGGCCTTCCCGGGGTCCTCCTTAACCTCGAGAACCCCGCGGTCGTCCCAAATTTTCTGCCACTTCGTTTCGATGTCCTGAAAATCGTAATACTCTCTCATTTTTGGAATTTCCTTACCGTTGCCAATTCGGGGACATGTCATCGAGGATCGCCGGAATTGGGCCATACGCCCGACGCCTTGAATAATTCGGAGCGTGTCCCCGGATGCCGCGGGGAGATTCAAAAAATCATCGTTCATCTTAGAATTTATACCCCTCAAAGTCAAGAAGGCTTCAGGGGACGGAATCCAAAATACGCGGTTGACTCCAGCGTTCTTGGAGGGGAAACCGCCCTTCGACGGGTTTTGTCATCCTCCCTCAGCCTAGCAACCGTGATTGTTCGGTTTCATCACTGCATTTTTCGCCCCCTTCAACTCCCTATTTCCTTGATTTCCGCCGGGCATTGGATTTATAACGGGGACGATGACCATACTCAGCGTTTCCCATCTCAGCGCCGGCTACGAAAACGGCGACGTCGTTCATGACCTGACTTTTTCCCTCGAGCCGGGCGGATTCACCGTGGTCCTCGGCCGTAACGGTTCGGGCAAGAGCACAATTCTCAAGGCGCTGCAGCGGCTGATCAAGAGCGTGCGCGGGGAAATTCGGGTCGGCGAGGCCGATCTCTTCGAACTGAGCCCGCGACGGCTCGCCCGGCATGTCGCTTATGTGCCCCAGATATTCGACCTTCCCTTTGAGTTCAGCGCCGGCGAGATCATCGCCATGGGCCGCTATGCCAGCCAGGGCCGTTTGGCCGGATTAGGCCGCCGCGACCGGCAGATCATCGCCGAAGTCATGGAACTTACCGAAACCGCCCATCTCGGCGACAAGAAAATCGCTCGCCTGAGCGGCGGCGAAAGGCAGCGCGTTTTCATCGCCAGGGCCCTGGCCCAGGACGCGCCCCTCCTTTTCCTCGACGAGCCGAGCTCGCACCTGGATATCTCCTATCAGGTCGAGATCTATGGGATCCTGAAGACGCTGCAAAAGCGGAAGGGCAAAACTATCCTCTGTGCCGAGCACAACATCAACCTGGCCGTTCCCTACGCTGAAACAGTGATCTTCCTCAAGGAGGGAAGGATCCACAGCCAGGGATCTCCCCGGGAGCTCATCACCCGGGACAACATCCGCGACGTTTTCGACACCGAGGTGGAGATCCGGGATAATCCCCATTCCGGACGGCCCGAGATTTCCCTGATCCCGCGGGGGCTGGACAACACATGAGACCCGGCAGACTCGTAACAGCCGCCTTGCTCCTGGCCCTTATGCCCGCTGTCTGCGGAGCCCAAAGAAAACCGGAGATGGTCCTTGACGACCTGGGAAATTCCTTTCCGTTTTCCGTTCCGCCCCGAAGAATCATCTCCTTGGCCCCCAATATCACCGAGATCCTCTTTTCGCTCGGGCTGGACGAAACGATAGCCGGCGTCACGCGCTTCTGCGACTATCCGGCCGAAGCTTTGAGCAAAGAAAAAATAGGCGGCCTGGTCGACCCCAACCTGGAAAAAATCCAGGCCCTTCATCCCGACTTGGTCATCGCCTTTCGGGGAAACCCGCTGAGAACGCTGGCCCGCCTTAAGGAACTCCGCATCCCCGTTTTCATTCTTCAGGAAGGGATGCGGGTTGAAGAAGTCTTCCAGACCATCGAAAAGATCGGCCTCGTGACCGGAGTGCCGCAAAGAGCGGCTGAGCTCATCTTTTCCCTCAAGGCCGGATTCGGCCGGACACGGGAAGCTCTCCGGAACGCCGCCCCAAGCCCCCGTGTTTTTATCTCGCTTCACGGCTCGGGTCTCTGGACCTGCGGCCGCGAGTCTTTCCTCAACGACCTTTTGGAAAAAGCCGGAGCCGCCAATATCGCCGGCGGCGTCTCCCGGAACTGGCTCTTGATGGGCCGCGAGTCGTTCATTCAGCAGGACCCGGAAGCCATTATCATCCTGGCCAAGTCCTTCGCCGACTTCGAGAAAGGCCGGAAATGGTTTCTCAGCGAACCCAGCTTTAGAAAAGTCGCGGCCGTTCGAAACGGCCGGATCTTCCATTTGGACGAGAACGCCGCTAGCCGCTTCGGACCCAGGCTCTTGCAGACCCTGGACCGGCTGGCCCGGCTTCTCCATCCTGAAGTAATTGTGGAACAGCCATGAGCCCAAAAACCGGCCGCCGTATTCTTCTCCCGGCCCTGGCGGCCCTTCTGGCGATCGGTTTCCTGCTGTCTATGATCTCAGGCCCGGTTAAAACAAGTCCGGCGGCGCTTCTTGAATTCCTCCTGGGCCATGACCAGAACTTCAAGACCATTTTCTGGGAACTCAGGATGCCGCGGGCGCTTCTGGCCTTCCTCGTCGGTTCAAGTCTGTCGTTGGCCGGGGCTATCCTTCAGGGTTATTTCCAGAATCCTATGGCGGACCCGTTCGTCGTCGGCGTTTCATCGGGCGCTTCTCTGGGCGCGGTCCTCTGCCTCGTTCTGGGACTCAATGTTTCCCTGGCCGGATTTTCGAGCCAGAGCCTCTTTGCCTTTCTCACGGGCTATGGAATTGTGCTCCTGGTCTATGCCCTTTCCCTAAAAAAGGGCTTTTTTAAGGTCGAAACTCTGCTCCTGACCGGAGTGGCTGCGGGCGCTCTCGCCTCATCCCTGACTTCTTTTCTTCTCTTCCTGCGGGCCGATTCCTACGAGCAGGCTGTTTTCTGGCTGCTCGGAAGCTTCCAGCTGGCAAGCTGGAAGCAGGCCGGGGCCGTCGCCCCCTACTTCCTCGTCTGCCTTGTCCTCTCCCAATGGCTGGCTAAGGACATGAACCTTTTGTCTTTGGGCGACGAAACGGCCCAGTCCCTGGGGTGTCCCGTCCGGAGGGTCAGGAAAATTTTTCTGGCGACAGCCACTCTCCTGGCCGCCGTCTCTGTATCGGTCAGCGGCGTCATCGGGTTTGTCGGCCTGGTCGTCCCCCACTGGATCCGGATCATGATCGGGCCGGACCACCGGTATCTTTTCCCATACTCCGCCCTGACGGGAGGCATTTTCCTGGTCTTCTGCGACCTCATTGCCCGGACCCTGCTCCCCGCGACCGAGTTGCCCATCGGCATCATCACCGCCGCCGTAGGCGCTCCGTTCTTTATCTTCCTCCTCCACCGCCGCGGCTGAATCCTTGCCAATCTTCGGAAGACCGTGATAGAATTCTCGCCATCATGTATTTTTTTCTCAGGGACGCCTCTCAGAAATTCCGCTTTTTCTCATCCGAGCCGGCGGCCCGGATCCCCGTCCAGTTCTCTAAGTCCCGCAAGATCTGGGAGGCCGCCAAAAAGAAGCTCCTGCTTCTCCCCGCCCGGACCATCTACCAAGAGCAGGCCTTCATCAATGTCCTCAAGTCCGATGATGACCCCGCCCGGATCGCCTACGGAGACTGCCATCCGGAAAAGCGGATCAAGCTCAGGTTTTATTTTTTCCTGCAACGGCAGAGGACCCGGCATATCGCTTTCCTGATCGGGGAAACTCTTCTGCTCCCGCTGAGCGGTTTGGCCATGCTGCTTCCCGGCCCCAACGTCTTTTTCGGCGCCCTGGCCCTGCTCATGTTCACGCACTGGAAGGCCTTGAAAGGGATCGGCCGTCTTTCCCGCCTGCGCCACGAGTTCATCCTATCCCCCCCCATTTCCGCCTGGGAACAGGCTGTGGAATCCGGCCTGGAGAGCGGGTTCGAACCCCTCCTGAAGCGGCTGGAGGACGAACTTCACCTCCCCCACCCGGATGAATCGCTCTGGAAAAAGAAGCCCCGGCAG
>Ga0315288_10007079_pt1 | contig 14208 bp, 10 predicted proteins | sample YL17G11_20_MG_FD_203454 | JGI IMG/M metagenome (GOLD analysis project Ga0315288, IMG submission 203454) | Sediment microbial communities from Yellowstone Lake, YNP, Wyoming, USA - YL17G11_20 | ecosystem: Environmental > Aquatic > Freshwater > Lake > Sediment | place: USA: Wyoming | collected... | reverse complement strand
GAAAGAAAGCTGATCGTCAAGGACACGCCGATGATCAGGGCGAGATCCAGAAGGGTGATCCGGAAGGGCACATGCGAGATCTGATAGATGTCCACCGGGACCTTGATCAGTTTGAAGGCGTTGGCGGCCAGGCACCAGAGAAGCCCCAAGACCGTCCCCAAGGCCGTGCCGACCAGCCCGATTTGCGCCCCTTGATAGAAAAAGATCCTTCGGATGTTCCCCGGCTCCGCCCCCAGGGCGATAAGGACGCCGATGTCGCGCGTCTTTTCCATGACCATCAGGATCAGGGTGGCGATGATGTTGAGGGCGGCGACGATGACGATCAGGATGATCGTCAGAAAAATGATGTTTTTTTCGAGTTTGAGGGCCGAAAAGAGGGATTTGTTGAGCTCCATCCAGGTGGTGACGTAGACGAGCGGTGGAAGCGCCCCCTTCAGGGTCTCCTTGAATCGTTCGGCGGCGAAAATGTCTTCGATCATGACCTGGAGATAGCTGACCCGGTCGGTCATGGCGAAAAACTTTTGAGCGGCTTCGAGGCGGACCAAGGCCGTGGTCGAATCGAACTCATAGAGTCCGGTCGCGAACATCCCGGAAACGATGAAACTCTTGAATTTCGGGGTCGCCCCCAGGGGACCGAGCCGCGTGGAAGCGGTGACCACCGTGACGGCATCGCCCGGCCCGGCGCCGATGCTGAGGGCGAGGTCTCGGCCCAGGAGGACGCCGTCGCGGCCGCCCGCCTTCGGAAGTTCGCCGCTGTCGAGCGTCTGGAGCCAGGCCGACTGCGTCTTTTCCAAGTCCAAATCCAGGCCTTTGAGCATCCCGTAGCCCGTCTTGCCCGGGCCCTTGACCAAGACCATGGCGAGAGCGACCGGCGAGACCGATTTGACCCCCGGAAGGGCCCGGATCTTGTCCGCCAAGGCTTCATAATCGGCCAGGCCGTCGTCCGTGATATCGGAGACCATGAGATGGGAGGTGGCGCCGAGGATTTTATCCTGGACGTCGCTTTGGAAACCGGTGATCAAGGCCAGGGCGATGATGAGGGCCGCGACCCCGATCGCGATCCCGATGACCGAAATGAAGGTGATCACCGAGATGAACGCCTGCTTCCGCCGGGCGGTGAGGTATCTCTTCGCGATGAATGTTTCGTATCCCATGGCTAAAAAAAAGAAGGACACGAACCGAATTTCAGAGAATTCGGATCATGTCCCCATTCACTCCTTAGGCCGTAACAGCGGGAAGAGAATGACTTCCCGGATAGACTTCCGGTTGGCCAAGAGCATGGTCAGCCGATCGATGCCGATCCCCTCCCCCCCCGTCGGCGGCAGCCCGTATTCGAGCGCCTGGACGTAGTCCAGGTCGATGGGATGCGACTCGTCGTCGCCCTTTTTCCGCTCTTCGGCCTGCTGCTCGAAACGCAGCCTCTGCTCGGCGGGATCGGTGAGCTCGGAGAAGGCGTTGGCGATCTCCATCCCGGCGATCATCAGCTCGAACCGGGCGGCCTCCTCAGGATGGCCTTTGGCCGCTTTCGCCAGGGGCGAAACCTCCTTGGGCGGATTGATGATGAACGTCGGCTGGACCATCCGGGGCTTGACGTGCTTGTCGAAGATGACGTCGAGGGCCTTTCCGTAGGTCAGGGGCTTCTTGTCCGGAGCGAGCTCCTCGGCGAGTTTGACGATCGCCGCCCGGTCGTCGAATTTCGAGGGGGCCAGCCCGCTGCCCTCGGCCAGGGCATCCCGGAACTTGACCCGGCGGAACGGCCGCGTGAGAGAAATGACCTCATTCCCGTAGGGGAACTCGTCCTTCCCGAGGAGGGTCCGGCACATTCCGGCCAGCAGCTCCTCGGTCAGATCCATCATGTCGTCGTAATCGCGGTACGCCTCGTAGAACTCCAGCATCGTGAACTCGGGATTGTGCTCGGCGTCGATCCCTTCATTGCGGAAGTTCCGGTTGATCTCGTAAACCTTCTCCAGACCGCCCACGACCAGCCGCTTCAGGTAGAGCTCCGGGGCGACCCGGAGATAGAGATCCACGTCCAGGGCGTTGTGATGGGTGATGAACGGCCGGGCCAAGGCGCCGCCGGGAATGGCGTGCATCATCGGCGTCTCGACCTCGACGTAACCGCGCTCGTCGAAAAAGCGCCGGATCTGGGCGACGATGGCGCTCCGCAGCCGGAAAACCTCGACGACCTCGGGGTTCATGATGAGGTCGAGGTAGCGCCGCCGGTAGCGCATCTCCACGTCCTGGAGGCCGTGCCATTTTTCCGGGAGCGGATGGAGACACTTGGCCAGGAAGGCGATGCTCCCGGCGAGGACGGTCAGCTCGCCCGTCCGGGTCTTGAACAGCTCTCCCGTAACGGAGATGAGGTCTCCGATGTCGAAGAGCTTGAAGCGCTCGAACGCCTCCACGCCGGCGACGTCGGCCCGGAGGTAGATTTGGAGTTTCGCCCGGCCGTCGGAGATGTGGAAGAACACGGCCTTTCCCATGACCCGGACGGACAGGATCCGGCCGGGGACGGTCACCCGGATCTTATCCGCCTCGAGCTCCTCCTTGGTCTGAGAGGCATGGCGGCGGACGATCTCCGAGACGGCGTGGGTCCGCTCGACCTTATGGGGAAAAGGATCGACGCCGCTTTCGACGAGGCGCCGGAACTTGTCCGCGCGCGCGATCTCCTGGTCACTCTTGGGAAGACCGTCCTCGGAGGGACCGGGATCGCGCGGGGGCAGGGGAGGAGGGGGGATCTTCGGTTCGTTCATGACTGTTCTGGGTCTCTTTCTCGGTTTCGTCCGGCCGGATCTTCCGGCCGAGGGCGTCGAGGACACCGTTGATGAAAACCACGGATTCCTCGCCGCCGAAGCGTTTGGCGATTTCCAAGGCCTCGTTGATGACGATGCCCGGGGTCAACAACGCGTCTTCGAGCATCTCGAAAACGGCGATCCGGAGGATGTTCCGGTCGACGACGCCCATCCGGTCGATCCGCCAGTTTTTCGAGGCTTGATGGATCAGGCCGTCGATCTCGTCGCGCCGGGCCAGAATGCCCCGGACCAGGCGGCCGGCGTAGTCGTCGCCGGACGCGGGCCGGCGGGGCGGGTCACCGGGACGGGCAAGAACCTCCTCGGGCGCGGATTCGTTGAATTCGAGCTCGAACAGGACCTGGAGGGCCCGCTCGCGCGCGGCGCGGCGTTTTCCCATGGCCTCAGAGCTTGGCCTCCTTCATGAGATTCAGGACCTCGATGAGGGAGAACACCGCGTCCCAGCCTTTGTTCCCGGACTTGGTCCCCGAACGCTCGATCCCCTGCTCGATCGTCTCGACGGTGATGATGCCGAAGGAGATGGGAACGCCTTCCTCCAGGGCGGTCTGGGCGAGTCCCTTGATGACTTCGGCGCCGAGGAAATCGAAATGGGGGGTGTCGCCCCGGATGAGCGCCCCCAAGCAGACGATCCCGTCCGCTTTGCCCGCCGCGGCCAGCTTTTTCGCGACGAACGGGACTTCGAACGATCCGGGGACCTTGTAAACCGAAAGGTCGGCGTCGGCGGCCCCGAGCCTTTTCAGGGCGTCAAGCGCTCCGTCGAGCAGCTTGTCGGTCAGGAAAGCGTTAAAACGGCTGACCACGAGGGCGATCTTGAACCCCGCGGCCGAGAGCTTCCCTTCGTGAATCTTCATGGCCTTTCCCCTTTCGCGAGAGCGATCATGGGATCTTCCGTTCGTAGATCCGGTACGTCTTGTAAACCCGGCCTCCCACGGACATGACGAAGCGGTTGACGGCGTCGTTGTCCTCGAGCTGCCAGGACGTCTCGCCCCACTCGTACCCGGCGGCGCGGGCGTTTTCCTCGAGCTTCCGGTATAGCAGATAGCTCAGGCCCGTGTTCCGAAACTCCGGGACGATCCCGAAGACGAGGAAGCGCAGGCTTTTGATCTTCTTCCGGCCGAGGAGGAGCCGGACGATCCCGAAGGGGAAGAGCTTCCCCCCGATCTTGATCAGGATCTCGTTGTAATTCGGCAGGGCGAAGGCGAATCCGACGGGCCGGCCTTTATCTTCGGCGACGATGACCACCCGGGTGTCGGCCATCTGCTTGAGTTTTTTGACGACGGCGTCCATCTCCTTCGCCGTCCAGGGGACGAATCCCCAGTTCTTTACCCAGCCTTGGTTGTAGACGGCCTTGACCTTTTCGCTTTCCTCTTTCCAGTGTTTCATATCGAAGGTCCGGACGAGGAGATCCGGCATCGCGTTCCGCATTTTCTCGAGAAGGGCCAGGACTCTCGGCTCGACCTTGTGGCCCCGGTCCATGAAGAAGGCGTAGAGGTCCTTGGCTTTCGCCAGGCCGCACGACTCCATGAGGGGGTGGTAATAACGGGGATTGTAAGGCATCATCACCGTGGGCGGCGAATCGTATCCATCGTAGAGGAAGGCGCACTCCTCGTTGAGGGAGAGGTTGACCGGGCCGCGGAGCGTGTCCAGGCCGCGGGCCTTCCCCCAGGCTTCGACGGCGCCCAACAGGGCCCGGGCGACGGCGACATCGTCGACGCTCTCAAACAAGCCGAAAAAGACGGTTTTCTCGGCGTGGATGTCATTGTGATGACGGTCGAGGATGGCCACGACGCGGCCGACCACTTCGTCCCCGCGGTAAGCGAGATAAGCTTCCCGCTCGGCATGCTCGAAGAAGGGGTTGCGGCGGACATCCAGCTTTTCCTTGATGTCCAGGTCGAGCGGCGGAACCCAGTTGCGATCGCCTCGATAAATCCGATGCGCCAAGCGGATGAAAGCGCGCAACTGTTTCTTCTCCGTCACGGCCACGATGCGGATATCGCTCACGAGATCTCCTTCCGGGGCGTTATTCTAACAGAACCCGTTCTCTTTGGAAATACGGAGGAGACGGAGGGCCCCGGGTTGCGCCGCCGAGGAGGATTGTGTTAAGAGAAGGGACAAGGAGTCCGATATGTCCGCGAACACGCGATCCAACGAAATCCCGATCGACCTGCTCCGTCCCCGCTGCGATCCCGCGAGCATCCCCTTCGACACGAGCGACCAGTGCCCCGCCTGCGAGGACATCATCGGCCAGGACCGGGCCCTCCGGGCCCTTCAGACCGGCCTGGACATCAAGAGCGTCGGCTACAACATTTTCATCACCGGCATGCTCGGCACGGGCCGGACGACGTCGATCAAACAGCTCCTCGAACGTCTGGAGAAGGGCGGCCGGCCCCCCGACGACCTCCTCTACGTGAATAATTTCCGCAATCCCGACGAGCCCACCCTCCTCCAGCTCCCCTCGGGCCAGGGCCGGCTCTTCGCCGCGGCGATGGACAACCTCCTCGAGATGTTAAAGCACAACATCCCGGACCTTCTCAAAAGCAAGCACTATGCCGAGCGCCGCGACGGCATCGTCGAAGGCCAACAGCGGAAGCAGAAGGACCTCCTTCAAAGCTTCGAGGAAGAGGTCGGCAAGGAGGGCTTTACGGTCATCCAGGTCCAGATGGGGCTCTTCGTCAAGCCCGATCTCATTCCCGTCATCGAGGATCAGCCTGTCCCCTTCCCCAAGCTCGAACAGCTCGTCCGCGAGAAAAAATTCCCCGACCAGGCCTTTGCCGCTCTCAAGACCAAGTACGAGACGCTCTCGGAAAAACTCGAGGCGATTTTCGGGACACTCCGCGAGATCGAGGAAGAGACTCGAAACTTCCTCAAGGCCTGGGATGCCGAGTCGATCACCCCCATCATCAAGGGCGCTGTATCGGACCTCAAGGCGAAGTTCCCGAACCCGGCGGTCGAGGCTTATCTCGGGGACGTCGAGACGAACCTCATCGGCAACATCAACCTCTTCAAGAACCAAAAGAAGGACGAGGAGAAACGCGAGATCCCGAGCGATCCGTTCCTGGAATACCGGGTCAACCTCCTCGTCGATAACGCCGAACTCAAGCACGCCCCGGTGGTCATGGAGACCAACCCCAACTACTCCAACCTTTTCGGCTCGATCGACACCGCGGTCAACCGCTTCGGCTCGTGGCTCACCGACTTCACCAAGATCAAGGCCGGGTCGTTTCTCAAGGCCAATGGCGGCTACCTTGTCCTCAACGCCTTGGATACCCTGATCGAGCCGGGCGTCTGGTTGACCCTGAAGCGGACGCTCCGCAACCAGACCTTCGAGATCCAGAATTACGCGTCGCTGTTCCTTTTCTCGTCTAAAAGCCTCAAGCCTCAGCCGGTCAAGGTCAACGTCAAGGTCGTCATGATCGGCGATGAGGAGATCTACAACCTCCTTTTCTACCAGGACGAAGAGTTCAAGAAGATCTTCAAGATCAAGGCCGAGTTCGACTCCGAGATGCCCAAGAACGAGGACGCCGTCATGGACTACGTCCGGTTCATCAAGAAAATCGGAGCGGATGACGGCCTCGCCCCCTTCGACCGAAGCGGGATGGCGGCCCTGGTCGAGTATGGGACGCGGCTGGCCGGCCGGCACAAGAAGCTCTCGACCCGGTTCCACCACCTCTCGGACGTGATTCGGGAGGCCTCCTACTGGGCCAAAAAGGACGGAAAGGACCTGGTCGGCGCCCCCCACGTCGAGAAGGCCATTCGGGAGAGGTTCGAGCGAGTCAGCCTGATCGAGGACAAGATCCAGGAGATGATCGACGAGGGGACGATCATGATCGACGCCGCGGGCGCGGTCGTCGGCCAGGTCAACGGCCTAGCCGTCTACAGCATGGGCCAATTCGCTTTCGGCAAGCCCAGCCGGATCACCGCCCGGACGTCGGTCGGACGGGCCGGGGTCATCAATATCGAGCGCGAGGCCGACATGAGCGGCCAGACCCACAACAAGGGCGTCCTGATCCTGGGCGGGTATCTACGCGGGATGTACGCCCGGAACAAGCCCTTCGCCCTCACGGCCAGTATCGCTTTCGAGCAGAGCTATTCCGGCGTGGACGGCGACAGCGCCTCCTCGACCGAGGTATACGCGATCCTCTCCAGCTTATCGGGCCTACCCTTGCGCCAGGACCTCGCCGTGACGGGTTCGCTCAATCAGAAGGGCGAGATCCAGCCGATCGGCGGAGTGAACGAGAAGATCGAGGGCTTTTTCGACGTCTGCAAGGCCAAGGGATTGATGGGGACGCAGGGCGTTCTCATCCCCGGCCAGAATGTCCAGAACCTCATGCTCCGCCAGGATGTCGTGGAGGCGGCCGCGGAGGGCCGATTCCGGGTTTATCCGGTGCGGACGATCGATGAAGGCATCGAAATTCTAACGGGCGTCCCGGCCGGAGCCCGGAACGAGGACGGATCCTGGGAAGAGGGAACGGTCAACTTCCTCGTCGATAAAGAGCTCTCCCGACTGGCCCAGGCCTCCAAGGATTTCTTCGACGAGAAGAACGCCAAGAAAGATTGACGCCCGACCCGGATTCCGAAGACCGTCAGCGACCCGGCGGATTTGCCGTTTTCGAGGACGATCATTTCATGCCCTGATTTCGCGGCCGGGATGCGGATTATCGCGAAGGTTCGAGCGCCCGATTGTTGAACATAAGCCGTTTATCGTCGGAAAATGGATCACGCCGAGGAGACGCTCGTTAAGGCTTCTTCAAGAAGGTCCTGCACTCCCAACGTTAGGGCCCACCGTCTGAGATAATTCATATCCAACGCCTCTCCCTGGACTTTAAACACTCCCAGAATATCGTTCCATTGCCGTTCCGAAACCCGACCGCCTTTTCGATACCATTCGAACTTCGCGAGAATGACGTCTTCGGGCGAGGACAGATAGTATTCAGCCGGCTTGTCGATCTCCAGCGAGTCCAGCCGCCTTCGTTCAAGGGCTTGCCTGTCGAAGTCACGGTCCTGGGGGATGAAGATGTCCAACTTGAGCGATGTTTCGAAATGGATCAAATTGAACGAAGACTTTCTGGAGATGGCGTCGACAATTTGGTCCGGATCGATATAATAGGCTGCCCCGAGGGCCTTTTCCAGAGCGGCGACCTGATGAATTTTAATATCGGCGACGAGATCGATGTCCAAAGAGGACCGCGGCAGCCCGTACGCGGAGCTGGCTACCGAGCCGACGATGTAATAACGGATTCGCAAAGTCTCGAAAACGCCGGCCAGCGGCTTTAAGGCGGATAAAAATTCGATCTCACTCACTTGGACTCGGGCGCTCAAGGCGTTCTCGAAGCTTTGCGGATAATTCACGTCCGTAGAAATATTCGACAAACCGCAGAGTCAGGTTACGCTCGGACAAGTTCGCGTTCCGCCGTCGAATGGCGCGGCGAGAAAGGCGGATCACGTCTCTTGAAAGCCGAAGGGAATATTCCACCCGTCCGGCTACTCCCGATTTCTTGAGCAAGGCGATCCGGGCCGCTTCGATGTGGGGAGGAGTATCGGTTGGAAATCCATGGATGATCGGGGTTGAAAGATTCTTCACGGATCGATTATATCCCCCTCGCAGGTTTTGCTCAAGAATGAGAATCCGGCTTTTCGCCGGCTCAACCCGGGCTCTGTCCAAAGTGCGGCGACCCAAAGTTATTGAACGAGATAACGAACGACGCGGGGGAAACCCTCCTCCTCGGCGATGTAGAGGCGGCCTTGGGAATCGATGACGTACGGAATGCCGGCGACCGGGAGCGATCCGGAAGCCTTGCCGTTGATAAAGACGATCATTTCGTGTCCCGATTTCGCGCCCGGCAGGCGGATGGTCACGAAGGTCCGGTTCCCCGTCGCCTGGATATAGGCGGCCGGAAAGAGAAACGCCCGGCCTCGGGCCGCGTTGTTCGGCGTTTTCGCCTTGGCGAACAGATCGCTTTCGGCCTTGAAGACGCCGGCGGCTTGCCCTGCCCCGCCCAGCCGCCGACGCTCAGAGAAACCATCGACAACGCCGCAAATCCCATCCGTATCCAAAACTTGTCCATCGTGTTTTTTCCTTCACTTCGACTGGATGAGTCTCGCCGGCCCTTTGCCGGCGAATCCTCTTCGCCGATTATACGCCGGAATCCCGGCCGGATTCTATCCTTGACAAGACTCGAGGAGGGGCGATATGTTTCCCGGCGGACCGGCGTTCAGCCGATTCAAAAACGAATCGCCCGGATTTTCCGGTCGAAAGGAGTTTACGATGATGAAACGCCGCCTCCCCTTCTCGCGGGTCGCCCTCTTCGCGATCGTATGGGCCGCAGCGCTGTCTCCTCTGGCGGCGGACGTCCGCTTGCCCGGAGTCCTGAGCGATCACATGGTCCTCCAGCGGGACAAACCCGTGACGATTTGGGGATGGGCGGCTCCCGGAGAATCCGTCGCCGTGACGCTGGCCGGACAAGAAACGAAAACCGTCGCTTCCCCGGACGGCCGGTGGAAGGTCGTCTTTCCGGCGCTTCAGCCGGGCGGCGGCCCGCTCGAGTTGACCGTCCGCGGCGAAAGCGGCCCGGCCGCGGTCGTCAAGGACATCCTCGTCGGCGAGGTCTGGCTCTGCTCTGGACAGTCGAACATGGAATGGTCCCTTTCCCAGACGCTGAGCCCTCTCCCCGAGATCCTGCGGGCGAACCATCCGGGAATCCGGCTTCTGCGCGTCGCCCGCCGCGCGTCCGAGCAGGCCCAAGAAGATGTCGAAGCGAAATGGACGATCTGCCTTCCCGAGACGGCGGGTCCGTTCTCCGCCGTCGGATATTATTTCGGCCTCGAGCTTCATCAGAAACTGGATGTTCCCATCGGCCTGATCGAGTCCGCCTGGGGCGGAACTCTAATCGAGCCGTGGACGCCTTCAGCGGGTTATGCCGCCGTTCCCGAAACAAAACCGATTCTCGAAAAGCTCGAAGGCCAAATGACGGAGTATCGGGCTTCGCTCGAGCTTGCCCTGCCGAAATGGGAAGAATGGATAAGGGCAACACGGAAAGCCTTGGCCGAAAAAACGGCCATGCCGGTTAAGCCGAATCTGTCTCCTCATCCTTTCGATAGTCCCCAAACCCCGATGGCGCTTTACAACGGGATGATCCATCCGCTTATCAACTTCGCCATCCGCGGCGCGATTTGGTACCAGGGCGAAGCCAATCGAAACGACGGCCTCTTATACGAGAAGAAGATGGAGGCTCTGATCCGGGGTTGGCGACAGGTCTGGAAGATCGAAGATTTGGCGTTCTATTACGTCCAAATTGCGCCATTCAACTATGGGGTCGAGCGCGATATTTCAGGAAGCGATGTGCCCGATTTCCTGCGCCTGCCGCTCCTCTGGGAAGCCCAGACGAACGCCCTCCATATAGCGAACACGGGGATGGTGGTCGTCAACGACATCGCCGACCTTAACGACATCCATCCCCGAAACAAGCGCGACGTGGGGATCCGGCTGACTTTATGGGCCAGGGCGAAAACCTATGGAGAGAACGAACTCGTATATTCCGGACCGCTCTATAAATCTATGTCCGTCGAAGGCCGGGCGGCGATAATCTCCTTCGACCATGTCGGCGGAGGATTGATTTCCAACGACGGACAGCCGCTCCGCTGGTTCGAGATCGCCGCAGAAGACCGGATCTTCTACAAAGCCGAGGCCGTGATCGACGGAGACCGCGTCGTCATCCGCAGCCCGAAAGTCGCCGCGCCGAAATTCGTCCGGTTCGGCTGGCACCAGCTCGCCGTCCCCAACTTAACCAATACAGAAGGCCTCCCCGCCTCCCCGTTTCGGACTGATCGCCGGTGAGAGGCGGCGCGTCAGTTTTTCTTTTTATCCTTCCTGAGATGGTAGACTGAGAGGAAAAACAGGACGAAGAAAAGAAGCAGGGGCCAGTAGAGAATCGAGATCATTTTCCATTCGAACGCGGCCGGACCTTGTCCATGCCAGAAATCAAGCCGGCCGTTCTCATGCCAAATGTCGGTCATTGCCAGGTAGAACAAAATCACGATCGCGAAAGCCACCCATCCCATCGCGATCGTCGCCGTAAACAAGAGCTTCTTGGTCTTCATTTGATCCCTCCTTATTCGATGATTAATATCCAGCCTTTGGTCGGTTCGAAAGGAATCGGGTCGGTCGGCGCGAACGTCGTCTCGAACTGGACGTCGGGGATGGCCGGGGCCCGGAGCCGGGCCTTCGCCTGGTCGATCCCCAAAGCCCTCCAATCGATTTTGAGCCTGGCCATGATCGGACCCTTCGCCCAGCTCGCCAGCGAGACGAGGGCTTTGCCGTCCTTTTTATAGACCGTGGCCAGGACCTCCGGGATATCGGTCGTGATGGGACAGCTCTCCGACCAATAGCCGATCATCTGCGCGTCTTCCATTCCGAACGCGTCCCAGACCTTCCAGATATCGGCCGGGTTGCGGCCCGACCACGGCAGGCGGTTGGTCATTCCGTAGATCATCCCCCGCCACGGATTCCCTCCGTCCTGAAGCATCTCCCCCATCAAGCCGAAGGGAATCCCCGAGATCTCGACCAGCCAATAATCGGGCGGCAGGGCGTTGTAGTCGAAATACTCACCGAACCAGAGGCGATTGATATAAGGAAAGTGCTCGAGGTAAAGGTTGGCGCTCGAGGCGAAGCCATCGCGCGGATTGTATTGGTTGGCGGAGTGGAGGTCGATGAGGGCCGCCGGCCGGTTGCGGTCGAGGACCTTCCGGACTCGCTTCATCGTCGTCCGGTCGAAGGCGACATCGTCGATATAAAGGCCGTCGATCTCGACATTCTTGGCCAGCCAATTCAGGCCTTCGACGTAATAATTATGCCACCGGGACATCCCGCTGTTGATGACGGCGGCGTCTTTGAGCTGCGGGACGAACCAGGCCGGGATGAAATCGCCGCCGACGTGCTCCTGGAGCCACGAATAGCCTCCGCCGGGGCCGTGGGAGAAAATCTCGGTCCCGAGGCTGCGCAGGGCGAAGATCTCGGGCGCCCGGTTCGAAAGCTCGCGGATGGTGTTATAGATCTTCACCCGGAGGCCGCGCTTATGGGCGTCGTCGATGTAGGCCTTCATCTCGGCGACGCGGAGGAACGGATAATTGATGAAAGGATTGACCGCGTTGGCGTGGTGGATGTTGAGGGTGTTGGCCCCGGTCGCAGCGACCTCGTCGAGGGGCTTGTAGGCGTGGAGAAAACGCGTCGCCCACTGGGCTTTCGGGTCGATGAGCTTGAAGGGCGTCAGAAGGAGGGTGAAATTGAAATGGAGGTCTTGGCCGGGTTGGAGCGTCCGCGGCCCACTCGTCGCGGCAAAGAGGACGATCCCCGGCCCCGCCGCCTTCACCGACACTCCCCCTTTCCCCTCATTGACCCAAGACGGCGGAAGGTTGAGCGGCTTGGAGAGATAGAAATTCGTGTTGAGCGGACGGCTGTAATTCTCGGCCCGCAGTCCGATCTGGAGGCCGGCGTTTACGTCGCCGATCCAGAGCGCGTCTTGGTTCTTCTTTTGGTCCCAGGACCAGGCGAATTCGGCCGGACGGAATCCTCCCTTGAATCCGAGGCCCATCATATAGCGGGCCGCGGCCTCGACGAGCGGAATCTCGAGACGGACATCCTTGACTTCGACGGACTCGGAGGCGGAGAGCTTCACCTGGAATTCGAGATAGCCGTCCATCTCCATCCGGGCCCGGCCGTCCATCCGAAGGTCGCCCGAGGTATTGGCGAACGTCCAAACGGCCGCGCCCGGTTTTTGATCGATGAATTTCGCCCCGTCCGCCGTCCAGGCTAAGGCTTTCCCCTCTGCGTCTTCGACGACGAGGGCCATCGGAGAAGCGAGAAGGTCGCGCCCTTTTTCGACCAAACGCGTATTCTCGGGAGCGAAAAAGCTTTCGACGCGCCGCGGGAATCCCGATTCAGCCATCGTGACCGTCCGGCCGAGGCAAGAAACCGCAGATCCCGTCACGAGGAGAGGAGTGAACGGCTTTACGATCTCGTCGTCCGCCGCCAGGGTCGAATCGAGCCAGCGCAGGCGGGACATCCGCGAAGGCTCGCCGTCTCCCCCATCCGCTAAGACCATGGGGCCGACCTCGATCGTCAGACGCACCGTTCGGCCCGCCATCCCTTTGGGCGCGACCGTCACCGCCCCTTCGTAATTTCCCGGCGCGGCCTCGGCCGGAACCTGGACGCCGCACCACAAAGCCTGGATCTTCCCCTGGCCGACGTCGACGGTTTTACGGAGCGGCATGCCGTTCCAATCGACGCCGTCCGTGTTGAAGCACCGGAGGGCCGCGGCAGGGATCGTTGCGCCCACGGATTTAAGGTCGGAAAACGTCACCTCGAGCTCGGGGAGCGGTCGGCGACACGCCCACACGCCGATTTGAAAAGCAAAAAACTCTCCTCGAACCGCCTTCCCCTCGAACCGCTCCCGGGGGCCCGATAGGATCCAGCGGAGGGGCAAATCGTCGGCCATACGGATCGAAAAGGCCCGGTCCTCCGGGAAAAGGAGGAACGGGGCGTCGGGATGTTTCGCCAGGAGGCCGGCCGTCTCCCCGGACATGGCGATCACTTCCATGGGCCAAAAGCTGTTGAAATCGTCGACGGCTTGGATCGCCGTCACCCTGGCATCCGGCAGGCCGGGCGACGATAAGGCTTTCTTCGTCCAGCCGGGATCGGCCGTCGTCTCGGGCTCGAGATATTTCGCGTTGGGATAATTCCGGCTGCCCGCCAGACGATAAGGCATATAGTAAACGTAGTAATCGCCCGGCGCGGTCGCCGGTTCAAAGACGATCTCGCCGGATTCCCGGGATATTTTGATAGGGACCGCATTCGCCACGTTCTGTCCGGTCGCGGCGTCGACGACGATGATCCGTTTCTTTTCCGGATCGGCATCATGCCTTCGCCAGGGAATGCGGACCCGCACGGCCTCGGCTTTAAACTCGACTTTGATGACGGCCCGGTGGTTGCCCCACTTTTCGCCGTCCCAAGTCCCGGTTCCAAACGGGACATCCTGAGCGGCTCCCGCGGCGATGACGCCAAGGCCGGCGGACAAGATCAAGGCCAAGCCGACGAACTCAAGGGGCAAACAATGTCTCATCCTCGTTCCTCCTCCAAAGCTTCTACAAGCGAACCAGATAGAATGACGGAGTTGCCTTTGTTGTTCCGCACGATTCGGGTATTTCATTCTCCATAGAGGACGAATTCGGCGATGGACCAGTGCCGGGCCTCATGGGGAGCGACCAGCCTGATCCGCACGTAACGCGCTTCGCCTGGAACGAGCGAAGCCAGGACTTTATATTTCGAGAAATCTTCGACCATCTCCCGCGAAATCGGCGGGAAGTAATCCGCAGCGCGGTCGAGGAGGGTCCACGACGTCCCGTC
>Ga0315288_10007078_pt1 | contig 14208 bp, 12 predicted proteins | sample YL17G11_20_MG_FD_203454 | JGI IMG/M metagenome (GOLD analysis project Ga0315288, IMG submission 203454) | Sediment microbial communities from Yellowstone Lake, YNP, Wyoming, USA - YL17G11_20 | ecosystem: Environmental > Aquatic > Freshwater > Lake > Sediment | place: USA: Wyoming | collected... | reverse complement strand
AGCGGTTGCTGAATCACATGAAACAGCTCTCTCTGGTGCTGATCCTGGCCTTGGCATCGGCCGCAACTTTGGCTTTGCCAAGCAGGGCAGACAGCGGACTGCGCCTTGTCGCCGAAAGCGCAGAGCCATGCGCCGAGCCTTGCGACCGCGCCGCGGTGGTTTTCATCCATGGCTATACCGGTGCGCGCGAGACGTGGACGAGCGGTCAAGCCTATTGGCCTGCGTTGCTGGCCGGCGACAGCGATCTCAAGGACAGGCTCGATATCTACAGTGTGGTGTACGACAGCTTTCTCTTTTCCGGGCCGCCGATCAGGGAGGTCGTGGCCGATCTGGGAAAAGAGCTCGATGCCCTCATGGTGCAGAAGCGGTATGCAAAGGTCATCTTCATCTGTCACAGTCTTGGCGGCATCATCGCCAGGCAGTATCTGCTGCACGTCAAGAACCGCTGGGGGCATATCGCGCTCGGCCGGTTCCGGCTCGTCATCACCCTCGGCACACCGATGCAGGGGAGCTCGCTTGTCAGGCTTGCGGAGCTGGCAAGCAGTAACGAGCAGTTGCGCGTGCTGGGGCCGATACGCACCAACGACTATCTCCAGCTGCTGATCGACACGGTCAGGGATTTCACCGCAAAGCACGAGGGGTGTCCGTCGTTGAAGGTGTTTGCGGCGTATGAGGAACTAGGCGTGACCGGCGTCGGTATCGTCGTTGATAAGGAGAGCGCGACGCTCGACGCCTCTGAGGTCAAGGGATTCAACCGGGATCATATCAGCCTGCCCAAGCCTGCCGGTACGAGCGACGAGGTGTACGTATGGGCAAAGCGCTCGATGGTGGATTGCCTCGATGGGCTCGGCGCCTGCCCGGCTGCGGACGAACCGATCGTGTGCCCGCCGCACGATTTTCCCGCGCCATAGATGCCGCCCGGTTTCTTGGGATGAGCGCCGGCTGCACGAGCGACGCGGGCGCCAGGCTCGCCGTCGCCAACCGCCACGGTTAGCCTTTGCACACATAAAGTGATCCCTTGATCAGGTCCGCTTCTGGCACGACACGGGCAGGCTCGTGCGGGAAGTGAAGGTGGCGAGCGAACCCGAGGCACTGCTGGCGGTGCTGACCAACCCCGCCTGCCGCTTCAAACGGATTGGATTGGAAGCTGGGCCGCTGTCGCAATGGCTAGCGCTCTGGCTGAAGCGCGCTTGCCGGTGATATTGTGGCCTTGGCGCGTCGATTGGCTGTGATGATGCACCGCATCTGGGTTGACGGCACCGAGTTCCGCTGGACCCGGGAAGTCGCAGCGGCATGAGAGCGGCGCGGGATCAAATGCGATAGGAGGAAACTCGAGTTCCACCGAGCGGTGGAATGATGTCCCTCGCGGGACGACGGATGAGGTGAGATCGTATGTCCGCCTGGACCTACCGTTCGTCTAACGGCAAGGCCGCCCCAAAGATTGTTCCGCCTCGTTCTCGAATCCCATGATGGAAGGGCCCCAGTGCCGATTCCGAAGAGAAGCACGAGCCCGCGAGCGGCGTCGACACTGAATTGGTGGATAGTCTGAAAGCGCTTGACCCCGAACGGCCGATTAGAGAGGCGGACATTTCACGCCGGTGGGTGTATGTAGGCGGGGCGCCCGCCGCGGCGGTGCAGTACCGGCTCTGAGCCGATAGTGTTAGCGGCAGCAAACCGGATCTTTTCGAGGAGGCGATCACATGTCGGTGTTAGGTGCCGTTCTGCTAGTTTTGGCTGGCCTCGCCATCATGGCCTTTGGCATATTCTTGTTTTACGCGTGGCTGCCGTTCCTCTACGGCCTGTTTGGACTTGAGATCGGGCTACTCCTCGGCCGGTTTTTGACCGGTGACGTCGGGCTGGTGGCTATCATCCTTGGCATTGTCAGCGCGGCGATCTTGTTCGGCGCGGCGTATTTTCTTGAGCCGTATCGGCGAATTCTGCTCGGCCTTTCAGCGGGCGCGCTGGTCGGGCTTTCGATCGCGTCGGTCTTCGGATTGGATCACTTCATCGGTGGCGTACTCGGTGTCATTCTGGCGGTGGTCGGTGCCGTAATTGGCGCGATCATCGTGCCGAGGTACTTCGACGCATTCGTCATTGTCGCATCCGCGTTCGGCGGCGCCGCCATGGTTATGGCCGGCGCACATTGGCTTTTCCCGGGTGTGGGTCTGTTCGACCGTGCCGCCGGTGGCTTCCTGCCGGCACTGTTGACGTTCGTTTTGAGCGCGGTCGGCATCGGCTGGCAATTCAAGAACATCGCCACGTGGGTTCGATCCCAACCCCTCTACGGCGACATCTCAGGCGCGTCCGTGAAGGACCAGAGCGGGCCTTGGTGATCTTAGAAGGACGAAGGCGAGTGCCGGCTTAGTCCTCTTCGACATGAATTCTGACCCATAGTCGAAGTTTCGACCGGCTCGGCCCACTGACGACTCGGGCCGGAATGGGGTTGCGAAAGGTCCGCTTGTGGCGGATTTTGTTGAAAAACTCTTCGAGTAAGCACTTCCGCTACGTTGCGGAGAATGCCTTTCCGCGACCCAGCTGATCGCGAATCCTGATTCCAAAAATCCCCGCGGTGGGAAACGCTATTCTACCGTCGGCGTCTGCCTCGCGAGACCCCCGACTTTTTCAACACAATCGGCACTTCAGCGACATTGAAGCAAAGGGGGCGGGCCGAGGTCCTCCGCCAAAAAGAAGAAGACCAAGCCAAGGTGGAATGTTGTCGGGTGAAAATTCCGCGACCCGACTTCAACCTTAACAGCTTGGAAAGATGTTCGGCTCGACACTACGTCCCTGGTGTAGGGGGCGGTAATGAGGTTCCTCATTGCGGCCATTGCGCTTCTCATTCTCGGCGTTCTTGGCTGGTACAGCGGGTACGCCAAGGAAGTGCAAGGCGAGCTGCGCTGCGAGGGAGCGGGGGGTGTTGTCATCAATGTTGATGGCAAGGATTATGCGGTCAACGGCATGGCGGGTCGGCGCTACCCTTCAATTGAGCGCATCTGGAATAGCGCCACTCACCGGGAAGCAGACATAGGCCGCATTGTCAGCCGTGGATTGACCCTATGCGATTGGTAAGCCTGTATGGCGGAGTGTGATCTGAAATGTACAAAGCTGTTAGAGTTACTGTGACGACCGCGGCAATCGTGTTTGCTGCGCTTTCGCTTACTGCTCCGGCGCACGCGGGAAGCTCTGACGTTGGCGCGGGACTGGTAGGATTTGGTATCGGCGCAATTCTAGGAAGCGCACTCACACCGCAAGCGGTGTATGTCGCTCCACCCCCGCCGCCTGTTTATTATGCGCCACCGCCGCCGCCTGTCTACTACGGGGCTGTGGTCTATGGACCTCCATATGGGTACGGCTATTACAGGTACCGTCACCGCTAACCTCGCCCTGGCGTCGGCTTCGGCCCGCTTCTGTTTCGGCAGCGGCGATTGAGGCGGCGCCGTCTAATGTCCGCTTCCGGCCTCCTTTCGGACGTCAGCACGAAGGTGCTCAACTCCACCGAAGATGCTCACATAAAAACATGAGCACCTTCGAGACCAATGAGCATCTTCCCGGAGTGAACATCGCTACGCAGCGGGTAGGGGCCGTCGGTGTGCCGACTTTTGTGCGGTAGCGTCGTCCGATTGTTCCGGCGTGGCTGAAATGTCTGCGGTCAAATTCGCTTACAAGCTCAATTAATTGAGTGGTTGGGGGACAAGGATTCGAACCTTGACTGGCGGAGTCAGAGTCCGCTGTCCTACCGTTAGACGATCCCCCAGCAATTCTCCATTAAGATCAGCCAAATAAGCTTTTCAGTCTCGGCTGAATTTTACAGTTGCCACTCCTGGGGCCGCTGCCCCTTCTAGCCGGGAGACCGCAGCTTTGGCAAGTCTACGCCGGTCAACGAAGCGAAGGTAGTGCCTGATCATAGCCTGCGACATGCCAGTAATCGATTTGATCTCAGCGTCGTCGCATCCGGCCTCGCGGAGCCTCTCACAGCTCGACGCGCGGAGCCCGTGGAAGATAAAGCCCGACGTTCTGATGCGCCCAGCAGTCGTTCATAAGTCGCGTCCAGGCAGCCCTGAAGGTCTCAGAGGTGTATGGCTCGCCCCTCGGCGTCTCCACGAGTCTCCACGAAGAGACCCGACGCGCCAATCTTCCATCCGCGCATTTCAGCCGCCAGATCGGCGTGGAGCGGTATCCACAGCTCCTTGCTTGTCTTCTGTTGCACGACGTTGATGCCCCCGTCGTCGAGATCGGCCTCGCTTGCGACCACGAAGCGAACTAACCCGATGAGGCCGGGTGAATGCAGCTTCTGAGCTCAAGCCACTTCAGGAAAGCCTTGGCAATTTCTGTAGAGCCACGGACCCTAACGGCTATGTCGACAGCCTGGGCAATTCCCACCATTGAGGCGCGGCTCGGCGCAGCAGGGGGATCAGTAGCCAGCAGCTCACGGCCGCGGCGACGCTCGCCGCGACCACGAGGCTGAACGCCGTCTCGCGCCCGGATGATGCTTTCGCGGCCTCAAACAGCCATCCGCCGAACGCTTCCGACCCCGACCCCGCAAAATTGGTCAGCGCCATGACGGTTGCGAACACCGTCGCCGCGGACCTCACCGGTATGATGCGCGCGGTCAAGTCCAATTGAATGAGCGTGCCGGTCATGTAAGCGGCTCCGGCAATCACGGAGACGACGTAAGCCGAGGTCAAGCTGTCCAATTGCCAATAGACGGCGTTCGAGACTATTGCCGCCAGAATTGAAAGATGCAGGAGCGTCGAGAGCCGCACCGATCGGCAGTAGATGCCATAGCCGACGCTGCCGATCAGGGAGCCAGCGAAAAAGGCGGAGGTGACATTGCCGAAGTCCTGCTCGGAAAATCCGAGCCCTTCGGTCATGTGCAGATAGAGCACCGAGCCCCAGACCGGATTGAAGCTCCACAGTGTCAGGAGTGCGCACACCGCGAGGAACAGCGGATCGCGCAACACGCCGAGCAGCGCGGCGCCGGTCTCGTGCAAGCTCGCAGCGTCCAGATGGGCGTCTTCATGGTCGCCCGCGTAGCGCCACGCCACGGCGAAAGCGAACACCCACAACACCCCGCAGAGAGCAAAGGCGAGCGACTGGAGCCCCTCCTCGGCGACATAGCCGCCGAGCACTCCCGTCAGCAGCAAGGCCGCGTTCGCTGCCGTCCATTGGATGGATTGAAAGCGCCCGGTAAGTCCCAGCGGTTGCCCCTTCTCGACCATGAGCGCATCGACGATGACGTCGCCTAAGGCGATCGCCATCGTCGTCGGCAGCAGAAGTGCGAACAGCAGCCAGCTGCTTCCGGGCGCGAGCGGGACGAACGCCAAGAGGAGCAGGCTTAACGCAGCCAGACCGTTGGCAAAGAGCAAATAGCTGCGGCGTCGCGATCCGAACAGCGGCACGAAGTCCGACAAGAGGCCGAAGGCAGGCTTGATCGTCCAGGGCACCGCGAGAAGCGCCATCAGGGCGCCGAGAGCGGCGGGCGATTCCCCCCAGCTCCTGAGCAAAGAGCGGACAGGTTGCGCGATGAGCCCGGAGGTCGGATCGCCGACGCTCTGCACAAAATAGAGCGCCGCAAAGAACGTGTAGGCGCCCGCTACGCCTGTTCCCTGCGGTCGTTGCCTATCGTCGGTCGACACCGCCCGTGGCTCCGGAAATTCATTTTTCTCGCTCCACGCCCTAACTGAATTCGGTCAGGCTGTCTCAATTTGTCTGCTCGACGAAAGTCGAACCAAGCCAGTCTTTCAAGCTGGTGGGCGTTCCGCAGCGTGGTGAAGCGGAGTGTTGGTCATGCTACCGATACCCTGCAATTTAGGCTCAGCAGCAGGTCTGGGGGCGCTCGATTTCCATCTCCGCATCACGAATGTCAGTGAGATGATGGCCCCGGAGCGTTGTCGGGCTTAAGTTCCGCCGCAATGAGACCGTTTGGTCCCCTGCCGTAACGCATGAGCACGGTCTGGCCAGGCCTGAGCTCTGTGAAACCGGAGCGGCGGAGCGTTTCCATATGCACAAAAATGTCGGGCGTCTGGGGACCGCGGGTTAGAAAGCCAAACCCGCGTAGTCGGTTGAACCACTTCACCACCGCTCTTTCCCAGTCGCTCTCGGGGACGACGACAACATGGGTGCGCTGCGGCAACTGCGATGGACGGATTGCCGTCGAGTCGTCCATGCTGCAGATGCGGACGGCCTGCAAACGACCCTTCGGACTCCTCACGGCTTCGCAGACCACGCGTGCGCCCTCGCAGGCGGTCTGGAAGCCGCAGCGTCGGAGGCAGGTCACATGTAGGAGAACGTCGTGAAGGTCCTCATCCGGAACGATAAACCCGTAGCCCTTTGACGGATCGAACCACTTGACTGATCCTGATACTTCGAAGACCTCAGGTGTGGTTTCCTCGTCGCGTTGAGTGTAGCTCTCCAGACGAGGCGGTTCTTTCGCCCCCATGATGACTTACCCCCGCACCCTTCGGACCCAGACGGCAACACGAATTAGCTGCCGTTACGCCATTGCGGGTCGCCCGCTACCAAGAACCATCCCGAGCGCATCCCCGCAATGCGTCTCCGAACGATTTTCAGGCGCTGTGGCAATTTCACCACCAATTGCGGATCATGATGTAATGGGATCGCAATCCGACTCCTGCCAGCATCGCAAGGGTCAGTTTAACGCGTACCACCGCCGGGACGGCATTTCGCCTCATTTCCACCTATTATGATCAAGCCCCCCCAATAGGGGTCGGGAACTTACCTCCCGGGAGGCCGTCCTCCCGTTAATGTATCGCGTAAAGGAGGACGGTCTCCGAGCGGGCCTACATGAGGCCTGCAAAGGAGCGACTCGGCAATGGCAGGCATCTTCGCTTGCGGTTGGTGAGCTTGTTTGCCCTAGGCGTCCCGTCGCCTTTTGGCGCGACGCGTCTCCACAGCGCGTTTGCCTGACAAGAGCCGCCGGCTCTTTCGAGCCAGCCCATCAGTCGCGCTGGAAGGCATTGCTTGGGAGCTGAGGCACCTGAGGGAACAGCTGATTGAATCGGGCTTCCCTCATCACAGCGGCATTTAAGACAACCTCGCCTGGAGAGATCGGCCGCCAAGCGCCATCGACCAGCCACCAAGCTTCAAGGTTGGTAAAGCGAACAGCGTTCCCATCGAGCATGCCAAATTTGATCTCGGTCGGAAGGCTTTGCGGCACCGGCTCGTCTTCCGGAGTACCGCTTTTTCGGGTCCCGGGTTGTCTTTCATGGGGCGGACGAACCTCTGGTGGAGCGACCGGGCTTGAAGGCGGTCGCGCCTTGAGTTTGGTCCTCGATGCTTCAGGCTTCTGCTTCCCTCCCTCCGCGGCACGATCCCGCGCTGTGGGTCTTTGAAGCCTCTTAGGCTTGTCTTCCGGAGTGCCTTTTTTTCGAGTCCTGAGTTGTCTTTCATCAGGCGGCCGAACCCCTGGCCCAGCTGCCGGCCCAGCAGGCGGTGGTGCCTCAAGTTTCTGCGTGTCAAGTTTCTGTTTCAGCCTCTCGGCGGTGGGATCTCGCGCTGCGGGGCTGGGCCCCTTTTTCGGCGTCTCTAGAGGAGGTGCCTTCCTGACGGGCTCGTTTTGGATCGTCTCGGGCGAGGGCTCTGCCGTCTTGGGCTTGGCCACGCCAAACCTGAACAGCCGATTGCCGACTTCCTCGGCTTGGGTGGTGTGTGCATCGAATTGCTTCCGCCAATAGGCTGCCTGCAGCTCCACGAGCTCAGAGAGGTTCCTAGCGCCCGCCAAGCTCTTGGCTAGGTCAAAGCCTAAATTTAAATTTCTCTGGGCGATGTCGACGATTTTACGGTTTAGCGCTGCAGCGGCCTGGCCTGCGGCGTCAAAGGACTTCTCCAGAGTTTGCACTGCGGCTTCGAGAGTCCTGTTGGAGCGCTCGTAAGCCTCGCGTGTCTGATCAACGGTCTTCTCAGCAAATTCGCGTGCAGCTTGGGGGAAGGGGGTTTCGAGCAATTCCTCCAACCGGTTACCGCTCTTGCGATATGCCTCGCCCGCCTTGTCGGCGGCGCCTTTCGGATTTGGGTTCGTGTTCGTGATTACTGCCTCCTGGGTTACAAAGCTGCTGCTTATCTACAAGCGAAAGTTCAGTTCGCCAGTGAACTCTTGAGAATGGAGGATGCCAAAGGGCGCGGAGAGATTCAATGATCGCTCATCGTCCGCTTATCGCTCTAGCTCAAAGACGAGTTCACTTCGACCATGGGTGCTGAATTAAGCCGCTCCATAAGAAGCAATTCGCGAAATAACGAGGTCGCCTGGGAATGCCCGACCGATAGCAGCTAAGCCGATGCGCCTCAGCCGGCGGAGATCGAGTGGCTTATCAATGCGATGCGGTTCAAAGGCTGAGAATGGGAGCTGCACGGTTTGCCAGATGCGGTGTGCCCAAAGCTCCTGCCGATGGGACTGGCAGGGGCGGGTCACATCTTCGGTCCGCAAATGGAGCCCATACAGTTCGCCGTTGCCGCAAACGTCAATCTCGATGCCCTCAAAGCCGCTGGCATCAAACGGCGACCCATTAGGGTGGAGGTCGACGCGCATCTGCATGAAGCCGCCGTTATTTTCCAGGCTGACATCGCCCCGCATACGGATTGCGGCTCGACTAGCAACGGTCTCGCGGACCATGGTTACGCGCGAGACACCACCCATTACCTGGTCGGTGAAGAGCTGCCAATCGGCGCCATTCGCGGCAAGCGGCGCCGGATTGCTGAGGTCATCGATAGGCATCGATCTAATCTCAATGGACAGGACTTAAGGCCGCTTCCCGAACAGTCGGCCGCTAGTAGCGTCACTTTCAGCTTGCGGCCCCCTGGCTGCAGCGCGCCGACCGTAACGATAGCCTCACCGCGCTCCTGAAGCCTGACATGATGGCGTCCGAGCGCGCCGTAGCACAGGTGGACGGTGGAGGGGTGGAAATTGGGCGTCCTCAGCCTTTAGTAGTTGGGCACGTCAAGCACAATAGCTCATCGAGCACACCCCCCAGCCAAAGAAGGCCAGACTTGGCCTGTTGTCTGAGCCTTGAAAACGATGCACTGAAATCGGCTCGGAGGCATTTCCACCAAGCTCCTTCGGTGCCAAGATCACAAAAGTGGTAATGTGGGGGGAGCCATGCGCGATATACGTAGCGATCTGCAAGACCGTGTCAATCTCGTTGAGAAGGAAATCACTGCGGCCGTTACCCATTTCGAGAAAGCGGTCGAGCAGCTGCAAAGCGAGTGTGATGCGCGCGTAGCCCGACTTAAAGCCGAGCTTGCCGTGCTGGGCGCGCTCATCGAGTCCGAGCATCAGCGTATGGCGAGTGTCCCGCGGCCGATCGAGTCCGAGCACCAGCGCATGCCGAATGACCCGCGGCCGATCGAGTCCGAGCATCAGCGTATGCCGAGTGTCCCGCGGGCGATCGAGTCCGAGCACCAGCGCATGCCGAATGACCCGCGGCCGATCGAGTCCGAGCATCAACGTATGTCGAGCGTCCCTCGGCCGATCGAGTCCGAGCACCAGCGCATGCCGAATGACCCGCGGCCGATCGAGTCTGAGCATCAGCGTAGGCCGAATGACCTACGGGCGGTCGAGTCCGAGCACCAGCGCTTGCCGAATGACCTACGGGCGGTCGAGTCCGAGCACCAGCGCATGCCGAATGACCCGCGGGCGATCGAGTCCGAGCACCAGCGTAGGCCGAATGACCTGCGGGCGATGGCGCTGCCTCGGCATTCGCTTGCCGATTTCATTGCGCGCAAACTGGCCGAGATCGGCCCGAGGTCAAAAGCCGACTTGAGCAGCTTCGCCGTGCGGGAAGGCTATTTCCGCGACATCGAACACGCCGGCCCTGGCGTTCACGCCACGCTCGTGGATCTCCTGCGCAGCGATCACATCCGCCAGCTGCCGGATGGGACCCTTGCGCCAGCCACGCTATCACAAATGTTCAGGCGGCAGGGGGTGTGAGGTTTAGGCTGACCGTTGCCGCGCCGCGGATCTTGTCGAGGTGCTGCAACAGGGACGAGGCGCGCAAGATCCCTCGCCGCCAAGCCACTCCTTCAACTTCGACCAACGCCGCCGCCCCGAGACGTTCATCACCGCGATGGCGATTGCCTTCTTCTGCCCGACCAGAACAACTAGGCGCTTGCCTCGGGTCACGCCGGTGTAGAGCAGATTCCGCTGCAGCATCGTGTAGTGCTGCGTCATTACCGGGATGACGACCGCCGGATACTCAGAGCCCTGGCTCTTGTGGATTGTGGCGGCATAGGCCGGCACCAACGTGTCGAGTTCGCCGAAACCGTAGGTGACGGCGCGGCCGTCGAAGCTGGCGGTGAGTTCACCCGCATCAGGATCGACATCGTCGATGTAGCCAATGTCACCGTTGTAGACGTCCTTGTCGTAGTCGTTCTCGATCTGCATGACCTTGTCGCCCGGCGCGAAAATCCAGCCGAAGCGCTCGACCTTGCGCTCGCCGGCAGGATTGAGCGCGGCCTGCAGTTCGATGTTGAGCGAGCGTGCACCGACGCCGCCGCGGTTCATCGGGCACAGCACCTGGATGTCGCGGATGGGATCGAGGCCGAATCGCTGCGGAATCCGCGTCTTCACCAGATCGACGATCCGCGGCACGGCCGTTTCCGGGTCGTCCGCCTGCACGAAGTAAAAGTCGCTGTCGCCCTCCGGCTTGGAGAGATCGGGAATGGAGCCCTGATTGATCTTGTGCGCGCTGGTGATGATCCGACTTTGCGCTGCTTGCCGGAAGACCTCGGTCAGCCGCACGACGGGAACCGCACCGGAGGCGATCACATCGGCCAGGACTTGACCCGGCCCCACCGAGGGCAACTGGTCGATGTCACCGACGATCAGCAGCGCGGCATTCTGTGGAATCGCTTTCAACAAAGCCTGCATCAGCATGACATCGACCATCGAGGTCTCGTCAATGACCAGCAAATCGCAGTCAAGCGGATTGTCACTGTTGCGTTTGAAGCCCCCGGCCCTGGGGTCGACCTCGAGAGTCCGGTGGATCGTCTTGGCCTCGAACCCCGTCGCCTCCGTCATGCGCTTCGCGGCACGGCCCGTCGGGGCGCAGAGCAGCAAGGTGACGCCCTTCGCCGACAGGATGCGCAGGATCGAATTGACGATGGTGGTCTTGCCGACCCCAGGACCGCCGGTGATGACAAGAACCTTTGACACCAGGGCAAGTCGGATTGCAGCGACCTGCCTCTCGGCCAACAACAGGCCAGTTTTTTGTTCGATCCAGGGCAGCGCTTTCTCGGGGTCGATGTAAGGCCAGGGCAGCGTCCCGTTGGCCAGACGCAGTATCTGTTCGGCAATGACCTGCTCGGCCCGGTACAACCCGCCGAGAAAGGTGCAAGGTGTCTCGCCAACCGTGTCCGCGATGACCGCGCCCTCGGCCAGTTCAAGGTCCAACGCCGTTAAGACTAGCTCCTTTGGGACCTCCAGCAAATCGACGGCGAGCGGCACCAGCTCGTCTGTGGGTACGCCGCAGTGGCCTTCGTCCATCGCTTCGGTCAGCGCATAGGAGATGCCGGCCCGGACCCGGATCAGCGCCGTCTTTTCGATGCCAAGCTTCATGGCGATCGCGTCGGCTGTCTTGAAGCCGATGCCGCGAATGTCGCGCGCCAGCCGATAGGGGTTTTCCGTCATGACCTGGACGGCGTCCGCGCCGTAGGTCTTGTAAATCCGCACCGCTCGCGCAGTGCCCACACCGTGGCTGTGCAGGAAGACCATGATCTCCCGAACGGTCTTCTGCTCGGCCCATGCGTCGGTAATCCGTTTGGCGCGGATCGGGCCGATACCGTCGACTTCGCGCAGACGATCGGGCTCGGCCTCGATGATATCGAACACCTTTTCGCCGAAGGCCTTGATCATCTTCTTGGCGTAGACAGGCCCGATACCGCGGATCATGCCGGAGGAAAGGTACTTCTCGATGCCGTCGATTGACGTTGGCGCCGAGGTGCGCATGAAGCGCGCCTTGAACTGCTGGCCATGGGTGCGGTCGTTGATCCATTCTCCCGATGCGGTGATCCACTCGCCCGCCGAGATGACTGCGGCGTGACCGACGACCGTTACCAGCTCGCGGTGGCCGCGCGCTTTTATCCGAAGAACACAGAATCCGTTCTCCGCGTTATGGAAGGTGACGCGCTCAACCAGACCGGCTAGGACTTCCTGCGTCGATGATTCTGGCTGCGGCCTCGTCACGAGCGTTGCATCACCGCGTTTGTCGCTGCGACCGCCAATCCCATGGCATGTCGAAGCGTCCGGACCAAATATTGATCCTGTTTCGGGGGGCAGCATCCCCGTCGACAACTTAGTCTAACGAATATCGCCGGAATGCAACGGCCTAGCCGCTTGTGACCATCCGGCGGTTCAGATCCATGTTGCCTTTGAAGCAAACTGCGACGATCCGACCGTAGGTCGCGCGCCCGATCCGATCAGGTCAGGGGGAGCGCGGCTTGCTGGCCACAGCGCCAGCTCGCCGGACGGACGGGTGCACAGCTGACTGCCTTGGGGGCGTCGATGCCGTGGGTTCGGTGCTTTGCCATGGGCTTATCCTTCGAAAGCCCGGCTCGCCGGTCAATTCACCAAGTCCCAATCTGTCCGCCCCAAGGGGCCCACTCCACCGTCTAAGTTTGGCTGCTCATTCATGTCCTCAAGCGCCTGCTGGAAGGCCTGCTGACAGGTGGCAATTCGGTCTTGCGACGTGAGCTTGGGTAAAAGCTAAGTCGCCTTGTGGAGACCTTCCATGCCGCGTGTCACCTGCACCTTGATCGGTGCTGCCACATCAGCTGTCACCTTACTCGATAGCGTCCGCATTTCCTCGGATTGGGTCGCAAGTTCACCGAGCTGCTTGCGCCAATAGGCTGCCTGCAATTCCATGACCTCAGCAAGGTTCTTCGCCCCGGCTAATCTCTCCGCAAGACCGAAGCCGGTATTGATATTGCGCCGAGCAATGTCGATGACCTTACGGTTGAGCGCCATAGCGCCCTGACCAGCCGCCACGACGACTCCCTCCCAACTCTCTAGAACAGCTTCAAGAGAGTGCTCATAAAGCTCGCGCGTCTGAGCTACCCTCTTCTCGGCGAGGGCGCGCATTGACTCTGGCACTTGCGCATCGCGAGCAAATTCCTCGAATTGAGCGGCGGTCTTGCGATACGTACCGCGCACCTTCTCGGCGGCAGTCTTGGGAGCGGTCTTGCGATGTGTACCGCGCGCCTTCCCGGCGATAGTCTTGGGAGCGGTCTTGCGATATGTACCGCGTGCCTTCCCGGCGGTAACTTTGGGAGCGGAGGACTTGGTCATGGTACTGCCTTTTGGTGTTAGATCGAGGGTTTAAGCGGCGGCTATGTATCTAGATGCCGTATTGTGCAGCGCACAATGCAGGGCAATATGGTTTTTTTGTGCCCGGGTATTCCGGTTGCGCCGGGGCAGACTTTGGTGAAGCCATTGGCGTCATCGGTGGCGTAGAGCGCAAGATCCACTTTCTTGCTTTTCTCCTGGTCAAGGCTGGCTATGACGAGTCAGGAGGGATGATCATGTGTCGGCTCTCAATGTCAGTCTTTGCTATTGCGTCGATTCTCTCTACCGGTTCGATCTTTGCTCATGAGTTCAAGGCCGGCTCGATCACCATCGGGCATCCCTGGTCGCGGGCGACACCCGACGGGGCGCAGGTTGCGGCTGGCTACCTCACCATCGAGAACGACGCCGCGGCGCCCGATCGGCTCGTCTCGGCGACCGCCGAGATTGCGGGGAAAACCCAGATCCATCTGATGACCATGGTGGATGGCGTCATGAAGATGCGTGAGGTGAGCGAGGGAGTGCCGGTCCCCCCCCACGGCACGGTCGCGCTGGATCCCAACGCCTACCATCTGATGTTCAATGACCTCAAAAGGCCATTGACGGAAGGCGAGGAGTTCAAAGGCACGCTGACCTTCGAAAAGGCCGGCACCGTGGATGTGATGTTCGAGGTCGAGGCGATGGGCGCCGCGACCCCGAAACCGGACGAGCGCCAAAACTAGGGCCTGTCTTCAGTTACGGGGCCTTTGCACGAGAACGGATCGGAATCAAACACGGAACGCCGTTCTAAAGTGCGCCACGATGTTGCGGGAGGGGTTTCCAAATCAGCTGTTGAGTGATTCATGGGCGGTTGGCTTGAGGAGGGGCCGACCGATGCGGCGCTATGGATTACGCGACGACCAATGGGATCGGATCAA
>Ga0315288_10007075_pt1 | contig 14209 bp, 9 predicted proteins | sample YL17G11_20_MG_FD_203454 | JGI IMG/M metagenome (GOLD analysis project Ga0315288, IMG submission 203454) | Sediment microbial communities from Yellowstone Lake, YNP, Wyoming, USA - YL17G11_20 | ecosystem: Environmental > Aquatic > Freshwater > Lake > Sediment | place: USA: Wyoming | collected... | reverse complement strand
TCTCTCTGCCAGCGTTTTCAGTACCCCAAGCAACACATCTCCGCTTGTGAGCCATTTCCGCCCCAGCAGGTTAGTCAACTTAACATCGCCTGGCCGGGCGTCGAGGACGCAATGCAGCATGACGCGGCGCGTCTCTTCGTCGTCCGTGGCGCGCAGCAGTTCTTCATAATACGGCAAGTGGAATACGGGCAGTTTCCAGGTGTCTGTATTGGCATCCAGAGCATCTTTGACCCAATGCAACAAAGCTTCAGCCAACCGGTAACACTGGATTTCCGGCAATCGCCAGGCGAACTTGCGGCGATACGGCTCTCCGTCAGCATCGTGTAACAGTTTAACAGAGAATTCTAGTTGCGGCTCTGCCGTTTTGCAATAGACACACGCAACTTCATCATCGGCCAGCTTGCACGCCACGGGTAAATTTTCACCATTCATGCCAGGCAACGCCAAGCGTGCAGCCACCAATCCGTCCACTCCACCAAGCAGCCGCAACAAGTACTGCCGCGCCAGTTCGGTACGATCGAGCATAGCATCGATTTCTTCGTTGACTTCCGAATTCTCGTAGTCGTGCTTAAAGCGGTCACATACAACTTCAATCCGCTGCACCTGCGCATCGAGGAAGCGCTTATCGCGGCTAAATTCGCGAAGCGTCTGCCACACAGCGTGCAGAACCATCTCAACCGGACTGCCGGAAAGTTTGTGTAAGCGTTCCGGCTTTGGGGGTTTTTCCCCCTTTTTCCGAAACTTCAGCACTTTATCCATGATGGTAACGAAGTCACATTTGAGCAAATTGTCCCGATCTGAATGATCTTCTGTCTGAATATAATTCCTCAATCCCTTCAGAAACGCTTGCCCGTCCAAATACGGGCCGCGCACATCCTCTTCGTCGAGGAGCAACCCTGGGTCTTCGCCCCCGACAATGGTTGTGAGTATATTGTCGATGGTTTTCGTCGCCTTGTCCCGTTCTTTGGGGTCGAGGAACAGGGTATAGCCAAAAAAATCGCTCGCTTTTTCGATGTACGGAGCCAGCGAAGTCCGCTTTCGCGCCAGCTGGAAGCCAGTGAACTTGGGGAGTTGGAAGGCGTCGAATCGCCCTAGCATGATCTGCAGCACCTCGGTAATCGTGCGCGCCAAGTTCAGATCCAGCGCCGTTAGCCAGTCGTCGATCTGCAGCAGATTCGCTCTGCCCTGATCTAGCAACGGTTTCAACAATCGGTCGAATTCCTTAAGTCCCGCCGTATCGGTATTCTCTAGACCTATGGTTTTCAGCTTATCCCTGGCCCAGGTCTGGAAGCTTCCTTTCATCTCTTCCTGCCAGACGGAATCCAAATCGCAACGATGGAAATCGGCAAGGCTGCCGGCATCGGTCACGCGGTCGGCTCCGCACAGGACGATCAAGTTTATTTTCCCCGGCACGGACGGCAGATTGCGGTAATACGTCAGATTACCGGGCTCAGCGAGCCAATAGAATTTGTTGGCCTTGGCGAGCCCTTCCGGCGACCACCCATCGGTCACGACCTGATCGACTTTCAGCGTCAGTTGCAGCGTGGCATCGGCGACGCACTTGTTGGAAAAGGTTTCTGCCAGCGTCAGCGTCGTGACTTCTGGCAGCGCCGGCACCATTACCAATAGCCGCCGTCCTAGTGGGCCGCCTTTATTCAGCTTTCTAATCTTCTTCGCGATGTAATCCCACGCAGAGTTCGCAAAATAGTTCATAGTTAAACGCCTTTCTTGGCAGCTGGGTTTTCTACCAGAGCGCAAGAGTCTGACAGGTGAATCAGCAAGCCGGCTGCGTCCAACATCTCCTGCAGCCAAGAGTCAATGTCATTGCCGACGAAGACCCGGCCACTGCCATCAGCCCAGTCCCTGGCGCGAGCGAAGCCGTCCGCGTCAAATACCAGGCCGTGTCGAGCTTCTACAAGCTCTTTGAACTGATCGTAGGTCGAGCGCCCTCCGACAGGGACGGTGGTCATCACCAGCATGCGCAGCAACAGTTCGTTGAGGGTGAAGCGTACTCCGGCACCGCGCCGCGGCACCAGCAACCCGATGCGTTTCGCCAAGCCTACGAACAGTTTTCCGCCATAGCTCTTGTCGGCTTCCTTGAGACGTTTATCCCTCTCCGTCTCATCATCCGGTAGCTCGACATCCTCGCAACGGATAGCACGGTAGATCAACTTCTCCACCATTTTTGCTGTATGCCGGGAAATCCTCTTTGCCGCCGAACCACCCCCGTCGGGAGCAGAAACTGCCAAGCGATATCCTGGCCACGCGACTTTGTGTTCCATCGAAAAATGGCGTGCACTCTGGGCTGCGAGGCTCCGAAGCACCTGCATGGCGCAGGCAGTTTCGAGCAATTGCAGCCGCTCAATTACATCTAAGTCTGCCATACAAAGACGTAACAATTCCACGGCAAACAGATACCCCTCCTGCCAGCTGTCTACTGGGCACCAGCCGGCAGTGACGTAGCGCAGATTGCCATTCCCAGGATCCGTATCAGTTACCTTGGACGTCTCAGGCTCGATGGCGGAATCGATAAACTCCGCGATATCCGTCACCGTGCGCGGACAATTGTCGAGCAGCTGCCCGAGCTCACGCTGCAACTCGGCATGCAGCCACGCAGGATCCTGCTCCTGTGGTTCTATCTGTACGCCGCTTTCATCCACCCAGCGTCGCACATCATGCGGTTTCTGTCGCAAGGCATTGCACAGTTGCAGGTATAGTACCTCGCCGCCGCGGGCAAGAAACAGATGCTTGTCGGAGAAAAAATACTCCGACTTGCCTTCAACTGCGATTAGTTCATGCCATTCTTTAGGCTTTTTTCGCCGAGCTGTTGATTCGCTCCAGATAGTCTCCCCTGCAAGAAGACCTCGGCAAATGGGAAGAAAACTTTGAGCGCACCAAGTACGGCCGCCACCGGCCCCCTGAAAACCGAAGAATAAGTTCTCCAGCGTCCGCAACACGTCGTCCTCGTTGCCGCTGTCTGCTACTCGGATATTGGCTTGTAGCTGTTGCAACAGTTCCTTATAGTGCTGCCGGTGTGTTTCATGTCGGGAATCAAGCCGCGAGGCGCCCATAAAGGCGAACAGCTTGAGGTTGAGACGCGCCTTCGGGGCATAATGCAGTTCCTCCGTCTCCGGCCAGGCAGCCAGCAACTCCGCTGGCGGCAGAGAGGTAGTGAATTCCTTACCTTCGTCACCAATACGCTTGGGGAAAGTCGTCACCAGCAGCAGTTCGATGAGGAATTCGGTTTGCGACTGGTCGCTGACCAGGCGGTTGCCGAACAGCTGGATGGCCGGATTCTTCATATGCTTTACGCCGCTAGGGAAAGTGTCACAGGACATCGTTCACCTCCAATTTCCTATCGCGGACCGTATATTGCTGGCGTCGGAACGTGCGATCTGTTTTGAGACGTACCAGCATGACGTCGGACCTTGCTTCCCTTGCGTGTTTCTGGACCTGTGCTTTGAATCGTTCCAGCCGCTCCACATAAGACGCCTGCAGGATCTCGCCGAGTTCACCGAAATGTCGCATCACTACATAGTCAAGAAATGGCAGAGTTAACATCAGATTGACACCGCTGATGCGGCCGCGCCCCTGCAGTTCCAAATCGGTTCGGACTCCGCCAACTGCGTTCTGCCGGGTGGCCAACTCCAATGCAGTTTCGTTGCTCCAGTCAATCTGCGCTAACACTACCTGTGCGCTCTGCCTGATTTCTCTCATGCCGCGGCTCAGGGTGATGTAGAGTCGGCGGTCATGACCTATGGCACCTTCGGGCAGGCGGACGCCGGTGAAATGCTCCTGCAAAACATGGTAGATGCGTTGTTCCAGAACGTTCTTTTCCGTCATCTCTAACCGTGCCCCCTGTTTCTGCCACTCCTGCCATCGCAGGAGGGTCGGCGAGTTGAGGAACTGCTTCAGAAATGACTGTTCTTCCTTGGGGAAATCATAGAGGAAGAATAACATCCGGCGCACCTGTTCCCGCGCCTGATCTGGGGTTAATCCTGGCTGGTTATCGTTCCCCGGTCCTGAGCCGTAGTCGCGCAACAGTTCGAACTCCGCGTCGCAATCTGCCACGCATAGGCGAAAATTCCGATCCCGCAATTTGAGCCATAGTTTTCGCTCCCACGTCGGGCACGGGCGTTCGCCAAAAGCCTGTTTCCGAATTTCGCACACCGCGCGCATCTGCATTGCCGCCGGATGATCAACTTTTCCGTTGTCACCGAAGAAGCGGTTGAAGAACATGAATTCCACCTTCAGCGGATTGAGCCGCTTTTCACGCATCTCGGCAATGTCGATTTCCTCCAGCCCTGAAGTGACCAGGTAAGCGAGATGCTCAGTGAGTTGCCGCAACGTGAGGCGCGTGCCGTATTCGTACATGCGTCGGTAGGCGAGGAAAAGTCGATCGAGGACCACATCGCGGTGGTGATTGATCAAATCCACGTTCAGGCAGATCGGACAGCTGACACGGCAAGGAAGGCCCTCGCAAACCGCCCAGCGTTCGGATGCGAGCATGCGAGCGAAGATCTGGCGGGAGAGGTCAAGGTTGTCCATGCGCGCCAAGTTGACAACAAGGAAACGGGTGCCTTTTAGATCTAAATCCACCTCGCCTCGCTCGTTACCGATGGCGTCTAACACATTGCTTGCCAGTTGCACCGAGGAAACGCCGAAGGCCGATGCCTGAGCACAGAACAGGTCGAGTAAGGCCCCGGTATTTGAGATAATCAGAAACCGTCGCCTGCCGCCAAGCAGTTCCTGCATTAGGGCGGCATCCTCATCCTTGCGCCGCTCACTCAAATCTTTGAAAATGGTAATATTAGTGGCGGGCAAATCTTCACGTGCCGCCAGTGGGCGCTTCAACGGCTCGCCGGCTGGAATTCCCGCCAATTGTTTGTACACGTCCAGAGAAATGGTCGTCTTGCCATCGCCTGCGTGTCCGGTCAGGATGACTTGACGTCCCTGGGGATTCTGCAGTTCGGCAACGATGGTTTTTGTAAGCCGATGGGGAACATGGATGTAAGCAAAGAAAGGATTGCAGGCTTGGTATTCAGCCAACGCATTTTCATTACTGGCATTGAGGCGTTGAAGGGAGTTGAGATAGGATACGAAAGGATTTCCCGATCCTGTGTAATGGGGCGCGAACTGCAACCGAGCAAAAGCAGACTTCTGCGGCGATTTCTGAACATGTGGATTAAGTATGTCATGCAACAAATGCCTCAGTTCTCTCACAACTGCAACCCTACCGCACGGATCGCGGAGGCAACTATCCATTTCGGCACAGAGATAGCCGTGATTTATGGTATTAATGAGGCGCTTCCTCGTCAGACGCATGTTGGATGAGTCCTCGTAGTCCCGAAACTCTTGTTCCTTCCCTTCCAGGAACACCAAACTCCAGACTTTATCTTTGACCAAGTGATAATATGGGAACTCGATCAAGATTGCTTCGGGAGCGTTGGTCGGGTAGATCTCCTTGCACACGTTCAAGAATGCGTGTTCGAGTTCTTGGTTCAGTGGGAATTCGTTCTTACGGCGAGAATCTCTTTCGTACAAGCTGGCAAGGGTCAACAGGAAGAGATACTTGTGTGGACTCTTGGCATTACCGACAGTCATGACCCGCAGTTGGCGGACCATCTCCAAAACGTTGTCAAGATCGTACGTCATTGGTTGTGCCCTCCCGTCGATAACACTCGGTTTCTTGATCGATTCAACTGAGTCCTCAAGTGACATGCCGCATCAGCAATCTCGCGGCTCGCCGTTACGACATCCTTCTCGGTGGTGTATCTACCGAGGCTTATGCGCAGAGTTGATTCAGCTTCGGCCCGACTGAGGTTCATGGCAAGAAGGACATGCGATGGCTCCAATGCCCCAGAATTGCAGGCCGATCCATTGCTTATACATACTGTAGGCAGGTTGGCTATCAACATGTCAGCCGGCATCCCAGGAATGGTTAGACTTATGGTTCCTGGCAGTCTCATAGCATTCGACGCGTTTACCCTCGATTCAGGGATGGTAGCCAGGAGTTTGGATTCGAGTTGCTCGCGTAGAATGCTGACTCGTTTCGCATCCGATTGAACCAGATCGCGCGCGACTTGGCATGCGCAACCAAATCCCACAATAGCAGGGACATTCTGTGTGCCTGGTCGTAAACCACGTTCCTGGTGCCCGCCGAAGAAGATCGGGCTGATGGTCCCAGCTATGTGTGGTGCAACAAAGAGGGCGCCAATTCCTTTGGGGCCATACGTCTTGTGGGCAGAAAAGGATGCAATGTCGACTCCGAGTTCCTCGATATTTACGGGCACTTTGCCGAACATTTGAGCGGCGTCACAGTGGCAAAGCACACCACGGTCATGAGCTAACTGCACTATTTGTCGGATAGGCTGAATTACACCGGTCTCGTTGTTGGCTCCCTGGACAGACACAATCAGCGTTTGGTCGTCAATAAGCTTCTCGGCTTCATGAAGATCAACAACGCCGTTGCTATCAACCGATATGGTCTCCACAGCATAGCCATGTTGGCGAAGATGAAATGCAGGCTCCAGAACAGACTTGTGCTCAACAGCACTGACAACAATCTTTAGTCGATGATGACGTGCATTCGCCACGCCGAGAATCGCGATATTGTTGGATTCGGTTGCGCTGCCGGTAAAGATTATACATTCATGCTTCGCGCCCGCAGCATCGGCTACTTGTTGCCTTGCCGTGGCTATAGCATTCGAAGCGGCGCGGCCTGCCTCATGGGGGCTGGTAGAATTGCCATATTCCTCGGCGAAATACGGCAACATCATGGCTAGCACCTCTGACGCACAAGGCGTTGTTGAGTTGTTGTCCAAATATATGTACATCGGCGTACTTACAAATGACAAACGAGACAACCATCCCGCTCGGCACTTTCAGCTGAGAAAACATCCATCAAAGTGTCATCTCCTCGACTACGAGCACTCTCTCGTTGCCGCTTCTCGTAATCTGCCTTTATCTGGGCAATACGTTCAGGATTTGTTGCCAATTCTTGAAGACTCTCGTTTTCGATCCAAGTGAACCGCTTGCCAGAGACCGGATCACACTTCTCAAACTCTGCGGCTTTCCAGTATAGGTCCGGGTGCCTCTCTAAGAGGCCAATCCATTCCCGTCGCTGTTGGAAAAAACAGAAATAACAGCCAGAGCGAGACCGCCACTTATAGTATTCTGGGAGCCCAAGACCTGAATCGTTCAGCAAACGAAGCACGTCCCGATGCGTAATGCCGTCCTCGACAAAGGGAAATCGGGACTTGATGTTTGGTTTCGTAGAGATGTAGCCGGTCCGGTGTGGTTCATCTGCGCGTATGCCAACATACAATGACACAGGAGCTTCGCCAACGTAGTCCTCAAACGGGTACAATTTCAGCATTCTAGTACACCATCTCGTTCTCGGATCGGGCAAGACGCCGCGATAGAGATCAAGATAATGTCGAAAGTGTCTCTCCGGATTGAGTTTTGTTATCCTAACCCCTAACTGGGCCTCAATTTTCAGAAGATAATCATATGTCTCGGCAAGTTCCTCTCCCGTGTCGCAGAACACATATTCCATTTGAGGTACACGATCACGCATGTACAGTGCAAGCGCCGTGCTGTCTTTGCCGCCGGACAGCGAAAGGATATGGCGACATGACTTCTCGTCAAAGCTGGGACTGTTCGGCTTCTTGGCGGTCATTTCCCGCCTCCAGTACCCTTGGCGAATTCATCAACAAGCAACAGCAGCGCCGCTCGTACGATCTCTGGCGTGTTGCGTTGTTGAGCGGGGTCGAGTTTCTTACCGAGTTCCCGTGCCAGTGACTTGGCTCGCTCACGCTGATCAGGGGCAAGCGCCGCCATGGCATCATGTGATTCACTGGTGAGGCCCGCCCGTGCCATTGCTCTCTTAATGGGGTCGCCGAGCGCCTTTGTTAATCCAGGAAACCGTTCGACATCAGCATCCAGCCAGTTAGCCGGGGGGCGATTGACCACGAGGGCGAGGATGGATAGGACACCTTCTTTATCACAACTAGTTTGAACGATTCGCCGAAGGAACTGTAGGACTAGAGGATCATTTTCACGTGACTCCAACTTTGCAGCGATCTCTCTCAGCCTCTGCCAGCCGCCATCACCGGGCTCAAGCCCGCACGCTTTCAGGAGTTGCGCTTCTGCCTCGGCATAAGTGTTGCCAGCGATTCCCGACCACTCCTTCAGGGCGCCATTCAACGCGGTAAAGAAAGCTTCAACGTCAGTCTTCTCTGGTTTGGTTTCCGGGAATGGCGCAAGGCCTAGCGCTGTTGGCAAATCATTAAAAAGGAAACGGTCAGGTGATTTTGCCTTCTGGAAGGCCTCTCGCATTCTGATCGTGTTTTCGGAAAGGCGTTTCGTGCTCCAAGCAAATTCCGGCAATCCTTTCACCATCCTGAACATAGCTCGTACCACAGGAACAGTGCCCGGGCTGGCGCCCAAGCCTTTGGCAAGTCGCTCAATGACGGCAACTCGAGCACCGGCAAGTCGGCTTCCACCAACCGCAAAGAGCTCAGGTCGGCGCATAAGGATTTCAAAGTCCGCAATGCTCGGCTCAGGAATGAATGTCCCTTCGCGATAGAGCGTAGTCTCGTCGCGGTGGGCCATCATAAAGGCGCAAAGCAAAACGGGATGAATGCCGTCCATGACGCCGTAAGGTGGGTCAGCCAGCATCCGGAACACGGTGTCCACCGGTCGCGGATCACCTTCCGCCTCGAATATGATCGTCCGCAGGTGATTCCAAACAGGCCACGTCCCATGACGTTTTCGCTCTGGCGGATCGGCGAATGCCCATTTGTTGGTAGAGGTTTCGGCGTGAATTCCTGTGTCTTTCAATATAGACTCGTAGATGCTTCTCTCTGGAGGGTATCCTTCGATGCCAAGGTTCGGGGTCGCGGAATGGGTCAGCATCCTCTCGATGAGATCACGACGGGCCGCGGCTGCGGCGGATGACAAAGCCCGGCGAACAACCAGCTCGTTGCGCACACGCGGTGTCTTGTCATACACGCTGTCGCAGATAGTTGAGAGCAGATGCGAAACATCGACTCTGGAATGTGCCGATTGAAGCGACCCTTTCCAGTACCACAAGCATTCACTGCCCAATGGTTCTTCTCGTGGGTCAAGCAATGCACTCAGAGCTCGTCTGAGGAAATGCTCGGATTCTGATATTCGCAGGGCTATTTCCCGACGAGCCACACGGTCGTCGCGCAGTTCTTGCGTGTTATCCCAGGCCCAACGCAGCGCCGCCAGTTCTGCAACGGCAGACCGGATTTCGCCAATCTGTTGGGGGATGGCAAAGACGATATCACACCGTTCGGAATGGGCGGATGCGGCAAGGTCGCGAAATGCCTGAAGGGCTGAGGGAGAGGACGAGAGACAGACCAGCACCTGACCCGCAGCGCCCTTAGAAGGCGCGAGATGCTTAGGGGTGTCAGCCGGATCATCCAGATAGACTGTACTAAAGTAACGCAACGAACCGGTTTGAAAACTGTGACGCCTGGCGACTATCGGGCGGGATTCAAGATAGTGCTGGATGCTGAAAGCGAGTTTGATTGTGCCTCGGAACTGCCGTTCTCCTTCGGCAACGCGCTCATCAATGTCAACGTCACTGCCCTCCCATATGCGATAGGTCTTATTGAAACGGCGATGAGTGAGAATGGATTGTTCTTCAAGGAATCGTATGCCTTCGGCCAGTTCTGTGGTCATTTTAGGAGTATCGCCGAGAGAAGCCGCTATTATCGTTTCAGTAGCAGAGAGCGGGCTGAACTCGCCAAGCGCACCGAGCACACCAATGGTCTTGATCAACTCGCCATGCAAAGAAGTCAGGTTCTCTTTCCTGTCTAGTACATCGGCTGCCTCCATCCATCTTCTGGCCTGGGGTTGCCTGAACAAGCCACTGCCGAAGTTGATGGTGAAGTAATCGAAGAGCTGGCCAAGACGCAGGAATGTCGGCTTGTCGTGCGAAAGACAGTATGTGCGCAGGTAGTCCTGGAAGCTTCCAGGCTCCAGACTGCTAAGATAAGAAAAGAGAGACCGTTCATTCTGTGCAAAACGCCGGAAAATGAATGGCAAAGCGACAAGCGTTGATGGATGCAGGGGATAGGTCTGTTGGCAGATATTCTCGAATTCACTCTTCCGCATGCCCGGCGGGCAGACTCCATTGTCGGCGCAGGTCTTGGCGACATGCCTGATTTGTTTGGTTGTTTCTAAAGACATGGGAGCGCCGGTCCATTTGATTGCTTCGGATATCATCCTGACAACCTGATCCGGCGGCTCAAGGAAAGCCACGTCCTCAAACCGTCCATGAATCTTTCCCCATTCTTTGCGAGTCAGGCTGTCAAGATGCTGACCGTATTCCTCGAACGACTGATGGAGGAACCCGAGAAAGAGCGATGGAAAGGCCCCGCTCCGGCTCGATTGCTCAGCCAATTCTTGAAGAACAAAGACATCCGCCTTCTGAGGCATCCGGGCAGCAAATTCGAAGAGTTTCCCTAGCTCGTCTATCATGAAGAGCAAGCCTGAGTATCCGGAATTGCCGGCGGCGGTCGCCAATTGATTGAGCAATGATACGATTCGGCGAGAATCGATCACAGTTCCTTTGCGCACGTCCTTGATCAACGATTGGCACTCCCTCAGAATCGGCCTTGATAGGCTTGCCTTGATTCGCGTGGCGCTATCCCTGATTCCTTCAGTCAGGCAAAGCGCCGCAGGTGCCCGCCGAGCAGTGATGGCAATCGGAAGAAGACCCTTGCCAGTTCCCGTTTTCTCAGACAACGCTCTTGCCAAGGGTTGATCTGCTTCAATGAGGTGACGTCGTGCGGTATCGCTGCCTGCCACGCCGCGGCAGAGAACCTTCGTAAGAAATACGGCAAACGCAGACTTGCCGACACCGTATGGCCCCGTGATCGTCCATGCACGGTAGGTGGACCCTTCGCTCAGCCCCTCAGCTACTCGCCGGAGAATCTGTCGCGCGGACGGTGTGATGATGTAGTCCCCATTCTGACTGTTGCTCTGGTAGTCCTTCTCCAGATTGACGGAACGCAGGAATTGCCGGCGGATTACTATGCAATCAGAGAGTTTGCGTTCGGAGGCGCTCACTTGTGTGCCTCCCTTTTGTAGTAAGATTCTAGCAACTTGAATGCATCAATCCGCTCTCGGCGGTAGATTTGTTTAAGGCCGGCAGTCTCGTCAAGAGCAACCTTGCCCCTAGTGATCTTCTCAAGTTCCTCGACATAAGCGATGAGCGTGTTTTCGTCCAGCTTGAATACTTGTCCGGGACTACCTGCGCCATAAAGGCATTCCTGAACGCTCATAGTGTTGCGCCCATCGCGCACGGCGTCAAAGTACTCAGAAAGGGCATACCCAAATATCTGACTCGGAAGAGTGGGCTTCACCCCGATGAAAAAACGGTAGAGTTCACCGTCAGGCGAGGATTGAAGAAGCCCGAGCTCCTGGAGCGGACAGTTAAAGCTCTCTTCGGCTATCGCCTGCTTTGTTGTTAACTTGGCTGGTGTGTAGGTCCGGACAAAACAGTCTACATCCCTTGATAGCGAAGACTCGTTGACTTTGACAGATTGTTTTTCCGCGAATGCGGCAACGTGATTAACCATTTCGCGTTTGGTAAAATCGGGCCTCTGGAACAACGAGAAAGCGATTTGCCATGTGGTGCCGATGGCGGGGTTGGAGACCAGAAGCCAATGCACTAGCCACAGGGAGGCATCATCTTCTAGGTAGGGGTCCCACCCTTGTTCGCTGAGAAGCCTCTCACCGATAGTTGAAACGCGAAGGGCAACGACACCAGGCTTCTTATTTGCGGTGTCTTCTTCGATAAGCTGGGTCACGGTGCACCAATGTCGGATACTCTCCACCATGTTCTTTCCGACGCCAAGGAGTACAAGCGCATCGTCACGGAAGAAGAGATCCTTCTTATCAAGCATGCCCCGGACGCCTTTCTCCAGCCACCCGTAGCGGAAAGCAAATGTCTGATGACCGGAAAACTTGTATTTCCGCTTTCTGGTCACACTCTCTGTCTTCCCACGACTTGACTTCATTTACTCTCCTCGTAGTTGCTCGACGAACCCTTGCCGGACCGCACCCAGGCATCGACCTCATCCTTGTCGAATTTCCATAGCCGGCCGACCTTGTGGGCTGGCATAAGTTTCATCCGAATCCACCTGTGAATCGTATCCTCGCTTACGCCCAGATGAGCCGCTATCTCATCCATGGATAACCATCTATCGTTCATGCGTCTGTCTCCTCGTTCGCCTTTATGCGGCTACCGTGGACAACCTTCATTTCATCCTTCTGCGGAATGTTACGGCATATAACTGGAATATGCATACCACAATCACTCGCCAAGAGAAACACATTCCTTCGGAAAAGACCTCCTTTCGCGCACCTTCAAAACCAATAGGCCTAGGGCGGCATCGCCGATACAGGCACAGATCCGGTGCACCACCACACAAGAAGACGCCTCTGTATCCCTCATCACAAACGAGCATACCCGCCGTTCCGAGACCTTGTAGGCCATCTTCATCACTTCCACACTGTCCACTCATCATAGGAGGGTTTTTATCCGACACTACAACAAGCTCATCAGTTCGGTCCCTCTCCCCTTCGCGGGAAAATTCATCAATCTCCTCGGTTGAGCACCAAACATTTTGCGATGTCCTCATGGTTTTACTCATTAAGAATCGCTTATCAATGTCCTTACGGTTACCACCTAAACACGTTTTCGTTATGCCAGATGAGCAGTTCCTTCTCTGGACGATCTTCGGGAAGCACGGGAAGATGGCCCAGGGGCTTGCCGTGGAACGGATAATAGGACCGGCCGTTTTCATATTCTTCTTTGAGGCGACGGCTGACCTCGATGCGATATTCGGGCGTGATGGTTATATAACCGCGGTCGAAGAGGCGGTGGAAATCACTCCGCAGAAGGAGACCGTTGTTCACGGCGTGCAGCCCGCTCTCGTTGAACGGCTTAATATGGGCGGCTTCGAGCGCCGGCAGGGAATGCTCCTCTGTGACAGCGCAAGCACGATGGTAGGCATCCGTAACAAGGACGCGGAAAGCCCCCTGGCCTAGGCGTGGTGTGATTGTGGTTTCTTTTCCGTAACGAGCTCGTTCCTCCTCAACACGCTGGGCTTCCCTATCCAGGTCAAAAAGCTGTTGGCGCTCCCACACGCGCTGGAGATTCCTCCAAATGAACTGGCCTGCCTCTTTGTCCAGCTCATATCCTTTGGCCTTGCCCCGGACGATCGACGCGCTCCAATCCGGGGCGGGAAACCACATCGATTCATCGAAGAAGAACGGCTGGGTCAGGATGATGCAACCGACTTGGAAATCTTCATGGGGATTGTCGAGAATTCTTCGGTAATGGACGAGCCGCTCGCGCATCTCGGTATAGGAAGCAGCCCCGTTTTTCTTCTCGAAGGCCTCCCAGGCCAGGCTTATGGGGAGGATCGAAAAGGAGGCGAAGACCCCTCCCCCGGCGATCAAGTCCCGGTTGCGGGTCCGCGGGCCGCGGTGAAGTTTGAAGAGGAAGAGATCGCCCTTGCTGAGGGCTCGGAACTCCGCGTTCGGCGACGGCTGCCAGAAGTTGACCTCGTCAATGGCCGGAAGGCTTCGTAAATAATCGAACCAGTCATGATCCGTGACGCCGGCGTAGAGTTTCATGGCCTAGTCTTTATTCCTATATTTATTCCTACATTAATGTGGTATTACCCTTTTTTCTCTGAACGACGCCATTTGGCATCGCGTCCCCGGCCCATTATTTCGAGTTTTCCGGATTTCCGCCGGCGGTTCATGACCAAGCGGATGGTGTCACGGCTGACGTTGGGACAAAACCTCTCGACATCCGCGATTCCGAAGGGGCTCACAATAGTATCCAGGGCGTATTCTACGAGCTCCGATTTGGATCCTTTTTCGGGACGGGGCCGGCCGGCACGTTCTTCAAACTCGCGGTAGGTTCGGCGCAAGGTCGTCAGCAGGTAATTGAACCATGGCTGGAAATCATGCACTCCCTCGTGCCAGCGTGCTGAGCTTTTTTTCAGCACCTCATAGTAGTCTTCCTTAGTCTGCTCGACGATCCGCTCGTAGCTGATATATCGCCCGACATCGTAGCCATGATGGGTGAAGGCGAGCAAGGTCAACAACCTGGAAACGCGGCCGTTGCCGTCGCGAAAAGGATGGATGCACAGAA
>Ga0315288_10007071_pt1 | contig 14215 bp, 11 predicted proteins | sample YL17G11_20_MG_FD_203454 | JGI IMG/M metagenome (GOLD analysis project Ga0315288, IMG submission 203454) | Sediment microbial communities from Yellowstone Lake, YNP, Wyoming, USA - YL17G11_20 | ecosystem: Environmental > Aquatic > Freshwater > Lake > Sediment | place: USA: Wyoming | collected... | reverse complement strand
TCTCGGCAAGCCGAGGAGCTTCCGGCTCGAGCACGCCTACTGGGGCAAGGCCTATTCCGGGAGCGAGATCCAGTCATTTTTGGACGGCCAAAACATCAAATACGAGCGGTTCTCGGACGACGACAAGTTCCTGGACCGCGTGGTCGACGATCTCGTCGGCGGAAAGGTCGTCGGCTGGTATCAGGGCCGCTTCGAATGGGGGCCGAGGGCGCTCGGCAACCGGAGCATCCTGGCCGATCCGAGAAGCGAAATGATGAAGGACACCGTCAATATCAAGATCAAATTCCGGGAGCCCTTCCGGCCTTTCGCCCCGGTCATCCTGGAACAGAACGCGGACGAATATTTCAAAGGCCGGAACACGGCCCGCCAATATCCTTCCCGTTACATGCTTCTCGTGCTGCCCCTCAGGGAGGACAAGGCGGACCAGATCAGCGCCGTCAATCATATGGGGACGGGCCGGCTGCAGACGATCCGCGAGGAATGGAACCCGCGCTATTACAAGATCGTCGAAAAATTCGGCCGGGCCACGGGCGTCCCCGTTCTTTTGAATACGTCCTTCAACTTGAGAGGAGAGCCGATCGTCACGACGCCGGCCAACGCCTATTCCACCTTCAGCAAGAGCGGCATCGACGTGCTCGTCCTGGAAAACTTCATGATTCGAAAATAGGACACGGAATCGAGGGCAACATGGGCGCGATCAAGAATTTCTTTTCGAAGTTGGGAATCGCCGGGGAATTGTTCCAATTCCTCTGGCAGAATAAGCGCTGGTGGCTGATCCCGGTCATCGTCGTCCTGTTCGTCATCGGATTCGTCCTGATCTTTTCCCAGAGCACGGCGCTCGGACCGTTCATTTACACCCTGTTCTGAGACCTCGGGAGATCGGCGCCGCCGCCGGGCGGGGGTTTTTGACATTTCCCGACGAATCTTTAATAATGAGTTTCCGCATGAAACCTCCATTTCGATGTCTTGCCGCGGGCTTGTTTCTGGCGGCGGCCGTGATCTTGCCGGGCTGCCGGGCGAAGACGACGCCCCGCAATGTCGTCCTCGTGACTCTGGACACGCTGCGGGCGGATCATGTCGGGGCGATTTCTCCGGGGAGGGCGTCCACCCCGAACCTGGATTTCCTGGCCGGGCGGGGGACCCTCTACAAGAATTGCTACAGCCTTATACCCATCACCCTGCCCTCTCACGCTTCGATCTTCTATTCTCAGCCGCCCCATCTTCTGAAAAACTACACCAATCGCCAGGTCCTTCAAAACATAACAAACCCGCTTCCGCTCGCCGCCCTGTTCGAAAAGAACGGTTTTGCCACCGCCGCTTTTGTGTCCCTCGGCGTCGTCCGCGCCGCGTTCGGCCTGAACAAAGGCTTCGGCACATATGTGGACGATTTCCCGCCGGACCGCTGGTATCTCCATGCGGAGGAAGTCAATCGCCGCGTCTTCCCCTGGCTTGAGTCTCACAAGAACGGCCCCTTCTTTCTCTGGATCCACTACTCCGATCCTCATGAGCCTTACACGCCCCCGGGCACGCCCGACGACCTGGATATCTTCGTCAACGATACGCACATCGGCGCCTATTGTCTGGGCCGATATACGATCAACACGGCCGAATGGCCCTTGAAAACGGGGCGCAACGAGATCCGTTTCGAAGTCAAAAACGAGTCCGACGACTCTCCCTATCAGGCCCGTCTCGATCTGTTCGAGATCAAAAGCCCGGACGCAGCCGAACTGAAGTTCGAGCCAGATCGGAACTGGTTCCTCCGGAAGGAAGACGGCATCAACTTCATCAAGAGGAGGTCCTCCATCGTCGTCTCCAATCCCGGTAAGCCGGTCCGGGTCGTGATGACGTTCCGGGGAAAACTGATCGTCCCCGTCGAGACCACGATCCGGGAGAACTACCGCCGGGAAGTCGAATACATGGACGCGGAGATCGGAAAGCTGTGGGCCAAACTCCAAGACCTCGGTCTCTTCGAAAACACCGCGATCCTGGCGGTCGGCGACCACGGCGAAGGCCTGGGGGAATACCAGACGGAGGAAGGCGTCCGCTACGTCGGGCACATCCACTTTCTCCAGGACGTCTTCATGAAGGTTCCTCTCATCATTTACAATCCCGCGGCGCCGGGACGAACCGCCGTCCGCGAGGAGGAGGTCACCTTGCTTGACGTCGCGCCATCGATCGCGGGCATCATGGGTTTTAAAAGCCCGGCTCGATATCAGGGACGGGACCTGTGTCGACTGCCGAGAGGCGAGCCTCTGGAAATTTTCGAGGAAACGTACAAACCCGAGGCCGGCCGGGACAAATTCGCGATCCTGGCCTTCCCCTGGCATTTGATCTTCACTCCGGAGAAGCGGCAGGACGAAGTCTATAACCTGACGAACGACCCGGGAGAATTCGACAATCTCCTCCCGAGCATGGATCTGCCGCCTGAGGTCGCCGCGCTGAGGCGGAAACTCGAAGCCAAAACGCGGGATATTCTCAAAACCAAAGTCGCCGTCCAGACGGACAAAAAAGACGAGGACATGCTCCGGTCTTTGGGCTATATCAACAAGAAATGAACTTCCTTTTTTCCGGTTTTTCTTTATGATATATTGGCGACGATGACGATCACCTCGATGAGAGACGTTTCATTCGTTATCCCCGTCTATAACGAAGAGAAAAACCTCCGCGTTCTCTATGGAGAACTGATCGCCGCGGGCGACACGCTCCGACGCTCTTACGAGATCGTCTTCGTCGATGACGGAAGCACGGACGGGTCCTTCCCGGCGCTCCGGGAGATCCAAGCCGGCGACCCGCGGGTCAAGATCATCCGCCTCCGCAGAAATTTCGGGCAGACGGCCGCCCTCACGGCGGGATTCGATCACGCTCGAGGCGGGATCATCATCACCCTCGACGCCGACCTGCAGAACGACCCGGCCGACGCCCCGCTCCTCGTCGCGAAGATCGACGAAGGCTACGATATCGTCAGCGGCTGGCGGATCAAGCGCAAGGATAAATTCGTCTCCCGCCGGCTTCCCTCGAAGATCGCCAACTGGATCATCTCCAAAGTCACGAAGGTCAGGCTCCATGACTACGGCTGCACGCTCAAGGCGTTCCGCGGGGAACTCGTCAAGCACATCAAGCTCTACGGCGAAATGCACCGTTTCATTCCGGCCATCGCCAGCACGATGGGCATTGCCATCGCCGAAGTGCCGGTGAATCACCGCCCCCGCGTCCACGGCAAGTCCAAATACAATATTTCGAAGTCGATCCGGGTCGTCCTCGACCTCCTGACGGTCAAGTTCCTCCTGAGCTATTCGACGCGACCCCTCCAAATCTTCGGCCTATTCGGCCTCTTCGCCGGTTTCATCGGCGGCATCATGGGCGGGATCCTGTCCTACCAACGCCTGATTCTGAAACAAAGCATCGCCAACCGCCCCCTTCTCCTGCTCTCCGTCCTGCTCATCGTCATCGGCATCCAGTTCATCACGATGGGCTTGCTCGGAGAGATCATGGTCCGGACCTACCATGAATCCGTGGACAAACGCATTTATGTCGTCCGCGACGTGATCGATTCGGATTCGGACGAAAAGGCCTGAGCACGCCCTCCATGAAAATCCTCATGCTCGCCCCCGAGCCTTTTTTCCAGCCGCGGGGGACGCCGATCAGCGTCTATTTCAGGATCAAAGCGCTGTCCGATCTCGGCCATCGAACGGCCCTCGTGACCTATCCGCTCGGGGTCGACGTCGAATTCAAGGATTTCACGATCCGCCGCGTCGCCAACCTCCTCCGCCTTCGGACCATCAAGATCGGGCCGTCCCTGGTGAAGCTCCCGCTCGACGGGCTCCTTTTCGCCCGGGCCCTATGGGAACTTCTCAAAGGCCGCTATGATCTCATCTTCTCCCACGAGGAAGCGGCGTGGTTCGGCGCCTTTCTCGGAAAAATCTTCCGCACGCCGCACGTCTATGATATGCACTCGAGCCTTCCTCAGCAGCTCGACAACTTCGATTTTTCGAAATCCAGGCTGTTGAAGAAGATCTTCCTCAGGCTGGAGAGGTTCGTCCTGAACAACTCGAAGGCGGTCATCGTCATCTGCCGGGATCTTCTCGAATACGTCCAGCAAAGAGGTTTCGGCGAAAAGACCGTTCTTCTCGAGAATTTCATCGATTTCAACGACTTCGAGGGACGGCCCTGGCCCGCGGAGGTCATCGAAAAACAAAAGATCGAAATCGCGCCCGGCGGCGAGAAGATCGTCCTCTACGCCGGTAATTTCGAGCCGTATCAGGGCATCCCGCTGCTCGTCGAGGCGTTCGCCCGGGTCCGATCCCGGGCTGTCCTGTTGATCGTGGGCGGATCGAAGCCCGCCCACGATGAAATGCGGGAAAAGGCGAAGGGGCTGGGCATCGGGGACAGGGTCGTCTTCGTCGAAAAGGTCCCGCCGCAACGGGTCCCGTTCTATATCGCCCTGAGCGACGTCCTCGTTTCGCCGCGAGTGTCCGGAACGAACACGCCCTTGAAGATTTATTCATTCCTCAAGTCCGGGAAACCGCTCGTCGCCACCGACTTGTGGACGCACACCCAGGTCCTGAACGAAAAGATCGCGGTCCTCGCCGCCCCCGAGCCCCGGGCCTTCGCCGAGGGGATCTCGTTCGCCCTCGACTCCGAGGAAGCCCAGGCGCGAGCGCGGGAAGCGGGGCGCCTGGCCGGGCGGGAATTCGTCTATCCCAAATACCTGGAAAAGATCTGCCTGACGTTAAACAAAGCCGCCGGATGATGTCCGGCGGCGCAAGACCGAACCATGCGCGCGTTCATAACGGGAGCTTCGGGATTCATCGGCGGGCACCTGGCCGCCCGGCTCGTTCGGGACGGATGGCACGTCCGGGCCCTCGTTCATAAGAGCAGACTCTCCGGGCCGGCGGACATCGAATCCGCGTCCGGCGACGTCCGGGATTTCGATCTCCTCAAGGGCGCGCTTCAGGGCGTCGATGTGCTTTTCCATCTCGCCTCGGCCCTCGGCTCGTCGCGAATCGACAAGCAGGACTTTTTTGAAATCAACGGGGAAGGAACACGGACCGTTCTGCGGGCGGCCCGGGAAACCGGCGTCAGGCGAATCGTCCATTTCAGCTCCGCCGGCGTCCTCGGCCATGTGAAAGACGGCGACGTCGCCGATGAGCAATATCCGCTCGACCCGCGGGACGTCTATGACGCCTCAAAACTCGAAGGCGAAAAGATCGCCCTCGCCGGCGCGAGGGGCGGCCAAAACGTCGTCGTCGTCCGGCCGGGTTGGGTTTACGGCCCGGGCGATCGGAGGACGTTCAAGCTCGTCCGGGCCGTCGCCCGCCGCCGTCTCGTTCTCGTATCCGGGGGAAAAACGCTCCAAACGCCCGTTTACATCGAAGATCTCATCGACGGCGTCCTGCTCAGCGAGGACCGAGGAAGGGCGGGCGAGATCTACCACATCGCCGGGACCGAAGTCCTGACCGTGAGGCGGATGGTCGAGATCATCGCCGGCGCGACCGGCAGGAAACCTCCCCGCCTTTCCCTGCCGTCGGGGCCGGCGAAGGCGGCGGCTTGGAGCCTGGGGAAGGCCTTTTCGATGTTCCACAGAGAAGCCCCGCTCAATCCTTCGCGGCTCGCTTTTTTTATCCATCCCAAGCCCCTGCGCGTTGAGAAGGCGGTCCGGGATCTCGGTTATTCGCCCGGATGGGATTTCCAAAAAGGAATGGCCGCGGCCGTAGCCTGGTATCGGGCCAACGGCTGGCTGTGATCGTCCCGGGTCATGGAGCGCAAACGAAGCCATGAAATTTTCATGAAAAAACATCGACGAGCGCAAAGACGCCTCCTGGGCCAGCATTTTCTGAAGAGCGCGGGAGTCTTAGAGAAAATCATCGGGGTGATCGACCCTCTCACGGACGATCTGATCATAGAGATCGGCGCGGGCCGGGGCGCCCTGACATTCCCCCTGGCCGCGAAGGCAGGGAAGGTCCTGGCCATCGAGAAAGACCGGGCGTTCATCCCCTTTCTCGAGGAAAAAGGCCCGCCGAATCTCACCGTCGTGGCGAAAGACGCCCTGGACGTGAATTTCAAGGAACTCGTCGGGGAAAATGGAATTTTTATCGGCCGGGCCAAGCTCGTCGGCAACCTGCCTTACTCCATATCCTCGCCTCTCCTTTTCAAGGTCATCGAGGAGAGGGCCGCCTTTCAAAAATGCGTCTTCCTCGTCCAAAAAGAGGTGGCCGAGCGGGTCTGCGCCGGGCCCGGACCCAAGAGCTATGCGCCGGTTTCCATCCTCCTCCAGCTCCATTTTCAGGTGGCCCTCGTATTGACGGTCCATCCCGGCTCGTTTTCTCCTCCGCCGCGGGTCCAATCCGCTTTGATCACGCTCGACCGGAGGCCTTCCCCGCTTTATCCCGTTTCCGACGAGCGGAAGTTCCTGCGGTTCCTGCAGGCCTGCTTCAGGCAAAGACGAAAGACCCTGGTCAACAACCTGGTCGCCTCCGGCACGCCCGCCGCTCGAGCGGAAGAGGCCTGCTCCAAAGCCGGCCTTGACCGCAAGATACGCCCCGAGCAGGTCTCCATCGCTCAGTTCGTCGGCTTGTTCGATTTCTTCCTTGGGGGACGGGCCCGACGGGACTTCGCCGCCGGCCGATGAATGCCTGACTCGAAATCAGGGCATGGTCGCGGGGCATTCGGCGGATCTCGCAAAAAGACCGGTCGGAGGCCGTCTTCATTTTCGAGGGGGAAACAGAGTTCGCGGACCTAAAAAACGATGGCGATCCCGGCGCCGTACTCCAGACCGCCCAGCTCGATCGCCATCCCCTCCTCCGTCGCTTTGACCCGGGTGTAAGTAACCTTGCCGTTTAAACGGAGAGGCGAGTTCTTCCCGAACTGCAGATAGAGGCCGGCCGTCAGGTGGTAGCCCGTGGCAATGTTCAGCGTCGTGGCGATGGGGTTGTTCTCGTAATAGAAATAAAAGTCCATGCCGCCGCCGGCGTAAGGCCGGAGAAAACTCCCGGGGAGGACATAGCGAATGCCCAGGGCCAGCGGGAGCAGCAGGAACGTCGTCTTCTCCTGGGTGAAAGTCAGGGCTCCGGTCTTGTAGAAGGCCTTGATCTCGGAGTAGAAATCGAACCCGAAGGCGAGGGCCGAGGAAAGGGCGATGCCCTGGATGGATCCGCCTTTTTGATAGACATCGGTGAACCGTGTATCCGAGATGCTGTACTTGCCGTAGTAGAATTCAAAGGTTCCCTGGTCCTTGGGGGGGGTCTGAGCGAAGCCCGGGGCCGCGAGCGCGAACAGGAGGAACGCCGTTCCAATCGATCTTCGCGCGTCTCTGCCCATGGCTCCTCTTCTTTTTATAGCATTGCCTCTGGATGAAGTCAAACGCCTTTTTTCTTATCGCTCTCTTCCATCTCTTCCATTTTGTGTGGCCGGATCGGGAGCGAGGTCGATTCCGGATCTTCTCCCTCTCCTCTTCAAATCCACGCAAAAAAGAAGAGAACCTCATTTATTAGGTACACATACCGTACGTGTACCCTATTTCTGCAAATATGCTATAATTTCGGCCAATGAGAAAGGTCAAAAAAAGGCCCGCGGCGCCGGCCCCGCGGCCGAAATCCAGGAGCAAGGTCATCACCTCGGAGATCGCCGGCGTCCTCCTGTTCTTCCTGGCCGCCCTGCTGCTCCTCAGCCTGATCAGCTACGATCCCGGTGATCCGTCGCTCTTCAGCGTCGTTTCCGCCCAGCACAAGGTCCATAATTACGCGGGCAAGGTGGGGGCCTGGCTGGCGGACATCATCCTCCAGGTCTTCGGATTCACCGCTTTCCTCCTGCCCTTCATGATGGGATATCTCGGGCTCAAGGTCGTGTTGACCGGCGAAAGGAAGCATCTCCTCCGCAGGAGCGGCCCGTTCTCCCTGCTTTTTCTGATCCTTTGCCCGCTCCTCATGCTTTTCTTCCAGAACATCTCCTGGCGCGGAACGAAGATCCAGGTCGGCGGTCTTCTCGGGGACCTGCTGAACTCTTTTCTCCATTCCTTCCTGAACAGCACGGGAACGCTCATCTTCCTCCTCGCCGCCGCGTCGCTCTTCGTCATCTTCACCACGGCGGTCTCGGTCAAGAAGCTCTTCCATGCCATCGGCCGGACGTTCACCTTCACCTTCAAAGACGTCAAGATCCGGATCACCGATCCCGGTCCTCCGAAGGAGACGCGCAAGGCGGCCGAGCTCAAGAAAGAGCGGCCCAAAAAGGCGTCTCCGGACAAAGATGAAACCCGGGAGGAGGATCAGCCGCCGGCCCCGTCGAAGGACGATCATAAGCCCGAGGCCGTCCGGACCCGGCCCGAGGGGCTGAAGACGAGCTCCATCAAGCCCCCCGACATCAAGCTGCCCCGGGTCGATGAGGAACCGCTCCTCTTCCCCGTCTCGGGCGACTACGATTTTCCGCCCATCCACATCCTCGACGCCGGCAAGCCAGCCGAGAAGATCGACAAGAACGAGCTGCTCGAGAAGAAGCGCCTCATCGAGGAGAAGCTGCGCGAGTTCAAGGTCGAAGGGGAAGTGAAGGAATACCACCCCGGCCCGGTCGTCACCACCTACGAGTTCTATCCGAATCCGGGCGTCAAGATCAGCCAGGTGGCCAACCTGTCCGAGGACCTGTCGCTGGCCCTGCGGGCCGAGTCCATCCGGATCCAGCGCATCCCGGGCAAATCCTCGTTGGGCGTCGAGATCCCCAACAACAAGCGCGAGCTCATCAAGCTCCGGGACATCATCGAGTCGGACAACTTCAAGGCCTCGCCGTCCAAGCTGACCTTCGCCCTGGGCAAAACCGTCCACAACGAGGTCTACGTGACCGACCTCGGCATCATGCCCCATCTCCTCATCGCCGGAGCGACGGGCACGGGCAAGAGCGTCTGCCTCAACGCCCTGATCGCGAGCATCCTCTACAAGGCCACGCCCGACGAGGTCAAGCTCATCCTCATCGATCCCAAGCGGCTCGAATTCACTCTCTACGACGGCATCCCGCATCTGCTCAGCCCGGTCGTCAACGACTCCAAAAAGGCCGGGGTCATCCTCATGGACGCGGTCAAGCGGATGGAGCAGCGCTATCATCTCCTCAGCGCGAACAAGGTCCGCAACATCGAGCAGTACAACCATCACATCGCCCAGGTCCTGCAGGAGAAAAAAGGCCGGCTGACCGACGAGGAGAAGCAGCAACTCAGGCCTCTCCCCTATATCGTCATCATCATCGACGAGCTGGCCGAGCTGATGATGGTCAGCGCCCAGGACGTGGACTACGCCATCGCCCGGCTGGCCCAGCTGGCCCGCGCGGTCGGCATCCACCTCGTCCTGGCCACACAGCGGCCCTCGATCGACGTCATCACCGGCACGATCAAGAACAATTTCTCCAGCCGCATCGCCTTCCGCGTGCCGTCCAAGATCGACTCCCGGGTCATCCTCGACACGGGCGGCGCGGACAAGCTCCTGGGCATGGGCGACATGCTGTTCATGCCGCCGAACTATCCGCGGCTGCAGCGGCTCCACTGTTCCTACGTCTCGATCCCCGAGATCCGGCGCCTGGTCAAGTTCGTCAAGGAGCAGCGGGCGCCGGACTACGACGAGCGCCTCCTGAGCGTCATCAAAAACACGGGCCCCCAGGAATGGGGCGAGCTGGGCGAGAAGGACGAACGCTACGACGAGGCCGTCCGGCTCATCCTCCACACCGGGCAGGCTTCGGCCTCCTACCTCCAGCGCAAGCTCAAGCTCGGCTACGCCCGCGCCTCGCGCATCATCGACCAGATGGAGCAGGAAGGGATCCTCGGTCCCTCGGAAGGGAGCAAGCCGCGCGAGATCCAGATCGACATCAAGCAGTGGCTGGAGCAGTCGAAAAAGAAAGGCCGGGAGGACTAGGCCGTGTTCGGACGATCCAAGAAGAGCCCGGCGCGCCGGGCTCTGCGGAACAAGAACCTCCAGAATGCCCTCAAGAAAGCGAACGCCCGCCATTTCGCCAATTTCGAAAAGACGCGCGCTGAGATCCCCTGGGACGAAATCAAGGCGAACGCGCGCGCCGTCCGCGAGGCCTGCGTTCCGCACCTCGGCGCCCTGATCGAGCGGTTCACCAAAGAAGCGACCCAAGCCGGGGCGACAGTCCACGTCTGCGCGGCGCCGGCCGCGGCGCTCGCGGCGATCGACTCGATCCTCCGCGAGAAGAAGGTCAAGCTCATCGCCAAGTCCAAGTCAATGGTCAGCGAAGAGATCGGGCTGAACCATTTTCTGGAGGAGAAAGGCTACACGGTCGTCGAGACCGACCTGGGCGAATGGATCGTCCAGCTCGCCGGTGAGCGGCCGTCCCACATCACCGCGCCCGCCCTGCACAAGACCAAAGAAGAGGTCGCGGAGCTTCTGTCCAAACACCTCGGCCGCCCCGTCCCGCCCGACATCCGAGAGCTGGTCAAGATCGCCCGTCACGAGCTCCGTAAGGTCTTCCTCGACGCGGACGCGGGCATCTCGGGCGCGAACCTGGCCATCGCCGAGTCGGGGACCCTCGTCCTCGTCAGCAACGAAGGCAACGCCCGCCTGGTGACGACCCTACCGCCCGTCCACATCGCCCTCGTCACGACCGAGAAATTCGTCGAGACCATGGAGCAGGCGACGACGCTCCTCAAGGCGCTCATCATCGGCTCGTCCGGCCTCAAGATGACCTCGTATGTCTCGTTCATCACCGGTCCGAGCAAGACCACGGACATCGAAAAAGAGCTCGTCACCGGCGTCCATGGTCCCGAGGACGTCCATATCGTCATCCTCGACAACGGCCGGCTCGACATCTCGCTCGACCGGGATTTCGAGGAGATCCTCTATTGCCTGAAATGCGGCGGCTGCATGCTGCAGTGTCCGGTCTTCCAGGCCGTCGGGGGGCACGTCTTCAGCGGGCAGGTCTACCCGGGCGGCATCGGCGTCCTCCTCACGGCCGCTACGCGCTCGCCAAAGGAGATCGACGGGCTCCTCGACCTCTGCGCGGACTGCAAGAGGTGCGAGGCGTTCTGTCCCGTGGGGATCCCGACGAGCAAGATCCTGCTTAAGCTCAAGGCATGGAAGGGGCCGACCGCGCTCGAAAAGGCGCTCTCCGGACTTTTCCGGCGAAAGGCCCTGACGGAAGGGGCAACGAAAGCGCTGGCCGTCCTGCAGAAGATCTGGCGGAAGGACGGCCATCTTCGCAAGATCCCGTTCGCCTGGGCCAAAGGGAAACGCTTCCCCATTCTCCGTCCGATCCAAGGCCTGCCCGCAGCGGAAGGATCCCCCGGCGAGAAGATCTATCTTTTCCAGGGCTGCCTGGTCAAGTTCTTCTTTCCGGACATCCGGGACAGCGTCGTCAAGGTCCTCGCCCGTTTCGGTTTCAACGTCATCTGCCCGGCCGACCAGTCCTGCTGCGGCGCGCCGAGCTATCACCTCGGCGACACCAAGGACGTGCGGAAGATGATGGCGGCGAACATCCGGTCGTTCGAAAAAGAAAGGCCCGATGTCATCCTGACCGTATGTCCCATGGGAAATTCCATCCTCAAAAAGCTCTATCCCGAGCTCGACCCGGCGACGGCGGGCTGGGCGGAAAAAGTCCGGGATTTCTCCGAATTCATGGTCCGGCGGGGATTCCTTCCGAAGGAGGAAAAGACCGGCGGACGAGGCGAGGTCTTCTATCACTATCCCTGCCATTACCTGAACGACCTGAAGCTCAAGGACGAGCCGCTCGACCTGCTCAAAAACGCGGGCTATGATCCCAAGGTCGAGAACGAACCCTACGCCTGTTGCGGGTTCTGCGGCGTGTTCTCGGTTAAAAATCCGGAGATCGCGGCCAAGTTCTGGCAGGACAAGAAGGGCCGGATCGAGGAGAGCGGGCAGGCGCTGATCGCGACGGACTGCCCCGGCTGCATCTTTCAGCTCCAATCCGGCCTCGCCGCGCTCGAAAAAAAATATACGGTCAAGCACACCGCGGAGATCGTCGCGGACGCTTTGGACAGGCCCTCCTGACCCCGGGATGCGGACCGAATCTCAACTCCCCGATCAGACGCGTCACCGGCCCCGGCGGGCCTGAGCATGAGCACGAAAATCGAGAACACGATGAAGCCCGGCCCGGAGGCGATCGACCTCGACGAGATGCTCCTTCGATTCCGGCCGGTCGTCGGTTTCAAAGTGAAAAAAGCTCTTGGCGGGGGCAATCCGGACTGGGAGGATGTCGTCGACGAGATCATGATGCAGGCCATCGAAAAGATCAAAACGGGGGAGTTCCGGGGCGAGTCCTCGGTCGGGACCTTCATCTACACCATCACGAGCCGGCGGATCATCGACTATATCCGCCTGAAAACCCGGATCCTCAAGGAGGCGCCGGAGGTTCCCGCTCTACCCGATCCCCATGATCAGGTCGAGCGGAACGAGCGGGCGGAGCGCCTGGCCGAAGCGATCAAGCAACTCCAAACGAGGTTCCGGGACGTGCTTTATCTTTATTATTATAAGGATTTTAGCCGGGAGGAAGTGGCCCGGGAACTAGGGATCTCACCGGCCAGGGTCAGCGAAAGAGTGAACTATGCCCGGAAACTGCTCAAGAAAATGCTCGACCGATGATTGTCCATTTTTGGGGCGGACCGGCGACTAAATGTTTGAAAGGCGTAATTCCGGGGATCTCTCATGAACGAATGTCCTAACGAAGACAGAATCGACCGCTATCTGACGGGCCGGCTCACCGAGAGCGAGACCGCGGAGCTCGAAGAGCACTATTTCAACTGCTCCGCCTGCTTTCAAAAGATCTCCGAGCGGAACGAGCTCGTCGAGATGATTCGCGACCGCGGAGCCGAAATATTCGAAGGCGCGGACGCCGGCCCGATCCATTCGTGGAAAAAAGCTCCTTGGAAGGAAGGCCGGGAGCAAAGCGACCGTTGGAAGGAAACCCCATCCAAGGGTTTCCTTCCAAGAGTGTCGCCCCCCATCAATGCGTCGGACAATGCTCCTTGGAAGGATGGCAGGGAGCGAAGCGACCGTTGGAAGGAAACCCCGTCAAAGGGTTTCCTTCCAAGAGTGTCCCGGTGGGTGACCGCCGCCGCGGCCGCCGTCCTTCTCGCCGCCGTCCTCGTCCTCATCCCGACGTTCAAAGGAAGGGATCTCAAAATCGTGTCCACGGGGGACGAGGCCGTCCGCGGCGAATCCCTAATTGTCCTCTCCCCGCGGGGCGAGGTGAAGGCCGCGCCAGCGGCGTTCGAATGGAAGGCCGTGGGTGCCGCCGCGGAATACCGCCTCGCCCTCTCCGGTCCGGAAACGCTTTGGACCACGGTCACGAAAGCGATGAAGGCCGATCTGCCGGACAACGTGAAACGGGCGATGAAGCCCGGCCTGTATCAATGGCAGGTGAAGGCCTACTCCGCCCAGGGAACTCTGCTCGCCGCCTCCCCGAAGGTCGATTTCAGGATTGCCGACTGACAGACGATCATTCTCTCTTCCCTAATAAAACGCGTCGTGGCGCCGGCCGCCGTGGGCTTTTTGCCACGCCACCAAGTCCTCAAATCTCGTCGCCGGCATTCTCATTCTGTCTCCTGAATTCTGACTCCTGGCTACCTGAGTAGTAACGTTGAATTAAGGTTCGTGTCCCCGGAATATACTCGGGGAAGAAGCTCGCTCCCAGGCGGAAATCTTAGCGCCTGCATCGTTCGGTTTTTTCGCTTGCGGAGATAGAAGTCGACGCGGCGACAGGGTGGCCCCCGGCCCCCTGGGGAACCAGTCCCGTCGGTTCCCCCCATCGGCCAAGCCGATGGGACCCCCCTCCGCTATGGGGGCCTTAGGGCCAACCCTGCCGTCGCGTCCTTGAATCGTCCGCCGAAAAAACCGAAATGCAGTGGCGAGATTTCCTTTTATGGTCGCTTCGCCTTCTTCCCCTCGCCCTAAACAATAAAAGATCCAAACGAAAGGAGCGCTTGTGGCCGGGACGTGGGATATGGCGCTTGAAACTGCTCGGTTTTTTCGTGCAGCGGCAATAATCGGGAGAAAATGAGCTTATTTTGCATCCGGCGAGCGAAGAAGCGGGCGAACGCTCTTTTCATGGATTGAACCGAACGACAAGATCGGGAAACGGCTGAGCGACCATGGAGGGTTTACCTTGAAAATAGCCATATGCCGATATATCGCGTTCAAAAAAATGGCTATTTTCATCCGTTGCGGGTGACCGGAGGTCATGACGATTAGCCTTTCCGAGCCGTCCTTCG
>Ga0315288_10007070_pt1 | contig 14216 bp, 16 predicted proteins | sample YL17G11_20_MG_FD_203454 | JGI IMG/M metagenome (GOLD analysis project Ga0315288, IMG submission 203454) | Sediment microbial communities from Yellowstone Lake, YNP, Wyoming, USA - YL17G11_20 | ecosystem: Environmental > Aquatic > Freshwater > Lake > Sediment | place: USA: Wyoming | collected... | reverse complement strand
TTTATTCCCCGACGACAAATTTCTTTAAAATTGGATTAGCAATTTCTTCAGGCGCGACTTCTTCAACCTTCACTATCTTCATGTGGCACCTTTTCACTCGGTGTCTACTGCCGATTTCCGTGTAGACTTTCTCCACGGCGTGCGCAGACTTGTCAGCTAACACTTCTTTAGCGAACGCTGTCTTTAAGTTCGGCTTGTTAATCTGACCTGTTACTCTGAAAACCTTCATCTAATCATTCTTCCTGCACAACATCCAGTGCATTCCCAATTATAAACATCTCGGGTCCAGTTGTCAAAGAACCAGCAACAGCAGCGTGACTATTCGCGATTAAGCCTGTGCCCACGTAAGGTATGCCGCAGTTCACCGTGCCCACATCCACAGGAACCTTAAAAATGCTTTCGAGAACTTTGCGCTCCTCATCCTTCAACAGCGGATGCGCCAAAACGCCCTTGTTCGTTGCCACAGCCAAAGACCCAACATAGGGCAACCCAGCAATCTCGCCTTGAACAGCTTCCACACCTAAGGCTTCAGATATCTTCTTGACTATCGGCTCCTTAAAGCGATGGTCAACCAGTGCCCCATGATCATTTGCCAAAACTAAATTACCGTAAGCAGTTCTCCGGGTCTCCATTACGGTGATGTTGCCTTCATACGCGGCTTTTATGGCGGCAAGTTCTTCTTCGCGAACAAATGGAGAGAGCAGAATTCCGTTGGAGTTTGCGCATGCCAATGCGCCTGCGAGCAATGAGCCGCCGATGCTGGTGTGAATAAGTTTGACTTTGAGCCAATTCGCCGTTTGTTCTGCCTTGTCTTGTGGAACCATTTTGGGAACTATGACAAAGTTTTCTGTGGCAAGAGAATAAACGCCTATACTTGCGCTGCCTATAATGCTGGTTAAGTAAACGGCCAAGAGGTTATTCTCCTTCAAAGCAAATTGGCGTTCGGTTGCAAAATCTCCCGCCAATTCCCTTTTTTCTCTTCGTTGTTAATAGATAATGAATTCTGCAAGTGGTCTTCTGCCTCTAAACATTTGAGCTGTATGAACTGAGTTGGAGACTAGCAGATTTAAAGCTCTCGGAAGGCATAGAGCTTTTACTACGAGCATAGACGCCTAAAGGTAGGAAGCCATGACGGGGTATGGGCTATACGCCGAAAACAGATTGCGTGAAAACTCAGCTCAGTTTGGGACCTTTGTAGTTTTTGTGTGTGTAATTTCAAATCAATTAGTATTTGTGCAGTTTTGCTGTTTCACTACTTCTTTTTTGCTTTGTGCAGCAGGTCCTGATTAACCGCAGGGTTGCTCTACATCTTTTGCTGGAGAAGTGGAAGTGGCAACTGGAAGTGACAAATGGCGGCAGTTCTTTTTTTGTTTAAGGCACAACAGCACCAGTCAAAATCGCAGTGAGGTTCTTTTCCTGTTTGGAAAGCACAATTTTGACCTTTTCGCGCCGTATCAAAAGGGTGTAAGTCCAACTTTTTACGCTGCCAAAGTCGGCCGAGTCATAAGAGAAACTGCCTCAATCTGGTCCCAAACCCAGTAAACGCGATCTGAGCTCCTCACAAAATTTACGACCAAATGTCTGGAATGCTGCTGGAAGCTGAAGCCCAGACGATCGATACTCAACCCACGTCTACAACTCGGCAGTTTTCATACATCGTCGTTGACACAAATATCTTCGGGCCAAATTCAGGTACACCGGTAGAGTACCTCTATGTTGCTGCAGCCGTAACTGTTTCATTGGTTGCTATGATTGTGTTAGCGATTAAGAGAAGATCAACAAAAAAGGAAGACCGAGAGACGCAGAAGTAGATTGTCTTATCGACCGAGAGTAAGTTTCAAGCTATTTTTGGGAAAATACGTGGGAATATGCTTTTGTTAGGTAACTTGGTAGCCTTGAGCCAAGTTGGCGTTCTGTGGCGAAATCTCCCGACCAATTACCTTTTTTCTTTGTGATTTTTATAGATGATGGATTCTGCAAGTGGTGTTTTCTGGCTCTAAACATTATTATGAAGGAGACAAAACCTTCAAGAAAAGAAAGTTAAGAATATGGTTCATTTGGGCAAAATCTATTCTGATTCAGCCAAGTGAACGGTGACGTTGCCCTCTTTGTCTTTTGTGGCGCGTACGCGGATTTTTCGTGGGGGTTTCTCGATGCCTCTGCCCCAGATTCTCTCGTTCAGTTCGTTGGTTAATGTGAGTTTTGGAGCTTCTTCATCCTCTTCTTCAGCGCGAGTAGGTACCTTCATGTGTTTAACTATGAAGGCTCTGATCATGCGCATGGCTCTTGGAGCGCGCCTACGTGGCGGCATGATTAAGGCTTTGCCCAGTGGGATGGTGTAAGTTCTTTCTTCGACGACCTCTTCTGCCTCTTTCTTCTTCTTGCGTGGTTTAGCTGCTTCTTTTTCTTCGGCTGGTGCGGTTTCAGCTTTGACTGTTTCTTCTGCTTCGACTTCTTTTTCCATAGTATCCATTAGGTTTTCTTCAGTTTCCTTCTCTTCAGTTGCTTCCGCTACTTCTTCCTCAGGAATCTGTTCTTCTTCTTTGGCTTGTTTTTTCATGTTAGTGGTTCTCCTATGCCTTTATTTTCCGTGTTCTCCAGTTGCGTCTGCGTTTAGGGTTTGTCCTAACTTTGCCGTCTGTTCGCGCTATGACCCATGTTGGGACGGACTCTGTTTCTTTTCCGGCTTTAGCTAATCGTCGTTTCTTGGCTGCTGGTTTAATTCGCGCCATACACTCATATCCTTGTTATTTTTGTTTCTCGCTTCCGAGATTGAAGCTGGATTAATATCTGTTTCAGTTGAGCATCCGACAACGGAATGGGCATCTTACCCATTTGAGCCAACTGTATCAGCTGCAGTTCCAACTGATCCGTGAAATCGGGCTTAACCATCTTGAGGTTTGTGAGCCTTTGCCTTGCTTCTGGCGAAAGTATCTGTTTTAGCAGTGCCTGCTTCTGGGCGTCCATTTGCGGGTCGGCTTGACCTTGTTTCTGCTCATCAGAAGCTCGTTGCTGCAAGGCTGAGAGCTTTTTCCTGCGGATCGCGTCCAACTCTTCATCGGACATTTCTTATTCGCCTTGATACTTCTTGAGTTCAGGAACTACCTTTACCATTTCTTTCTGTACGTCTTCGCTTACTTCTTGAAGCAGTTTTCTTCCTTTGGGAGACATTCGTCTTCCGGCTGGCTTTGTAGTCTGGACTAGCCCAGCGGTTTCTAGTTGCTGCAGGATTTTTCGGATGTTACTTCCGCCTGCTTTGGATGCGTGGTTTGGTCTGACGCTGAAGCCTTTTTTTCCACCGTATTCAGACCTTAGTTTTTCTAATCCCATGGGACCGTGAATGTATACTTTGCGGAGTATGGAGGCAGTTCGAGTGTACCACCAGTTAGGGTCTTGTGGCTGTTTTTCCACGTGTGAGCCTGTTTTGGCGAAGCCTGCCCATGCTGGAGGTTGCACTTCCTCAACGTTTTCCTTTAAGTACTTGGCTAGTTTTCCGATAAGCTTGGATGCTGGAACATCATGAGGAGTTGTCAAGATTCTTATCCCTTTTCGGCTATTCCTTGCAGTAAAATCATGAAGCCTAATATAAATATTCTCTGGGAACAAAAAATTTCATTCACCGTCTGAACACGCTTTTTCTAGACTCAGCAATTTGACCAGCTATTCAGTGTGGGCTAAGTTTATTTGGTTATGACCGCGGAATTGGGACTGGGGGCTGATGTGCTCACGGAGAGACTACCCCCCTCCCTTATAAATAGAAAGAACCTGCAAGTGAACCTGTACTTCTCAGGTTAACTTGTGGGCTGTTTTTTGCGGCGCCTGTAAAGTATGAAAACGTGCCCTCTGACTTCCACTAATGCTGCACCGGTTTGTTCCGCAGCTTTTGACCCTATTAACTGGGCGGTGTCCTTTTCCAGCGCGCTCGGCAGAATTCTGATTTTCACCATTTTAGTCCTCTCCAGCTGCTTCTCAACTTCAACTAGGACTTGCGGGGTCAAACCTTCTTTGCCAACCCATATGGTGGGCTTTTCCTCTTTCAATTCATGCCGAACGTGGCGTTTCATTTTGGTTGTTATTTTGCTCAAGTTTCATTTTCTCCTTTTTCGCTTTCACGGGGAAACGTGTCTGACTACCGCAGCTTAAGCAGGTGACGACGACGTGTGTTTCCCTTCGCGGTTTTACTCGCACACGGCAACTGTAGCCCGGCACCAGCAGTGCATTGCAGTTCTTGCATATTTGGCGTTTGAAACTGGTGGGCAATCGCATTCTTGCGGCCATGGCTATTTTTCTCGCAGTGGCAACGTATCGCTGGGCAAGCTGAGGGTTCGCCTTGTTAATGCGTGTGGCTTGTTGGAAGAGGGCTTGTACGCGTTGTCTGGCTATTTGCTTTGCGGTCGAATTCATTTTGAACTTGTTCGCTCCCTATAGGCGGGTGTTCTGCCGTGGAATTAAATAGAGTTAGTGTTCTCTCCTCATATTGTTTGTTATTTAAAGCGCCCCTTTTCTCCAATCCATGTGAACCTATTGTTTGTATGCTAACCCTGAGAAGACCGCGACGATTTTGTCTTCCTTGCGAACCGTGATGTTGTATAACCCGAACGTTTTTCCCTCAGACACTCGCAGGGCTTCAGCAGTCAACGTGTCCCCTTCTGAACTCGGTCTCAGATAGTTAATGCTCACTTGCACCGCAACCGCCACCTTATCTCCCGAGTTTGCTGCTTCAGCAAAAGCACAGTCTGCCAACGCAAAAATTGCCCCACCATGTGTGACGCCTACAAAATTCGTGTGTTGCTTGGTGACTTGCATGCTCATTTTCGCGTAGCCGTCTTTCACTTCGACGACTTGAACGCCCAAAAGTTCTCGGAAACTGTCTTTACCTTTCATGGTTTAACCTCTTTCTTATTGCGTCGCAAGTAAGCGTAGGTTTTGTGAAAGAGCGATGTGATTCCTTTTGGCGCAAAAATAACCACTACGAGCAGAATTACGCCAAGCAGCATCATGCGTATCGGAGGACCCACATTGCTCACTGCGGGGAACAGCGGACCCATCAAGCCCTGCAAAACGGGGTCAATTCGGGGCAAGTAGGAGTCAATTGAGACAATTATAACTGAACCGATTAGGGGTCCTTCTATGGTGCCTAATCCGCCGATGACTGCCATCATAAGAGGCAAGAACGAGTAGTAGGGGTCAAAGATTGAAACCTGAATGTAACGAATTGACTCAGCATAGAGCCCACCAGCTAAGCCTGCAAAAAAAGTGCTTAAAACAAACGCTATTAGACGGTATTTACCAGTGTTTATACCCGTCATTTTAGCTTCAAGCTCATTCTCGCGTATGGCTTTGAAAGCCAAGCCCAGTTTGGACTTCATCACCAAATAAATTACGAGTATTGAAGTGGCTGCTATGGCAAACGTAAAGTAGTAAAAGGGAATGCCCCGTGGAACAATAAGCGGCGTGGGAAAACCCATGATTCCACCTATCACAGAGTCAAATTGACTGATAAGCGTTAAAACGATAACCGAGAAACCGAAAGTAACCATGGCAAGGAACCAAGCTTTCAACCGGACACATGCAAGACCAATTAGAAGACCTATCGCCGCCGAGAATGCAGCACCTACAAAAAGCCCAATTACGGGCGGCAAACCCAACTTGATTGCAATCAAAGCTGAAGCGAAGCCGCCTATGCCCAAAAAAGCTGCGTGTCCAAGTGAACCTTGACCTGAGTAGGCGAGCAGGTTCCAGCTTGAAGCGTAAATGGCGAAAATAATCATAGGCGCTAAGACTTCACCAATTACGTACTCGCTTCTTATGAACAAGGGAAGAATTGCTATAAACGCTAAGCCTGCTATAATAAAGTAGAACCGTTTTGAGTGCAACAGACCGGTAAATTTTTTGGGGTTTAACAAACCGGTAAGCTGCGTCATCCTGTTAGTCACCTTTTCCACCGAAGATGCCCGTGGGCTTAATCACTAGCACTGCTATGAGCAGCACAAAAGCAATTGCATCAGGCCATATTCCACCAAGCAGGTAGCCAGCTGTGTTTTCAGCTATGCCGTAGAGAAGACCACCAACTACTGCTCCAGGGATGCTTCCTAACCCACCCAGTATGATTATGGCGAATGCTTTGATGGTGGGCAATGCACCCAAGGCTGGGCTGAAAGGAAATATTATGCCGTAAAGTGCCCCTGCGGCGCCTGCCAGCGCTGCGCCTAAGGCAAAAGTGAAAATGTAAACTTTTTCGATGTTAATACCCATCAGCATTGCCGTGTCGCTTTTTTGGCTGGTTGCCCTCATGGCCAAGCCTATTTTGGTTTTTTTCATCAGGAACATGAGGGCCACAAGTATTGCTATTACAATCCCCATGGCGGCTAACCGGTCGTAGCTTATTGATATTCCACCTATGGAAAGAAGCCCATGTAAAGAACTGACAATTTGGGCGGATTTGTTTCCCCACAGGAGCACGGCGGCATTTTCAAAAATGTAGATTAACCCCAAGCTAACGAAGATTTCGTTTAGTTTATCTGTTCCGAGAACTTTGCGGAACGTGAACCTTTCAACAAAAAGTCCAATCAAAGCAACTCCGCCCATCGAAACGAGAATGGAAAAGTAAGCGTTTAGACCCAACACGGTGGAAGTTGCAAAAGCGATGTAGGCGCCAATCATCAGAAGTTGCCCGTGGGCGAAGTTGACTAGTTTCATCACGCCGAAGATTATGCTTAGCCCTGTTGCTAAGAGTATGTAGATGCTACCGTTTGCAGCGCCCCAAAGCAACGTTTCAGCTAGTCCAGAGGGGGTAATCATGCAAGTTCAACCTGACCTATTTTCTTATGTTGCCTATTTAAAATGTACCGAAACTTAAAATAAAAAAGAAAGAAAGGTTGTTGACTGAAAGTTTATGGACTTCCAGATTGGTAGCTCGTAGGCAGCACAAAGTCTGCTTGTTTTAGGGTGCCGATGCCAGGTACAGTTGCTGGATACACGATTTTTGGTCTGCATTCTTGAAGAGTTGCGTTGTAGGTAAATTGTTCAATGAAGGTTATGGGTGCGATTTCGTGATAGTTTGTTCCTGTGCTGAATTGTACGGTGCCTGTTTCAGTCATGATCAGCATTTGGGGTATGTTTATCTGTTCTATGGCGGTTCTGACTGCTGCTTTGTCTACTGTTCCTGCTTGCTCAATCGCGGCTTTGGCAATGAAGAAAGCGTCGTATGTGTCAGCGCCCATCATGCCTGGAAGCGTGTTGTACTTTGCTTGGTAATTTGTAACGTAAGTTCCTATTGAGGGCAGGTAGAATGGTGGTCCAGCGTAGGGAGCAAATTTGGATTCTAGCAGTACACCGTCACCATATTCTCCCAAAAGCGTGTAGAACTGGGGGTCTTCGACGCATTCAACAGCAATGTACACGGTGTTTAATCCTACATCTTTTTGGCCTTCTTTGATGATTTCAGCAGTGTTCGCAATGAAGTCTACCACGTATACAGCGTCAGGTTTGGCGTCTTTGACTACGGTGAGGTCAGTTTGGAAGCTGGTGGCAGTTGTTTGATATGGTCTTTCTACGACAATTTCTATAGGCAGGCCATTGGCTTGTATCAGTTTTTTAGTGTCAGCCAAAACTCCTTTGCCAAAGGCATCATTGCGGTAAAGAACGGCTAGTCTGAGCGGTCTTGATGTGTTGAAGCTGTATGTGCTGTCAAGTAGAGGTTTCATAGTTTCAGCGAAGAAGTTAACCACTGTTTTGCTGTAGTCAAAAGTCGTTGTGCAGTAGTGGAACATGTAGCTCATTCCTTCGGTGTCATTGATTCGTTTGGTGTCTCCTTCAGCCAATCCGCTGTAGTTGCCTTGAGGTCCTCGTCGGGTGACAAGATTTGATGAAGCACCAGTTATAATGTAGGGAACGCGGTTTTCGATTGCCACAACTTGGTCTGCGAGGGTGCCTGCACTTGTGTATCCGCCTATGAGAAGGTCAACGTTGTCTTCTGTTACTGCGCGGGTCACTGGACCCACTGTTTCGCCAGCTGTGTCTTTTCCAGTGTCAGCAATAACCAGTTCAATTGGAACCTTGGTGTTCCACGCAGCCACGTACACACCTCCAGCAGCGTTAATTTCTTCAACTGCTAGTTTAGCGGCACGGTCCATGTCTTGTCCTTCAGCTAGTTGATATCCTGCAACTAAGCCTATTTTGATAGGTCTTGCATCGGGTGATGGCGTGCTTGTCGTTGAGGTTGAAGGTGTCGAAGTGGGACTAGGTGAAGGCAATGTTGAAAGTGGCTGTGTCAATTGCCATGTTCCAATAGCAGCTGCAACAACAATGATTATTATAGCTGCAATCGCGGCTAATAGTTTTGTTTTCATTCTAAAGTTCTCCTCTTTTTTCTTTCTATATCAAAGTGAACTGTTAATAAAATTATCCTAATAACACGCTTTCGCGACCCAGCTGAAAAGCTTGCAGATTAATGCTGATGTATTTCTCTTTTAGTCTGCTTGAAATGGCTTGCTTGAAAGACTCTTGCTTTACAGGATTCTCGGGAAGAGCAGAAACCGCGCCCAGAAGAACTGTGTTGACCACCATAAGGTTTCCCACCCTTTTCGCAATCGCGATTCCATCAACTTCATGAACGTTAAGCGCTTTTTTACGTATCAATTTAACCAGCGTTTCAGGTTTCAACGGTTTAGCTTGCTCTTGAAGCATGCTGCTTGGAGGTATGTACTTCGTATTCACAACTACGGTTCCATCCTTCTTTAGCATGGGTAGTGCTCTTGCAGTTTCAAGTATTTCGAAGCCTATTATTATGTCACTTTTTCCCCGTTCAATCAAGGGGGATAATACCTTGTCGCCGATTCTCGCATACGCGCTTATTGAGCCGCCTCTCTGAGCCATACCGTGAATTTCCGCTTTTGCCACGTCAAACCCGTCAAGCAAGGCAGCCTCGCAGAAAATGTCACTTAAAACCACTACGCCTTGACCGCCTACGCCTGTGAAGACAAGGTCCAGTTTCATTTAGCCGTGCTCCTTATCGCGTTAAATGGGCATATGGCTTCGCAAACACCGCAGCCCCAACAGAGAGTAGCGTCAATCTCAGCGCGTTCTGGAGTGAGTGAAATTGCTGGGCAACCGAAAGCCTTCACGCAAACACCACATGAGTTGCACTTCTCCAGAACCTCTCTCGCGGGATTCTTTTCAATCTTGAGAGGACAGGGCCGCTCAGAAATTATCACTGATGGACCATGATAATCCAGAATCTCCCTTATTGCCCGCGTAGTCCCCTCAACGTCGTAGGGGTCAACAATCTTTACTTTGTCAATCCCGAGGCTTCTCGCGATGTCAGCAAGCTTCATTATTTTCGCATCTTCGCCCATGGCATTTTTTCCAGAACCCGGAGTAGGTTGATGCCCCGTCATTGCCACGATGCGATTGTCCAAGATGACTACGCAAACGTTGGCCTTGTTGTAGGCTACGTTCAGCAAGCCAGGCATTCCTGCGTGGAAGAAGGTGGAGTCACCAATAACAGCAAACACCTTGTCCTTTACGCCCGCGTGTATCATGCCTGCAGCCTGAGAAATCCCTGCGCCCATGCACAAGCAAGTTTGAACCGCGTTTATGGGAGGCAAGACACCTAGAGTGTAGCAGCCAATGTCGCCCGTCACGATCTTGTCGTTAGTTCTTCCCGTAAAGTTCAAAGCGCCTTCAGGACAAACCTGAACACACTCAGGCGCACCATTGCACGTATCGCAGACTATAGCCTTCCTCTTGGTCGGATGCAGGGTGACAGCGCCATACTCGCAGGCCTCAATGCACCAACCGCACCCGTCACACTTGTCCGCATCCACCGAGATGGCTCCTGTTTCATTCGACTGGCTTAACGCGTCTTTTGGACAAGCCACAACGCAAGGTGCATCTTTGCAGACTCGACATACCATAGCCATGTTCGAGACCTGATCAAGTCTTACCGTGCGAATTCTCGACTTCGTTGGATTGAAGACTTTCTCCTTCTCCCATGAGCACGCGAGTTCGCAGATGTCGCAGCCAACGCATTTTTGCGAGTCACAATTAACAAACTGGTTAACAGTGTTCAAAGCGTAATAGAACGCTCTGTGGGGACACCCCGGACAGAGAACTGGGGGACGAGAAGGCAAATCTAAATCTTCAATAGTTTCCGCTTTTTCACACAACCCCATCTTGGAGAAGGCTTCTCTGATGAGGTCAGGAGTGAACTCGCCGATTTCTTCCAGTCCAAGCTTGTTTTTCCCCAAGATTTCAACGTTTAAGCCTCGCAGGCTATCCTCAACGTAAGGTCTCAGCTCTTCAACGACTATTATTTTCTTGACTTTAGACGCAAATTCTCTAACGAGGTCGTGAGGGAAAGGGTACACGAAACCCAATTTTAACCAAGAAAACTGATTTGGATTCAGGATGGATTTCGCGTGGTAGTAGCCTATTCCGCTGCCGATGACTCCTATTTCTTTGGCATTGTCTTCAAAAATATTGTACTTGGAGTCGTTAGCTTTTCTGGCGGCTTCTTCCAGTTTGCTCTTCAGAACTTTGTGTTGCCTCAGAGCGTTCGAAGGCACCATAACCCATTTCGAACCGTCTTTGTCAAACTCGGCTTTCCGATTAAGCTTCAGAAACTCGCCTATTCTGACTCTTGCCTTCCCATGGGCAACTCTGGTTGTCAAACGAACAATCACAGGTAATCTCAGTTTTTCGCTTATCTCAAACGCTTCCCGCGTCATCTCGTATGCTTCTTGAGGATTACCAGCATCCAGCAAGGGCAAGTTAGAGTGAACAGAAAAGTATCTAGTATCCTGCTCGTTCTGGCTGCTATGCATGGCTGGGTCATCGCAGACGGCGATTACCATTCCTCCGACAACGCCCGTGTAAGCCAGGGTCATTGCAGCATCCGCGGCAACGTTTAATCCAACATGCTTCATTGAGACTATAGACCTGACTCCTGCCATTGAAGCACCTGTGGCAACCTCCATAGCAACTATTTCGTTGGTGCTCCATTCCGCGTAAATGCCGAAAACCTTGGAAACTTCGGCTATTGTTTCCAGAATCTCTGTTGCAGGAGTACCCGGATAAGAGGCGGCAACTTTAACGCCAGCTTCAACTGCGCCTCGAGCGACTGCCTCGTCCCCATTAAATAGTACAAAACTATTCGGCTTATCTATGGCAATCTTCGAAATCATTCGACTTAATCCTTCAGGTCTTGCCCTTGCGATTATCAAAGACGTGTTTCGTTTTCCCTTCAGTTCGGGGAATTTCTCCATATTTTACGATTTCGATGTCGGGGTGGAGTCCGGTGACACTGCAGATTTTACTTTGAATCTTGCCTTTGAACGCTTTCAAATCTAACTGCGAATTCAGAGAATCTTGCTCGGTTAACTCAACCTTCACCGAGAAGGTATCTAACGCGTCAGGTCTGTCAACAAAAATCTGATATTGTGTTGCCAGTTCGGGAAATCCCATTATGACGTATTCAATCTGGGATGGAAACACGTTGACTCCTCTGATGATTAACATGTCATCTGATCTTCCGCTCACCCGCATCATTCTAGAATGAGTGCGCCCGCACGGGCACGTGTCAGTTTCTACCACTGAAATATCTCTTGATCGGTACCTTAATAGTGGAAGGGCTGTTTTTGTTAGAGGCGTAAAAACCAATTCTCCTTCTTCACCGTCCGATAGAACCTCGCTGGTTTCAGGGTTAATTGTTTCTACGATGAAGTGGTCTTCCCAGATGTGCATACCGTTATGTTCTTTGCATTCGACCGAAACGCCTGGCCCGCACAGTTCAGTTAATCCGTACACGTCGAAGGCTTCAATTCCGAGTGCAGCTTCAATCCTTTCACGGATTTTCTCAGACCAAGGCTCCGCCCCGAAGAGGCCAAGTCTCAATTTTAGATCCTTCCGCGGATCAACGCCCTCAGTAACCATTGTCTCAGCAAGGTAAACTGCGAAGCTCGGAGTGCAGCATAGCACTGTGACGCCTAGGTCTTTCATGAGTTTTATCTGTCTCTGCGTCATGCCTCCGCCCACGGGAACAATGGCTGTCCCGATTTTCTGGGCGCCATAGTGAAAGCCTAAACCGCCTGTGAACAAGCCGTAACCATAGGCGATATGTATCACATCGTCTCTTCTTGTGCCTGCTGCATAAAGGGACCTTGCCATAAGCTCCTGCCAAGCTTCCATGTCGCCTTTTGTGTATGCGCCAATTATGGGGTTTCCAGTTGTTCCGCTAGAAGCGTGAACTTCAACCACATCTGCAGGTTCGACCGCTACCAAGCCAAGAGGATAATTGTCTCTGAGGTCGTTTTTTACTGTGAAAGGAATTTTGCTAAGGTCTTCTATCGTCTTTATGCTTTCAGGGGTCAATCCTGCCGAATCAAATTTTTTTCTGTAGAATGCAGAGTTGTCGTAACAGTGTTTTACTTGCGCTTTGAGTTTCTTAAGCTGGTACTCTCGCAGTTCTTTTCTTGGCATGGTTTCTATCGTTTTGTTCCAGTACTGGTCACTCATCCGTTATTTCCCCAGTTAAAGCCCCAAATAGACTTCCTTAATGTGACTGTTGGACAGAAGTTCTCTCCCTTCGCCTTCTATAATAATCTTACCTTCCTCAAGAACGTAGCCTCTGTTGGCGATATTGAGGGAATCGCGTATGTTTTGTTCGACTAAAAGGATGGTGACGCCGTCTTCGTTTATTTTTGTTACAGTGTCCAGTACTTTTTCCACGATTATTGGGGCTAGTCCCAGAGAGGGTTCGTCTAAAATCAAAAGCTGGGGGTTTGACATTAGACTTCGGCATATGACCAGCATTTGCTGTTCGCCTCCGCTTAGGGTTTGGGCTAAAGCTTTTTCTTTCTTTTTTAGAACGGGGAAAATTTGGCAGACTCTTTCTTTCGTCTCTTTTATTTTGTTCTTGTCACTTACCGTGTAAGCGCCCAAGAGGAGATTCTCTTCAACAGTCATTCGGGGGAAGATTTCTCTGCCTTCGGGAATCATGGTTATGCCTTTCTTGACTATTTCGTATGGGAGCAGTTTTTCTATGGCTTCGCCTTTGAAGCGGATACTTCCGCTTTTTGCGGGCAGTAGTCCCATGATGGTTTTTACGAGCGTTGTTTTTCCTGCGCCGTTGGGTCCGATTATGCTGACTATCTCTTTTTCTTTTATTTGGAAGGAAACGTCCCAGAGTATTTGCACCATGCCATATGCTGCAGAAACTTTTTCGACTTCCAGCATCTTAATCCTCGCCGAACGTGAATTTCTTACCAAGGTACACTTTGATTACTTCCTCGTCGTTGCACACCTCGCCGGGTGTTCCCTCGCAGATTTTCTCGCCATGATGCAGAACAGTCACGCGGTCACATAAGCCCATGATTACTCTCATGACGTGTTCAACTAAGAGTATGGTTACTCCCTGCTTATTGATTAGCTTGATGAGCTCAATTGCTTCGTCGCTTTCCCTCGGGGTAAGTCCAGTGAGAAGTTCGTCCAAAAGAAGAAGCTTGGGCTTCGTTGCCAAGGCACGGGCGAGCTGGACACGGCGCAGTTCAATAACATTCAGATTCTTCGCGAGCACGTTGAATTTTTCTTTCCGCAAACCAACAAATTCCAAGAGCTCCTTAGCCCTGTCAGTAGCAGCTTTTTCTTCGCCGCGCTTCTTATCAGCGAAGAGTACACCTGTCAGCACGTTTTCGATTGTGGTCAGGTCTGGGAACGATTGGACAGTCTGCGAAGTCTTCGATATGCCCTTTGCGCATATGGCGTAGGGGGGCAGTTTTGAGATTTCTTGGTCTTGGAAAAGTATGTTGCCTGAGGTAGGCTTGTAAACTCCGCTGATGAGGTTGAGCAGGGTTGATTTTCCAGAGCCGTTGGGTCCCACAAGCCCAGCAATCTCGCCGTCGTTAACGGTGAAATCAACTTTCTTTAGTGCTTGCAGTCCGCCGAAAGTTTTTGAAACTTCTACACATTTTAGCAAGTAAAGATTCTCCAACTCGGGAACTTTTGAATATATGGTACGTGAAAATATATAGTTTTACACAGTAGCTAGTTTTGTTTCTGAAGGTTTTTTGTGGGAAAGTGGATGGGTTATGCTGTTTTTGTATGGAATTTGACCTCTGATAGGACCCTATAGTTTTGCCTACCCCCCTATAGGTTTCTGCATACTATTACTATTAGGCTCCAAATATGATGGCTGGCTCTCTACTGCTCTACAGGCG
>Ga0315288_10007069_pt1 | contig 14218 bp, 12 predicted proteins | sample YL17G11_20_MG_FD_203454 | JGI IMG/M metagenome (GOLD analysis project Ga0315288, IMG submission 203454) | Sediment microbial communities from Yellowstone Lake, YNP, Wyoming, USA - YL17G11_20 | ecosystem: Environmental > Aquatic > Freshwater > Lake > Sediment | place: USA: Wyoming | collected... | reverse complement strand
ATTAGCAATGGTTGCAGAGGTTTGTTCAATAAGAGTTTGTCTTAGTGTAGCGTGAAGTTCTTTTGACATTTCTACCACAGCAAATACTTCTGAAATGTATCTATCAACCAATACTACTAACTTAGACGCTCTTACCGATGAGATTTCTTCAGACACAATATTATCCTGCGTTCTTACATTACCTCTGGTTTTTAAGGTAATGGCGGTTTCCAATTTTGTTGTGTCGCTGGAAAAATTTAGCCGATTAACAACTACCCTAGTAAGAAGTTCAGAATTAATAGCATCAATTGATTTTAGGATTTCTTTTGTATTGCCTTGAACGACTATTTCAGTTGAGTTTAGGTCGGTTGATTGTAATACCTCACGCACTGGCTCAGAAAATGATGCATCCGTTCCAATTAAATCGATTGTTTGTGGCTTACTATCATATTCAGTTGTTACAACTGACTCAGCTCCACTTGTATCTCCTGAGTGTATCAATTTTCTGGTAATATTCGACACCATACTTTCCATACCTCTACCATCGATTGAACCTATTAGTTTTCTTGTTACATTTGATACCATACTTTCCATACCTCTACCATCGATTGAACCTATTAGTTTTCTTGTTACATTTGATACTAAATTTTCTGTTCCGCCTATATCAGACGTTGGAGAAAATCTAGTAAAATTATAAGAGAAAATATCTTCTACCAAAGATGTTCCAGATAAATTAATAAGGTTTGGTGCAATAACAGATGAAAATTGTTCCAATGTTAATCTTCTTGTTTCTTCTATGTTAGAAAATGTTATTACCGATGATACTTGTTCTAATCTAAGTCGTCTAGTTTCTTCACGCTGCGATTCCGTTGTAGTAGAATATATGGTTGTTATTCTTAATCTCTTTGATGAATTTATAAATTTAGAAGTTGTGGTTGAAACAGGAACCTCAACAATCATGTGGTCAAGAAACATGGTTGGCGGAACCTTAAAAGTTGAGAATATTTCTTCCCACTTGGTTCTACCAACTCTTAATGTCAGCAGAGTTGTTTCGGATGACTCTACTTCTTCTACCCTAATTTTATCATTGGTAATTTTCCATACCTTTGTTGGTTCAGTAAAGGAAACCTCTGTCATCCCTGGCGATACGAGCCTCGGATAAAAAGTATTTATACCAACTTGAAAAAACTTTAACCCCATATTATACGATTCGTGTTAAACCAATTGTAAAATATAAACGACCAGCCCCAATCAACATATTTGATAGTTCCAAAACCAAACGACTTCCTGTTGCCATTGGTTGTCCACCAAATACTGATGATGTATAATCGGTTTCCATTGCTGATAATGGTATGTTGCTTATTCCAGGAATAGAAATATTATCCAATTTGAGGCTTGCGGTTCCTGTTCCTGATGCCAATGCGATTGACATGTTGGTGATATTATTTTCAATTGGACTTTTAGAAATTAAATAATATAAATTGTCAACACTTGGATATTCAACCTGACCAGATATAAAATCATTGATTGTTAATTTAACATAGGAAGCGGTGAGTGCATATGATGCAGTAACGGCGTTATATGCCCACGAAGCCGTTCCATATAAACTTCCTGTTGTTGATCCTCCTGACAATCCACCCTTTGTTCCAATATATCTCCAAAATGTTACTTTTGGTGGATTACTACTATCAACTCCACTTGGAAGACCACCGAAAAACGTAACCGTTCCAGCCTCTGTATCAAGGAACCAATCGTTTAATCCAACAGGAATTATTGTATTGTCGTTCTTTTTTAATACTGGAACATAAGAACCACTTGGATCAAAATTAAATGGAATAGCATCTTTTAAATTATCGTGATAGAATGAATTGATAAATGAAATTCCAGGAACTTGAATAAGAGATAAATTAACGGATTGACTTGTTACTCCTGAAACTACCGATGCTGAAGTTGGGATGAGGCTATAATCTGACCAAATTTGTGTAGGATAAACCGATGTTCTGCCCTCTTTTGGTTCACTATAGTACGCTGGAGTAGTTCCAGAAGAAGCTTTGCCCAGATATTTCTTAAAGAGTAGGTCTGATTTTTGGTCGGTTGTAAACATAAAATTATGATGCTGTCATTGAGATGCTGCTGAACGACTTGGTGCTACCAACTGGGATACCGACTCTGACGTAAACCGTTCCTGTTTTTGGCGCCGTTCCGAACACCACCACCTTGAGACCAGCAGTAACGTTGGACAGAGTGAAGTCCATTGCGGCATCACCGTTGTTGGTTGGATTGCCAACGCCAGGATATGCTGCGTTGCCGTCCACCCAACCTACCGTTGGAGTGGCACCATCAACTCTGACGTAGAGTGCAAAGGAGGACATGATTCCCGTGGTGAAGTTGGTTGCGCTGTTGAACGAAAGCGTCAGCGATACGGCGCCGGCGATGGCACCAAGGTTGAGCGTCACCCAACGCATGCTGCTGTAGGAACCAACTGGGACTGAGGAGTAGTTTGGTCCTGCAACTGGTAGTGCGGTGGTGTAGTTTCCTGCTGGGTAGCGATACTTGCCGTTGAGCATTTGCAGTTCCTCACCACCAGCGACGGCGAGCGATGAACTTGGGTTGAACGCCGTGGTGTAGTCACTGGCGGGATACTGACCGATTGAGCTTGACACGCGGTTGGAACCATCCTGAGTGGAGTCCATGCGGACTGTGGTTGGGATAGACAACGTGGCGGATGCGCCAGCGGAGTTGTAGGCGTTGATGGTGAAGGTTGCGGCTTCCGTTTGCGAACCACCGTTCACGTTGATGGACAGCTGTGCCGTTTGGACGGATGCGGAGACAGGAGAAACAGGAAGTGCAGCGTTGGTGGTGGACAAGCCAGACCCACCAGCAGAAAAAATTCTTGTAGCGTTATAGAAACGACCCACGGTGTCTGCTGCGCTTGCCGTGAAGGCGACTCGGGCTGAGTTGACTCCGCCGACCAATGCGGGAACACCTGAGATGTAGGTGACTCCACTTGCCGTTACTTGGCCAACCACTGCGGTTGGGGTTACAGCATCGTCCACGTACCAGATGAATCCAGCGGTTGTTCCAGTTGTGCTGTGACGGAGTGACGCGGTGTGAGCCTCACTGGAGGTGACAGGAGTGGTGACGTTGATTTGAGCCAACAAAGCTTGCCAAAAATTTTCCTTGCCTGCAACGCCATACCACCAGTCGTAGTCGGAGGTGATTTGGAGGTCTCCGTAGGTTCCTGTGTCATCTGCTGCGGAAAGAATGGTGTCTCCTGTCGTTGTACCGTCAATGCTGGCGGATAGCTCACCCACCTCACCGTTGCCGAAGCCATTTGCTGTCACCATGCCGCCAGCCAACTGAAACGTCGGGGTTTGGCTGATGGTTACGCCAGCGAAGGTCGTGGTGGTGCTTTCTTTCTTTGCGGAGTAGGAACCAACCAAAGTGAGGGTCTTGGTGGAAAGATTTGGTGGGCGAGCAGGAGCCAACTTGTCAAGAATGGTGTCAAGTTTGTCCAAAGCGTCTTCCACGTTTTCGCCCACAACCAAACCTGCAACGTTTCCACTTGAACCTGAACCATAGTATCCATCAATCGGCGTTCCAATCTGGTAGTTAGAGCCAGAAAAGTAGTATGAGTTGGTGATAAAATAGAAAGTTCCTGTGAAGTCACCTTGAGCGTACTCAACAAAATACGAACCTGTAAAAGCTCCATAAAATGAACCGGTGAAGCTTCCCGAAAATGAACCTGTAAGGACTACGGCTGGTGTCGGTACAGGAATAGGTGGTACAGGACCAAACTGGGTTCCGCCTATCGTCGGAGCGGCGTATTTTAAAAGAATCCATCCAGTTTTATTTCCTGCTTCCGTAGTTTTTTGCCACGTTTCATCAGCATTGGCATACACAAACTTTTTATTCTTATAGAGTGGTGAACTGTATTTTACATCCTTCATCACCGGAACATCAATACGGGTCAGAGCATCGGTAAATGGATCAACTAGAAAAAACGTGGAGTTATTTCTCCAAAATAAAGTATCAACAGGAGCACCAATACGATTATTCGGATTGGAGTCAATGTAAATGACCATTTCGTCTTTTTTAGTTACATTTGCCATAAATTATTTCATGTTCCTATATTTTTTTCCTGCAATTTTTTGTTGCTTACTTAAATCAACTGAAGAGTTTGCTCTTAAAAATTCTATCATTTTTTGTAAAATCTGAAATAACATTTTCACATCCTCAGATGCTTGATGCCATCCGTCTAGTTTTATTTTAAATGCATCTGCCAACTTACCAAGTGATGATGAGTAACTCTTAAATTTTGTTTTAGCCAAAAGAGATTGGAGATATTGTTTTGCCTGTTCATTATTTTCCATTGACAACAACATTGGAATAAAAAAGAAACGGGAAATTTTAACCGTATCCAATACAGGTCGTTTTGTCATTATTGGTAAACCATTTAATTTTCTACGAGCTGATATGGTTTTTATATCAAATGTCGCGTTGTGGGCAATAATCAGTGGATTAGGATATTTTTTGATAAATTCCTCAAGTCCAATCAATGCCTCTTTTTCATCTTGCTTTCTTTCTCCTGGCTGAGCTGTGTGGTAGCCTGTCATTTTAAGAATATCGGCTGGATGCATCAGTTCTTTTTTATACTTGTTTCTCCAACGTTCCACTTGCTTAGAATAATCTACTGCCTCTGCAGATTTTGGATCATTCAATAATCTATTGAATGGTTCTCCTAAATTAACCTTGGTATTATATTCTCCAATTACTTTAAATGTAGAACCATCCAATGCCATCGCTGATATTTCGGTGATTTGCACATATGAGTTATTTGGTTCAAGGTCGGTTGTTTCCGTGTCCAAGAAAATTAGAGTTTTACCTTCAAAGTTAAGAACCTTGTCAAGTAATTCTTGCGTTGTATAAGAATACAATTTGGCTTCAATTAAAATACTTTTTAAAGAAATCATATAAAGATTTTTTTTGTTTTTTATACCAAAAATGGAAGCACACCCCATAGTATATAATAAATACTTGATTTTTATTGACGCCAGAGGAAATCATACCTTCTTTAAAAATAGAATTTACAAGTTTAGTATCAAGATGTAATTCCGCTAGTAAATAGTCGTGAATTACAGCCGCCTTGGCGTATTTCCAGAAGGGGGGTAGGAATGACCAAAATGCCTGAGGAATCGACGCCAAATCGGTCTGGAAACCCACTGGCGCGGTATAAGTAATCCCACCGTCTGTCTGATATGAAAATGGCGCTAGCAATACCCACTTCGTTTGATGGTTTTCAAATTTATAACGGAGGTCGAGATTTTCGCTGTACATTCCCATGTTCTATAAATATAGACCCACTAACGAATAACCCATCATATTGACCGATGTTTTTGGACACAAAAAAAGAGAGGACGATTTCTCATCCTCTCTTTGGTTATTTTCTTATTTAATCTTAGTCAAGAGATTCCATATAGGAAGTAGTCTTTGGCTTTTCTGTTACGATTAACGCTACTACTCCGCAAATGGAATACCATGCTACGATTAGCGATATTACTGTGATATTCATTTTCATTTTGGTTTTGGCCTCGCCCCTCACTCACGGATTTGGCAGTTGATGTTATTGTTTACTCCCATAATTACACCACAGAACGACTAAAGTTTCAAGTCTTTTCGTATATAATGTGTTACTTTTTGGTTACGGCGCTTTCTGTCCCACATCAGAGACAAATATTCCCACTTTTGGGACATATTATATTATAAATTGTAGCTGATCCTATGAAGTTCACAGATTAGTTGCTTATTCTAAGAGGAACTCTATGCGGCCGCCCTAGCATAACGGATGACCTCGTATCAGCGTACTCCGGAGCAACCCGAAGAAAATGGAGCGAATAGGTCACAATGAGTGCCACCTGAGGTCTGGAAGACCACCGTGCCTACAATACACTATATTCGCTTAAACTGTTTCTAAATAACATCTATCATTATGACAGATTATTTTATTTTGTCAAACACTTACTTTACGACGAACCACCATCAAACCAATCATGGTCAAACCGAGCATCGCTACAACCGAACCATTATCAGAAACACCAACATAGACCAATTGATCTTGATTGTACACAGTTGGGCTTGTCAATCCACCCGTGGTGAGATTGAGTACCTTGACTTCATTTCCTGTGTAGTTGACCATAGAGTTAGAAATACTACCAAACTGTGCGACTAACAGATTTCCGAAGGTGGATGAACCTTGATTGGTTTGTTCGTTCTCAAGATACCAGAACCAATTTTGGAGGTCGGCGGCAGAGCTGGCCAAGCCATAGTTAAATCCAACAAGTGTTCCCTTAGCAAATTCTCCGTAGAGATAGGCAGTTCCAACTGAAATAATGTCATAACCATCGCCCACGTTGTTTTGGTTGTTATTGACGCCAGCTTTGACCGATCGATCATTGACAACGACATCATAAATATTGCCAGGAGTAAAATACTCATTCTTTTGAATGCAGTATGTTCCGAACCACGTACCATCGGTTGATTTTCCAGCAGCGTAACCACTCAGGTCAACTCCGATACTACCTTGCGGATCAAATCTATAATTACCACCGGAACCGGCGTTGAACGTTCCCATTTTTACTTGGCCAGCAAAAACGGAAGTTATAGAAACTACGAATAGAAACGATGACAGTAGAATTGATTTAATTTTCATATGTATGTAAATATGACAGATTATCGGAATTTGTCAAGCTATTTTTAGAATTGGGGGAAATTAATTGAAGCAGGACTTACTCAGAACAGGTTTCTGACTCCTTATCCCGACGCCTAATACCGGTCAGTATAGCGGTTACTTCAAATTGGAGGAGAGAGCGAGATTCGAACTCGCGGGGCTTTTGAGGACCCGCTACATTTCCAATGTAGTGCCGTAAACCACTTGGCTACCTCTCCATAAAAATATTTGGGGAGGAACGGTTTTTCGCATCTCTCATCTTAACCCGTTCCGCTTATATGCGTTTCAAGCTCCATGTGCTCATGGTATCCCTTGGCGGAAGATAATCGCATCGAACGATTGACGAATTAACGCCACTACTGCTTTCGAAACAGTTTGAGGAGCCGACCTCAGTACCTTCCAGAATTATTTGGCAACTTCTTAATAAAATCTAATCCAAATTGGATAACGTCTTTTACCAATTCTTTTTTATTGATTAATTTATCGGTAATATCAGTCATTAAAATTTTGTATTCAATTTCACCGATTTTTTCTAAAACATCGTATCCTAATACGGTGTCCAATGTGTCCAACACTGTTTCTACGTCATCAGTCTGTGCTAAAAGTGTGGTTGAACTTTGTGTTATTATCAATTGATGGCGTGACTTCTTAACTACGCTAATTTTAGCTAAATCACTAATAGCAAAACCACCTGAGTTGGAAACTTTTACTGAATACACTCCAGAGTCCGTTAAACTAGCAGATGATATGATAAAATTTGTTGTAGTTTGTCCATTGATGACTTTTCCATCTTTGTACCATACATACGTCATTGGGTCTGTACCTGCTGACGCGTGAATTGCAATGGTTACGGTCTTACCGACAACTACTGTTGCACTTTGGTCGGCAAAGGACGTATTAAATAGTCCTAGGAATGTCAAAGCGATGAATACAACCTTTAGAAAACCTTTAGATGATGGTATGTTTTTCATACCAATAATTATAAAAAACGTGTTTTACAAAATTGTAAAAACCCCCATTCTCCCTATGAAGCGTGGTAAAAATGTGTAAAGAAACACAATATAAAATTTTCCCAAAGTAACACGTAGAGATGACTAATGGTTGGCGCTTATCTCTTCCGATTATCACATATCATGTATTTTCCAGAGAATCATTAGTTCACAAGCAATGAACATCAGTTCTAAGGGGCGTGCGCAATTGTAGCACGTTTGGGAAAATGGTAGCGCGGGTGGGATTCCCGTTAGGAGTTGATTTTGAGTCAACCGTTCTTCCGTAAATTAGTCACACATTTCAATTATTCCGTAATTTCTACGGCCAACTTCCAATACAATTGAGTTTATATTGGTAAGTGCGTCATTGCTTGACAAGACCCTCTTGGAGTCAATCAACCTCACACCATTTAGAAGCACTGAATTTCTTTTTATTGCTTCCCGTGCGGTGTTTTTTGACTCACATAAACCTGTGTAAATTAAAGCCTCTAAAATATCCATCGTTCGGTCTCGGCCCATAGTTCTGTGGTTGTGTCCGAATATTCCAATCTCTGGACATTTGGGTAATGGTTTCATGATTTCCATTGGCCAAGTGTGTATTGGTTTGGAAGATGCGATTTCGCACATATCAGTAATTGTTTTCATAATTTACACTGTAAAGTTAATGTTTCAAATGTCAAGTTATAAAATGGTAGCAGTGGTCGGACTCGAACCGACAATGGCTTTCGCCCTCCGATTTTGAGTCGGGTGGATATACCAATTCTCCTACACTGCCATAAATTGAACCCACTTTTTATTGTTGATGGGAATTGTTGTTATCACTATCGTCTGTAGAAACAAGTAGTGCTAACAGCAACAACACTATTGTTACGTATATCATAAATGGTGCAGAGCGACGGGAATTTGACCCTAAAGAAGCGTGCTACCAGCGACCACCGATTACTCTAACATGTATATTCATCGGTTACTTAATAGACTCCGCTTTCTTGACATATCTCCAGCTTAGCTGCTGGTATTCTTTCATTGAACTACGCCCGCAAATTGTTTATAGAATTGACCTATCATTCCACATCTGTCTTAATATGTCAAGACTTTCGTTTATTGCTTCTCTGATTTCCTTGAACGATACAGAGGAGTAAAACCGCAAGTCAACTCCGTAAAATTCAGATATGTCTTTTATTGTTTTCTTAGCTCTGATGGACATTTTTTCATCAAGGCCTACGGCGTGGTAATATTCTCCATACGCGTTCCAAGCTATTCTTAGTCCACCATTACTAAATAATTTATCAAGAGTGGAGTATCCATTATTTTTAGCAATTTCATCGTGCCCACCCCAATCCTCTACAACAGAAAAACTTCCGTCCGAAAATATAACAAATCCATACGGTCTGTTTTCAGGTAATTCAGAAAAATCTGTTTGTCTTTTTTCTTGGTCCTCATTGATGTCTTTTTTCCAATCAATATTCGACTTGAGATTTTTCAGTATCCACTGCTTTTGACGCCTATCGCCAACTGGATATACCCAACGTTTCTTGCCGTTGTATTCACCTTGGTAAATTGCGTTGGTCGCCTTATAAACTGCTCCCGTGTGAACCTCTGAATCAGAGTAGGTGACAATGATTTTTGTATCAGGAAATTTTTGTTCTACAAAATCGTTACCCTTGGAAATAGAATAACCTGCTAAATTCTTTTTTGCATCTTTTGGTAAAATATTTTCATCATCAACCAAGAACAGACGTTTTAATTCTAAAATGTCTTGGTGAGTTACTTTTGATTCTGGTTTGAATATGGCGTTGACCACTTGAGGACCAATTGGACTACCATAAATGATCATTCCAACCATTACGTTGTTATAAAATATACCAAGGTAGAGTTTTGCTCCAGTTGGATACTTACCCAAATAGTGTTTCTCAACGAAGGCTTGAACGTCTTCACGACGAACTTCCTTGAAGGAAACTGCTTTTGGGTCAAGAAATTCAGTCAGCATTATTTAGCGTTGTTCTTGGCTAATCGAGCAGCCTTGACTAATTGATTGAATAATATACCTAAAGATTTTTTATAATTTACCTCTTGGCGACTTTGTAAATGTTGGGTCACATCATCAAACGTGTCCAATGCCTGTAAAATTGTATTACGTAGTTCCATAATTTCTGGAAAGGTGCCGCCGTCCACAGCGTTTTCATCTATCACTTCTTTGATGAGTTTTTTTAGTTCTGATTTATTCATATCCATAAATATCATCAAAACACCGAAAATGGTGGACCATTTGGGAGTCGAACCCATAGATACCGTTCAGCTATCACCCCTTCGTGCCTGCTTACATAACGGCCCAAATTAAATGTCAGGTGGGATTCGAGCCCACATCTCCCCTTTATCGTTGGGTTGCTCTGGCTATTGAGCTACCGACAAATTGGTGGTCAAGACAGGACTCGAACCTGCACGGGATTTCTCCCCATAACTTCTCAAGCTATGGCGGCTACCAATTACGCCACATGACCAAAAATTGGAGCCCTCAGTTGGGATCGAACCAACTTCCCCATCATTACCAATGACGAATTCACCCATATGAACTTTGAGGGCACTAAACAAAAAATTGGTAGCTGTGGTCGGACTCGAACCGACACGGGATTACTCCCAGAAGATTTTTAACAACCCTCAACCTACTCAGGGAGGGCTCTAAAAAGTCTTCTGCGTGCTGCCATTTCGCCACACAGCCATAAACACTAAATTGGTAGTAGTGGTGGGAATCGAACCCACATAAAACGGCTTATGAAACCGGTGCCTTAACCAATCGACCTCACTACCATAAAAAATTTGAATTAGACTATAGCCGCGTTTCTGTGATGCATCTTGCGATGCACACCTTACATTTTTCTACGGATTGCTCCGTCTCATCCTTTACGGACAAGTGCTCCAACCTTCCGTCACAGGGAAACCGACACCCTCAGGATTTTAGGATTGCTGCTTTTGAGGTACAAACGTGCCGAATGGCGCTCCCTCATTAGGTTTAGCAGACGCGAACTTCCTCCAGCGGTTGCCCGCCGGCGTAAGGTCATCTACTTCAAAAAGATAAAAATTTGGTAGTCCGTGGGGGACTCGAACCCACAACCTTCCGCCTATAAAGCAGCCGCTCTAACCAATTGAGCTAACGGACCATAACAAAGAACTCCCTCTACTCTACATCAAGTTTATAAAATGTCAAGATAAAAGTGGCTGGTGTGGATGGAATCGAACCACCCTGTCCTCTTTCAGAGAGAGGCGTAATAGCCAATATACGACACACCAATAAATTGCGGAAGTCGCCCACTTGGACGGCTTCGTTTCCTTATCTGCACGTGGCAGGTAGGATAAAATTTTTAAGAAGAGGTAGGTCTTTTATGGCACTTCAGCTCTTTGTGCATTGACGGTGTTGCTTCTCGCAATCATAGCTATCCACCATGCAGCCTGTTCTCAAAATGGTTCCCCGTCTAGGGTTCGAACCTAGACTAAAAGCTTCAAAGGCTTCTGTGCTTCCATTACACCAACAGGGAATGACTCAACCCAATTCTCTTGGGTCAATCGGTTGACCAGGTCGTTTATCTCCAAAAAGACGACAGAACGTAAAGTAAATTTTCACTGCGATTGGCCACCAGAACCAAGTTGATACTTCGGTGTTCTCTAATGTCAAATTTCGATCTGTATCAAATCCTCTCACAAAAATTGGACCACCATTTGGATTTTTACAATTTATGAACTTGAATCGGCGGGTCGGAGGACGACCTGTGTGAATAGCGTAATCGCCCATCAGAACATCGTTGATTTCACAATCTTCAAATGTGACATCGTGTAATCCAGCTTTCATTCCAAGGTCACATGTTTTGGCTAGAGTAAAACGACCAGATGTTCTCTTACGAGCACCATTATCATTTGCCCATTTACAATTCTTGAAAGAAATGTTACCACCACGAACCATATCAAATGCTCTTTCAGCACCATTTTTAAAGGTACAATTTTCAAATCTTAAATTAAATTTTAGGGAACCCTTGAAGCTCCACTCTCCGAATGCACCATCAAATGTACAATTGATATAAAGTGTGTTGTCATCTATTGCTAAATAAGCGAAAGTATCTTTTCCCGCTGTAGTGAGTTGATCGAAGATTTGGTCTTCTATGATAGTTGTATATTCCATACAGAATAACTATACACTATAATAAATAAATTGGAGCCACATCAGGGAATCGAACCCTGTTATTTAGTTTACGAAACTAACACATCACCATTTATGTTTATGCGGCAAGTCCGATATTTTTACCGACTCGTCGGATTTTATCTCATTTCAGAGATAAGCGAGCCATTGAAATTTATTTAGTTGGCGTAACTTCTTCTTTCTTGCGGTTGGAGATAATCATGTCTTGACCACCTTGAGCACCAAGGTAGATACCAGTAAGTGCCAATACCGCTTGAATTGCTTGTTGCGAAATTTCAAGTGGAATAGTGCTCTTAAATGCAACCATGACCAAAATAAAATTGATGTTTAGTAGTGAAACGGCGAGGGCGATTGCCTTCTTGCTTTCATAGATTTTTTTGTCTTCTTTCATTTTTATAATATTTGAGTTTTATATAAATATCTAAGTTATACAAATTGATACAACTTTATACTATTTATACAAATGGAAAATACCACAGATGTAAAAAAAATTCTTAAGGAAGATATAAAAAGAGGAAAACCAGCCGTTCTACGTAGCCCAAAGTGGACAGTTGTTAGAAATAAGCACATAAAAAATAATCCAGAATGCGCTGCTTGTGGAGGAAATGATAATCTTCAGGTTCATCATCTAAAACCATTTCATATGTTTCCAGAACTTGAACTTGAACCATCCAACCTCATTACTCTATGTGAAGAGGTCATTAAAGATGATGACTTAAAAAATGACAACCACCATTTGATGTTGGGTCACAACGGAGATTTCAAGAAGAACAACAAGAAAGTTTTGCGTGATATTAACAATTATCGTTTAACAAAAACGACTCTTGGTAAATTAAAAGGATACGATATTCGTTCTGTTAAGAAGAAGGTTTTAAAAGGATAAAATGGTCGGAGTGGAGGGACTCGAACCCCCGTTTATTTCTGTGTGTAGGACAGATGCCATAGCCGCTAGAGCGAACCGAGCAAAATTGGTGCTTTCTCTCAAGCCGTCACTTTGTTGGTCGAGCCATTACCGGGCTTCCAACATAACGTTTTTGTTTACGTATCCGGTCCATGACGAAGATTTGCAACTCCGCGCCACGTTCTTTCTGATAAAATGGTAGAGACAGGAGGTGCGCTCTGTCTCATTCACCGAACTTGCAATCACTGGCACTCAGCTAGCCTCACTGAAGGGCGGTTATTCGTCGTGAAAAGTGGTGGGCCAACCCAGATTCCAACTGAGATGTTCCCTTTAGGAGAGGGATATACTGTGCGGTTGTATGACTGGCCCGTACACTGGCAGGAGCTGCTGGAATCGAACCAGCGTAATCGGTTTTGGAGACCGAAGTAATACCATTATACGAAACTCCTATACTAAATTGGGGCGTCTGAGGGGAATTGAACCCCCACTCCAAGATTCACAATCTCGTGTGCGAAACCTCTACACTACAAACGCCATAAAGTGGTCGGAGCGATAGGATTCGAACCTACGATCTTTCGCGCCCAAGGCGAACGCTTTAGCCAGACTGAGCTACACTCCGATTTGTCTTACTCTATATAAGTATCATGTCAATCAAAAATTTGACGTTTATTAAGTTATGCGTCACCAACTAAGGGGCTACCCTCATTCTGCTCAATTTTTACCTCCTGAACGATGAGGAGATGTTTATTGCGGTTCATCTAACAAATTAATTCCGATTTACCACTGCAGACTACTTCATCGATGCATCAACTTCCGTCTGCGTTAAGCGGCGACTCCCAGCTGAATTACTTCACTGTAGAGAAACCGGAGAAATTGGCGGCTGTCTCTTCAGCCATGTCAAGACTACCCCATTGAAAGTTTGGAACCTTAAGGGACTATTCGGGCTTTCGAAATTGGCGCCGAGTTTGCCAAAGAAGGTTGGTTGCTAGCACCTATTCCTTTGTTGATTGCGACCCCCAGCCAACATCTTTTGCGCGAAGTGGTAGTTGTTGTAGGGAAACCGGCGAAATTGGTGGGTATGTCTTTTATATAGCGGCACAGCACCCTTTGACCGCTATTAATACAAAACGAACTGCCAGACATGCTTTCGACTGGTAATAACAGTGCATCTGTGAGGAGTTCTTCACGGTATTACTTTCTGAGTTGTACTAAATTGGTGGTCGAAGAGGGACTCGAACCCCCGATAGGCTCGATGTAAACGAGCTGCATTAGCCACTATGCTATCCGACCAAAGGGAGCAGCAATTTTATCCAATCCCCTGAGGGAGACTACTTTCACTGCGTAAATGGTGGTTCCAGCGGGATTCGAACCCGCAGCCAACAACTTAAAAGGATGCTGCTCTACCATTGAGCTATAGAACCAAACTAAAACTGGTG
>Ga0315288_10007068_pt1 | contig 14218 bp, 9 predicted proteins | sample YL17G11_20_MG_FD_203454 | JGI IMG/M metagenome (GOLD analysis project Ga0315288, IMG submission 203454) | Sediment microbial communities from Yellowstone Lake, YNP, Wyoming, USA - YL17G11_20 | ecosystem: Environmental > Aquatic > Freshwater > Lake > Sediment | place: USA: Wyoming | collected... | reverse complement strand
CCGATGCCGGGGAATAACCGTCCAGAGTGTTGGCGCCCGTGCTGCCGGGATCGAGCCAGTTGCTCAGGCGGGTGCTGTTGGTGCCTCCGCCGGTCCACGACAGTGAGAACTTGCCGAACCAGTCGGCGTCGTTGTTGCCGCAGGCCGCGTAGCCGCCGTGAAGCTGGCCGGTGATGCGGTGGTTCTGATCGAACAACGGCGAGCCCGACGAGCCCGGTTCCGTGGTTCCGGTGTTCCAATCCACGATCTTCCAGTGAGAGCCGGTCGCGCCCGATGTGCCAAGATAGCGATCGGAGACCGCCGCGTCACTGTCCAACGAGTACTTTTTCACGTCGCAATCGGGATGATGGATGCACACCGAGCTGGTGGCCGCCGCGTTCACCCGGTTCCAGCCGTTGAAGTGCGGATTGTAGGAGGTGGGCACGTTGGAGGAAAGTTCCATCAGGCAGAAATCCGAGGTCTCCCAGCGCGCGCGCAGCGTGGCATTGGCCACGGTCTGGGTGGTCGGGCCGTCGGTGGAGGGCGAGCAGGTGGAACTCTCGTAGTTGAAAACGAAAATCCAGCCGGTGGCGCTGGCGCTGTAGCAGTGATTGGCCGTCAGGAAATAGGGAGTCTGATTCTGCGAGGTGTTGCCGACCAGCGAGCCCGAGCAAATGCGCGATCCGTCTTCGATGATCATGCCCACGCCGCGCTTCTGATTCTGCCAGTCGGCGGCCTCGGGGCAGATGACGTTGACGTTGCACGAACCCGAGCCGCCGAAATCATCGAGCGTGTTGCGCCGCCCGAAGAAGTTGCGGTAGGCGTGCACGACCTGAAAGATCGAGAGAACGGACTGGCCTTCCACCGCCGCCGGCTCGAAATACTCGAGCGTGACGGCCTCGCCGGCGACGTGCCCGGTGATATTCGTGCCTTCCTTCCAGTTGTTGAAGCGGGTGAAGGCGCCGATCAGGCCGCTGTGATCGTCGTTGTAGATGAACAGGCGGCCGCCCTCGGGAAGGCGCCAGCGGTCGTAGATGAGCGCGATGGAGAAAGCTCCCGCGGATTCGATCCGCAGCCGCCACAAGCGGCCGCCGGGCAGTGTCTCCCACACGCCCGAATTCTTGAGATTGAGGGCCACGTCCAGCTCGGCGGCAAAGCGCAACGGCTGGTTGCGGCCGGCTTGGGCGTCTTCGGCCAAATAAGCGGCGGTGTCCACCGGCGGCATTTTCACCGTCGGCACGACCGTGCTGAGCGGCGTCAGGAAACTGGGCGGGGTGCCGCCGTCACTGATCTGCGCACAGGCCGCGCCGCTCAAGAAGAGCAGCGATGCCCACAACAAAAACATTCGAAGTCGCATCATCTCTCCGCACTCCATCGGATGTCCATCCGGTCACACCATCGTCATCACGTCGCAGGCAGTCAAGTTACGGTGAGAAGCGGCGAAAGTCAACAGAAATCGAACGCCGGCGCAGCTTCTCTTCGCGGTCAGCGGCGGGTCAGGAATCCTCCGCGGGCCGCCGGAAAGGAGTAAACGAACGCGGGGCAGGCAAGACACCCGCCCCGCGACATCGTCTGTGATCAGCATTACTTGAGGTACAGCAGCTTGGCCGATTCGACGCGACTCGGACCGGAGAGGCGCAGCAGGTAAAGGCCGGTGGCGCCGGACGGCGTCCAGTCGTAGGTGTGCGCGCCGGGGGTGAGGCCGGTCAGTTTCTCGTGCGCCACTTCGCGGCCGAGAAGATCAAAGACCGCGAGATCGAGTTCGCGGGCCGAGCCCACGGTGAAGCGGATTTGCGCGGTGCTGTTGAAGGGATTGGGATACGCTCCCGCCAGCGCGAACTCTTCCGCCAGCGACAGGGCCGGGGGATCGCCGGCGGCGCCGATGTTGATGATGTCGTCGGTGTCGCGCGGAATGATCTCGTAGTAGGCGTCGTAGGGCGAGTTGATGTCGTACTGGTTCATGATGCCGATAACGTGGAAGGTGGGCGTGGGCGGCGGCGAGCCGTCCACGTTGGTCCACTTGCTGATGCTGAGGCCGATGGTGCCGTTTCCGTCGGTAATGACCAGATTGCCGTACGAGCCTTCGGGCGGCCAGGTGCCGCTGACGATGTTGACGTTGTTCATGCGCACCAGCATGCCCTCGAAGAGTTCATAAGGGGAGCTGCCGGTGATGACCGTCGGCGTGGGCGGAGCGACATGACCGACGCGTTGCACGTTGTAGACGCAGTTGCCGGATCCCCCGGAGACAATTTCCGTGAGGCCGCGGTAGAAACCCACCCAGCCGGAGACGACGAGGCAGTCGCCGGCCACGATGTTGGGCGGCACGACGCCTTGATAGACGTTGATGCCCGCGTCATCGTCCTGCATGTAGAAGCGCGACACGGTCACGGTGTCGAGAACGTAGTTGTCTACGTTCACGATGGCGCGCACCACCACGAAGGTGTCAAGATAGGCGGGCTCGCCGGTGCCGGTGTTTTGCCGCAGGGTGGAGAGATTGGTGATCCACGGCTCGCACGGCGCGCCGCCGTTGTTGGAAGCGCCGGGCGTGGGCGGATCCCTGAACACCCAGTTTAGGCTGTCGTTCCCGAGGTCGGTGTGGTCGGGAATGCGGGAGAGGGATTTCGCCGGCCCGGTAGGCAGCGGATCGTAGTCTCCGGCGTTGGTCCCGCCCTCGCCGGTGCAGTTGCCCGGCGTAGCACAGGTGCCGTAACACAGGTGATCCACCAGCTCGCCGTCGCCGTCACGCAGGTCAACGCCATCACAGTCGAGATCCGCCTGATAGCCGGCGTTTTGCCAGTCCACACCGGCGCTCGTTCCTCCGCCGCAAACGTAATCCACATTCGGGACCTGAGCGGTGTTGCCCACTACATAGTAGCCGTCGGCGGGAATGTTGCCCTGCAGCGAGACGGTGCGGTATTCGGCGCCGCTGCTGCCGTTGATGCCGACCAGCGCCCAGCCGGTAAGGTCCGTTCCCGGAGGCCCGTAAATCTCGGTGAACAGCACGTTCGGGTTTTCGGTACTCGGGTTGTCGTAGTAGACTTCGTTCAGCATGACCTGCGCCGGCACCGCCGTGACCAGCGCCAGCACGGCTGACAGAACCATCAGTTTGCGCAGCATGGTTGTTCTCCTGTTAGGATGTATGTTGAGTGCGTGTTCTTTTCTGCGACAGGCGGCCTCCGGCCGTCTGGTGCGCTGGACAGGCGGAGCCTGCCCGTAGTAGCCTTCTCTACCTGCCCGTAGCAGCCTTCTCTGCCTTCCTGTAGTAGCCCTCTCTACTACAGGCGGCCTCCGGCCGTCTGGTGCAGTTCCTTAGCCCCGCCATGAATCAATGCGGCTTCTTTCAGTCGAAAGCATGTAGTCGGACGCGCTCGACCACGTGTAGTCCGTCGCTTGTCCTACAAGTCCCGCCCGGACGGGGTTCTCGTGGATGTATGTCAACTTCTGGCGCAAGTGCTTCTCGTCCGCCACGACTTCAGACCAATAGCCTTTCTTCCAAATGGCACCATCCCCCAGTTCATGCGCTACAAATGTCTTGAGCCGCCGCACAAATACCGGTAGCGTCGTTGCCTCGCTGGTTTTCACCACAAGATGAACATGATCGGGCATGATGACGAACCCATACAATTCGATTTCCGAGCGCTTGCGAAAGAACGCCAGCGAATCGAGTACGAGTTCGCAAGCTCTGACGTCCGCAAAGCGCGGCTTCCGCTCTGTGAGCGTCGCGGTCACGAAAAACGTCAGGCCGCCAACCGCGCGATTCGGAGGAACTCGCTCCATCACACTGACTCTCTTTGGACGGCCGGAGGCCGCCCGTAGCAGAACGCTACTACAGGCAGGCTCCGCCTGTCTATTCTCCTGGACGGCCGGAGGCCGCCCGTAGTAGAACGCTACTACAGGCAGGCTCCGCCTGTCTGCTCCGCTGGACGGCCGGAGGCCGCCCGTAGCAGAACGCTACTACAGGCAGGCTCCGCCTGTCTATTCTCCTGGACGGCCGGAGGCCGCCCGTAGTAAAATGTTGGCTACGGCGTTCCGCCCGCGCCCGTCCATCTTCCGTCGAGCTTGGGTTCGAGGGGCGAGTGCTCGCGGATGTATTCGATGATCGCATCGCGCATGAAAGTGCCGCTTTCCACCGCCGCCTGATCGCGCAGCGGCATGAGCTTTTCCATGCCGGAATTGCCTTCGAGAAGATAGTCGGTGGTCACGAGGCGGTAGGACGAGTCGGGCGCGCAGGGCCGGCCGCCAATATCCAGCGAGACGATGCGCTCGCCGCGCGGCTTGCTGCGATCCACTTTCACTCTCATGCCGCTGACGTAGAGTCCGCTGCCGCCGTAGGCCACCTTGTCCTCGAGGAGATCTTTGAGGAAGCGGCCCGTGACACTGACCGTGGCCAGCGTATTGTCGAAAGGCAGCACGTTGAAGACGTCGCGCGGGGTGATGATGCCCGCCGGCAGATCGGTGCGCACGCCGCCTTTGTTGGTGATGGCGAGATCGCCGTGCAGCTTCCAGAGCATGGCATCGCAGATGAGATTGCCGAGCAGCGACTCGTTTTCGCCGCTGCGGGTGACCGGGTACACGGCCTCGCCGATGCGCTCGCTGTAGCCCGTTTCCACGCGGGCCTTCACGGTGTCAATGGCTTCGGCGATTTTGCGGTCGCGGGGAAAACGGTCCGAGAGCAGCGTGATGAGCGTGCCGTCCTCGGCGAACGGTTTCCAGCCCGCAAGTTTCTTGGTTTGGCGGTCGAACTCGAATTCCACGCACAGCAAATTGGTGCCGCGGCCGTAGCCCTGAAAACAGGGCGTGTGATTGACCGGGTCCACCCACGGCTCCTGATAACCCACGTGGATATCGCCGGCGAAGAGAATGTCAATCCCCGGCACGCGCCGCACCAGCTCCATGGCGTTTTTCACGTAGTCGGATTTCCAGCCTTCCCTCTCGCGTTTCTCGACGTCGTCCCATGCCTCCCAGCGGTCGAACGGCAGGCCGAGATGACAGGCGGCGATGATGATATCCACGCCCATGCGGCGCAGGGAATCGCGGTACATGGCGAGCGCGGGCACTTCCGGCGCGAAATAAAGATTCTTGATGTTCTCGGCGAAGGCGGCGCGCACGGTGCCGGCGGTGGTGATGCCGATGATGCCGACTTTGAAATCGCCGAAGTCCTTGATGAAGTAGGGCCGCGCAAAGAGCTTTCTCGTTCCGCCGGTCGTGTCATAGACGTTGGCCGAGAGCGCGGCGAATTCGGACTGCCGCATGAGGGCTTCGGGCACGTCGCGGCCGAGATCGAATTCGTGATTGCCCAGCACCCACGCATCGTAGCCCATTTCGTTCATGGCGCGCATCACCGCTTCGCCGCGGGTTTTCGTGCCCACCAGCGTGCCTTGAAAGATGTCGCCGGTGTCGAGCAGCAGGAAGCCGCCGTGCTTGTCGCGCGCGTATTGGCGGAGCTGAGTGATGAGCCTCATGGCCGAGGCCGCGCCGCCGAGCTGCGGCGGATGCTCGGGATTCATGAAGGTGGCCTCGCTCGAATCCACACCGCCGTGCACGTCGTTGCCGTGGCACACCACCAGCGACCAGGTGTCGCCGGCCTGTGCGGCGAAGGCGCCAAGGAGCGCGGCCAAGAGGCAGAGAAAAAGTTTCATCATAGGAATGTCCGGTTCATCAATCTGCGCGGGGCGGCGGAGCGTGCCGCCTGGTGGAAAACAAACCTACAGTTCATACGTGAGTGTCAGCAGCAGGCGGAGCTGAGCCGTCTCCACGCGGTCGCTGTCACTACGCTCAAGGTCGCCGAAGAGCGACTGCGGAAAGAGATCGGGCGAGAGGTAGTTGATGCGGCCGAATTCAAGGCCCACGTCCTGACGGAATCGCCCCTGATGAAAACCGATTCCCGCCGTGAAGACCGAGCTGGCGCGGTTCTTGTCCTCGGGCGAGGTGGCGTACACGAAGCCTACGCGCGCGGGCGCGCCGGGAACGATTTCCTGCTCGGCTCCGGCGCGAATCTCGAAGGTGTCGTCATAGTTGTCGGCCACGCGGCTGTAGGTGTGAATTTCGCCCTCCAACAGCAGCAGCGGACGGAATTCGTTCCGCGGACGGTACTGCACGCCCACCGCGTAGTGCCCGGGATAACTGACGGTGACTTCGCCCTCGGCGCTGGTGTCGGTGACGCCGGTGCGCAGCGTTCCCGTTTGATTGAACCGGAAATCACCGGCGGGGATCAGCGCACGCGCGCCGACGGTGACGCGCGAATTGATCTCGTAGGTGCCGCCCACGGCCAGCTCGGACGGCACTCCGGCGGGCCGGTAGGACACGCGGTTCACGACGTTGAAGGAATCGGGGTTGAGATAGACCTCGTCGTAGTAGGTGCCCTTCGTCCACACCCAATCGCCGAAGAGGCCGTTCCACGAGAAGCCGAGAGCCAAAGGTCCGTGCATGCGCGCGGCGGCTCCCAGCGACAGGGAGCGCAAATCGCCTTCCACGGTGAGCCGGTTTTCGCCGAGGCGGCGGTCCTGAATGCCGCCCGAGGAGAAGCGGTCGCGAACCTCTTCGAGGTAGCGATAGTCGAAACGGTAGGCGGAGAAACTGCCCGCGGCGAGCACCAGAGATTCCACCATCTCATTGGGCGCGCGCCACGAAAAACCACCCTCGAACTTGGAGAAGAGATGGTCGTTGACGGCATAGTTGTTGTAGCCGAGCACGCCGTCGAACGCGTCATAGAAGGGATACTTGCGCACTTCCTTGATGCGCGTCAGGTCGGCGCCGCCTTCGAAGCGAAACTGCGTGCTCTGTGCGGCGAGCGTGGCGGGGTTGCCCATCAGGGCCGCGGCTCCGCTCTGGCTGATGACGAAGGTGTGGCCGAGGCCGAGGCTGCGCGCTGAAAATGCTCCGGGCCGCGCGCCAATTTGCGGATCGGGAGAGAGCGGCTCGCTGCACACGGCCGAAGCGAATACCGCCAACGCGAGAAGAACGAAAAGAGTTCGCATGGGTCTATCCTGAATAGAGAACATCATTGTCGGGTTCCGGTCATGTGTCATCCTGAAGGCCGCTCTTTTCGTCTTGCGGCCTGAAGGATCTCTCTGGGTTTCTTATTCTCCCGAGAGATCCTTCACCCCCTGCGAAGACTTGGGGGTTCAGGATGACAGTCTAATGCCAACCACGCAAGATTTGGGGATGGGCTCTTAATCCCTCGATTGAAGCAGGGGGAGAGCCGATGCCCCCGGTTCGGTCAGGCGAACGATCCAGCGCCACATCGTGAAGCACAGAACCATGAGCGCGATGAGCACGACCAGTTGCTGCCACAGCGGAAAGGCGCGATGAACGAGCGCGTTGGACACCGCCTGCTCGTAGCGCGACAGATACACTTCCATCGCCAGCGGGCCGAGGTGCGCGGTGTCGGCGGCAAAGGTCGTGTCGAGGCGGTGCGAGCGGAAGAGTTCGCGGCCGCCGCTGCTGACGCGCAATTTGGGATGCGGGTTGTTTTCGTCGCCGCTGCCGCTGACATCCACGATGTGCTTCACCGCCGCGGCCGCCGGTTCGAGTTCAGTCTGGAGCTTGGCGCGATTGAGTCCCGCCAGGAAAACGTTCCACGTGTCCCATTTGGTGAAGACGACCCCCCAGCGCAGATTGTCGCCCACCGGACCCACGATCCACAAGTTGTCATCGAGGCTGCGCTTCGGCACGAGATAGAGATGGCGCAGTTCCATTGTGCCCAGCGTGTCGCTCTTTCCGCGCAGGCTGTCGGGCAGGTCCGGCTCGAAGAGGCGCGGCACGAGCGCGGCGGCCTTGAAAAACCGCTCGGGCTTCAAAGGCCACTCGATCTGCGAACCGTCCTTCAGGAAGACCGCCACCGGCTGCTGCATGTGCTCATGAATGCGCAAGGCCCAGGCAGATCGCGCAGCGGGATCGGCGGGCGGAACGAAGGCGGCAAGGTCGCGGATGCGCTGATCGCTGAAGGACTGAAAGGCATCCATCAGTCCCAGCACCGCGTTGCCGAGCTGCCGCACGCGGAAGAGCCGTCCCAGCTCGCCCGAGACAAAGCTGTTCAGCAGCGCGAGGATAATGGCGATGACGATCAGCCCCTGTGCGACGAGGTGCACCGCCCGCGCCCGCCTGCGAATGCGCAGCCTGGCAAGATCATCCATGTGGCAGTTCCGGCGCGGTCAGCTTCTTGATCCACACCCAGCAGACGTGGAAGACGAGCATGACAATCACCAGAACCCCGATCCGAACCCACGGGAAACGGCTTCTGTCTGCAAGTCTTTCGTACATCTTGTCCACGCGAGTCACGTAGAATTCAAGCCGGGCCGCGTCGCACGAATCTGTCTCTGAAATCATGGTCGTATCGAGGCCGGGCGAACGATACACCTGTTTCCCCTCGAAAAATGCGCGGAGCATCGGCTGCGGAGTCCAATGACGCGGCGGACGCACCATGAGAAAGGTGGAAACTCTGTCCACCAGCCGGTCAGTGTGGCGAAAGGTGGTGTCTGTTTCAGCCGCTTTCAGTCTCTCGAAGAACGGCACCCACGCGTCTTTGCGTTGATAGAGCATGCCCCACTTTCGCTTTTCGCCGACCTGCCAGAAAAGACGACCATGGCACGAGAGGCTGTCCACCTTGTCCACGATGCCTGAGTAGCGCCAGACGATTGCCCCCAGAGTGTCCCAGCCGCGTGCCGTGTCGAGTGTTGCCAGTCTCTCCTCGTACCGGCGCGTGAACTGAGCCATCTCCGGAGATTTGAAGGGCCACTGTATGCCGCGTTCATCGCGCACGAACACCGCCACCGGCTGCCCCATGTGTTCGTGAATGTGTTGCGCCCAACCCGGATATTCCGCCGCGCGTTCGGGCGGCAGAAAGCAACCGACCTCCAGCGCTTTTTGGTCCGAGTAGTCCCAGAAGGCGCGCTTCAGCCCGTAGTGCGAATCCAGCAGCGTCAAGTGCGAGTAACTGTCCCTGATGGCGCCGGCAAACAGGAACAAGAGTACGTTGGCCACAATGCTGACCAGCACCAGCAGATCCGCGGCGGTGATGAGTGCCCGCGCCCGCTTCCGGATTTTCGCTTTGTTTGGCTCATCCATACGGCCTCCCCTCGCTTATGTCTACTACGGGCGGCCTCCGGCCGTCCACTCCCGCACGGCCGTGCGGGGCTACGCAGGCGCAGTCAGCTTCTTGATCCACCGCCAATAGAGATGAATGACCAGCATGATCAAGGCCACGGCCGCGAAAAACTTCCATGATAGGAACGGCCGCGCGATCAAGAGCGCCTGAGTCTCGGCGTCGCGAGTGGCGTAGAATTCCTCCCGCAGGCCCTTATGCTCAAAGACGTAGCGGTGTCTGGTCGTGTCGAGCTTAGGACTTTCAAAGAGCACTTCGCCATTCAGCGAGGCCCGCAATCGCGGCACGTCCTCCGAACGATCGGAGGGCAACAGGATTACTTTCTGCAGAGTATACGCCGGGTGTCGCGGCCCCACCACGGTTTGCGGGTCGTTCAAGCTTTTCAAAAACGCGCGGAAGGTGTCCCAATAGTGCGCGACAACTCCCCACCGCAGGCTGTCATCCACCGGCCCTACCATGACCACGGAAGTACCTGTCGTGTCGGTCAGCGTGTTGATCCGCAACGTCACCATCCGTCCGATCAGGCGCCGCGCGATCGCATCCGGTTTCTCGGCTCCCGCTGCCAGCACTCTTTCCAGCCGCTCGATGCCCGGAGCCATCTCCGGCGGACGCGTAATCCACGATAGACCGCGGCGATCGCGGATGAAAACCGCGGCGGGCTGATCGAAGTCCGTGATGATTTTCTGAGCCCACGCTTCGCGCGCGCGGGCATCCTCGGGCGGTGGATAAGCGATGAGTTGTTCCCCCCGGCCAAAATAGAAGCGCGAAAACTCGATGGAAACCTGCCCGGAGACGTGGCTGAGTTGCTGATCAAGAAAAAGCTTGCCGTAGTCTATGATCCGCCACGTACCGTCAATGAGAGCCGCCACCACCACCAGCATGGCCAGCAGGAGTTCGCTGACCCAGTGGAGGATTCGCGCCCGTTCGCGAATTCGATTTCTCATTGGCTCATCCATATGGCCTCCCCTCAAATTCTTCTTCGCCGAGAGTGGGTGCCCTCACCCCTCGCGCTGCTTCCCATTCCGGCGCGGTCGGACCCTTCACGCAGCGCGGAGCAATGGTGGCGGCCCGCCTATCACTGCTTCTGCAGCCAATCTATTTCAGTAGAAGCAGCTTGAGCGTACGCCTGTCCGAATGAGTCTCGATAGAGGTGAAGTACATGCCACTCGATAGATTGGATCCGTCGAATCGCACACGATGAATCCCGGCAGGCAGAAGACCATTGGACAAGGTTTCCACCAATCGGCCGGTCACGTCGAATACTTTGATCGTGAACCAACTGCTGTTCGCCACCGACAGCATCAGTGTCGTCGTTGGATTGAACGGATTGGGATAAGCCGCAACGGAAAACAGTGTCGGGACGCGAGCGCTGCGACGCTCGGGTACGGGAGAGAAAGTCTCTCCGTAGCGGAAGACACAGCCATCGGGTCCAATAGCCCAAACATGACGGGGATCAGGAACGATGAGCGTCCGCAACCAGTGGGCGTACATTAACGGTTCATACGTCCAAGTTGCGCCACTGTCGGTGGAGTGAACGATTTCCACCATATCCGCGATCGCCCAGACATCCGAAGCACTGGTCGCTTGAACCGAGCTCACGACATTTCGGCATGGATTCGGACACTCGCACCACGACAGGCCGCCGTCGGCAGTTCGCAGCAAGCGGCGGCCGAAGTACTCGGTAATGAACCCGACCTGAGAATCACCGAACTGAACACGGTCCAGTTCCCATGATCCTTCGAGGGTGTCGTGAGACCATGTTGTTCCGCCATCACTACTGTGAACAACCACACCGATGTAGATGGAAGAATCGGGGTTAACCAAAACGGACCCAACGGCCCACACATTCCAGGCGTCGGAATAAGCGACACTACAAAGAGACCCCCATGCGTTCGAACTCTGCTCAGACCAGACCTCACCGCCGTCGGCCGTGGAGAAGATCGTGTTCCCGCCCACGGCGGTTCCTCGAAGCGCACTGCAAAAATCAGCGTCCGTGATGCCGCGACCGACAAGGTTGCTTTGCTGCGTCCATACCGCTCCGGCATTTGTGGTATAGAGGATCAGTCCATTTAGTCCGACCAGCCACCCCGTGTTCTCGCTTACGAAACGCGCCCATTTCAGAGGCGTGCCGATGCCCTGACTCTGATTCGTCCACGACCGGCCGCCGTCCGTGGTGCGCCAAATCACATCCCGATAGGTGCCACTCTCGTACACGCCGCCGATAAGCCACCCATGCAGAGAATCCGCGAACGCGCCGGAACCGAGGCCGCTCCAATCGCGATGGTAGCTGGCTTCTGTCCAGTTCGCTCCACCATCTTCCGTTCTGAAGATGTAGCCATTCGCGCCAACGGCGATGACGTGCAGGGAGTCCCAGCAAGCAACGGAACCGATTCCCGCAGATGTCGGCGGCTGAAACTGACTCCATGACTGGCCACCGTCCGTCGTCCACAAGATCGGATGAGTCGTCGTTCCGCTCGCGATCCAGCCATGTTCGTGATCCGAGAACACGATTCGAGACGGGCCGCCGACCGACGTGGAAGGGCGCTGACAATCCCAGATGTTACCGCCGTCTGTGGTATGACAGACGAGTCCGCAGGATGCGGTCGCCCAGCCGTCCAAGCTATCCAAGAAACAGATGTCCGCGAAGTACGTATCGTCCAGTGTAAGTTGCACGGTCCAAGTGCTCCCGCCGTCGAGAGACTGCAAGACACAGGCGGAATCCCCGACACGATTGCCAACCGCCCAGCCTCGAGCGGCATCCACGAACTCTATGGACAACAGATGGTATTCGGTCAGAACGGCCAGCGTGTCCCACTGCTCCCCTGCATCCGTCGTGGCCACGATCATGCTCGGTCCGTCGAATCTCCCTTGAGCAAGGACCCAGCCGCAATCCCGGCTTACAAAGTCAACATCAAGAATGAAATGACTGATCCCACCGGCCTGTTGAGCCCAATCCCGACCTCCATTGGACGTGTGAATAATGATGCCGTCCTCGCCCGGATTAGCGAATCCACCGACGACCCAACCATAAAGAGAATCAAAGAATGTCAGGGTCGCCAATCCGATTTGAACGGGAACACCCTGCTGAGACCACGTCAAACCGGCATCTTGCGATCGCATGACAACACCCGCATCATCTACGATCCAAGCCAGCCGGTCCCCGGCCACTGCAACGGCACGAATGCCATTGCCGGTGGGAAGCGGATTAAGCCACTCCCATCCTTGCGCCTGCACAAGCCCCAGAGGATGCAGCAAGAACGCGATCAGTACGTACCGAAACGGGTGTCGCATATTTGCCCCCTGTTATTCCATGCAAGTCTCTTCCGTGCCGAAGTGAGGTGGCTCAACCCTCAATAAAACAGATTCTGGAGAGTGACGTACAGTAATTAGCCGGCTTGTCGCGCCAGTTCCACCGCGCGCTGGGAGATGTCTTCGATGGGAGTCTCGATGCCGTGGAACTCGATTTTCCTGAACAAGCCGGGAGATTCCGATCTCGCCTGCTCGAAAATCTTGAGACCTTCTTCCCATTTGTTGCCGGTCATGCGCACGACCATGGACTTCGAGAGGCCGTGCTCGCGGAGGAACTGCACCACACCCTTGGCGAAATCGTCGCAGCGCGAAATGCCGCCGAAGCGCGCGCCGAAAATCACTTTCACATTCGGGTTCTCATCGAGCAGGACGAGCATCTTGGCAATACGCTCGGGAGAAGGCCCGCCGCCCGAGTCCATGAAGTTGGCGGGCTTGCCCCCGTAGTAATGAATGAAATCGTTGCCGAGAATGCCGAAGCCCGCGCCGCCGGGAAACATGCCGATGTCGCCGTCGAGATCCACGTACGGAATGCCCCACTCGCGGGCCGTTTTTTCGCGCTCGGTAAGTTCGCCTTCCTCGTGCCGCGCGCCGATGCCCGCCTCCGAAACTTCAGGATGACGGAAGAGCGCGTCGTCGTCGAGAGCGATCCGCGCATCGGCGGCCAGCCACTTGCCGTCCTTGGTTTTCACCAGCGGATTGATCTCCGCCACTTTGCAATCGAGCTTCTTGAAGAGATTAAAGAGTCTGACGGCAATCGGCGCGACGTCTTTCAAATCACCGCCGGAAAGCCCCAGCCGCTTGGCCATCTCAATGCCGTGATAGCTGTAAATCGGCTCGTCAATCTCGAACGGCATTTTCACGATCTTTTCGGGAGCGTTCTTGGCCGTCTCTTCGATTTCCACGCCGCCTTCGGAACAGCCGATGAGAACGAGTTTGTAGTTGGCGCGGTCAATGGTCACGCCGAGATAGATTTCCTTCTCAATCTCGAGCGCGGGCTCGATCAAGAGCTTCTGCACCGGATAGCCCTTGATGGAAAGCTGAAGAATCTGCGCGGCGAGAGATTTCGCTTCACTCTCATTCTTTGCGATCTTCACACCGCCGGCCTTTCCCCGCCCACCGGTCAGAACCTGCGCCTTGATGACCACCGGAAAGCCGATTTCGCCGGCGGCTTTGGCGGCATCCTCGGCCGCCGTCACCACCCTCCCTTGCGAGACCGGGATTTTGTGCTTACCGAAAAAAACTTTGCCTTCGTGTTCGTAGAGTCGCATGGATGTCTATCTTGGTGTCAGAGCGTCCTTCAGTTCGTTCATGCGCACGAGATGGTGATCGTCGTGCTCGCTGATGAAAGAGATCAGGTCCACAACCCGCATCGGAACGTTCAGGCGCGGATGCCGCGCGCTGCGCGCGATCTGCTTTTCGTCCAGCGTCTCGAGGCGGGCAATGAACTCGCCGCGAGCCGCACGGAATTCCGCGAGGATGGCTTCCACCGGCTGTGCGTTGTGCTGCGCTTCGTGGGTGCGGCGGTTGGTCATGTCGGCCGCGCGCAGCACTTCCCGTCCCGCATCATAGTCATCGAGCCGGCCCATGCCCAAGCTCTCCAAGTCGAGCAGATGTCCGATGTGCTCCTGAATGGACCATTCGCCTTTGAGACGTGTGGTCAGTACGTCCCGCGGCCAGCGGCGGACTTTGTCTTCGATGCGCGCCGGCACGCCACTGAGGCGATCCACGAAGACGGGGAACATCCACAGGGGAGAATCGAAGGCAAAGGTGCGTTCCGTCCAGCGCGCCGTGCGGATCATTTCAGTTTTTCTTCCACGCTGCGGATTT
>Ga0315288_10007067_pt1 | contig 14220 bp, 26 predicted proteins | sample YL17G11_20_MG_FD_203454 | JGI IMG/M metagenome (GOLD analysis project Ga0315288, IMG submission 203454) | Sediment microbial communities from Yellowstone Lake, YNP, Wyoming, USA - YL17G11_20 | ecosystem: Environmental > Aquatic > Freshwater > Lake > Sediment | place: USA: Wyoming | collected... | reverse complement strand
CTGCCTCTCCTCGGTGCAGCTTGATGGGGGTGTCTGCGGTTTCTACTTGCCTCACGGTGATCCAGCCGTCTTGGATCGCCTTGTCGATCTGGTATGCGTCTTTTTCGCCCAGCTCCTCGCCCCGATCTACGGTCTCCGCCTTGACCTCGGGGGGGATGAGGACTTCGCCGAAGATGTCCCGGAGGAGTTTTAATCGGCCTATTTTGGCGAGGTAGATGAGTGGGGTCGCGTTCGATACGATGGGCTTCATTGGATGGCCTTCAGGTCTTCCCTCAGCTCGTCGAGGGTGTATGGGGCGTGAGCGCTTCGCTTCTTCACCTCCTCGATCATCTCCCAGAGGGTGAGACTGCTTCTCTCGGCTGCCTGCCATAGGGTCAGCTTTCCCTGCTCATATTCCTCTATGCTCTCCTCGATGAGCCAGTCCTTCGACGCTTTTAGGAGGAAGCGCCTGATGACTGTGGATCTGTCCATGCCCTCCCTCTCCGCTATGGAGTCTATGAGGTGGGCTAGTTCGTCCTCGACTCTGGTGGTTACGGTGACGGGCATCTCTGACACTGTATTAATTTTATTCATTTTAATATTTATGCGTTTTCTCGGGTTTCGGAGAGGGGGGTCTCTGGCTTCGGCTCACGGCTACGGTCTCTTGATATTCTTCTGACGTTATGGTTCCACTTTTTCTTCGAGGTGATGTGCCTGCTCCCGGCTTATTTGGGGTGGGGCGCCTCGTTTTTGGTGATGGTGAGGTGTGGCTGTGAAGCCTGCGGGCCTCCCTTTTCTGTGTGGCTCAGCTCCGGTGAGGTGGATGCCCCTGGGGGGTCTTCGAAACCTTCATTTCGGTCCGAGCCGGAGTTGAGTGCGGGGATATGATGGGGTCATCTGAGATTCGGCAGCTCCGTGAGGAGATACGGGAGCTTCGTCTGCTCTACGGGCGGCTTGCGGAGGCTCTGATCCCCGAGGAGAAGCCTGCGCCGGGGGATTTGGAGTCCATAGCGGAGCCCGATGAGACGGTGGGCAGGGATGAGTTTCTACGGGCTCTCAAGGAGACTCCTTTGAGGAAGAGGGGAGGGTCCCCTGTTTCGGGTAGCCATTAAGAGAAGGGCGTTAAGAGCCATACCCGATCTACCTCCGGCCCACAGGGATGAGGTCCGCCGTCTCGTCGCTGTGCTTGAAGATGATCCTGTTCCTTATCACGTCTACGAAGCTTGAAGGCGTACAAGAGTGTTCAGCGTAGGGCTTTTCGGAGTTCTTCCTCGTCGGCGTACTCTTCGTCTGATTCGACTGCCCTCTTCTCGTCGGTGGTTGGGGTGTCTTCCTCTATTAGGCGTCCCACGAGCTCCCCGTATAGTATTCTTAGTTCTCTGAGTTCTTCTCTGATGTCTTCTAGGACTTGGGGTTCCATTCCTCTTCGGTTGAAGCTTGGCGGGGTGGTTGATATAGGTTTGTTGATTGCTCTCCTTGGTGTCTGGTTGAGTGGGTGTCGTCGGGTGCATAAGGGGGAGAAGATCGGTGTAGTTGTCCCCGCGCTGAACGAGGGGGTGCTGATCGAGCCGACGCTTTAGGCGGTTCTATCGACTAGTGATGTGGTGGAGGTTCGCATCGGTTTCTTGCGGTGGCGAGGTTTGGTTGTGAAACGTTATTTTGTGGGTCGGGTTATTATCAACTGATCCGGGAGGGGGGCGGAAGGCTGTGGAGAGGTATCTGGCTCTCAGCGACGAGGTGTCTCGTGCTTGGGTCGGTGAGCCGTCCGTTCTCGAGGATTTTAGGAAGAGTCGGGGCCAAGGCGTCTAGCCACGGGTTGTTGACCCTTGACGCGAACGTGTTCGTGGCCGCTCTGAAGTCTGATGAGGCGCTCTCAGCTGCTTGCAGAGAGGTTCTGAAGTGTTTGGCGGATGGGTACGTTTTGGTTGAGCCAAGCATCGTCTACGTGGAGGTCTTGGGGGTCTTGGCTCGTCGGGTCGGACTCGAGCTCGCCGAGAAGGCGAGGGTGGAGTTGGATGAGATACTGGATCCCCGGTTCACGGTCAGCTGTGATAGGGAGTTTTGTAAGGGCTTATTCGTTGTGTCGGAGACACGGGATCTATGCTGTGGATTCCCTTTACTACGGCTTCTTCGTCAGTTCTCTTATTTTGTTCTGGTAGCTGGTTATTCTCTCTTGTGTCAGTCCGTCGATGATTCTTTCTATCTCTAGTGTAAATGCTCTCGTTTGGCCGAGTGTTTTTCCAAGGTCGACGGTGACCGCGCGTGTGTAGTATTGGGTTTCTATTCTCTCCTGTTTAGATTGTCTGAGCTGTTGGATGATTTGGGGTGGGACATCGTTCCCGAATAGGTATTCGAATAGTGCTATCGTGCAGTCGTGTATCTCTGATTTGATCCCTATTCTTGTCAGTAGCGCGTACACTGCGAAGTACTTGGCGTAGTAGCTTGCGGATATGGTCCAGTCGGTGAGGCCCGCCTCCGCATTGACCTCCATGGACTTGAGGGCGTTCCTCGTCTTATGGAGGTATGCCTTGGCTATGTTTTCTGAGGGTTTGGTCGCCCTTATGCCTCTGTTTTGCTCCATGCACCACTTCAGGTAGCTTTTATCCTCTCGCATAGTGTCGCCACATTACCTCTGTGAATTCGTCTATGCCCTTGAGCAGGATGTGGTGGGACTTGACCTCGATTATTAGGGGGTCGTTGTTCTCTAGGCCTCTCAGGAAGTTGTCTCTGCTTGTGCTCTTCGCGTTTATCTCCCTCCCTATGAGGTTGCCTGCTTCGGTGAAGTCGGGTCTTTTCTCGTTGTCCGTGATGATGAAGAGGTCTATGTCGCTTTCCTCTTTTTCTTCTCCTTTCGCGTGGCTGCCGAAGAGTATGGCTGTTCCCCTTATCTCGTTCTGGGTTTCGTCTACGATTTTCTTTATGTTGTAGTGTTCTCCGAGGTAGGTGACTGAGGCGTAGGTCTCCGCGAGGGTCATGTAGTATCGGGTCAGGATGTTGTCGGTGTTTAGGCGGTGTTCCTTGTTTCTCCCGATTGTCTGGCTTGAGAGTATGTTGTTTCTCTCCAGTCTCTTGAGTTGTTGTTGTGTGGCCTTCACGTCTACTCCTGTCTCTCTGGCGATTTCCCTGGTGTGGAGTCGTCTGTGGTAGTCGCTTGAGTATAGTTGTAGTATCTTGAGTGTAGTCTGGTTGATGTTGTATTTATCCATCATATGTTGTATTTTTACCATGGGTTTTAAGCTTACCTCTGTCACTCAAGCGTGGTCTTGAGATAGGCTTGGGACAAGCCGAATATACGCCTGATGGAGAGGGGACTACTACGCATCTCGGCGCAGATGTGCAAGCCGCCTCGATGAATCAGGAAGCCCATGACTTCAGTCGTGGGTAGTTCACGAAGAGTCGGGGCCAAGGCGTCTAGTAGCTAGGTGAATACGGGCTGTAGATTAGTTTATATTTTTGATCGTTTTATACCTGAAATGAGTATAAAACGATCAAAAAGTTGAACTGAGTTGGTTTTGGAGGAACTCTACTCGGCGCTGTATCAGCGGCGCGTCTTCTCCCTGGATGAGGCGGTAGAGGCCGCGGAGAAGCTGACGGGGAGGAGGTCGGTCAGGCCTTATGTCAGTTCAAAGTACCTGAACGGCTTGGTCGAGGACGGGAAGCTGGAGAGGGTTCGTCAGGGGCTCTACGTTGTGGTGCCTCCGGGCGGCGGGGTGGTGGTGGATAAGCTGCTCCTCGCATCTAAAATTAGGCGAAACGGCTTCCTTGGGTTTCACACTGCGCTTGAGTTCTATGGCTGTGCATACTCCGCCATGAGGGAGGCGTATGTCTGCGTCGCGGCCCGTGACCGGTTCAGGGGGTTCCTCTACGCTGGCTTCTCCTTCAGGCCCGTGTACGTTGGCGACGCCGGCTTCGAGGTGGTGGAGGTGGAGTATCAGGGTCAGCCGGTGAGGATCGAGAGTAGGGAGCGGCTGTTCATCGACTGTGTTTCGCGGCCGAAGTACGCCGGTGGCTGGGAGGAGTGTCTGAAGAGTCTTGAGGGGTTAGGTGGACTCGACTTTGATCGGCTCGTCGGCATGCTTGGGGGGGGCTACGGCGGTCAGACGTCGGTCAGAAGGGCTGGGCTTGTGCTTGAGATGCTGAGGGGGTCGTCCGTCTTCTATAGGCATCTCCCCGAGGACGCGTTGGATAGGGTGGAGGGGCTGGTGAGTCGAGGATACAGGTACCTCGTCCCCGGGGGAGGGGGGAGGCTCGTGAAGCGGTGGCGGCTTATTGTGCCTGAGGGCTTCAGCGGCCTCCTCAGGGCGGTGTAGGCTTTGTCGGTCGACTACGCTTCTCTGGCTTTGAGGCTCGGGTTTGAGGAGCGGTATGTGGAGAAGGCGTGTCGGGTGTCTGACCTCCTGCGTGGGATATCTCAGGTGCCATTCCTCGGTGACAGGCTGTGCCTATATGGTGGTACGGCGCTTGCATTCGTCTTCTTCCCGGGGGTCTCCAGGCTGTCGGTGGACGCGGACTTCAACTATCGCCACTTGGGTGAGGCGGATTGGGGTGTCGTTAGGGATAAAGTGGATGGAGACCTGAAGCGTGTACTGTATGCGCTGGGGTACCGTGGGTCCGACCTCGCCATCGATGCCTCTTATCCGCTTGGCAGGATCACGGTGAGTTATGTTTCCCGTTTAGGCTTGGCGGATAGTTTCAGGGTTGAGGTGGGTTACATGAGGAGGATGCCGATCATGAGGGAGGATGTTAGGGGAGTGTATCGGCATCCGGCGGGTGGGGGGTTCGAGGTTCTCGTACCGACGCGTGAGGAGATCTTCGCGAACAAGTGGTGCACGATGCTCTACCGGGGGAGTTCACGTGATCTCTTCGACGTCTACAAGATCACGGAGCTGCCCATGGATGTGGAGGCCGTGAGGGTCTGCGCCGTCGTGGACAGCCTTATGCGGGGGAAGCCCAAGCTGTACGAAGTCGATGTGAATGACTTGGTGAAGAGGATAAGGGTTGACTCGGGGCTCCTCAACCTCCTGAGGAGGGGCGTGGCCCTCGACGAGGTGGTGGTGAAGAGTAGGGTCGTCGAGTTCAGCGGGAGATTGATGTCGGGGTTGACGGTGGATCAGGTGAGGGCCGTGGATCTGCTTCATGACGAAGCTAGGTTTTGCCCAGAGTTGATAGATGGGTGTGGGATCCTTCATCCCCTGATTGGTACACATCCGATGATTCTCCGCGCGCTGCAGGGGGTGAAGCCGTAATTTCGTGTTTGTTTAACGTTTTCTCGGTGCGGCTGATCTGTCAGTTGTTATATGTGGGTTGGGGGGAATTCTTCTACGGTTTGGTCTCTGTGGTGGGGCGGGTGTTGGGTGGGCTGCCGTTGGTGTTGGCGGCTCTCCTGCTTCTGGGCTCCCTGCAGCTGCTTGACGCGTCTGGTCTGGTCTATTATCCGACGATCCATAGGGCGACGATCACCAGGGTGTTCAGCCTGGGGTTTAGCTTGGTGGTTCCCCTGGCTGTGCTGGTTGTGGCTTGGTTTGCGTTGATGTGGGTGGGGGGTGGCGCTGTTGGAAACGTTCATTATCGTCTGATGAATGTTGATTATGATGGGGGTTGGCGTGATCCGCAAGTTTGTTGGGCGAGTTGATCTGGGGCTTGCCCCGGGTGAGCGCGAACGTGCTCTTCGTGTGCTCGCCAGAGTGAGGGCTAATGCCCAGGGGAGGCGGGTCAGGGTGGATTCCGCGGTTCTCATAAGAGAGGAGCGGGACGGCTGTAGGCCCCTCGGCTCATGTTTTGGGGACGTGTCCATCCGTTGAGTCGTATGGGTGTCGGGGCCGGTGACCTTGAGCGTAGGCGGGTCGAGGATCTGATAGCCGCTGGCCTGTATAAGGCGAGGGCCGGTAGGGTTAGGGGGCATATCCGGGGGCTGTATTCGGGGTACGAGCCCTACCTGAGGCCGCTGAGTGAGGTCAGGGCTGTCTTGGGGGCGGAGCTGCCGGAGGGGGAGTCTATGGGTCGGGTGGTCGTTGACCTTAGGCGGAGGGAGACGGGTTAACGGTCAGCTTCTACTTTGATGCCGTTCTCAGATCTACTGGTTTTAGATTCGCTTAATTATAGCCTCTGAGTGGATCCTATCTGGGTGAGCTGAACATGAAGAGCGTCGCTGAGCTGAGGAGGCATCTTGAGGCGTTGAAGCCGGAGCTTGCCGCCGTCTACGGGGTCAGCGAGATCGGGATCTTCGGCTCCTATGTTAGGGGTGAGCAGCGCGAGCGTAGCGATCTTGATGTTCTCGTTGAGTTCTCTGAGCCGATTAGTCTCTTCAGGTTCATCGAGCTTGAGGGTTTTCTCGGCGATAGGCTTGGTGTGAGGGTGGACCTCGTTATGAGGGATGCCCTGAAGCCTCGTATAAGGGGGCGTATCATCGGCGAGGTCGTTTACGCGTGAGGTGTCTACGCTGTGTATGATTTGGGTTTGGACAACGGTTATCTAGTCGCCTATTGTAGCTTCTGGTGATAACGTAATGCAGATCAGTGTGAGCGAGGAGCAGATCGGTCGAGTGATCGATAGGCTCGACGAGATAAAGCTCGAGCTTCTCCGGCTGCGTGCCATGCTGTTGCCCGAGGAGGCGTTGTCGCCCGGGGAGTTGAAGGCGCTCGACGAGGCTAGGGCCGAGGTTGAGCAGGGTAAGTGTCGGCCTCTTGAGGATGTTTTGAAGGAGCTAGGCTAGTGTTTAGGATCGCCATCTCGAATAGGGCGGAGAAGGCTCTTAAGAGGTATGGGGATTCGAGGGTCAGGTTATTGGAGTTGTTCTCGGTCCTGAGGGATAACCCTGTGCCTGCCGAGTATTACGACGTGAAGAAGGTGGTGGGCAGGGATGAGGTCTACATGGTTCGGCTCGGTGGCATGAGGGTCGTCTACGGGGTTGATTGGGTGGGGAAGAGCGTCGTGATCTATGAATTTCTCCCTAGAGGTAGGGTTTACAAGGGGATCTAGTGCGTGTTTGCGTTTGGTATTTTCGCTTGTACTCTTCTTAGCTCTTCCTCGTCGGCGTATTCTTCGTCTGTTTCGATGGCCCTCTTCTCCTCGGCGGTTGGGGTGTCTTCCTCTATGAGGCGTCCCACGAGTTCCCCGTACAGTATTCTGAGTTCCCTGAGTTCCTCTCTTATGTCCTGTAGTACTTGGGGTTCCATCTTTCCTCGCTTGATGGTTTGCGGGGCGTGTAATTAAGATTTGTTCGACGGGTTGGTCTAGTCGATTGTATAAGGGGAAGAGTATCGGCGTCGTTGTGCCGGCGTTGAATGAGGAGGTGCTTATCGTGCCGACTCTGGCTTCGATGCCTGGTTTCGTTGATAGGGTCTACGTGGTTGATGATGGGTTATTGGGGGGCGGGGGGTTCGCCCGGTACTTGGCGTTCCTCGACTGTAATCAGCCGCCGGGTTGGGGGAGTTCCAAGCGGTGTTAGGCGTCTTCATTATTCCCTGTTGGGTGAGCCCGGGGTCTTCCCCCGTGAAACTTAAGTGCATGTACATGCATTGATGTTGTGATGGGGACCACGACCATTTCCCTGAGCGATGAGGCATATAGGGTACTCAAATCCCAGAAGGGGGAGGGGGAGTCATTTTCGGATCTGATATTGCGTAAGTTTGGCAGGGGGAACCCGGCCGCCGTCTTGACCTACCTCGAGGGGAAGGAGCCGAATCTGGATTTGGCGGACTCGGTTGAGTCGGCGAGTGAGGGGCTGAGGAGAGGCTTGAAGCTCGAGCGGGTTGAGGCATAGTTTGGTTTGCGTCGATACGAGTTTCCTCGTGGCCTTGGAGCGTCGTGAGGCGGGTGCCCTCGAGAAGGTTAGTGAGTTGGCTGATCGGGGTGAGTCCGTCTTTGTCTCGGCTGTGAGTGTTGCCGAGTTTTTCCGTGGGGCTTATGGGTCACGGGATCGGGAGAGGGCGTTGAGGGAGGCGAGGGGGCTCATCGGGCTCTTCGCTGTTCTCGATCTCGATTATGAGGCGGGGAGGCTCTGGGGTGAGTTGTCGGAGTCGATGAAGTCCAGCCCGGTTGGTGACAGGAATCTGTTCATAGCGTGCATCGCCCTCGCTAACCGGCAGGGGGTTTTGACCCGTAATCTGAAGCATTTTGATGGGGTTCCCGGGTTAGTCGTCGAGAGTTGGTAGAACTTACCCTGCGTATTGGTTTGGAGGACGGAGGTTTTATTTCTTTCTTCCTCCGCGAGTACGCTTTATATCTTCGTCTAACTGGTTATACTTTGGTGATGCTGGTTTGACTCTCCGACTGAAGGTTGGTAAGAAGGGCGTGATTGTTCTTCCGAAGACACTCAGGGAGAGCTACGGTATCGAGGAGGGTGACTCCCTAATCGTTGAGAGTGGGGAGTGTATCGCCCTGAAGCCGGAGAAGCGAAGGGTTCTGTCTCGCCTCGAGACTGAGTTGAGGGCGCATACTGAGCGGGTGAGGGCTCTCGGTGTGAAGGGGCCGAGGCTGGGTGACCTCTCCGGGGTGTATCTTGAGATGGAGTTCGAGCGATGAGGACCTTTCTGGACGCGAATCTTCTCATCTACCTCAACACGATCGAGGATTTCGTTGAGAAGCGGCGCTTCTCAGATTTTTATTTGGAGTTGCTGCGGGAGGATCGGTGCTACATCGATGCTCTCGTTCTTGACGAGGTGCTTTTCGTGTCGAAGAAGAAGTATGCTGTCCCCTACGAGTTGACGTGTGACTTCATTGGTTTGCAGGTTCTCCCTTATGTTGATGTCCTGCCCCTGGCTGTGGAGGAGTACACGATCGCCGCGGAGTTGGTGAAGAGTTGTGCTCTTCGTCCCTCGGACGCCCTTCACGTCGGCGCGATGAGGGTGAATAACGTTAAGGCGATTGCGAGTGAGGACGTTGACTTCGACTCCGTTGACGGTTTAAAGCGTGTGTGGATTCAGTAGCGTCTTCTAGTATGGTGATCTGGTCGCCTTTCTCTAGTTTCCTGATCTTTCTGGGGAACTCTTTGGAGAATGTTATCTCTTATCTCCCGTTCGTCGAGGCTCAACTCTTTTAGGAGGTTGTCGTAGCTGACGTGTTCGCCTCGTTTCAGCTCCTTCTCGCCGGTTTTTATGATTCTTGCCGAGGGTATAATTGAATCAGAGCTGGGTCGGTTTCTCTTGTTTACCCGTGGTTTCTTCTCTGATGTCGTGTATCAAGTTCTTCGATGTAAGCTGAGCCTGCCTAACTTTCTAAGGTCTTTATCGCTTCTGCGATGCTGAGGACTCTGATGATTCTCTCCTCCGCGATCCTGTCGAAGTGCCTGTCGTTGCTTATTAGAGTCGCGTCTGTTTGGAGGCAGGCTGCTGCGTGTACGATGTCTGCTTTATCTGGTGTCTCGATGTAGTTGAGGCATATCTTCACGTATTTTTCTTGGACGTCTACGATTTCCATCTTGGAGATGAGTGTGGCTAGTGTTGTGGCCGCCGTATCCGAGTCGAGGAGTTCGGCGTAGCGTGTCATTTCCTCAGCAAGCAGGTCGTCTCCGATCAGGGTGACGGTTGGGTCCCATGCCATTTTGAGTATGAGTCGGAGGGTCGCAGTCTCCCTGCGGGGGGTTCTTATCGCGGATACGAAGGCGTTATTGTCTAGGAGATAGGCTTGCGTAGCGTTTCTTCGCCTTCTCATTTATCTCCCTTCTTATCTGCTCGGCTATGGTGTCTATGTCCTTTCCCTTGAGTTCCTCTTCTAGGTGCCTGGCCATCTCCTCGACGTCTATCTTGGTCAGTGTGATGCGTCCGTTCCCTTCTTTCCGGATTATGAACTTGGTCTTGTCGCTGATGCCCAGCTCTCTTCGTATTTCCTTTGGTATAACTATTCGGCCGGATTCATCCGATTCCACGATTTCCGCCATTTACCCGCCTTATAATATTACGGTAAAATGGTATTTATGTTTTTGTAATGTGTCGAGTTGGCCGCGTTGGGTTTATGCGGTACATGATAAGGTATTCGGTACGTTGCAGGGTTAGGTTTCTTGTTCACCCGTGGTTTCCTCGGGAAGTGCGGGTTCGCATGATGTGTGGGTGAAGCCGCAGTTATGTGTCTGTTTGACGTTTTCTCGGTGCGGCTGAGCCGTCAGTTGTTATATGTGGGTTGGGGGGGATTTCTTCTACGGTTTGGTCTCTGTGGTGGGGCTGGTGCTGGGTGGGCTGCCGGTGTTCGCTTCGTTTCTCGCCCACTCCCTGGTGGGGGACTATCTCACTGGCCCTACCCAGTTGTTCTGGCCTCTACCGAGTTGGTATGTGGCATCTAATCCACTTAGGTTGTCGGGGGTGGTGGAGACGCTGGTCGAGGTTATCCTCTTCGTCTTGATGCTGGTTGTTTTGTCTAGGCGTGGAGGTGGGTTTGGGTTTAGGTGAGAGGCAAGCATGTTTCTGTTAAGTCATACTCGCTGGTTTTTCTCATCGTCTTCCCGCATCTCGTCCAGGTTCTTGTTGAGTTCTTCCACCGTGGCTTCTCCCGCGCCTGATCCGTCTAGGTCGTAGAAGCTGACTTCCCTTTTAATGACGATTTTTCCCTCTTCCTCCACGACTTGGACCTTGTCGCCCACCGCTATGTTGTATTTGTGTCTTAGCTCTGAAGGTATGGTTATCTGTCCCTTGCTGGTTACCCGGACTTCGGTCATGCTCATCTCTTGTAATACATGATTTGGGGGCATGAATTAGATGTTTACTTTACTCAGTCCTGTTGGCGACTTGGGAAATTTAGCTGTTTTATTATCAACTGCTTTTATGTGTGTTGGCTTGATTGTTCATTGTCTTGGTCTCTGTGGTGGGGCGGGTGCGGGGTGGGTTGCCGGTGGTGTTGGCGGCTCTCCTTCTTCTGGGCTCCCTGCAGCTGCTTGACGCGTCTGGTCTCGTCTATTATCCGACGATCCACAGGGCGACGATCACCAGGGTGTTCAGCCTGGGGTTTAGCCTGGTTGTTCCCCTGGCTGTGCTGCTTGTGGCTTGGTTCGCGTTGATGTGGGTGAGGGGTGGGAGGTGGTCTCTGTTTGTCCCCATGGCTGGTTTCTTGGCTTATCCGTTCTGGGGTCTGGGCGGGGCGTTGGGTCTGGCCTCCCTGATGGCCGTCTGTGTCGGGCTTTGGGGTGCTAGGTGCTTCGGTGGTGTGGTCCTCTGGGTTCTGGTGTTCTCCTCGTGTTTCGAGGGGTTGGCTCTGGTTCATTGGCTCGTCTTTCTGCCGTTGGGTTTGGCTGGTCCCTTGGTTGGGGTGGCGGATCTCGAGCTTTCCCTGTTCTTCGTTTCCGGTTACCTTGCTCCTCTCCTCGTGCTGCCGTTGCTATTCTCGTGGGGGCTGCGGGTTCTCGTCGAGTGGGGGTTTGACCTGAAATTTGTGCATGTTTCGGGGGATAGGGGTGATGATGTTGGCTGGAGGTGGACGGCTGTCTTCTTGGTGGTTCTGGTTTTTCTTGGTGGGTTCGCGGCGGTCTATCCCTACCTTGGTGGTGTGAATCCTAGGGGGCTCAATGTCGGGGTCGATGCTCCACACTATGTTCAGAGCATGGCTGCTGTCGATGTGGATGTCTCGAAGGCATTCACGGAGATGGGTGGGTCTAGGCCCCTGATCTTTCTGACCATCTATGGTTTCGAGAGGGTTACGGGTCTGGGCGCTGAGATGGCTGTGAGGTATCTGCCGGTTCTGTTGATTCCTCTGTTGGTTTTGTCGGCTTTCTATGTTGGTTTGCAGGTGTCGGGGAGGAGGCGCGTGGCTCTGTGGTCGGCCTTCTTCATGCTGGCTGGGGTTCAGGTCGTTGTCGGCGTGTACGCGTATTTTCTGACTAACATGTTGGCTCTGTGTTTAGCCCTCTTTTCGGTTGGCCTGTTGTTTGCTTCTTTGAGGGGGCGCTCGTATCCGTATCTGTTCCTCGCGGTTGTGGTTGGGGGGCTTCTTCCCTATGTTCACCCGTGGACGTTTGACCAGTTCCTTGGATCAGTTGGGCTATTCACTCTGTTGGTGGGTTATGGTGTTTGGAAGAAGCGTGTCTCGAAGGAAGCGTTGCTAATGTTGTCACTTTACATCGCTTTCCTGGTCAGCTCGGATGTCGCCAAGGGGTTCGTATTTCACGGAGTTGGTGGCTTTCAAGCCACATCGACGGTGGTGTCTGGGTTTGCGGGCCTGAGCGAGTTTTGGAGCAGCAGCATCTTCAATTTCAGGTTTCTATTCGGTGGCGGAATCTCGAATGTGCTACTTATAGCTCTCTCTCTAATTGGTGCGCTTTATCTTGACCATGAGCATAGATTCTGGGTGATTTTTCTCTTTGCGACTTCTCTCGTCTTCCTTGTGGGTGACGAGACCATAAAGAGTCGTTTATTATTCAACGTTCCCTTCTTTCTATTGTCTTCGTTTGGGATTGAAATTTTGAGTAGCAGGATCCGTGATAGGCAGTTGTTAAATACATTGCTCCTTTTTTCAGTTTTAATGTCTTTCACGTATCTGTTCCGGAGTTTAGCGAATCTTTCTTAATCACGTTGCAGGGGACATGTTTAAAATACTGTTCCCCTCAGTGTATGTGGCTGGTAGTGTAGTGGTTGTTCACTCGCCTCTTTCTCAACGACGTTAGGCAGAAGGCCCTGCGTAAGAAGGTGTGGTATAGGGCTCTTGATCGTGTTGAGAGAGGCATATTCAGCTTGGCGGCCCAGTTGATCGACGAAGTCAAGAGCGAGGTACTTGGGGTGGAGTTAGTGAAGATCCTGAGGAAGCTCCGCGATGCTATGAAGAGTGGGTTCGTCAGGTGTATGGAGGGGTTCGGCGTTGGGAAGGCGAGGATGGTTGCCATGCAGGCCGTCGGGTTCGGGTACGACGCAGCAGTAAGTTGGGCTTCTGATGAAGAGTTTATACGGTTCTTCACGTTTCTGAAGATGAATGCCCTCCCGGGGTGGCCTATGCAGTGATGCGGTCGTTGGGGATGTAGATTGGCTGGCTCTAACCCGAGTGTAGTGGCTTGTATACCTGCTTATAACGAGGAGCGCAGTATAGCGGGCGTCATAGTCCAGACGAAAAAGTTCGTCGATGAGGTCTTCGTGTGCGACGATGGCTCCACCGACAAGACGGGAGAGATAGCTGAAGCGTTAGGGGCGATCGTGATTCGGCACGAGACGAAGAGTGGGAAGGGCGTAGCCCTCAGGGACCTTTTCAAGTCAGCAATAAAGGCTGAGGCTGATATAGTCGTCACCCTCGACGCCGACGGGCAGCATCGGCCTGAGGACATCCCTCGGCTCGTGGAGCCAATAATTGGGGAGCGGGCGGATATAGTGGTGGGGTCTAGGTTTGTCGAGGGGGGCAAGACGGATGCTCCCTTGTACAGGCGCTTGGGCCTTAGCTTCTTCAACGGCAATGGTGAGAACGGTGTTCGTGATACGCAGAGTGGACTCAGGGTCTTCTCGAGTAAGGCTCTGAGGGTAGTCGTGAAGGCGGAGGCAGATGGGTTCGGGGTTGAGACGGAGCAGCTCACCCTTGCAAAGAAGCACGGCCTTAGGGTCGTGGAGGTACCAGTGGTTATACGGTATCATAACGTGGGAAAAACCTCGAAGAAGAACCCTTTCTTCCACGGTGTTGAGATCATCGGCACGATGATACGGCTGGTGACGGAGGAGAGACCCCTTGTATTCTTCGGGATCCCCGCGTTCCTCTTTCTACTCGTCGGTTTAATTGGAGGCATCACCATCTTATTCGAGTACAATCAAAGCCAGTACTTCAGCCTCCCTTGGGCATTCGTTTTCATCACAGGCCTTGTACTTGGAATGACGATGGCGGTCGCCGCGCTCGTCCTCTACGCAATTTCGCGTCTTAAGAGTAAGAGTTAGAAGTAGTTTGAAGGTCGCCGTCGTCTTGGGGACTCGCCCAGAGATCATCAAGATGTCCCCGATCATCAGAGTGTGCGAGAAGAGGGGTTATGATTATCATATGATCCATACGGGTCAACATTACTCCTATGAAATGGATGGGATCTTTTTCGATGAGTTGAGTTTACCCAAACCAAAATACAAGCTGAATATAGGCTCTGGCACCCACGCCGAGCAGACTGGTAAGATCATGCTGGGTTTGGAGCCGGTCTTTGTTAAGGAGGCGCCAGATGTCGCACTGGTTCAGGGTGACACGAATTCCGTGTTGGCCGGTGCTGTGACGGCGGCTAAACTCCATATCAAGGTTGGGCACGTGGAGGCGGGGCTTAGGAGCTTCGATAAGAGGATGCCTGAGGAGCTGAACCGCGTATTG
>Ga0315288_10007065_pt1 | contig 14221 bp, 9 predicted proteins | sample YL17G11_20_MG_FD_203454 | JGI IMG/M metagenome (GOLD analysis project Ga0315288, IMG submission 203454) | Sediment microbial communities from Yellowstone Lake, YNP, Wyoming, USA - YL17G11_20 | ecosystem: Environmental > Aquatic > Freshwater > Lake > Sediment | place: USA: Wyoming | collected... | reverse complement strand
GTATGTCGTCCGATTCAAGAACGACATCCGCAAGTGGATGCCGGACTTAACATTCTTCCGTGAAAAAATCCAATTCCCCAGGCAATTGAAAGAAGGTGAAGTCAGAGTGTCGTGCGGGATAGTCAATGACGAAGACAAACCGGTTGTGCGGTTCGCAATCAAGGATGTGGAACCGGACGGCTGGCATCCGCTGACGAGCATGGACGTTCTGAAGAACTAGAAACGTAGAAACCAGAAACATGAAATGACCTGCCCCCGTTGATTGTACCATGCATTTCTCCAGTCTCAAACAGCTGGCCTTGGCCCCACTATGTTATCGAAAAGGCTGGTCTGGGGAGCATGTCATTGGCGTCAGGCTGCCGTGTCTCTCTGCCGGGGAATCGACCCAAAGGGCCCAAACGGCCCATGGGGGGCGTTACAATGTCCGGGGGCAGGTCAGTCGCTGCTACGGAATAGACACGTCAACAATTACCTGGCGAGTATTGCCGGAAGCGTCCGTGGCCGAAATCGTGATTGGGGATTCTGTTATGTCGAAGTCGATGCTGTTCCATGTCTTGTTCCCCGCAACAGGAGCGATATGCCCGCCGACATCGACTTCTACCGGCGGGTTCACGAGGTCATCGGCAGTCCCCGAAAGTTGAAAAGTATCGACCGAGACCACCGGAGGAGTCATGTCGCTGCCTTCGGTAAAGGTGACGGCGCAATCTCCGTAGACGACTTTGCCGTTCGCATCTGTGACGACTACACTTGCCGTGTAATTTCCTCCAGCAGTATACTGATGGACCGGGTCTTCAACAGTGGAAGTCGCTCCGTCGCCGAAATCCCACGCAAAGCTGTATGGGCCGGCGCCGCCGGTTACGGTGAGTGAAAATGTGACGTCAACGGGCACTGTCCCGGAATTCGGCGCGGCTGTCAATTGCGTCACGGCAAGGTCGGTGACCACAGGCATCTGAATTTCCTTGTCCGGCCAGTCCTGCACGCTCACCGCACTGAGAACCTGTACCTCGGAAATGCTCATCCCCTTGCCGCTCTGCGGAGTGAACGTGCATTTCACATACTGGGCGGCAGTCGTGGCAGGGAGAACCAGCCAGTACGGGTACGTAAGCCGCCCTCCCGCAGGAAGACTCGCATAACCCGGAGAATCGTCATGTTCCCACGGCAGATAATTGCCCGGCGGTTTCCAAAGGTCGTTGTGGTTTATCGTTCCTGACGCCGTGTACGTCATCCCGTCCGATGAAAGCGCAACGTCGATATGGTCTGGATGAACGTACGTCGAATTCGGCTGATGCGTCGTCACCCGGAACGCGGCAATCGTCTGCGTTGACCCGAGGTTGATTGTCACGTCGAGTGCCGCTCCTGAAGCCCACAGCGCTGTCAGCCCCTGCGTACCCGGCGACGTCGTGTAATCCGTCGGCGGGATGATATTCCCATCGGTCAGTTCGGTTCCGCCCGTATCCGGGTTTGATGCGTCAGCAGGACGGCTCACCGTGTAGGTCTTCGTACGAGCCACGTTGTCCAGCCAATTGTAGACGTACATCTTCTTGTCGTAGCCGGCGCCGGTGCCCACGTCCTGCCCGTCGGAATACCCGTATGTCTGCCCGGCCCCGTTCGGACCGTAACCTTTCATGTTCATCCGTACCCAGTTCATTGTCGGGTCTTTGACGCCCTCGACGTTGATAGTCCATTCCTTCTCACTGGATGTGATGAGTGCCGTGTATTCACGAGTCACAGGGCCGCCGGCACGATGTTCGGTCCAGTTCATCGTCACCTCGATTGGGAAGAAACGCGCGTTCCTCGGCGCATAATAGGCATACATCAGGACATCCTGAATGCCGGTGCTGTTCCATGCCTGGTTCTGGTTGCACGACGTCTCGTACTTCAGCCACACGCTCTTCGTGCCCCCCGGTATCGACGTCACTTCGGCGTAGTGCTGTTCGTCCATCGGGTCGTTGCCTTCGTTCCAGAACCAGTCCTGAGTGTACGAAGTGCCGTTAAACGAGTGATTCAGCTTCACCCAGTCCGCCGCATTGTTAAACCTGCAACAGTAACTCCCCCCATAGACAATCTTCACGAGGTCCCTCGGCGCATTTAACTTCCACGTCATATAGGCGGGAGTGTTTCCCAAAACCGGCATCGCTGTCGCATCGTAGAAATGGTCCGCGTTCGCATCCGTATATATATTCGCGCTTTCCACCGACGTTTCGCTGTACTTGTTGTTGTGAATGGCGGGCCAGAGCATCAGGTTCTCGAGCTGCTCGCCGATGCTGAATTGCACTTTGTTTGCTCCCATCACAAGCTTCGGTAGCGTCCGCCGGTTCACCTGCGTTATCGTGGTCAGCGTAATCTTGTCGATGCCACTGTTCACCTTGTTCGCCGCGGCTGTCATCTGGACTTTCGTGAGAAGTTGATACGCTCCCCCCGCCGTCGCCGCCGGAATATCGATATTGGTATTCACCGCGCCGTTCGTTGCCGCGGAGAACACCTGCGTCCAGTTAATGCCTGCATCTTTCGACACGCTGACAATAAGCGCATCTGATGCCGTATTCTTTACCCCTTCGATATGGATATCCGCGGAAGTAATTACGTTCGCCCCGTCAACTTTGAATATGACCTCCCCGGGCGTACCCGCTGTCTGCGGATGAATCGCCGGGCCGCTCCCTCCGTCTTCGCTCTTGTGAACAACGTTCGACTCCGTGTAGATGCAGTCTCTGTACGAAGCCGCGGAGAGGTCTGGAGCGAATTCCCATCTGCCGTTCCCGCGCATGTTCCCGAGATTGTCATAGGTGTCGGGGTCGTTGGTGTCCGTCATCGGACGGAAGAAGTCGTTCGTTTCTCCCAGATGCGTGGAATATCTCGTATACACTTCGTGCGGACGCAGGTTCAGCGAGTAACTGAACCCGTTGCGAATGTGCGTGTACCACGTCTGACGCGAAAAACCGTCAGTGTATGAAGACGCTCCGTTTCGGAGCGTCCTCTGGTTCGGATACGGATTGTCGCACGCGCACCGGTAGCCCCACGGGTCGGTCAGTTGAGACATGGCGGGGTTCACAGGGTTCGTCCCGCATTCCGGCGTGAAGTGATACAGGTAATAATGACCGGCCTCAGGCCCCGCCGCTCCGAGCGCCGTTGAAAGCGCACACGTGTCGGAGTTCATTATGTCCTGACATGACGCAACCGTCCCGTCGTGCTTCAGCGCGTGAATGCACATCGAAGAGTCATATAAGTGCCACGTCGCACCCGCATCCCACGATACTTCACATACCGTGTGGTCGCCCAGTTCCACGTAGCACGTACTGTATCCCAGCGCGTCAAACATGGACGTGTTGAGACCCGCTATGTAGCCGCAAAAAGTGTTCGCGTACGAGTTGAAGAACATGACGGGGTCCCATAATCCCTTGCCGTTTTCTATCGTCGTTGATGTCTGCCTCCGGTTCTTGCACGACCACCGCCAGATAGCCGTCGCCTTCTCCTGCGGCGTCGCCCACGAACCTGTCGCCGTCTGCACGAAACTTTGCATCGTCGTGTAGTCCGGCCCGTTGTCCGTAAACACGTGAATGTTGCAGACCTCCGCACGGCTTGGCATCGCCCATGCCGCCACAAGCGCCATTACTGCCAGCATCTTTTTCATCTTTCTGTCCTCCCTGCCTCTAACGCCGTCTTGTTTCCTTCGTCTTGTTTACTCCTGTTCTTGCTCAAGCCTCAGGACGCAGGTTCTTTCATCATCCTATCATTCTCTTTCCGGGTTCCTCCAGCACTTCCTCGAGTCGTCCGGTGACTTCCACGTACTGCGGCCCTTCTTTGTCCCCTTTGAGTATCTTGTCAAGCCTGTCCGCCGCCGCTTCCGAAAGCTGTTCCGGCCCTACCACGTAATCCACCGTTCTCGGCACTCCGCCCGGCGTCAGCCCCATCCCACCCACATATACAGGTGTGCACCCGCGCCCTATCCGCATCATTGCCGCAAGCAGGCTCCCGAAATAGCCGCCGTTCGCAAGGAACACTGCATCCGGAAACACCGTCATCAGCGCCGTATACATCTGCTCCGACGGCGCAGCGCCTTTCCTCGGAGCCAGCACAAGTTCCCTTTCGTACCCCAGCTTCGCATTCTTCAGCGCGGACTTGTACGCTTCGAGACGCTGTGCGTCGTTCAGAGCGTCGCGCTCTCCCATCCGGTAGTATAGAATCTTTTTCGCACCCCTTTCCACCAGCCTTTCTATGACGCGTGATGTTCCCACCCCGTTTGCAACGTACACGTAGTCCGCCTTCACCGCGCCGGGTGGAACGTCCACGAACACCACTCGCCCGTGCGGCGTCTTCTCAAGCGCGCATGCAGCTTTCATCTCCTCCGGCCTCAGCGGGCCTAATATCACCAGAGCATCTTCTCCTTCCGGTACCTTCTCGAGACATTCCGAAATCCGTATCTCAGGCACATATCCCCGCTTTCGCAGAGAAACCGAAAGTCCCGCCAGTATGCCGCCCTGGAAACCATCCCCCGGCATCGCACCGCTCATCACTACGCCTATGCGCACCTGCTTTTGCCCGGCGACGCCTGCCACAAACGTGCCCAGACGGGAACGCCGGTAGAGCAGGCCCGCTTTGACAAGCGGCCCCAACGCGCCCTTCACGGTGATTGGGCTGATTCCGAGCGTTTTCTGGAGCGCAACTTCTGTGGGGATGCGCTGGCCGGGCTTGAGCGCGCCGGAGCGGATGCCATGCTCAACCGCTTGTCGCAACTGGAGATACATCGGCGTGCTGGCCGCGGGGTCAAGCGTAAAAATCGATGCGGGGGCGGTGTTGTCGCGTTCAATATCAGACATTTTCGTTTTTCCTTGTTGCTATTAACAATATAATGATTATAATGATTATAATCATATGTCAAATTGAAAACGGGAATTTCTTTCTTGCCGGATTTGGGCGGTAAAATAGAGTTTGGTGGCGTCTTGGTTGGTATGAAGGGAGTGCAACTATGAAATCGCTGGCCTTTGTGACGGTTGTCACGGGGATGCTGATACTAAATCAAACTGTTCTCGGCGGTGAAGCAACAACGGTCTGTCGCGTAAGGGTTTGCAGCGACAATGTCCCGGATGTCTCCTCAGTAGACGACCTCGTGAAGGCCGTGACAAAGACGGGAATGTCCGACGCGGAGAAGTGTCTTGCCGTCTGGGACGCGTACTGGCGGCTCAGATTCCCGGATGCGGGTGCGTACGCGATGCTCCACGGCGCACCCGTGAATGACCCGATAATCGCGCTGACTTCGTTTGGCAATACGATTTGCGAGCAGGACGCCACGTACACGAGCGCATTGTGGGCGGCGATGGGATACGACGTGCGCTTCTGGCAAATAGTTGGGCATACGGTGTCGGAAGTATTCTACAATGGGCGGTGGCATCTGCTGGACGGGGCGACGGGGCTGTATTTCTGCCTCGAAGACAACAAGACGGTGGCAGGCGTCGAAGACTTGGCAAAGTGGATGCCCTATGACGAGAGGTGTTCGAACTTCGGGAAAACAGCGAAAGAAAAGGTGGACAAGGAACCGGGACATCTGTGTCTGCGGCACTGCCCGGTGTGTACGGACCTGGAGAGACTGAAAGAGCACGGGTATGACCTGTATGGAGACAAGAAAATCGGGCCGGACAAGAACAACAACGAAGTGCAGAAGATTGACGAATACGAAGCCGGACACTATGTAAATTTGACCTTGCGCAAGGGCGAGACCTGGCGTGCGTGCTGGGGACCGCTGGGCACGGAGGAAGACTACTGGGTGCCATCTTCGGGCGGCAAGAGAGTGTCAGATATGTGGGACCTCGGAAAGCGCTATACGGAGCAAAGAGGGGGCGGGCAAACAAACTGGGGACCAAGGCCGTTGTCCTTTACCATTCAGAAAGACACAGCGTATGCCAACGGGGAACTGCTGACAAGATTCGACAAGACGCGTTTCAACAAGGATTTGTTTGAGGACTGTGCGAACGCGGCTTTTTTACAAACGGGTTCTGCTTTGATAGGGCCGAAGGTCCCGTCGCAAGCGTGTTCAGCGGTGATGCGCGTGGATTTGCCTTATGTAATCACGGGGGCGTGGCTAAATCTTTCAGCCGAGAAACCGGGAAAGAATGACGCATTGCAGGTGGAGGTGTCCACGGACGGCGGCCTGACATGGAAAAAGGTTCATGATGTGACGGTGGCAGGACACAGCGAGAACACAATAAGGCTCTATCCCGCTGTGGCGGGGACATTCGGATACCTCGTGCGGTTCACGATCTCCGGGTCGAAGGGAACCGGGATAGGCGCGATAGAACTGCGAACCGTGACAATGCTTAACCCATTTGCGCTCCCGAGGCTGAAGGCGGGCGAAAACAAAATCACGGTTGATATCGGAGAGCAGACAGCCACGACATTCTTCTACCCGAATCTTGGAGATGCTGGAAGCACGAAATCTTTTGATGAATCTAAGGGCGTCAGGGTAGATTCCTCGAGCGGCTGGCAACGCGGTTATCACGCCGACAGCGGAGGGGCGGCGCTGATGAAGAAGATACACGCCCCCGGCACCGTAAAGAGACTCGTATGGGGGGGGAGATTCCGCGATTCGACGAAGCCAGTAATGGAATACTCCGCTGATGGCAAGACGTGGAGCAAGCAGGCGTGGACCTGGAAATATACTCTGCCGCCGGAAAAAGCATGGGAGGGCAACGCGTATCCGATGATGCTCGAAACAACGCCGATAACGCAGGCAGTGCAGGATGTGTTCGTGAGATATTCGTTTGGAGCGCCGGGATTCATCGCCACGATGCTGCGCGTCGGGTGCGACTACGTGCCGCCGGGAGCAGACGAACAGAAGCCACCTGCAGTGGAACTCACGTATTCATACAAGGATGCACCGGGGGGGCAGTCTGTAGTGAGCAGGTTCAGGGTGACAGGCAGGAAGAAGGAGTTCACGATAACGGTGAAAGGCCAACAGCCCGTAATGGAGTGGTACAGCCTGAGCGTAGCGGAAAAGTAAATGAGTTGGTACTCCCGCCGCTTACTGTTGTTATCCTCCTGATGCGCCCCCAGACTTGGCCCGCTTGATAGCATAGTGGGCCAAGGGCAAGAAGCAGGCGAGGTAAAGTCGGTCTGGTCATAAAGCAATGCATGGTACAACCAACGGGGGGCAGGCCAACCATAGAACAGGATGCGCCATAGCCCCCACCAACATTCTTATTGCCAAGCCGCCCCCAGCTCTTATCATAAAGCTTGTTGGGGAATCACATCGTTCATTGAAAGAAGCGTGGCATTATGGCTAAGACCGTTTTGTCTGTAATCGCTCTTGCGGCAGCAATGATTATGGAAGGCGGGTGCAGCATGAAACCTCAGAAGTCTCTTCCTGAAGATGCTCCGGCGTTAACTGTAAAGGAGCATACCAAGAAGCTCATCGGCGAATTCCTGCACGGCGGCAATCCTCCGGGCGTCATTGAATACCAACCTGATGGGAGCGACAGCGGCATCCATAAGCAATACAATCTGCGGCACATCGGAGTGTACGAGTTTCTGGCTGCCGACCCCGTGCCGCCTCCAGCACAGTTCATCGTCACGGCCGACGGGATGATTATCCGTGCGTCCAATTCAAAGGCCATCGTGAGCAAACTCGGTATCAAGCCTGCGTCTGAAGAAGAAGCCGTTGCCGCCGCCAAGATGCTGGTAGAATTCATTGATAAAAGCGAAATCGTCGTCACCGGCCCCAAAACAGTCGCTGATAAAACCCGCAATGAGGAGTTCACTTCGTTTGTGCCGGAAGATGTGCGAGCGACCCTTGCCGCACCGACCACCCGCAAGACCGCTGACGGCTGGGAAGTAACCGTCGTCACATTTTATTCAATGAAAAGGCCTCGTATGCATGGCGAAAACGCCGTGAAGAAGAGAACCCTGACATTCGCCCCTGCCGGCCTGAAAATGGCTTATGAGGAAATCTGGTCTGACAGGCCCGGCAAACTGGGGCTGTGACCTGTCTGCTTGCCTGTCGATGTGAGCGCACGCGAACAGAGTGTCTGGCATTCCGTGGGGAAGAGATAGACTTCAGGGATTGACGTGCCCCCGGACATTGTATCACGCATTACTTTGGCACCAGACCGACCTCAGCCCGCCTCTTTGTTCTCATCCATAGCTCACCATACTATCAAGTGGGCCGGTTTTTGGGGGCACCGCAATGTTCATCGATTCTTGTTCAGTAAACACGTCCCGTTTCTGTACAAAATATCCCGCACAAAATCTTTTCCAAGGCCGAGTCTTTCTACAGCCTTCCTTATTGCACGAAATTCCTCATAGAGAAACGATGTGAACTTCAGCTTTGCGTGTTCGTCCGATATCGACAACTCCCAAGGCACGGGCGTTACGTATGTATATTGGTTATCGATCTCAACGGATTTGCCCGGCGCCAGTGCTACTGGAACGTCGCTCCCAAAGAGAATCCGTTTGTGGTCAAATTGCCTGAATGCATGTTCGAGCACTTCCCAGTTGTTCAGCATCGCAAGATCAATATAGACGTTGGGGAGGTCTTTCAGCCTCTCGAGATTACCAGCGATATTCTTCAGGAAATATGCCCGTCCTATGTGCGCGATGACCAGTGTCGCATCCGGATACTTCTCTGCATATTCGGCGACATATTTCTGATTATCCGGGTCGGCCAGCCGCAATTTCCGGGGGATATGCAGCGTGATAATCAGTTTGCGCGAATTCGCGATTTCCATAACCCAGTCGGGAAGCATGTCCGGTATCTGAACATCATCGGGATTCTTCTTCCGCGCGAACGTCAGGTATGGCTTAAGCCCTCGGAACACCCCTCTGTCAATATCCGCGGAAAGCGTATCGGGCGTATCCACGTGCGGGTCAAACATGCGAAATGGAGTATACCTGTCGCCGTTTCCGCATTCTGCTACATAGCGGTTATTGATGTCATTATCATATTTCGGATCAGGTAAACCAAAGATAACAGCCGACACGTTTCTCCCGGGCAGAACTGCCGCCATATCCGTTTCGAAATCTTCAATGTCATACTTTTCGATAGGATGGCCGGCGCAAATAAACGGTAGTCCGTCTGTCAGCGTAGCGGCGGGGAATACGTGCACATGAAAATCGAGGATTTTCCGGGGAAGAAATCCTTCCATTTCTTCTCCAAAAATCTCCGCATTCTGCTTCACAAACTCTTCAGTCCGCCACATTTGTGCTCCTATTCGACAACACAGAATTCCATCCCTGCCGCCCGCGCAAAAACACCGAGCGATTCCGCGTGCTCCCCCAGCACGATAGCGCTGTGATGTGTACCGCCGAGACGTGAATATCTTTCGAGAAATTCCGCCACAGGTACAGGGGGCTTTATCCACGCCCGCACAGTCTCTTTCAGGTCTTCACGCTTGGTATCTTCAAGCACTTCCACCCGTGAGACGATAAGCCTGAAGCTTTCGTTCGGCCCGGGTGACAGGTTAACGAGGGTAGCCGGACCGGGTTTTATTGCACAGGATAGATAAGCCGGGTCGGGCGCTTCCGTATAGGGGAAATCCTTCACAAGCAGTAATGGTTTTTGAGCCGCTATGGCAGGATTGATCTCGCCCATGTGCGACAGGAACAGCGTATCGCCCTTCCAGTCAGGGCAGAATATTTCAGTGAAAGTCGTGTCCCCGTATGCACGAATCAGAGCACCGACGAGCGCCGCTGTCAGCACGTCGCCTTCGCCGGCGTAGCCAATGCCGCGCTCCATGCCCTTTGCCGCTTCCAGAAACGGCATTGGGAAATTCTTCTCCGTTGCGAGAAAATTAACACTGACCGCACCCGCACGTTGCTCGTTGATGAACCGCCTCAGACCGAGTCCCGTCTGGACTGATTGCCTGTGTGTCTCCTCCGGCAGGCGAACCTCATACAGTGAACCATTTTCCTCCATCTCCGCCGCAATCTCGCGCTCTGTGACACCGGCCACATGCGAAGCCAAATCCGCCGGTCCGGCCTGAATCACCTTGATGCCAAACACTTTCCTCAGCACTTTCGGCGAGACATGGAAATCCCCCATCCCCGAGAATCCCTCTCCTACCCGGACCACCCGCGAGTTCTTGAATTCGGATGCCGCAGTAAATCCCCGCACCATATCCACCGCTCGCCTGATTACCTGTGAATGTTCCACGTGCCCCGCGGTAATTTCATACGGTATCTCATTTCGGCGCAACAATGAAGCGAGGTCCTGCACGCCGTGGATGCCGTGGTTATACATCAGCCGTGCCGGGTCAACGTCCCGCCCGTATGAATAATCCATCGTTGTGTCCAGCATGAGGACCGGCAGCTTTGTCGACGACAGCGCGGGTAGCGCTTCTTCCGACGGCGAATACGCCAGATGAAGCGTTACTATTGCGTCCACGTTCTCCTTTTCAAACATTGACACTGCTTTACGAAATTCTTTGTCCACGCAGCAGATTCCCGCCCGAACGACACCGGCGCCTTCTCTTTCCAGTCGGGCAGCAACATCGCTCATGAACCCCTTGAAATCATCACGAGTCTTGGGCAAGACATCGTCATAGAGTTTTATGTACAGAAGAAGAAGCCCGACCTTCGGTTTGCGAAACATGTCTTTCTCCCTGCACTTGTTATGTGTCATTTGGAACGTCTCCCAAAGGTTAGAGGTCCGGCAATTTCCGCATCGCCGAGAACAGCATCGAATACCGTCTCGTACTCAATGTATCTGTTGCGGATTTCACGAATGATTCCGCCGGCCGGTTTCTTCACCGCCAGCGTCTTTGTCTCCGCTATGCGTTTATCGAATGCATACAGCGTGCCACGCGCCCCGATTCCATCCTGGTCGAGGGAAAGAAGAACAGGCACCGGGTCGAACAGCGCGGCAAAATACGTCTGGAAACTCACCAGCTTGCTGACTCCGCCGCTAAGCACAATCGCATCGAAAAGCCTTTCCGCAAACGCATTTTTGAACACGCGGTGAAACTCGAAACACAGTCCTGTCGCAACCGCCCTGAGCATATCCGCCCTCGTTGTGCGCGGATTCAAACCGATAAGTATCCCCGACCCGAAAGTACCCGTTCCAAGCATACTCTTCTGCGCAAGGAACGGAATACAGACCAGCCCTTTGGGCGGCAACAAATCCTCTTTGAGAATACCCGCACACTTTTCGTAAACCGTCTTTCTCCCGCCGGAAATGAGTTCCTGCAGTCCCCAGTCCCAGCTGACGTTGCCGGTAAGTAAAGGCTGTATCACCAGCCACCCGTTGCTGACGGGCGATGGAATTACTATCTGTATAGGAGAACTCCATTTCATGCTTTTCGGCATGATAAAATTGCCGACCCACGCCGTGCCCAGCGAACACTGCAAGGGATTCTGGGACGCGGCGGCGGACGACATGTATCCCGCTTCCTGGTCTATGTAAGGCCCTGCGCAGGGGATACCGCCGGGCAGGCCGTATCGTTCTACGGCAGCGCCCTTGAGCGGGACAGTCTCATGGCCCTTGCGCATTGGCGGGACAAACGACAAATCCATGCCCACGATTTTCAAAGGTTCGCTGCTGATACGTTCGTGCGGAACATCGTAACAACCCATCTGCACGGCGTTACCGGCATCCTGCCGCCAGACACCCGTAAGCGCATGAAAAAGAAATTCCCCCGCGCCTGAATATATGTTCTCGCCGTTAATCAATCCAGGGGAATGCTCCCGGAACCACAGCATCTTTCCAAGCCCCGCACCCGGGGGGATTCGCATCGACAATTCCTGCCAGTAAGTTTTCGGGCGAGCATCCAGCAACTTCTGCATATACGCCTGATACCGGTTGTCATTCCAAAGTATAAGAGGCGTCAGCGGCCTGCCGGTGACGCGATTGCATATTACGACGCTTCCCCCCTGTGAGGCCAACCCGATTCCTTCAACCTTCTTCCACGATGACTTAAGGGCAGAACGTAATTCTGCCAGGACGCAGTCCAGAGCTTTACCGAGTGCTTTGGCGGATTGTTCCCGGCTGCCGTCGTTCCCGGCGTGAGTCCTCAGCCTGCATGAAGCAAAAGCAATCATCTTGCCGCTGGCCGCGTCAAAAGCCCCGGCCTTCAGCACCGTTGTCCCGATATCTATGCCCAGATAAACTGCGGGCATTTCTGTGCCTTTCACGCTTCAGCTTGTATCTGGAGTTCTATCATTCTCTTCTCCCTGTTCGATTGTAGCGCCGCTGTCAGGATTTCGTGGTGAATGCGTGTTTCTTCGGGTGTGGCGCAATCGAATGGAATCTCCCCGGTTGAACCTTTGTGCAGACGGTGGAGAAATGCTGCAAACACCTGCTGGATGGCATCCGTAAAACCGAATTCGAAAATCCCTCCGCTTATAGTCGGGTATACGGATGAATATCCCAAATCCTCGTCCGTCCAGATTTGCGGTCCGCCGGTTTCATACGTAAGCGATCGAAGCGTTCGCGGCTGTTTGAGCGAGAATTTCGCACTGTATTTGTCTCCGATAACGTTGATATACCATGTGTTCAGTTCGCCCGGAGCAATCCTCTGAAACTTCAGCGTCATCGGAAAGCCGCCTGACCGCGAATCCACTTCGCAAAGCATCGTTGCGTTATCCCAGGTTTCGCAGGGCACCCATTCACCCTTGTCATTCTTTCGCTCCGGGCGAATATTGCTCAAGACGGCATAGACAGTTTTGGGATACCACCCGGCCCACAGCGGTATGTGGAACACGTGCATACCGAGGTCACCCATGCACCCGTATTCGCCGTTCATCGCGATTGTGCGTTTCCAATTCATTGGTTTCTCAGGATTGAGGTCACTGCTGTGCAGGAAACCCGCTTCCACTTCCAGTATCCTGCCGAATCGCTCTTCCCGTATCGCCTTGATAATCCTCTGCGCCCCCGGGTAAAATGAAAACTCCGACACACAGCGCGCTATGACATCGGGATTACCTTTGAGTGCCTCCAGAATCGCCCGGTTCGCGGCGGCGTCGATACCAAAAGGCTTCTCGCCAAGGAGGTGTTTGCCCGCACGGATTATGTCCACATAGAACTGCTGGTGCAGATTGTGTGGAACCGCGCAGTAGACTGCATCGATATCGGACAGAGCCAACAGTTCTCTGTAGTCGGTCGTGGAAAAACTCACCGATTGAATGTTTTCCGTGAACCACCCGCACGATTTCTCAGTCCGGCTTGCCACCGCGGTCACTACGGGTCTCACTGGAAAATCCACAAGGTGGCACCAGCGGGCCGCGGCAGATGCGAATTCGCGCCCCATTAGCCCTCCACCAATTATCCCGATATTCACTGTCTTCTGCATTTCACCCCTCCGGCTTCAATTTCGCAATCCGGACTTCATCGACTTTTCCCCTTAGCCATTGCCTGCAACCGGCGGAAAGCCCAGTGTCGGTAACCACCGTATCGATATCTTTCCATTCTGCATACTTCACAAAAGCCGTCGCGGAAAACTTGCTGCCGTCCACTACGAGAACGTTCTTTTGCGCGTTTTCTATCATGGCGCGCGATACATTCGACACACCTGAATCCGATGTGAAAAGCCCTTCTTTTGAAACTGCGTCCGCACCGAGTACCGCAATATTCACACGAAACAACCTGAGATTGGAAACAGTGAGGTCCCCGAACAAATCGGGCGAATTCTTCCGCACCTGCCCCCCGAGAATCACAAGATTTATGTTCTCCCGAAAGTACAACTGCGATGCCGCCGCCAACGACGATGTCAGCACTGTCAGGTCAGGTATTGCCGATATGGCACGCGCTACTTCCAAAGTGGTCGTGCCTGTATCGAGGCTTATCGCCATGCCCGGTTTTATCATGGATGCCACTTCTCCGGCGATAGCCATCTTCTCAGCTTTCCTCGCATCAGCACGCTCACGAAACTTGAATTCAATTGTCCCGGGTTGTGCGGGAACCGCTCCGCCATGCGTGCGAATTACCCGCCCTTCGGATTCGAGCTGGGCGAGGTCACGTCTTATCGTCATGCCCGTTACATCGAGTCTGCCTGCAAAATCATTAACGGACACTTCCTGTCTGGATGCCAGCATTTCCAATATCTTTGCGTGCCTCGGCTGCAAGTTTTCCCCTCTCGTTCTTTACGGGTTCATCCTACAGGAACGGCTGTTTTATGCAGGGCAATCACCCCAGTCCGGGACATCCAGCCACTCTCCTTCCTTCAGCGCGGATTTGTGCGCCATTACTCCCGCCGCCATGTATCGCGCGGCCTCCCACGCATTCACAGATGGTTGGCGCCCT
>Ga0315288_10007064_pt1 | contig 14221 bp, 10 predicted proteins | sample YL17G11_20_MG_FD_203454 | JGI IMG/M metagenome (GOLD analysis project Ga0315288, IMG submission 203454) | Sediment microbial communities from Yellowstone Lake, YNP, Wyoming, USA - YL17G11_20 | ecosystem: Environmental > Aquatic > Freshwater > Lake > Sediment | place: USA: Wyoming | collected... | reverse complement strand
CATCATCATGCGGATCAACCGCCAGCCTCTGCCGGAGATCAGCGAGGACAAGGTCAACCGCGACCACGAGTTCTGGAGCCAGTTCTCGGAGCGGCTCATCGGCAACTGGATCACCTACGACACGCCAGTGAAGGACATCTGCGACTTCGTCGTGCGCGTCCACGAGCGGCGCGACTACTACGGCTTCAAAGGCGATCGCAAGTTCATCCGCGACGACCAGTCTCAGAAGGCCTTCTCGAAGCTGCGCAGCTCGATCGGCGGCATCTACAGTTGGCGGGTGGCGAGCGCGCGCACGCCCGAGGACCAACAGCGGATGCTCAAGGAAGCCGACTTCGCCTTTCGCCAGGCCTTCGCCTTCTGCCCCTACAGTCCCGAGGCGATGTTCCGCTACACCACCCTGCTGGTCAACGCCGGGCGGATCGACGATGCAATCCTGATCACGGAGACCGGCCTGCGCTTCGACCGCGACAACGCGACCATCAAGAACTGGGTGGACCAACTCAAGGCCATGCAGCAAAGGCCGGGGCAGTTCGCCGCCGCCCACCAACGCCTGGTTCAGCTCGAAGCCCAGTACCGCGCCAATTCCGCCGACGCGAAGATTGTGTTCGATCTCGCGTCGCTCTACCTCCAGATGCAGCGCACCAACGCCGCCGTCGAGCTGTTCGACAAGCTGCTCGCCCACCCCAGCGTGGACCTCAACAGCGTGCTCTCGGTCGCCAACGCCTTCGCGCACTTGCAGCAGGGGCCGCGACTCGAAGTCGCGCTCCGCAAGCTCGTGACGCTCACGCCCGAGAGCGCGGAGGCCTGGTACGACCTCGCCGCCACGCAGGCCATCCTGAACCGGACCAACGAGGCCCTGCAAGCCCTCACCCAGGCGGTCGAGTTGAGCGGCAAACGATTGGCCTTGGACCCAGCTCAGCGCGACCTGCGCAAAGACGCGGCCACCAACCGCAGTTTCATTGCGCTCTACGCCTCGCCCGAGTTCCGGAAACTCATCGCGGCGCCCTGAGGTCTGGTTGGACTCTACGGGTGTCCCCGCCGCGCCACACCTCCGCAGCTCGCCTTCAGCCAGTCGAGGTAGCGGCGGCTGCCGGCCGCGATCGGCAGCACCACGAACTCCGGCGTGTCGTAGGGATGCTTCGCGAGGATGAGCCTCTCCAGCGCTGCCAGCCGGGCGCGCGCGGTCTTGAAGAGGATCAACACCTCGGCGCTCGACTCCAGTTTCCCCTGCCACCAGTAATGCGATTCGATCCTTGGAATCAGGTTCGCGCACGCCACGAGCCGCGCCTGCAGGGCCGCCCGCGCCAATGCGCGAGCGGTGTTGAGGTCCGGCGCGGTCACCAGGACCAGCGAGAAAGCGGGGGCAGGTTTCACGCCGCCGATGCTCCTTAAATGGGGGGAACAGGCAAGCCTGGAAAGGGACAGATGAATCGGACACCCAGCCTACGGTTGCTGTCCTCGGAGCCACTGAATTGCCGCGGGCTCGCCGTAGAGCTTGACGCGGTCGATGTAGGCAATCAGTTCGGTGTCGCTGGCCTGGGGCAGCCACTGGCCGAACCAACGAATCGTCTCTTGCATCTGGGCGGTCTGGTTCTGAAGGGCAGCCAGGCGTTCCGCTGGAGATTGCCCAAGGAAGTCATAGGCCTCTGCCGGGTCGAGGAGGGCCAGTGCCGCCCGTTCCATGGCCATCCCCACGCGCTGGTTGACCAGGCAAGTTGCGCCCTGGTCCTGGCTCAGGTGGCGCGCTAGAAGAACCTGGTATTGTGCGAGCGCTTCCGCCGATGCCGTGTCGCCCGCTGCGGCATACTGCTGTTGCATCGCGAGGGCCTCTCGCGCCAGTTCGTTCAGTTGTGGCAACATGGGAAGGGCCAGGCCGGTCATCCCCAGCACTTTGGCCTCCGCCGGGGGTATTCCAGAGCGGAGGTAGAGTTCTTCAAGACCCTGCATTCGCTCCCTCAGATAATCGTGGATTCCGGGGTGCGTGGCGGCCGCCTGCAGTTCTTCAATGGCCTGCTGCGGCTGCGCTGTCTCGAAGTAGTGCCGGGCAGAGAGGTAGTTGGCCAGGGCATTGTCCGGGTCGAGCGCCTTGAGGCGGTCCAACCACTCGCGCTGCTGCTCGGGAAACACGTTGTGCCCGACGATCTGGAACGCCACCAGCGGTTCATTCGGGTGCTGCTCGGCCGCCAGCTTGAGGTAGAGGGGATCCTGAGTGAGTTGATACGCCGCCAGGAGACTCTCGGCGTTCGTGCGATTCTGCCTGACGAAGGACTCGACCGCCTCGGGCGGGAGCTTGAACACCTCTGGGTCGCCGCTCATCACCCGGATCAAGGTCTGCGCCAATCGCGGGACCGCAGCTTCAGCGGAGGGGGTGGAACGTTCAGCAGTGCCTGAAGGGGAAACGCGCTGATCGGCCGTGGGGCGAGCGCCGGTTCCGCCCGCCGGGTGGGAGCCGGAAGGCGCCGATGCCGGGGCCGCTTCCCGATCCGCCGAGCGTGGCCACCAGAGGAGCACCAGAAGGGTTGCCGAACCGACCGCCAGAAGCGCCCAAGTGATTCTGGGTTGCTGATTCATTTTGTGTTGTGTTGTTTTGCCGAACTACTTCGCCAACGCCTGCAAAGGCTCATGCCCGGACGGCTTCTTGTGGCTCTCCTGTCACCAACGCCACCGCGTCGGGCGTCACGCCAGCAGACACGATCTGACTTGCTGATTCGACACGAGGATCTCCGCGGGCTCACGCACAAGTCTGCGCCGTCTGGCGAGCCTTCTGGAGATCCCGGGCTCGGAGGTCTGGCGGCTGTCCCCAGAAAGCGCTCAGGTGATGGCCCGCTCACGGGCTTGACGCCGCCTTCGTGAGTTCAAAGTCGCAGGTGGGTCCCGTAACGGTCTGCCAGGCCGGCTCATAACCGTCAGCCTCGATACGCACTGAGAAGAAGCCAGCCGGTTCGACGAAGCTGAGCGTGTAGCGACCACGTTCCCCGAGCCTCAGGTCGCCACGCATCCACGACGAGGGCCCTCCATAGCCGAGGCCCGGGATGGCCTTGAATGCCGCAATGGGCTGTCGGCTCTGGGCATCCACCACGTAGCCCGTCACTTCCAGTGCCCGACTCAGAACAATGGTCTGCTCCTCGCCGTCCGCTTGCAGCAGGTTATCGCGGGAGTTGAAGAATCCCGACTTGAACACGTGAACCCGTTTGGCTTGGCCAGCCGCTGAGAGAAACTCGAGTCGCCCTTCGGCATCGCTGGAGCCGACCGGGATGGAGCCACCAGTCTGCAGAAATACCCTCGCCTGTGGAACACCAGTTCCTCGTTGGTCGAGGACGCGAAGTCTGAGCGTAGCCTCACGCGCCAACTCTATCCGAACCGGGGAGGCCTCCGGGCCGACGCTCACCCTGATGTCTGCGGGCGCGAAACCTCCGGCGGACACCCTAAGAGGCCAATCTCCGGTCCCGACGTGCTCGAAAGCGAACGAACCGTTGGCGTCGGTCTTCGCGCTGCCCCGCGGCGCGCCAGCAGAAGCGTCCAACTCGACGGTTGCCCCCGCGATGGGGTTTTGCCGACCATCCACCACCCAGCCGGTGAGCGAGACACCCTTGCCGAGCACGAGGACCGCCTGCCTGTCCTGCAGTTCCTGAAGCCGGAATCGCTGTGCGTTGACGTAATCAAGCGGATCGGCGTCCGAAAAGTAGGTCGCCATGTCGAAGTCCGGGTGTCGGACTTTGATCGAGAAACAGCTCTCGTTCGTGGGAACGATGGAGCACATCCAGGACCCGTCCCAGGCGGTCTTCGCCACGGTCAGATCGTCGATGAATCCCACGCGCTCGCGTTGACGTTCAAAATTCGCGTGGTCGCCAATCCCAGGGAACCCGATCGAGATCTCGGCCCCCGCAATCGGAGAGCCTGATTCGTCTGTGACCCAACCACCGATGCGGGCACCGCGCTCCAACCGCATCAGATACTCACTTGGGGCGGGATCTCCTTGGAACGCGTACCAGGAGACGAACTTCTGAACGTAACCATCGATCAGGACCCCCACATCCAACCGGTCTAGGCCGGACTCCGGCAGCGGCACCTCGCAAAGGCCTTGCTGGTCGGTTCGGAGATCGTCCCGACCCTCGACCCGTCCTTCCCGCCAGAAACGGGCATGCACACCGACACCGGCCAAGCCCTGGTTCGTCTCGGCATCGACCACTCTCAAACCCAGGTGTCGTCCGGTTTCGGGGGGCATGGAGACGGTTTCACCAGGCGTTACGTCGATCCGGGCAACACGTCTTGTGGTTGGGATCGCCGAGCTGTCTGGTGCCTCGTTACGGGCCAAGGAACGCTCCTGCGGCACGACCCCGTCCAGAAGCAACAAACCGACCGTCACGATCGCCCCGACGCTGATGGCGAGCCTCAATCTTGCCCAGCGCCACGCGCTAAGCGTTTCCCTGGCGAGGATTGGCAATGCCCCAGTGGCGGCTGCTCCTCCGGCGACCGCTGCTGTTGCCACGTTGGTCAGCAACCCTGGAGGTGTAGCAAGCACGGCGTTCACACCGAGCGCTGACGCCATACCCGTGGCGGAGAGGGCGAATCCCCGACGTGCGAAGAACTGGCGTAGTCTTTCCATCGCACGGTTCACCCGTTTTTTCGCCGCTTCTTCGCTCACGCCCAACGCCGCACCCACCTGGCGGTGGTTAAGGTCCTCGAAGAATCGCAGCAGTACCGCGTTCCGGTCCGCTTCCCCGAGTTGAGCCAGTGCTTCATCCAGGATTGGCCTGAGGCGTGTCCAGGTCTGATCGGGCGTGGTGTGCTGCTGCATCGCAAAGGCCTCCTGTTCGCGTCGCTGTCGGCGGCGTTCGCTGCGCTGGGCACGGGCGGCTACGAACCGCGTCGTGCGGAACAGCCAGCCGGCCAGGATCACGCCACGGCCAAACGTGGACGCCTTCCGCGCCAACAGGATGAAGACTGCCTGGCTGACTTCCTCCGCCCGGTGCGGGTCGTTCACCTGCCGAAGTGCAGCCGAATACACCAGCGGCAGGTGCTTGCTGACGAGCGCGCGGAACGCGGTTTCCGAGCCGCGCACCGCGTAGTCCTGAAGCAGTTCCCAGTCGTTCATGGCCGGCGATACGTTCCACTCTATCATCCCCGCCGCGCCTGGGGAAGGGGACACCAACAGACGGGGTTCCTGGGTTCATGGGACCGAGGCGTGTGGCGGAGCCAAGGTGAACTTCTCCCAGATGCCGACCCGTGTTCGGGCTTCCCAGAAGCCGGCGGAGGCACTATCACTGAGGCCGCAGCGCAGCAGCCGAATGTGATGGAACAACCCCAGCAATCCGAACTGCCACTCCCCCTAGAGCTATCGGGGCCCGGTCTGGTCCCGCCGGTACACGGTGAACCCCGACGCCGATTGCGCGTCGCGTTCGACCACATCGCCAACGGAATTGTGCTGGAATGGATGGACGCGGCTTCGGGGAAGGCCGAAGCGACCGCGGGCATTCGCTGCACGGGCTTGGAGGAACTGAGCTGGGAACACCTCGGGAATGAGGGCGCCGACTGCTGGAAGGACCGCTGCAAGCTCCATCGAGCTTCCATCCGCGCCCGCCTCCGACGGCTGCAGACACTCCACCCGGTGGCGGAAGATGACGTGTCCTTCGTCGTCCGCAACGCCCAAGCGGATGGACGCCTGGTGACCGAACCTTATCGCCTGATGTCGGAGGGTCCCTGGTTAACTCTGGAGACCGAGATCCTGGGAATGGCTCGCGCGCTCCGTGTTCAGTTCAGTCCGTTGGGGCGGATGCTGCGCGAAAAGGCCGATCGCTCTCAGTCGGAACCAGCATCGTTTCTCCGGGAGATCCCGGAGTCCGAACGCCCTCTCGCTGAGGCTTGGCTGGAGAAGGGTGCTCGCCTGGCCGAGAACCGCGAGCGACGGCGTCAGGCGGAGCTGAAGCGGTTGGCCGCCGCCCGCGCGCAGCGCGAAGCCGAGCGCCGTCGACGCGAGGAGGTTCGTCGCGCCCGGCAGTTCAAAGGCCGGCTTCGCAGAATCGATCGTGGAGAGGCTCCGCCCGGAGCGTCCCCGTCCGCTGGCGTGCGCGCCCCGCGGGTCGTTTCGACGCCTCCGGTCGAGGTGCAAGTGGAGACCGGGCCGTTCCTGCTGCAGGACGCGTTTCTGCCGTTGAGTGATCTGCGTGGGTATTTTTTGCGCGAACGCGCGGCGCGGTGGTGGGTGTCGAACCAGTCGGATGATCTGCTGGCCCTGCCCCACTGCCGGATCGAGCGGCTGGAATATCAGATCCGCACCGCGCTGCGGGTGATCGGGCCGCTGCGCGGGCGCGCCCTGCTCTCGGATGAGGTCGGCCTGGGCAAGACGATCGAGGCCGGAATCGTCTTGAAGGAGTACCTGACGCGCGGATTGGTGCGGCGTTTCCTGGTACTCACCGTGCCTTCGCTCGTGGACCAGTGGGAGGAAGAGCTGGAGGAGAAATTTGCCATTGCCGTGGCGACGACGAATCAGCCGGTGTTTCGCGAGGATCCGGGCGCGTTTTGGCGGGATCAATCGGCCATTGTCGCCTCGCTGCACACGTTGAAACAGCCGAGCCACCTCTCTCTGGCCCAGGCCGTTCCCTGGGATCTCCTGGTCGTTGACGAGGCCCACTATCTGCGGAATCGCTCTTCCCAGGCGTGGCAGGCCGTCAATGCCCTCCCCCGGAAGTTCCTCCTGCTGCTCACGGCGACACCGGTTCAGAACTCGTTGGAGGAACTCTACAATCTCGTCACCCTGTTGCAGCCTGGACACCTGCCATCGCCGCGGGAATTCCGCCGCCGGTTCATCGATCCGAAGCGCCCCCACCAGCCCAAGGAACCGGCCGAGCTGCGGCGGATGCTCGGGCAGGTGATGATCCGGAATACCCGGGCCAACGCCGGCGTGAACCTGCCGCCGCGCCGCGCGGAAACCGTGGTCTTCGAGACCGACCCGACCGAACGGGAGTTTTGGGCCCGATGGGAAAGCGATTTCCGCCAGGTCCTGTCCCGACTCGAGCGCTCTCCCGCCAGTCTTTGGGGACGCCTGGTGCTGCAGGCGGCCGGGAGCAGTCCCGACGCGTGGCGGCGGACGCTCGAGAAGTTCCCGGATCGAGCGGCGGCGCGAGCGTGGCGGGAGGAGGCGCCGCTGGAAGCGAGTTGGGCGCGGAAGTGCAGCCTCTTGCCGCCCCTGGCGCACGGCCAGGGTGGCGTGGTGATCTTCACGCAGTTCCTCGAGACCCAGGCCGCCCTCGTCCGGGCGCTGCAGGCCGCCGGCGTGACCGTGTTCGCCATCCATGGCGGCACCCCGGCCGTCGAACGCCAGCCGATCACCGAACGGTTCCGAGAACAAGGCGGCGCGCTCGTGCTTACGCACAGCGGCACCGAGGGGCGCAACCTCCAATTCTGTCATCGGCTCGTCAACTTCGACCTGCCCTGGAACCCCATGGAAATCGAACAGCGCATCGGGCGGCTCCATCGCCTCGGCCAGCCCCACCCGGTCCGCATCTACAACCTCGTCCAGTCGGGCACGCTGCAGGAACACTTGCTCGACATTCTCCAGGAGAAACTGAACCTGTTCGAATTGGTGGTGGGGGAAACGGGCCTCATTCTCGGGGACCGGTTCAGCAGCGACGAGTTCGCCGAGGAAGTGTTCCAGCGGTGGCGCGATAACGAAGGCCGCGTCGCCGAGGCCATCGAGGCTCTCGGGGCGGAGTTGGCGGCGGCGCGGACGGCCTACCACGAGGTCAAGCAGCTCGACGCCACCCTCTTTGCCCACGATTACGAAACCCTGTGAACCTCGGCCGCTTGTCCCACGACCCCGGCGCGCTCGTCGAGTTCTTCGAGGAGTCGCTGACCGGGCTCGGCGCGCTCTGCGAGCGCACCTGGCATGACCGCCTCCACGTGTTGGCCGAGGGCCGCCCCGCCCGATTGTGGGACGAACGCGGAATGTTTCAGGAGGTCGAGCTTCACTTCGTGACGGCGGATGCCCGGGGAGCCCGCGACGCCACTCAGGAAGTGTTCCCCGGCTGTCCCCTGACCTTTCGCCTGGCCGAACTCCTCCGTCCCGAGCCGCTGTCGTTGGATCGCGTGGTCCTGCGTCCTTTTGACGGCGTCCACGAGCCGCCCGAAGCCAGCGTGGCCGCGCGGCTTTGGCACTCCCAGTACCCGGCCAACTCGGGATGGTGCCTCGAGACTCCTTTCCAAACCCATTGGCTCTTCTCCCTGCTGGCCCTGGTGCGCTGCGAAGTCCAAGCCATTGATCAGCATTGGTCGATCCACCGCCTCGCCGTCAACTTGGAAGACCGCCAGCCCGACGGCGCTCTGGCTAAGGCCTGGGAATTTGCTGAAGTCGATGCCCAGCCGCGGACCCCGATCGCCTGGCCGCCGGTTGAGCCGGCCACTTGGCAGACCAGCCTGCACCAAGCCCTCGAACTCGACCTCGCCGCTCCCTTGAACGACGTCCGCGCGCGCCAGGAACGCTACCTGCGCCGGGAATGCGAGCGGATTGAAGACTACTTCGATGGATATGAAAACGAGTTGCGCGATCGTCAGACCCGCAGCGGCAGCGAATCGGTAAAAACCAAGATCGCCCAGCGGTTGACGGCTACGGCTTCGGAGCGGGAACGCCGCCGGCAGGACCAGGTCGAGCGCCACGAGATCCGGGTCATCCCCCACTGGGACGCCCTGCTCCTTGCCGCTGAACCGGCTTGGCGGGCCGTGGTGAGTGCGGAGCAGGAACACCGTCGATGTCCCGTGGAGGCGGTGTTCATCCCGCGGCTTCGCCGATGGCTCCGCCCCGCCTCGGCGCCCAGCGCCGCGCCCGGCATCTGACGGCGCCAACGCTCGGGTGCTCAACCGTAACGATGCAGTAGGAAAACCACAGATGGACGCGGATGGACACAGGTATAACGCGAGGAATCACGATGGGGGACGCTCCTCCGGAACGTTTTGTTGGGTGATCCGGATTGGCCGGAGCGAAAGCTCCTTTCCCTCCGGAATCCGTGTCCATCTGCGTCCATCTGTGGTTTCGATAGAATTGATACGACTCAGGGCTCTTCGATCCGCAAAATTTGGTCCGTAGGCACGTTCGTCAGCGTTTGGGTCTGGCCGCTCGGCCAGCGAACCTCAATGCGATCCACTAGTGCCGCTGCCCCCAAGCCGAAGTGAAGTCGCGGATCCTGCTGAAAGACGTAGCTCGTGGGACAGCGCGCCTCCGCCACCCACATCCGGCCTGCTGCAGAAACCTTGACCAAGGCGCCAAAACCGTCGCGGTTGCTGCGCCTGCCGGTCAACGTCAGCTTCAGCCAATGACCCGGCGAGGCGGCTTGGTTGCGCAACAGCCGGGCCCGATCGCCCAGTGTCGTCAGGACCAGGTCGATTCGGCCGTCGTTGTCGAAGTCGAGGGCGCCGCTGCCCCGCGCGCTCAACCGCGTGGTGAAGAAGGGGCCTCCTCTTGCGCTCGCGTCCTTGAAGGACCCATCGCCACGGTTCTCCAACAGGAGCGGTGGCATGCCTTGCAGGAAATGCGCGTGACCGTTGGCGATGAACACGTCCTGGTCGCCGTCGTTGTCGAAATCGAGGAAGTTCCCGCCCCAGCCGGTGTATTGGGAGGAGACCTCGAGGATGCCCGAGGCCTGGATGCGGTCTTCGAAGAAGCCGCCGCGTGAATTGACGTAGAGCGACGCCTTGCCGAAGCGCGTCACAAACAAGTCCGACAACCCATCGCCGGTGCAGTCCGCGATGGCGGCCCCCATGGAGCCGTCAGCGGTGCCGAACTGGTTCAAGCCGGTCCCGGTTTGCAGGCCAACGTCAGTGAAGTGGCCGTGGCCGTCATTTGCGAGCAGCAGGTTCGCCGTGCCATCGTTGGACACGTACAAGTCCGTGTCGCCATCGAGGTCGTAGTCGAACGCGGTCACGGACATGGCGCGGTGGCCCGCGAGGCGGATGCCGGCGCGTTCACTCACGTCCTCGAAGGTGCGGTCGCCCCGGTTTCGGAAGAGCAGGTTGAACTCGGCTTCATAGGCGAGCGGGCCGGGATAGGGCACCTTGCTTCCCGGCTCGACCTTCGCCTTGGGATCGAACTGGAGGTAATTGGCCACGAAGAGGTCCAGCCAGCCGTCGCGATCGGCGTCAAAGAACGTGGCGGAAATCCCCGCTTGATGACTGCGCAGGCCGGCCGCTTCGGTCACGTCCTTGAAAGTCCCGTCGCCTTGATTCTGGAACAGGATCAAGCCGCCGAAATTCACCACCAGCAGGTCGGTGTCGCCGTCGTTGTCATAGTCGGCCGCGGCGGCCGTCGTGCCGAAGCCGTGTCCCTCCACCCCGGCGCGCTTCGTCACGTCTTCAAAGGTGCCGTCACCGCGGTTGCGAAAGAGGCGATTGGGCCAGCGGGGCGTGCCCGGCGGAGCATCCGAAAGCACGGGAGCGGGGCCGGAATTGACAAGGTAGAGGTCCATGAAGCCGTCGCCATCGAAGTCGAAGACCACCCCGCCGGCCCCGTCAGACTCCATGATGTTGTCGAGCTTGCCGTCCGCCAGTTGGTGGGTGAAGTCGAGCCGGCTGCGCTCGGTGAAATCTTCGAAGATCGGTGAACCCGTTCGGGCGGGGGGCGCGGGATCAGGGCGCGAACTCGGTTTTGCGGGAGGCGTGTCGCCCGAGGGCCGGCAGGCGGAAAGAAAGAGCAGTCCGGCCAGCCCGAAGGCCAGCGCTCTTGGGATCACTTTGGCCCGGGGAAAGACCGGGAAATCACGACGGGACTTCACGACGCAGGACGCTACCGGCGCTTGCTGCGCCTTGTCAACTCAGTGTGCCGATCGACGCGACTCCCCGCGATGGACCTGTTTCACTGCAGCCAGCAGTGCGTCCCAATCGGAGGGCGGAGTTTCCCAGCCAATGCTGAAACGCAGGACACGGCCCACCTCGGCCGGGGCGTAACCCATGGCCGACAGCACATGGGACGACACTTCCCGTCCGCTGGAGCAGGCCGAGCCGGTGGACACGGCAAAGCCGAGTTTGTCCAACTTCACCACCCACCGCTGCTGGCAATTGGCCACCGGCATGAGCGCCGAGACGGTGTTCCACAGTCGCGGCTGGCCGGCTCCGACAATCTCCGCGCCCGGAACCGCGGCCAGGAGGCGCTTCTCGAATTGCTCGCGCCAAGCGAGGCGGAGTCGAACCGCCGCTGACGAGGACGCGCCGGAGGATTCGCCATGTTCGAGCCCCGAGCCTCGATGGTCACTTGCCAGCGAGGCCATCTCGCCTTCCCGCACCTCCAGCGTGGTCATCATCGAGAGAATGCCGGCGACATTCTCCGTTCCCGCCCGCCGACCATCCTCCTGCGGGCCGCCCAGCAACAGCGGCGCCACGCGTCCCTTGGCCGGGCACTTCAAGAAGCCGACACCTTTCGGTCCGCCAAATTTGTGCGCCGAGCCGCTCACGAAATCACAGTCTCCCAGGTCGTGCGCGGGCAGCTTGCCCACCCATTGCACGGCATCGCAGAAGAACGGCACATCGTGCTGGCGGCACAAGGCGAGCGCCTCGCGCCACGGCTGAAGAACGCCCGTCTCGTTGTTGGCTGCCATGACCGCCACCAAGCCCGGCCCGTGCCGACGCAGCTCCGCCGCCAACCAGCTCAGTTCGATGACGCCGCTGCGAGTGACGGGAACCAGCCGATGGCGCTTCGGGAAGTAATGCCGTGTGGGCACAAGCGCGCTCGGATGCTCGATGGCCGAAACCCAGACCTCCGCGTCCGGCGCGAGCGTCTGCGCGAAGTGATGCAGCACCAGGTTGCTCGACTCGGTCGCGCCGGAGGTCCAGACGAGTTCCCGGGGGTCGCAGCCAAGCACCCTGGCCAGCTTCGCGCGCGCGGCCGTGATCGCTGCATCGGCGCGCTGGCCCGATCGATGCGGGCTGGACGGATTGCCGACGTATCGCTCGGCCGCCTCCACCCAGGCCTGCCGGGCCTGCGGCAGCAGGGGTGAGGTCGCGTTGTGGTCGAAATAAGTCACCGGCCGACGGTATCGCGCTGGATCAAGGGAAATAGCGGTAGATATCCTTACGATTCAGGCAACGGACGAATGTCCAAACGCCGTTGTCGAATGTCAGGCCCAGGCGGTACTCACCCACGCGGACGCGATAGTACTTCCCCTTCGCCTCCAAGCGCCGAAGATTGGGAACATCCTGGAACATCCGGACTTGCTCCACGCGTTCGATCGCTTCCCCGACCCGCCTCCGGACCGTCTCGTCGGTGATCGCTTCGAGATCCCTGGCAAAGCGCTCCCGGAATTGAACCTTCACGCCACCCTCTCAAGCCGTCTGAAGACCTGTTTACGGCTGACCAATCGTGTGCGCTCGCCGTTCCGGATGGCACGCAGGAGGGCCGTGTCTTCCAGGCTCTCCTGAAGCGCATCGCGCAGCAGGTCACGGCGCTCAACCAATACTTCAACGACCGCGTCCTTGAGCAGCCCTTTGAGCCTGCGTTCTTCAGTGGCGTTCATGTCGCCAAACTAGAGAAACCACCGGCCGAAGTCAAACGGCTGGATCACGAACACTTCCAGCCCGGTCGGTACCGCTTGCGAATATAGCGGTCGGCCTCGGGGCAATTGGTCGCCTTCAGATTCACCGGGTCCCACTCCAGTTTCCGGCCGACGCGGTAGGCCACATTACCCAGATGATTGGCCTCGGTGAGGGCGCCGGCATAATCGAAGTTGGAGCCCGTGGGCTTGCCGGTCTTGCACGCCTCGATCCATTCGGCGTGGTGGCCCGGAGAGCCGGGGATGAACGGCGCGGGGCGTTTGAAGTCCTGGAAGTCGGCTTCGGGCAGCAACACGTGTTTGCCGTAGTCGGACAGGAGCATCCCCTTGTCCCCCACGAACAGCATCGCATCGCCCCATTGCGGGATCTTCCGCTCGAGATACTGGGGCGGCTTCTTCGTGCCCTGGTACCAGGTGACGGTCACCGGCGGCAGGTCGCCGCGGGCGCCATAACTGTACCGGGCCAGCATCGAGGCCGGCGCAATTTCCGGATGCGGCGGCGGGCCTTCCGCCTCGATGGTCAGCGGATGCCGCAGCTTGAGTGCCCAGAAAGGCAGGTCATTGAAATGGCTGCCCAAGTCCGACATGGTTCCACTGCCGAAATCCCACCAGCGATACCACTTCGGCCCCGGCCAGTAAGCCGTGTGAAACGGACGTTCCGGAGCCGGCCCGAGGAACAGGTCCCAGTGCAAGCCCTCGGGAACCGGCATCGCTCCCGGCGGCCGGTCGAGCACATGGACGATGTCGCCGTGGGCTTTGGCTTCCTCCGGGCTCTGCCAACCCCACGCCCGGGAGGTCCAGGCGTGCGCCTCGCGCACTGGCCCAATCGCCCCGGTTTGGATCAACTCGACCACGCGCCGGTAATTGTCGCCGGCGTGGATTTGCGTGCCCATCTGCGTGGCGACTCCGGACCGCTTCGCCGCCTCGGCCACCACGCGCGCTTCCCAGACGCAATGCGTGAGCGGTTTCTCGCAATAAACGTGCTTCCCCAGTTGGAGAACCCAGAGCGTGGCAAACGCGTGCGTGTGCTCCGCCGTGCTGACCACGACCGCATCCAGGTCTTTGCTCTCGTCCAGCAGCTTGCGGAAATCAACGTACCGGCGGGCCTGCGGGAACTTTTGTGCCGCCCGGCTGAGCCGGCCCTCGTCCACGTCGCACAGCGCCACAATGTTCTCACTCTTGACGCTGTCCGTGTTGGACTCGCCGCGACCGCCGGCGCCGATGATGCCGATGCGGAGTTTCTGATTGGCCTCCGCGCTGTAAGCCGAGCGGCTGTGCTGCCACACCAGCCAACCGGCGCCGCTCAGCGCGGTGCACCGGAGAAAACTGCGACGGTTCGACCGCGTCTTCATGATCGGCTTGGTGCGCAGGGCGTTGCTGGAGTTGAACGAAACGGGTTTCTGTTGCGCCTTCGGGTTCATGGTAACTGAGGGTAGTGTGCGGCCTTCGGCCCACCTGTCAAGGCAGGGTCTCAGACCAGGCGGGCTCCGCCGCGGCCTCGTCACTTCGGCCGGCCCCGGGCTGCCTGCCAGAAAAGGAACAGCCCGGTGGACACAGTGAGGGCGGCCAACACCGCCAGAGAGGTCAATGCCCGGGACAGGACCGATGTGCTTCCGACCAGCGGCACTGTCTCCGCGGCCGGCCTCCCAGGCGGCGTGCCCCCGGAGCCGTTCTTCAAGTTCAAGCTGCCA
>Ga0315288_10007060_pt1 | contig 14224 bp, 6 predicted proteins | sample YL17G11_20_MG_FD_203454 | JGI IMG/M metagenome (GOLD analysis project Ga0315288, IMG submission 203454) | Sediment microbial communities from Yellowstone Lake, YNP, Wyoming, USA - YL17G11_20 | ecosystem: Environmental > Aquatic > Freshwater > Lake > Sediment | place: USA: Wyoming | collected... | reverse complement strand
TGGTCCAGTCTTGGGAGCGTCGATCTCGAAGATTTCCGGTTATACGCCGGCAAGGGCGATGTTACCGAGGACGATTTCCGGTACAGCGTGGGTGTGGGGTTGCGATACAACACACCGGTCGGGCCGATCCGGTTGGACTACGGGATGCCGATCAAAAAGGACGATACGGACAGATTCGGACTTTTTCATCTGAGCCTGGGACAGAGTTTCTGATCCCAAATCGATTCCGATGGAAGGCAAGAAGAGAAGAATCAGAATCCACCGGGGGCTGACGTTTGCCGCGGCGGTCGTGCTCACCTTGGTTATCGCCGTTTTCCTTTTCCAGCGAAGCGAACTTCTCTCTTATCAGTTGAGCGAGTACGTCAACGATCATTATTTCAAAGACACTCCGTTCGAGTTCTCCTGCGGCGCGGTGAGAAGCGACCTCCTGACGCACGCGTCCGTTTCTGATCCCGTCATCCGGTATCACGACGCCGACCGATCCGTGAAGGTCTTCGCGGCGGACGAGATCACGATCGACTACGAGGTGATGGAGCTCCTCAAGCTCAGGATGATCATCCGTCATCTCGGTCTCGAAAAGGTGCGAATCTCGGTTTGGTACGACGACAACGGCAAGCCGATCGTCCCCGTCCTGCGCGCCACCGGCACTCCGGCCGACGGGGGGGTGTCGCCTTACGTCGAGGTCCGGCGGTTTGCGGTGCGGGATCTCCAGGTCCTGGTCGAGAAGGAGGATGCCGCTCACTCCGTCAAGGAGGTGGATTTGAGCGGATCCGCGCAGTACGCGAACGGAAGGGGCGAGATCGAGATCGATCAGGGACGCGCATACGTCGCGGACAAGAAGAGGAACATCTCGTCGATTCGGGCGCACTTCGAGTTCGGGGGCGGGCGGGTGGAGGCAAGCGACGTCGTGGTGCGGTTCGAGGAGTCACTCATCATGCTGAGCGGTCAGTACCAGGACGGGCGCTTCCACCGCGTACGGGGCGTGTTCAACCCGCTCAACCTCGACGAGATCTCCTCACTTGGGTGGATTCCGGAGGAACACGGCGAGGTAGGGGGAAGCGTCGTGGTGAACGGGGTGCGCGACTCGCTTTCCGTCGAGGGCAGTCTCACCGGACGCGCGCTCGGTCTTGTATTCAGCGGGCTCACCCTCGAGGGGGTGGTGACACCCGAGCGCGTGCATCTCTCCTCGATTGAAGGACAGGTGCACGGGTGCCGCTTGAACGGCGAAGTGACCTACGACAGGATCACCGGCGGGTATTCGTTCGACGGTCTTTGCGAAGGGCTGGACATCACCGAGGGTTTTCTGCCCGAGGGGGGCGCTCCTCCGACGGACGCGAACGGCGTCGTTCATTTTCGGTACGACGCGGTGGCCAAGGTCTACGACGTCACGGCCGATCTCGAGAACTCGGTGGTCAACGGCTTCGAAGGAGAAAGGATCGAGTTCGCGGGACGATGGAGCGAGAAGCGCGGGCTCGACCTCCGGACGTTCGTTGTCACGCGACCCGGCTTTGCGCTAGCGGCGTTCGGGAGGATCGATCAGAACAGCCAGGCGGATCTGGTGTTGAGCGTCGGGGGAAACAATCTCGATTACGCCACGGATTACCTCGCTTTTCCCCGGCTGGGCGGGACGGCGGATCTCACGGCGAGGCTCGTGGGTCCGCTCGACGCGCTGCAAGTCAACGCGAACGGATCCTGGCGGGATCTGACGTACCTCACCGCCAGGATCGACTCGGGTCTGGTCCACGCGGACGCGAGGGACGTCCTGAGTCCCAGGGCTCGGGGGACGGTCAGCGTCGATGGGCGCCGTCTCTTCATCTTCGGGCGGCAGTTTTCCAACCCGCACGTTCAGTTCGATGTGGAGGGAGAGAGAGTCGCCGTCCGGGACTTCAGCTTTTCGAAGGGGGACACGCTTGTCACCACCGATTTCGATGTCGAGATAAAAGGTCTCGAGACACCGATTCTCATCAAACATATCGCCGTCCAGACCCCCGGGATGACCTGGCGAAACCCGCGTCCCGCGAGAGTGACATTTACGGAGAGCGTCACGGAAATCGATTCGTTGGTGCTCGCCGCGAACGGTTACGAGCTGGGAACCTCGGGTCGTTACTCGACGACGACGAACGCTACGGATCTCCGCGTGTGGGGCAAGAACATCGATCTTTCGGTGGTCCCAGGCGCGGCCGCCGGCCCGCTCGGCGTCACCGGCAGAGGAGATTTCGACGCGGTGGTCCGCGGCGATCCCACGAACCCCGAAGTCTATCTCGCGCTGGACGTCAGGGACGGGGCCGCCGGCGAGGTCCCCTTTACGAATCTATCGCTGGAGGGGGCGTTTGCCGCGGGAGCGTACCGTCTCGACCGGCTGACCGTGCGAAACGGGGACGACTCGCTTGTCGCGTCGGGGTCCTGGGCGTATGATCGATCGCCCGTCTCTTTCGCGGGATCCCGTTCGAGCGGGGACGACGCGTGGAACGCCGAGATTTCCCTGGAGACCCGTGTCGAACGGTTTCCGATCACTCCCTTCGTCCGCAGGGTCTACAAGAATTCTCGTTGGGACGGGACCTTCTCCGGGCGCGCGACGGCCGGCGGAACGCTCGGCGCCCCGAGGATCGAGCTCGCTGGGTTGGTGAGCACGATGGCGGACTCCGGTCTGGCGCTCCCCGATATCCGCGCGGACGTCCTGTATGAGGGCGGGCAACTTGCGGTGAAGTCTCTGTCGGTCGACGACGGGCGAAATCGTGTCGCGGTTACGGGGAAGCTCCCTGTCGAGCTCGACATCAAACACCGGAAAGGGTTCCTCTTTCGCCGGGACGCTTCAGTCGACTTCGAAAGCGATTTTTCGATCGCCGATCTCTCGGTGGTCGCGGCGCACGTAAACGAAGTCGCCGCGGCGACCGGCGTCTTATCCGGGCACATCGCCGTCAGCGGGGAAGCGCTCGATCCTCGTTTTGGCGGAGATCTCGCGTTGAGAGATGCGGCGTTTAGATTGGCCGGCTCGGACGAGGTCTTTCGCGATCTGAGCGCCGACATTTCCATCCGGGAGAACCTGGTTACGCTCAAGTCGCTTCGGGCCCGAAAAGAGAAGAAGGGTCTTGTCGAGGCGTGGGGGAGCGCGATGCTCAAGGGGTTTGGCCTGTCCGAATACACCCTCGACGCCTCGCTCTCCGATGTGCCTCTTGCGGTGGTGCCCGGATTCAGGTCCGTCCAGAGCGGCAAACTTCGGTTGAAATCCCAACCGAGCGGGCAACAGCGCCCCGTTCCGTCGATCACGGGAACGCTCGAGGTGAGGGAAGCGGTGATCACGCGATCGCTCGCCACGCAGGAGGGTCCGCCCTCTCCGCTCACGATGCCCTCCGAGACGCCGTCCTGGCTCTGTGACGTCGAAGTGAAGGCCCCCAAGAACGTTTGGGTGCGGAACCCCGAGGTAAACGTCGAAATGGGAGGGGATCTACTTCTCAAAAGGGATCAAAAGGGGCTTTATCTCCGCGGGGATCTGAGCGTTCTGCGAGGATCGTATACGCTTTACAACAATAGGTTCCGGATAACGAGCGGGCGGTTCGACTTCGCGACCGCGACGACGTTGCGACCCGGGATCTACCTCGACGCCTACACGCCTTACCGGCGCGCGGGCGAAGTGGAGCACAAGATATTTCTCGGTCTCTCGTGGCCGCCCGATGAAGAGGAGCCCAAGATTTCTCTCAGTTACAGCGAGCCCGGATACAGCGAGTCCGACATCTGGGCAATGCTGGGCGGGCAGGTCGTGACCGGCGGCGCTGCGTTCACGGGACAGGACTCGTGGAACGCGTCCGGAACTGCGGCGAGTCTTGCATCCAGTTACCTCGAGCGGATTCTCAACGCGCAGATGAGCGACATGACCATCTCCGTGGAGTCAGCCCCGGTCGGCGAGTCCGGGCGCACGGAAGACCAGGAGAACGATATGAGTATCGCGGTCGGTCGCTATCTGTCAGAGGATCTCTATTTCAATTACAGACAAGGACTTAGAGTAACCAGTGCCCGTTCGATCGACGTTGAGTTCCGGTTGAGCAATATGCTTCTGCTCCGGTCGGAAATCATACAGTATTCGCAGAAGGGACTCGAGGGAACAAGCCGTCAGGCTACGGAGGAGATCAACTTCGATCTCAAGTTTCGCTGGGAATACTAGTTAGAGGGCTGGTTTTTCTCTTGAGAACCCCTCGCCGGGGCGATAATTTATTGACGTGGGAATGATGGGGCGGGTGCGGACCGGATCGTGATCGCCCGTCGAAAGGAAGAAGACGTGCGCCTGACACACGGCATCATCGCGGTCGGGATCGGTTTATCTCTTCTTCTCGCCGCCGCCCATCCGGCGGATGCCGTGTTCGGCCGCAACAAAATCCAGTACAAGTACTTGAAATGGCAGGTGCTTACAACACCCCATTTCGAGTTTTACTTCCACCAGGGGGCCGAGACTTTCGTGGTGAGGGCCGCTCTCATCATGGAAGACGGGTACCAGATGCTCTCGGGGAAGCTCCAGGAGACGCTCCCCTGGCGGGTGCCGGTCATTCTATACGCGGCCCACAACGATTTTCTGCAGAACAACATCGCGGAATCTTTGCTACCCGAGGGCGTCCAGGCGTTCGCCGAACCATCGCGAAAACGGATCGTTCTCCCGTTCACCGGGTCTTACGAGGCGTTCGCGCACACGGCCGTTCACGAGCTCTCCCACGTCTTCACGTTTCAGATCGTCTACAACAGGCTTCTCGACAACGCCTTCTCACAGAATTATCTCTTCCCGATGCCGCTGTGGATCGCAGAAGGGGTCGCGGAGTACCTCGCCACCGGGTGGGACGCCGAGTCCGATATGTTCATCCGCGACGCGGTGATTCATGATTATCTTCTGGATCTCGATTACGCCGGCGGGTTCATGGTGTACAAGTCGGGGCAGTCGGCGCTCAACTACATCGAGGACACCTACGGCGAAGAAAAGGTGAGGGAGCTACTTCTCGCACTCGGATCGACGAGAAGCGGGGACGTTGCGCTGGAGAGAACGCTCGGACTCGACGTGAGGGAGTTCAGCGCGCGGTGGAAGAAGGCCCTTCGCAAACACTACTGGCCGATGTACGGCGAGAAAACATCAGTGGAGGACATCGGCAGGAGGCTCACCAATCACGTCAAGGACCGAACCTACTACAACACCAAAGCGGTCATTTCGCCGGACGGCGAGAAGATCGCCTATTTCTCCGACCGCGACGGCTTCATGTCGATCTTCATCATGTCGACGATCGACAACAAGGTCATCAAAAAGCTCGTGGGAGGATACCGGTCGAGCCACTTCGAATCGCTCCACTTTTTCACGAGCAGCATCTCGTTCAGCCCGGACGGAAAGTATCTGACCTTCGTCGCCAAGTCGAAGGGCCGAGACGTCCTCTACGTGATCGATTCGAACAACGGCAAGGTCAAGAAGACGATCAACGTGGAGTGCGACGAGGCGAAGTCTCCCGCGTGGTCGCCGAAGGGCGACGAGATCTGCGTGAGCGCCAATTTCGGCGGCCAAACCGATCTCGTCCTCGTAAACGTCGAGACGGGAAAAACCCGCCGGCTTACCAACGACGCCGCCGATCAACTGAGTCCTCGCTTCTTTCCCGACGGAAAGAGAATCGCGTATACCCATTTCCCGGAGCTGACTGCGATCCCCGTACCTCCGGCGACGAGCGCCGAGGGCAAGAGAGAGCTCAGCGAGATGGATTTTTTGGCGTACGAAAACGTGATCCGCGAGGCGAGCTTCGATATCTACGAGATCGACGTGGAGACCGGGGTGGCGCAGCCGCTCATCGCCACTCCCGGAGACGACGACGGCGCGGTGGTGTTCGACCAGGGCCGGAAGATGATCTTCGTTTCCGATGTGACCGGGATCAGCAATCTCTATCTCGCCGATCTCGAGAACGGGACGCACTACCGCATCACGGACGTTTTGAGCGGGGTGTTTTATCCGGATGTGTGCGAAGCGAAGGGCCGCCTCACCTATACGGCGTTCGTCGAGGGCGGTTACGATGTGTTCGTCTCCGACGATCTCGACAAGTTCTTGAAGAACAGATTCGCCGATGAGCCGGTCGTCGCGGGTCTCGGGGGAGGTCTTGGGGGTGATGGCCGGCGCGGAGGGACCGGGGAAACCACCGCGCTCGATATTCTCCCGGTCGCAGCGATTGTCGAGAGAACCGCGTCGAAGACCGAGGGGAAAAGAGGGACCGATAAACCGTCGGTAACGCAATCGGTGTTCTCGGTCACCGACGAGGACTCAGCGTCGATCTTCGATGTCAAAACGCGCCCTCCAGCGGACCGCGCGAGCGCGGACGAGAAGGACACCGAGACCACACTCGCAAGCCCTCCGGCGGGAGACATCCGTGAGCCGGGGACCGGCGGCGCTCCGCCGCCGGGTGCGGAGTCTATCGAAGGGATCCACCGTCCGGTGGCGTCCGACGAACCGGTCACCCGCGGGGCGTCCGTCGCCAAATACAGGCTCAAGCTGTCACCCGACTTCATCGGGACGGGAGGGTTGTACTTCGCGACGGGGTATGGCTTCGGCATTGCGAATACGATCGCTCTCAGCGACATCCTCGGGGATCATCGGATGGTGTTCTCGTTCAACATCCAGAAGGATATCGCCGACTCGGACATTTTCGCGTCCTATTACTATTTGAAACGCAGGATCAATTACGGGTTCGGCATCTTTCAGTACAAGAATTTCATGAACAGTCCGGTCTCTTCGATCGGCGAATCGTTCGGCAATTACCAGCTCTTCGCGGAGCGGAATTACGGTTTCTATGGTCTCGTGAGCATCCCGTTCAGCACGTTTAACCGTGTGGACCTCGAACTTCAGGCGTTCATGTCGGAGAGACAGTTTTTCGAGGAGATCTCCCAGAATCAGGGTCAAATCTACTATCAACAGACGATGGAATCCAAACGGAGGCTCTTCGAACCCTCTGTGTCTTACGTCCACGACACGTCGTTCTACGACATGTTCGGGCCGGTCGAAGGCGGCCGCTGGAATCTGACCCTCTCGAAGGGCGTCGGGTTCGACGACACCGGGGTGTCGCGGTCGACTCTTTACCTCGATCTCCGCAAGTACAAACGGGTGTTCTACCGGAACTCGCTCGCGTTCCGTTTGGCCTTCGCGGGGAGCGAGGGGAAAGACTCGAGAACGTTCTTCCTCGGCGGACCGTCCACGCTTCGCGGGTTCGATTATCTGGCGTTCGACGGGTCGAGGATGGCGCTCGTCACGGTCGAGTACCGGTTCCCGCTGATCGACGCGCTGGTGCTGGGATTCCCGGGACGGTGGGGGCTCGGGAACATCGGGGGCAAGTTGTTCTTCGACGCGGGCGCGACGTGGAACAAGAACGATCTCAGTCCGTTCAGAAGCGACGTGAGCGGGGTTCAGTTCAGGGACGTTCTCGGGGACTTCGGGTTCGGGGTGCACTTTTATATGGCGTATTTTCTCCTCAACTTCCAGCTTGCATGGCAGACGGATCTTAACGAGGTCTATGCGAGCCACTTCTCTTTCTTCATGGGTCCGACGTTTTAGTTTTACTCGCGGGTTGGAGGGCTCTCACGGGTCCGGCGCTCCGCTTCGCTCGGCTTCCCGCCTGCGGTGGGTGATCCTCGCTCGCTCCCGCGAAGGACCCGTGAGAGCCCTCCAACCCGCAAACAAACGGGTCCGGCGCTCCGCTTCGCTCGGCTTCCCGCCTGCGGTGGGTGATCCTCGCTCGCTCCCGCGGAGGACCCGTGAGAGCCCCCCAACCCGCCGGCTCACGCGCGGGTCCTGTCGCCGATTACCCCGTCCGTGCTCGCACGCGCAAACGCGGGCCGGGGGCGGCACCCACCCGCGCGGAACGTTAGCGAGCACGGCCATCCGCCCGCGGCCGTGCGCCCGGCACACCCTTTCCTTTGTTGATCGGCCGGTCGTTTGCGTATAGTCTTTACGGATCGATTGGACCGGTATCATGGCTTTTCCATTGAACGACAGACAGCTCGAAGCAGTGCGCGCGACCGAAGGCGCCGTGCTCGTCATTGCGGGCGCGGGGAGCGGGAAGACCCGCGTGCTCACCGAACGGATCGCCTACCTCATTGTGGAAAAACACGTGCGGCCGCACGAGATCCTCGCGTTCACATTTACCAACCGGGCGGCGCGCGAGATGAGAGAGCGGCTCGAACGGAACCTCCCGGGGGTCGCGGATCGGGTTTGGATGGGGACATTCCACGCGACCGGCGTGAGGATTCTGCGCGCCGACGGGAAAATCATCGGGATCAAGCCTCGGTTTTCGATCTACGACGCCAACGACAGCGTGGACCTGGTCAAGGATATTCTCTCGAAACAAGTTGTGTTGGGGACCCTGATGGGCTCGCCGTCGGCGCTCCGTGACCGGATCAGCCGGTGGAAAAATGACCTCATGACTCCCGACATGGTCCTCCAGGGCGCTTCGGACAACATCGAGAAGAAAGTCGCCGCCGTCTACCGCGAGTACGAGCGCGGGCTTGGAAGGGCGAATGCGCTCGACTTCGACGATCTCATCTCCAAGGTGGTCGAGCTTTTCTCCGTCCACCCGGAGGTAAAGGATCACTACGCCCGAAGGTTCCGTTATGTCCTCGTCGACGAGTTCCAGGACACGAACCCGATCCAAATGGCGCTGATCGACGCTCTCTCGTCGTGCCACGGGAATCTCTTCGTCGTCGGCGACGACGATCAGTCGATCTACAGCTGGCGGGGCGCGCGGGTCGACCACATTCTCAATTTCGAGCAACTCTACCCCGGGACAAAGGTGGTCCGGCTCGAGCAAAACTACCGGTCTACGCAGACGATCCTCGACGCGGCGAACCACGTCATCGCGTACAACAAGGGACGCAAGGGGAAGAACCTGTGGACGGATCTGGGGAAGGGCGAGAAAGCCGGGCTCGTCGTCTCCATGGACGAAGAAACAGAGGCGATGAACGTACTCGATACCGTCAAGTCGCTTGTCGGCGAGGGCTATTCGCCAAAGGAGATCGCCGTTCTCTACCGTACAAACGCCCAGAGCCGGGCGCTCGAAGACGTCTTCAAGCTCGGTTCTCTCCCGTACCAGATCATCGGCGGCGTGCGTTTCTACGAACGGATGGAAGTGCGCGATATCCTCGCCTACTGCAAGCTTCTGGCAAACCCATCGGACGACGTGAGCCTCAAACGGATCATCAACGTCCCGGCGCGCGGTCTCGGCAAGTCGACCTACGTGTCCATCTCGTCGATCGCCCGCTCGAACGACACCCCCGTTCTGGAAGCCTTGGGGAGCGGGTCGCACTTTCTCGCTACCGCTCAGAAAAAACGCGTGCGCGCATTTCTTGACCTCGTGGAGAAGTTGCGGGAGATCGCGAAGAACGCTCCGGCCCCAAAGGTGGTGGAGGCGATCGTGGAGGAGACGGGATACAAGGACTACCTCCGGCAAAACTACCCCGACTTCGAAGCGCGGGTAGAAAACGTCGACGAGATCGTCGCCGCGGCGGAAGTGTACACACAAGACAAGGAGGACCAGTCGCTCGCCGCCTTTCTCGAAGAGATCGCGCTTGTCGCCGATGTAGACGCGCTGGACGACGTCAAGGGTCAGGTCACCCTCATGACCCTGCACAACGCGAAGGGTCTCGAGTACGATTGCGTGATCATTGCGGGTCTCGAGGACGGGCTCGTGCCGCACTACAACTCTCTCGACACGATAGAAGAACTCGAGGAAGAGAGAAGGCTCTTCTACGTCGGGATGACGCGCGCGAGGAAAAGACTTTTTCTGTCATATGCGAACATGAGACGGCGGATGGGAATGATCGAGGGCGGCACGCCCTCGCGGTTTCTCTCCGAGGTGCCGGAGGAATGCGTCGAAGGGGCGGTCGATCTGCCGCAAGGGGCGGGAGCCGGCGACGACTTCGACGAGCTTCTCTTGCCGTTCAAGGGAGCGCGCGGTCCGGCCTCCAGGGGCCGCGAGACCAGAACGGAGTACGAGGACTACTCGCAGGAGGAACTCGCCTACTCCGTGGGGATGAGAATTCTCCACAACGATTTCGGACGAGGGATCGTCCGGAAAGTCGAAGGGTCCGGCGAGAATCTTCGCGTCACGGTCATATTCGACAGCGGAGGCGAGCGGAAGTTTCTCGCCCACTACGCGCCGATGCGGCCGCTCGTTTAGCGGCTCGTTGGTCGCTCCCCGTCGGTTGGGCCGCGTCGGCGACGTGCAGTCCCGCCGCGAAAATCGCTCCAAGACCACACCGCCTCGTGTTATAATCCCGAACAGCACTGCTTCGCGTTGGGAGGTGACTTACCGCATTGAAAAGGATCGCGGTTCTTTTGCTCGTATGGGTCTGTCTCGGCGGGCCCGGCGCGAGGGAGTCGCGCGCCCGGACGTGGCAAGTCAACCCCGGCGGAACGGGAGACGCGCCGACCGTACAGGCGGCGATCGACTCGGCCGAAGCGGGGGACGATATACTCCTCGCCTCGGGAAGCTACACCGGGGTGGGAAACCGGGACATCGACCTCAAGGGGAAAGCCGTCACCGTTCATTCCTCGGGTGGCGCGGCGTTTACCACGATCGACTGCGAAGGACTGGGGCGGGGGTTCCTCTTTACGAGCGATGAGGCGAACTTGTCGGTGATCTCCGGGCTCCGTATCATCAACGGGTGGCATTCTCTCTTCGGTGGCGCGATCTACTGCGTGAACGCTTCGCCGACGATCGAAGACAACGTGTTTTCCGGAAATCACGCCGGTTTTCGGGGCGGAGCGGTCTATTGCGACACTTCATCGGCGGTCGCGACGGGGAATAGCTTCGAGGGCAACGACGCCGCCTACGGCGGGGCGCTCTGGTGCTCGGGCTTTTCGTCGCTTTCGGTCGCCGGGAACGCGTTCGGACAGAACGTGGCCTCGATCTCGGGTGGGGCGATCGCGTGCCGGGGGTCCTCTCCTTCGATCGAAGAAAACCGATTTACCGAAAACACAGCGACGAACGAGGGTGGAGCGCTGTTTTGCGATCAGGGGTCGAACCCGCTCGTGTCGACGAATACCTTTACGGGCAATACCGCTGGCGCAGGCGGCGGCGCGATCGCGCTTCTCCAGTCCTCTCCCACGATCGAGTACAACCTCTTCAGACAAAACCAGTCAGCGCTCGGCGGCGGGGTCTACTGCAACAACTTTTCCGCCGGACCGATCCGGTACAACACGTTCGACGAGAACAGCGCCGATTTGGGGGGCGGCGCGGCGGTCTATTGCACGAACTACTCCGCGCCTCCCATCGCGAACAACATCGTCGTCAACAGCCCCGCCGGCAACCCGATCGAGACGAAGAACGACTCGGTCCCCACCATCGGCTGTTGTTGCTTCTTCAATAACACCGATGGCAACTCCTTACCGCCGGGTTCGATCGACGGCGGGGCGAATTTCGCGCTCGACCCGGAGTTTTGCGGGATTGATGGGAGCGGAAATTGCTACCTTCAGTCCGATTCCCCCTGCGCGCCGGGCAACACGCCAGGGGCCACCCAGTGCGGACAGATCGGCGCTTTTCCGGTAAGCTGCGGGACAACTACAACAAAGGAAAGAACGTGGGGAGCGATCAAGGCCAGATATCAGGACGAATGACGGGAAAGGGCGGGAAGGATCTGCGGCGTCTCGAGCTCGTGGCCTTCGCGCTTCTCACCGTTTACACTGCGACTCTCATCTACGCGGAAGCTCGGTTCTCGCAGGACTTCGTGCGGAATTATTTCAGCGACGTCATCGGGCCGAGACCCTTCTATGCTGTGAACAGCGTGCTGTCGTTGAGTCTCATGATCTCAACCGGCGTGATCTTTTTGATCAATTTCATACTGGTGGACGGGTTGAGGGGCCGGGGGAAAGCGCCGTTGTTTTACGCCACGCAGGTCGTGATGTTCGTTTACTTCGCCCTCGACGAGCTATTTATGATCCACGAGCTCGTGGGCCTTAGATTTGGGGTGAACGACGCGTTCTTTATCCTTGGGCTCGGGATAGTGGAAGTAATCCTGATCGTTGGGATCGGCGAACTGAGGACCATGGGGCCGCGCGCCAAACGCCTCCTCTACACGGCAGTGGTTTTGTTCGTTTGTATGTGGTTTATTGATGCTTACGCTCCGAAGCGGGCGTTTCTCCGGTTGTCTTTGGAGGACCTCTTCAAGCTCTGGGCGATCGTGTTCTTCTTTATGTGGGCCTTACAGATCTGCAGGGACCGCATCGACGATCTAAAACGCGGCAGTGGTTCACTGATCGCCGGTTCGGCGTAGGCATGGCGCCGCGGCCTGGCGGCGGCCTCGCGGCGGCGGAAAAAAACGCTTGACGCTCGTCTCTCAAGCGTGGTAAAGTGCGAGCGATCAGAAAGCCCACCCATCGGCAACGGACGGGCGGGGAGGAGGATGATGTGGATGAGACACGTTGCCTTTTTTCTATCCCTTCTTAGCCTGTTCTTGTGTGGCGCGGCGTTTCCCGTTACCCGGGCGTCCGCTCAGCTGCTCTTGAACGAGATCCTCGCCGATCCCGCATCGGATTGGGACGGTGATGGATCCGTGGGGAGCAAAACGGACGAATGGGTCGAGGTCATCAACACCGGCGCGTCGGCGATCAATCTCGCCGCGTACCGTTTGGGTGATCTCTCGGGAGGCTACTCGTGGCGCTTCGGTTTCACCGGGACGCTCGAGCCGGGCGGAGTCGTTCTTGTAACAGGGGCGAGTTCTCAGGCGTGGCAGACCGCGAACGGCTACCCCGTCATGGGGCTCAGTCTGAACAACGCCGGTGACACGGTGCTTCTGTACAAGATCGAAGGGCCGGACACGCTCGTCGCGGATCACTACGCGTATCTCGCGCACGAGGTCCTCGACGATCGATCGACGGGGCGGATGCCCGACAACACGACGGAGTGGCGGGTGTTTGACTCGCTCAATCCCTATTCGGGGACGAACCCGCCGCTGGGGACGGGGTGTCCGCCGTCTCCGGGACTTGCGAACGTGTGCGGGCCCCTCGTTCCGGTTCAGCAGAAGACATGGGGCGCGATCAAAGGGTTGTATGTGGATTAACGTGAGTTGATCGCCCGTTCCGTTGCCGATGGGAGGCGATCGCCGCGGGGCGCGCTCGTTTAATTTCCTTTTGCTAATGTAGTTGCGCCGTCGGGTCGTCAAAAACGGCGTTGACACGCGCACTCCGTTTGGGCTATCGTCGACTGATGTGCGTGCGGCTTTTGCCGCATGCCGGTACGTCTTGCCGTGTCTTTGGGGAGAACCCCCTTTGCCAGATTCTCTCACGGCCTGTCTTCGCGGCACACACCGGTCGACGGGATCCGCGTGAACGCCGGCCGGAGACTTGAGCCTCCACCTCGGGACAATCGCCGAGTAACATGCACGAGCCGTATCTCGACAAGTTTTTTGCGGGCGAGACCCTTGCCGCTTCGCGTCTGATGTCGATCGTCGAGCGAGGAGGACGAGAGGCCGAGGCGGTGCTCGACGCGCTTTTTCCGCGGACGGGCCGGGCGTACCGGATCGGGATCACGGGACTCGCCGGCGCGGGGAAAAGCACGCTCGTTAACCATCTCATCCGCCATTATCGAGGCCAGAATCTCACGGTAGGGGTGGTCGCGGAGGACCCGACGAGTCCCTTTTCGGGTGGGGCCGTCCTCGGCGACCGCGTCCGCATGGTCGACTCGCACGGGGATCCCGGGGTCTTCATACGAAGCATCGCAAGCCGCGGGAGCGAGACGGGCTTTAGCGAAAAGGCGAGCGAGCTCGCCGACGTGCTCGACGCGTTCGGCAGGGACGTCATCCTGCTCGAGACGATCGGGATCGGCCAGCTCGAATATAGGATCCATTTTGCCGCGCAAACGACGGTCGTCGTCTTGACCCCCGACGCGGGCGACGATATACAGTCTCTCAAGTCGGGTCTGATGGAGATCGGAGACGTTTTCACCGTCAATAAATCCGACCGCCCCGGCGGCCGCGAGTACGCGGACGAATTGTCGTCGATCATCGCGCTTCGCTCGCGGGCGAACGGCTGGCTCCCGCGCGTCGTGCCGACGGTCGGGACAACGGGGGAAGGCGTCGGCGATCTCGCCCAGGCGGTCGCATCCCACCGCGCGTTCCTCGAAGCGGAAGGACTTCACGACGAGAAGCGAATAGAGGCGCTCAAGAGCCGCGTGACGGCGCTCGCCGAGGAAAAACTGAAGGACATCTTGTGGCAAAACGAGTATACTAA
>Ga0315288_10007054_pt1 | contig 14234 bp, 22 predicted proteins | sample YL17G11_20_MG_FD_203454 | JGI IMG/M metagenome (GOLD analysis project Ga0315288, IMG submission 203454) | Sediment microbial communities from Yellowstone Lake, YNP, Wyoming, USA - YL17G11_20 | ecosystem: Environmental > Aquatic > Freshwater > Lake > Sediment | place: USA: Wyoming | collected... | reverse complement strand
CCGATTTCCTGACAGGCGGTGCCACGTTGGGTTCTGTTGTAAGAGGCTTGGTACCCGTTTTTGTCGTCCAAAATGGAAAATCAACGATCAAAAACTTGTCGTTGTATTTGACCAGGGCTCGGTTGCTCCCAGTCCCATGTGCAGGTTCCACGTGCATTGCCTTGACGTAGGTGACTGCGTCACCGGATTTCAACTCGACTTTGGGCAATTCCTTGGTATAAGTCTCTTGACCTGCGGGTGTCGTAAACTTGAACATCACCGTACCCTTGGTGCGATGCTTGCTAGCACGACTGCGGTTAGGTGACAATTTGTTGTACTTGCCATTGGTGACGACAGGTTGGTTGTTGTAGCGTCCGACCTCGACTTCTTCAGTTTCGATGTCATCCTTCTCGTGGCCGGTGACATCCTGTCCAAATTGTGCCACCGGAATGTAGTAGATCCTTCCAGGTCGTGCTTCCGTTGATTTGACTTTCGTTGCTTCAAGCGCTCCCGCGCTCTCGGGACGTACTTTGTTCAAGGCTCGCATTGCAGCCGCGGCGCCTTGTGGCGTCAACTGGAACAAGGCGCCTTTACCAATTCCTGGCGGTGCCCAGAACCAACCTGAGCCTCCTGCATTAGTGCTTCGTGTTACATGATCGTTATCATATTTCGACTGTCGCCAAAGGTCAGCTCTCGCGCCGATGTGTCCTATATAGTCGAACCAGGCTGACTCAATTTCCTCGCGGGTGGCAGACCCATTGTTTTGCAGCAAGAAAATCGCAATGAACTCATCGGGTTGTAGGCGCCCGCGCCCGATATCGCGCCACGAGGGGTTCATGATGTCCTCATTAGGATCATCCGTCATTTCTTCCAGCAACATGCCTTGCATGCCCATTGTCATCCTAACGTAAGATTCGATGACCTTCATCCCCTTCAACGTCTTACGTGCGACTTTTCTGACAAAGAGATCGGTGTCCTTGGCTAGACCACGTAGGGCAACTTCTCCCGTTGCTGAATTTGACGCAGCGGCAGCTCGAACCGCGATGGCATCGTCGACTGCAAGGACCTTCAAGGTATCAATGTGAGTGTTCGGATTGGCTGCCACGGCAGCCTTTGTCGATGATGATTCATCGCCGGCCAGGATGTTCAAATCTTCTTTGGACGTGATCGGATTGTGTGCCACAGCAAAACGATAGGCGTGGTTTTTGCTGAGCGCAAACTTGCTGGCATTGTCAACACCGATCGATGGATTTTGCAACAAGGCAGTCCGGACATCGGGGGTCAATGCTGTCCACAGTTGCTCGATCGAATCAGAAGATATGTTGGATTTCTTGAGAATGCTGATCAAAAATGGCCCTGACAACTTGTCACGGAGCTTCATGATGACCTCGCCGACATATTGAGGCGACAGATTGGGCGCCTTTAGTAGCATCTGCAAGTCACGTTCATTTCTGAGCGGAATGAGTTCAATCAATTCAGGCGACAGGTTGAGTTCTGATATTTGGGTCAACGCTTGTTGTGCTAGATATGAATAACCGAACATCCCCTCGGCCATGGCACTTTTCATCTGTTCAACATTGATCCTACCGCTCTTGATTAGGGCCCAGTATGCATCGTTTTTCGCTTGTTCAGATTTGAAATCAGGGATGAGCAGAGCAATTTTGTCCTTGATGGCGACCGAACAGTTCGGGTTCGACATGATCGCAGAAATGATCTCTTCCTTACCGGTGTCTATCAATTTGTTAAAATTGTCCTCAGAGAGATTTGCAGCCTCCACAGCGTGCCTGAGGTAATAACTCTGGCCTGCGTTTTCTGAGATTTTTTGGATTATCAGCATTGCTGCATCGGGCGGCATAATGCCCACGCGAGCACTCAAAGCATAAGTGAGACTTGACAACAGATAATTGTCGTTGGCATGTGCGTCGGCGGCCTGATAAATTCTGTTGATGACGGCGACGTTCAACTTGCCGTTCTTGGCGATCTTCGTCAACACTTGTGCCGACAGATTATTACCTGCCATCAGTTCTTTGACCTGTTCCGAGATATCGCGACGTTCGTCTTCGACTTCACGGGTCACCGGAACTTTCTTGACATGTTCTTGGATCTTTGCCCAGATGTCTGGCCACTTATCACCCACATGTGCAGCCACGGTCGACACAGGTACCCGTTTGTCGCTGGCATCGTATGCTTCATTATTTTGATTTGATTCACCGCGGATGACGACAGCGTACTTGGAGCTAGGTGCCGTCGTCGTCTGTGATTTGTCGATGACGAAGTAAAACAAGTTGTTACTCGTCGAGTACGTTGAAAAGTAGTTGTGCGACTGTGTGGCAGCAATGCACCACTTGGTGCCGACACCGTACTTACAGGAGGCCTCTTTAGTATGTGGGCGAAGGACTAGCCATCGATCATCCTGGTAGATGGTGTCAGTGTCGGCTCGAGCCTGATTCGAGATTTGATTCTTCGACTTGCCTCCCAAGGCCTTGACTGCTGTCTCAATGTCGCTGGGATCTTTATATTGGTTGATGTCTTTCTTCTCGAGGCGCTGTTTGTTGCCGTCGAAAAGACGCATGTGCTGGACAGTGACATCGACAGAAAACCCATCGTCGACCTGCTTGGCGCACCACGTTAGGTACTTGTTGTTGGAACCTTGCGGTTGATTTTCAACGATGTCGTCAAAATCTTCATCAGAGATATCTGGGTAACGCTCACGCGTGTCTTCTATGCGACCTTCAACGAGGACACTGTCATATCTCTCGAGGAGGATCTCACGGAGCATGCCCATCGTGATCTTCATGGACAATAACTATCTCATAGCACGGGCATGAACAGCTCCATGATATGTGATAAGATGAACGTACAATGATGATTGCATATGAGACGGTCTTTGAAAAAAAAGAGACAGCCCACGAGCCGCGTCTCTACGCAGGTCGAGCTGGCAACATCATGATTTCTATGAGAACCTCGACATTTGAAGTCAAGTATGTCGACGGTAGGGCATCTGTCGGCATGCACCGTTGTCTGACCGGTACCGAGGCCCGTGAATTGGCAGAGGCACTGTTGGAGGCAGTCAAGGCAGAAGAAGACAATTGTGTGTCGACGGTCACAAACGTCGTCGACCGGCGGTCACGTTTCAACAGTGTTTCCCCCGGCGTGGGTGACAGAAAAGACGATGTGTTAACGTTCGAGTGCAAATTTTGACTAGCATTTGTTACCATTGAAACAATGACCCCGCGTCCCAAGATTTACGATGAACAAGTCACTGCAACGTTGCTCGACATGTTGGTTCCCAAGGTATTGCAGTGGATGAAAGACGCCTGTGATGACCAAGAAATGTCGAGCGAGGACCTCGAAATCCTTCGTAATGATGTTGCCGAGGCCATCGACTATGAGGGTGACAGCTATCAAATCGTCAAGGAGCTCGAGCGTAACTGTTCATGGACAGTCAACCGTGATCTGATTAGTGTCATGGATAATGTGGGCGCGCTACGGCACCGGGCTCATGATTCAATTGTCGAAGCCTGGGTAACCCAGCATGGTATTTCTCCCGAATTCTCTGTGGGCTCACGGGTGGCCTTCAAAGACCGCACTGGTGACCACTTGGGTGAGGTGACAAAGGTCGACACCAAGCGAGCACAGTACGTGGTCTTCTGCGAAGGCCTGGGACACGTTCGCAAGGGTCACGGTAGCTACGGGACTTACTTGCCTTACGAGGACGTCACTGGCGAGCAACTGAAGTTGTGAACACCGGTGTCACTGCGTAGTACTGTGGTAGAGAAATCATGACAATCGTGTTCGTGGTAGGACCTGATATGGTGGGAAAAACTGAAATCGCGCATGAACTTGCTCGGCGATTGGGTGATCCAAAGCTCTATTTCAAGGCCACCAGTGAACACACCTCATTTTTGTCCTCGCGGGTGGCGGTCAATGACCAGTTCTTGAACCAACTGCGCTTTGCAGACCCGCGAGTCTACGATCTGTTGCGGCAGACCGGTCACAGTGTCATATTTGACCGTGGTTACCCCTGTGAGTACGTCTACGCTCACGTGCTCCACCGCGAGACTGACATGGTGATGATCAATCACATGGACCGGGCATGGGCCTCACTGGGTGCTAAGATCGTCCTGTGTCACCGTTCTTCCTATGAGGGAATTGTCGACGATCTCGATCCATCGATTGAGGTCAACATGTTGACACGGCTCCATGAGAAGTACATGGAGTTCGCTACTTGGACCCAGTGTCCGCTGTTGAAGCTCAATGTCGACGATGAGGACCTCTCACGTGAGGTCACTGAAGCCCTAGATTTCATCACAAGGAACTGACATGGTTAAACTTCCCAACTACGACACAGGTTTTTTTGACGATGGGCGCAAGTACTTTGCCCACGGATTGCCGGCCTGGAAGAACTTCGTCCTCGGTGATTTGAAAGCCACTTCGATCGCTGATTTCGGGGCAGGTCAAGGTGACTGGCTCGAACCTCTGGAGAACATCATCCCGATCTGGTGTTGCGATGGTTATGCAGACGTCAACAACCTCCGTGTCGATCCCAAGAACTTTCGCAAGCTCGATATCGGAACCATCCAGTCGTCCAGCCTCGATGTCGGCCCGCGCGACGTGGTGATGTCGCTAGAGGCGATGGAACACGTGACCAATGCCCGTGAGTCTAATTTTCTGGATTGCATGCTGGTTCCGAATCCTAGGTTGGTCGTCCTCGGGGTCGCTAGTGGTTATGGAACCTACGATCCAACGCAGTTCAAGGTCAATCGTCTGGGTGAACTGATCCCTGGCGGCCCCGACTGGCACATGCAGTTCGGGCGACACCATGTCAATTGTCAACCCGTTCACAGTGTCATCTCCAAGATGGCCGCGCGCGGCTACGTGGTCGACACAGGCCTGTCAAACAAGTTCGCCTCACTCAAAGTTCCAGGTGCCACCTCACGGGGAAAGTATGCCTTTGCATCATTCTACCGCAAGAACACCCGCGTCTACCGAAGGGTCACATGAACTGGGACATTCTATTTTCAATAGTGATCACTTTGCTAGCGTGGTTCATCGGTCATTCAACAGGTAAAATGACTGTTGAACTCAAGGGCATACGTTCCTTGAGCCATGCCCGTAGGGTCCACCTTCGAGACTTGGGGAACTTGGCAATCATGGCCTATACGAACGGTGCTCGCGCGGTCGGTGATCGAGCCCGAGGTCGAATGAAAGCCATTGAGATGAGCCTTGACGTTGAGCAACCGATGCCCGAGGATGAACAGTGGTGATCGCCAAGAAAAAAGGTTGGCACAGGTTCAGCATGCCTTTCGGACCCGCGGCACCGTTTAAACCTCAACCTGAATTGCCACAGAATCCGGTTACGGTGTACACTGAGAACAGTTCTTGTGAGACAAGATTCAATCTGAGTGACGTTGATCTGCCTCCTAACGTGAAACTCGAGGATTGTTACGTCGATTTCTACGTTGATACAGGTTACGATAACGATGTGACGTCGACTGTTCGGGTGATGTACGTTCCCCGCGAGAAGTTGCCCAACCCAAAATATGAGGAACTACTGACACGTTACAAGGAACAACATGCAGCGTACCTGATCGAGTACCGTAAGCATAAAGAAGAAGTTAAACAGTGGAAAAACTGGTGTCAACAGGAGGATAGGTCAGATGAGGAGTCCCGTGTGAAGGCTGCTGAAGCCTTGTTGAGAAAGCATGGTCGACTGTGAGTACGTATCCCTGTCTTTACTGCGGCAAACCCAATGAGTCGGTGAATTACTGTGACTGGACGTGCCACGTTTCTGATGCCCGTCGATCGGGCGGCCGTGAACACCTGCCCAACAGTTTGCCTGTCATGTGTGTCAAGGCCAACGGTGATATGCTAGAGTGTGAACACGGTGATCATCCCGATTACATATTTCCGGTCACAGTGGAATACGTGGGTCCCAGAATTGAATTGCCTCCATGGGATGATTCATATGTACCGCAGCTTCACACTCTGATCTACACTGATTGTTCGATCGCAGTGACGTTGTACGAGTGTTGTTATGCCATGTGGTCAGTTTCCCGTGGGGGAGAGAACAACGGCGGTATTCTATGGAAAGACGAGAAATGGAAACTGAGTGAAGAATCGCTTCAAAAAATCTGGCAGAAGTTCAACGACGGAGAAACGAATGAAAGACCTAGCGTTTGAGAGACTACGCGGTGCCTTGCCTCACATGAGGTTGGCGATTGAGATGGCACAACAGGAAGAGCCCGATGGCACAGTCCAGCTGGCGATCATTGCGATAAACCCTGACGGGTCAGGTAAGATGACTGCGGCTTTTGATTACCATGACTTTTTCAATGATCTGGCCGAAATATTGGGCCTGACGACTGAGTCTGTCCAACCACCTGATACCGTTTGAGACTGACATCTACACCATGCACACTTGCAACGATTTTAAGCCGCGGGAGAAGAAGAAATTTCCCACGTGTCGCCATAACCCGGTGAGATGGTGCTCAGCGTGTGAGATTGCCTATGAGATCGACCAACTGGTCATGTCTGAGGCCCTTCGTCCCACTGAGAAGGACGACACTAATGGCATTCTGTGACTTCTGCGACTGTGACATGTGTAGGACAGGCGAAGACGGGTTCAAAGAACCGATGTTCAGTCATGCCCAAACGTCCGACGGGCGCTGGATCTGTGACATCTGCTACCAGTACAGCGTCTGCATTTCAGAACAGCGCAAGGAACGTTCAGGCGGTCACAACGGCCCCTGTCCCCCGGGTCCGTGCAAGCACCGTCCTCAGATCATTTCTGTATGGAAGAACCGCCATGGCCGATGACCGCCGGTTGGTTCGCCTTTTGGTCAAGTCATTGTTTGACGGCTATGACACCTACGAGGACTATGTGAAATACGGTGAGGCTTTCATCCGCCTCGAGCCAAAGCCCCGCACTTCATACACTCCCGTGAGTCACCAGCTCACCGCTTGACTTTTTTCTTGGCACCCATCGACAGGGCCCGCGGGTCGTCTTTGTCCCACTTTTCACCGCCGCCCATGGCGCCGGGACCTCCGCCGAAGCTGGTGAAGCCACCGCCGCCACTGAAGTCACTGCTGAACCCGCTGCCACCTCCACCGGCTCCGGCGAACGGGTGCGTGCCGCCCAGTGGGCTGCTGAACCCGCGGACGGGCTTCAGGGGCTGCCGGCCCATGAACTTGAAGCCGATATCGGTGACGAGCGTCTTGCGGACCCTTTCAGTGTCAGCCTGCGAGGCCGCCACCGTGCGTTCATCGCCCGTCCTGGCCTGTGCCGCATTGCGGGCCAGGGCCTGCAGTTCAATGAAGTCAAATTCGAACTCATCGTTGTTCAACTTGTGATTGACGAAGCTCTCGATGTCCTGCATCTCAGGCATGCCCCTGAGATTTTCAATGGCCTCTTCGACATCGTCCTCCAGCGCCTCAGTGACGATGGCCTTGATAAATTTCTTCAGTTCGTTGATACCATTGCCCATGGCAATAACTAGAGGTACTGTGCGGAAAAATGCAGATCAAGATTGTGATATCGACGGGTGAAGAGGATCACGTGTATCCCACCGTCGTCGTTCGGTCAGTATTCCCAGAGGTTGTGACTGAGATCTACTCAGAAGACGCTGCCAACGCTGTGAATTTTGTCAAGGGTACCTGTCTCCATGCAGTGGGAGACTTCAAACACGTGCCTGATACAGTGACTTTCGAAGTGGAAGATAAAAGATGACGCCTGAAAATTTTTGTTACTGGTTGCGCGGTTACGTTGAACTATCGACACAGGATGTCATTGATTTGACACCGAAACAGGTTCAAATCATCAATGATCACCTCGAGCTAGTGATGAAAAAGATCACGCCCTCTGAAGACAAAGGTGAGAGAAACACTGAGACAGTGTACGATCCTTTTGACACCAATTTTCTCGACACTAAACTAATTTGTCACCTAACGTGTTGACGCAGTATACGTCAGGCCTCTGCAGAAAGTAGAATCAAACAATGAAACGTGTGTTGGTGCAAACTCAGTTGAGCAATTACAACACCTATGGTAAGTTTCTGCTCGAATGCGATTCAGGGTGGCAGATGGTCATCGGCCGCGCCCGTGAAATGCTGCGCCTCAATTCTGAGCTGCACATTGATGTGATGGGACCCAGGTGTGAAGATCTGATAACCCCTCCCTGGAATGTCAATCCAGATCTTCTCTGGTCGCGTGAAGGTGTCACCGGCAGACTAAAGTACTTGCACCATGATGTCGTTCCTAATGCCCTGGCCACGCGGTACAACTTTGACCTTGAGATGATCTCGATGCAATTGGGTCTGGGACTGCACCGCCACAATCCCGCCGAACGTTATGATGCAGTTTACATCAATGATCCGATGCACCTACGCAACTTCAAGGCCATGTTTCACCTCAAGGCAGGTTATGTGCCTAGATTCTACGTGCATTCCCACTTCGTGGATGTTCCCTCGTGTCCCAAGTTTCCCACCGAGGCCTCACTGTGGTTGGGACAGTGTGAGGCGGCCCTTAAGGCTGATTGGAACTTCTGGCAGTGTGAAACAGCGCTCAAGGAATTCAAGCGCGAGGCCAAAAAGTTGTATACGCCAAAGGTTGTCAAGGACATCATGGCTAGATCGTCGCCTTGGGACGACGGTTACTCGCAGGAGGAGATCACTTCACCTGTCAACGAAAAAAACATGCGCTTCACCAGCACCGAATGGGAGGCCAAGACACAGGGAAAGATTGTCATCTTTGTTCCCAACCGCATCGGCGGAAAGGGTCGTTCGTCAGACTACACCAACTGCGGCAAGTTCATGTTCGAGCTGCTGCCTGAACTTCGCAAGCATCGCCAGGACTTTGTCGTTGTCTGCGGTAATCCCAGTCAGAAGATCTTCAATCACGAGTTGGAGCAATGGTGTGCTGGTGACGGTTACGTTAACTTGGTTCCCGGAGCGTTTAACCGCGATGAGTTCAAGTTCATTGCACACAAAAGTCACATTGCCCTAGGGCTCTATGACCAGGACACATATGGGGGAACGGCCGCCCGAGAATGCACAGAATTGGGATGTATGCCTCTGTGGCTCGATATCAACGAATATTCTGTGCTTTCACGAGAGGCTGGTGGTTACCCATTTTTGTGCAAACCTGACTTTTCAGACTTGGTCGACAAGCTGTCCTGGTTGATAGATTCTTTCAATGGCGATCCCAGAGGGATCAATCGTTGGAGGAAGGCGATGCAGAAAGTCGTCCGCTCACGGTGTTCCTACAAGGTGACCACCCGGGCGGCGATGAAGAAAATGGACCTGCTATGACCAAATCACCGCCGGATTCGTTGAACGATTTCTCTGTGTGGTATGACAAGCTGACGCCGGCAGAAAAAGTAGAACAGTTCAACAAAGCCGCTGAACTGGCTCGGCAGCGTGCTGAGGATGAATGCAAGCGTAGAAATATGCCTCCTGAGACCCCAACTGGCACCTGTGTCGTCTGTGGAGGCCTCGTCAAAGGTGTGCACCAGCACGGTCTCCGTGGCGGCGTCGATCACAGGTCAGTTCCCATCGGCCCGGGCGGTCAGCAGTACTACGGGTGGAATTTTCAGGGTTATCACTGTGAAAAGTGCGGCCTGTGTTACGAGTTTCCACCTCCACCAGATTGGAACAAAAATGCCTTACGGTCACGGTGAGTGGGAGTTTGAACTGTTTCGACAGACGCGGGAGTTCGTCCGGCGGCATGCAGTCGTCTCAGGAGAGGCTGCAGAAATCGTTGAGGCCAAGGACATCTGTGATCAACTGACGTACCTCATTGAAGACGACTGGACATTTGAAGACTGAGACACCTGTGATCCCGGGGCGATACTTACAAGCATGAACCGTGAACAGATCCGCGCCGTCATCAGAGAAGAAATCGAGAAGAGATCACAATTGTTGATCGAGGCCCCGGCCACCGGAGGCCCGCCGCAGAACTTCGCTGAATTTCGCATGCTGGTCGCGGATGCATTGAAGACCGCGACGGCACCTCTCGATCTCGTTGACGAGGTTGAAGATCTCGGTTACGAGGGAGGAGGTATCCCAGGTCCCATTTTTGATACATGGGAATACATCAATTCAGAGCTGCAGGATCTGGCACCCGGTGAAGATGCCAGCATGTTGTGGCCTGACGTGGCTGTCGACTACGTTCATGACATGGTCCTAGACATCGTTCGTGAGTACGAGAATCCTATGAACTATCCTCCTGGACACCACCGCGGGAAGAAGAAACTCGATGCCAAGAGGCTAGCTCAGCGTGCGTCTGAGTACTTCGCTGGTCTAAATGGTCAAGAAAAGTCTCCTGAAGATCACAAAGCCCGTGAACTCCGTGACATGCTGGGCCTTGTGACCGACGTGCTCGAGATGTCAAAGGTTGCAAAAAACATCACCCAACAAGGAAATCGAGTCACCTTCGAGGCAAAAGGCGACGATTACTTGTGGCAGATCTTCGAGCGAGCCCAAGAGGCCGGTCTCGAGGCTGATAAGTTCTACGGTGACGATGCACTTGAAGTGACGTTCCGTGATCAGTTGACCGGCCTCAAGGTCACTTTTGGCGACGGATTTGCCACGATATCTTGAGTTGAACTAACCTGCTCTGGCGGTTTACAATGACTGTATGAGAGCATTGTTCACCGGAGTGATTGGGTTCAACGCATGATCAATGATGTTGTGAACGTAAGAGAATCGTTCGTCAGACGTCTGCGACACGGTGAATTCACGTCTGTCAACCGTGAGGCATCGATGACTGTCCTAGTCGGTAACAGGACGATCGAGTTGATGGGTGCCAATTTCATCGCAGCTGAGGAATCGCTGTTTGGAAAACTTGATCTCGATTACCTAAAGCGCGAAGAACAGTGGTACGATTCCCAATCATTGAACGTTAATGACATCCCGGGTGGCGCGCCAGCAGTGTGGAAAGCCGTCGCCAGCAAAGACGGGACCATCAATTCAAACTACGGCTGGTGTTGTTACAGTGCTGAGAACGGCGGTCAATTTGACAAGGTCGTCGCAGAACTCAAGAAGAATCCTGAATCACGGAGGGCACAGATCATCTACACGCGTCCAGCCATGTGGGAAGACTACAACTTGGATGGTCGCAATGACTTCATGTGTACCAACGCTGTACAATACATGATCCGTCGTGGGGCCGTCCACGCTTTTGTCTCAATGCGTTCAAATGACGCGATTTTCGGGTACAAAAACGATCGATTCTGGCAGTTTACAATGCTTGAACGTGTGGCCAGTTGCCTAGACCTGCCAGCAGGACAGCTTCACTGGAATGTTGGATCACTTCACGTCTATGAACGTCACTTCTACCTTGTCGATCACTACGACAAGACGGGTGAGATCAGTGTCACCAAGACGATGTACCGTGAACTATACCCTGACTCGCCGTACCTAGGTGACAAGTGAAAGACGATAAACCTGAATTTGAAATTCCGCCCCTCGATGATCTATTTTGCATGGGCGTGAGTTCAGTAATTGAGACGGCAAACTTGTTGGGTTTTGATGAAGGTACTTTCCTGGCGACCATGCGGGTCGCTTGGTTGGTTGACGCAGAACGACGCAAGCAAGAAAAAGGAGAAGTTCAATCATGACGTGCATTGTAGGTCTTGTGGATGGCAAAAATGTCTGGCTCGGTGGCGACAGAGCAGCAACCGGAGGAGGTCTCGATCGAACTATCATCAAGCATCCCAAGATTTTCATCAAGGCCAACGTTGGTATCGGTGTCTGCGGTCTTCCCAAGGTGATGGATGCCCTACAACACGCTATCGAGTTCCCTGTCCAGTCTGCCGGTGAAGCCAAGGCATTCCTGGTCAGTGAGCTGATCCCAGCGCTTCGCGAAGGCCTGAAGAAACTAGAGTGCACCGAAGAGCACAATGGACAGCAATACTTTCACGGAGCACTATTGATCGCCTACCGCGGTGAACTCCATGAGCTGGAAGGAAATTTTCAGCTGGTCGAGAGCGCAAAAGGATTTGCCTCGGTCGGCTCTGGTTCTCCTGCGGCTCTCGGCGCTCTTCGGGCATCACGGGGTAAAGGATCAGCAAAGAAGCGTTTGCTGGAGGCTCTAAAGGTCTCAGCTGAAAATAATGCCGGCGTCGCTCCACCGTTCGACGTCCTTGTGATCAAGGATTGATAGACCCAAATTGTGCCGGTGCAATGAGCCATGAACAAGGATAATCCCACATTTACGGTCTACACCGGCCCAATGTTCGGGTCCAAGACGTCACGGTTGTTGATGGAACTTGAACGATACAAGTACCAACACAAGCGTGTTGCAGTCTTTAAGCCTCTGATAGACGATCGGTACAGTAATCAAGAAATCGTCACACACAGTGGTTGGAAACATGCGGCCGTCTGTGTTAAAGAGGGGTCTGACGTCTTGAAACACATGGTCGAAGACGACAGTAATCCGGAAGTGGTGGCCATCGACGAGGCCTTCATGATTCCAGGAATTGCAGAGGTATTGATCTTCTTGTACCGCAGTGGCTTCAGCGTCATTGTCTCGACACTGGACCTGGCAGCTAACGGTAAACCTTTTCCCGAGGTGACAAAGATCTTGCCTTGGGCGACCTGCATTGTAAAGTGTTCTGCCGTCTGCACAGTCTGCGGTCGCGATGCCCACTATACTCACAAAAAATTGACCGGTGGCGACGAGCTGACAGTTGAGGTCGGTGGTGCCGAGCTCTATGAACCACGCTGTGTTCGGTGTCACCCTAACATCCTGAACCACGAGCTGGTCATCAATAATGATTCTTATCGCAATGTTTCGCCTCTCACAGAAGATTGACTGTGCAAACATCGCTGTTAACGTGATAAGTTACTAGCATGTCAGTCAAGTTGATCCGTGAATTCGTGCGCCAGGCGTTGCTCGAGCAAGTCCGCAAGAAGTTTCACATGGACCTGCCGGCTGACCTGCTTGAGCTGTCGCAGCTCTTCAAGGCTGCAGGCCACCAGTTGTATGTGGTGGGTGGTTCAGTCCGCGATGTCCTGCAAGGTAAGGAACCCAAGGACTACGATGTGGCCACTGATGCTTCACCTGACCGCGTCATCGAATTCTTGGGACAGGATCCCAGCCTCAAGATCCTGCCGATCGGCAAGGCCTTCGGTGTAGTCAAGGTGTTGACGCCCGAAGGCGGAGAATACGAGATCGCGACGTTTCGTCGTGATATGGGCAAAGGTCGTCGGCCGGACTCTGTCGAGTTTACCAACATTGAGACAGACGTGCAAAGACGCGATCTGACGATCAATGCCTTGTTCTATGACATCGACAAGGAAGAAATCGTCGACTTCGTGGGCGGCATGGCCGACATTGAAAACAAGGTCGTCAGGGCCGTCGGCGATGCCGCTGAGCGATTCAGCGAAGACCCGCTGCGCATCCTGCGTGCTCTCCGCTTCGCGGGTAGGATGGGATCACAGCTGGACCCAGCGATATCGCAGGCCATCAAAAATGACAACAAATTGACAGGGGTTTCCCCTCCACGGATAAGAGAAGAATTCTTGAAGGGCCTCGTGGCGGCCCAGTCGGTGGCCCATTTTCTCGATCTGGTGGATGAATACGACCTGTGGCCGCAGGTGTTCCCGGGTCTCAATGTCTCACGGGTTGAGTTCGAGACCAAGAACGTACCGGTGGCACTGGCCCGGTTGCTGTGGGCAAATCCACCTGATCTCGTTGCCAAGCGCTTGAATGTTTTGACATATTCAGCCGACGAGTGCAAGCAGGTGTCGTTCCTCCTGCGGTTCAAGGGCCTGGCGCCTGAAAACGCATTCAGGCTGCGCAAGCTCTATGCGACCAGCGGTCTAACCGATGAGGACCTCAGTGAATTTGCGGCAATGAAGAACACGCCTGATTCCCAGTTGGTCAAGGCTTTCTTGAAGTACCGGCACAGTATCACCGGAGAAGAATTGATGGCACAGGGCTTTTCAGGTGCGGCCTTGGGCAAGGAACAAGAGCGCTTGGAAACTGAAAGATTCAAGGAGCTGCTCTAATGTTTTCGAGACTGTCGCCGTACTGTGTGACCGGTGATCACCACAAATATGTTGCAGGTGAATGCTCAGAGTGTAAACAACTCGAGCGCCCAGCATGGCCCGAAACATGGATGATGGTCGCGATGACCATTGCACAGAGGTCTTACGATCCACGGTTGAAGGTGGGCGCTATCATCGTGTCCGAAGACAATACACAAATGTTGTCAGTCGGGTACAACGGGAACTATAAAGGCGGCCCTCACG
>Ga0315288_10007053_pt1 | contig 14234 bp, 11 predicted proteins | sample YL17G11_20_MG_FD_203454 | JGI IMG/M metagenome (GOLD analysis project Ga0315288, IMG submission 203454) | Sediment microbial communities from Yellowstone Lake, YNP, Wyoming, USA - YL17G11_20 | ecosystem: Environmental > Aquatic > Freshwater > Lake > Sediment | place: USA: Wyoming | collected... | reverse complement strand
CGCCTCGCACGGCATGGTCGCCGACAAGCCCGAGTACCTGGCAACGGTCCCGGCGAACTCTACAAAGCTTGCGCTGGAGAAGATAGGCAAGTCTGTTTCTGACGTAGACCTGTTCGAGGTGAACGAGGCGTTCGCCGCAGTCTGCTGGCATTCAACCGAGATGATGGGGCTGGACCCGGGAACGGCTGAGAATATCAACGTCAATGGAGGCGCGATCGCGCTGGGCCACCCGGTGGGGGCGAGCGGCTCGCGGATAGTGATGAGCCTGGTCAACGAGCTTCGCAGGAGGGGAGGCGGTCTTGGCGCCGCGTCGATATGCGGAGGTGGTGGCCAGGGAGATGCTGTCATAATACGGGTTGATTAAAGGGGTTGTGTCCCGGAGTGTTGTGTTCAAAAAGTGGGGTCAGATCCCAAAATTTTAATCTTTAGATGAGGTGATTCGTAATCGATCAGGTAATTCAAATTTTGGGATCTGACCCCGGGTGTGAAAGTGACCCCCAGGTGATGTCAATGGGGCATGTATAATAGCAGGGTTTCGAATTTTCAAGACTGGAGGTGCCCGATGTTTGACCTGACCGAAGAGCAGAAGATGTTCCAGGAGTCTATACGAGAGCTCGTGAAGAACGAGATTGAGCCCAGGGCCATGGATATTGACGAAAAAGGTGAGTTCCCATGGGACATAGTCGAGGTGTTCAAGCGGAACGATATCCTCGGCCTTCCATTCGCTGAGGAGTACGGGGGCCAGGGCGCCGACCTGCTCACGGTGTGCCTGGCGATCGAGGAGATAGCAAAGGTCTGCGTTAACTCATCGCTCATCCTGGGGTGCCAGGAGCTGGGTTCGACGCCTATCAAGCTGGCGGCCACCGAGGAGCAGAAGAAAAGGTACCTGCCGGACCTTGCCAGCGGAGAAAAACTGGCGGCGTTTGGGCTTACCGAGCCGGAGGCCGGAAGCGACGCGGCCGCCATGAAATCCCGCGCGGTGAAGAAGGACGATAAATACATCTTGAACGGCCAGAAGTGCTTCATCACCAACGGTGGCGTCGCCGAGACCTACTCCATTTTCGCGATGACGGACCCCGAGAAAGGTGTTCGCGGTATATCAGCCTTCATAGTCGAGAAGGATTTCCCCGGGTTCACGATCGGAAAGCACGAGAACAAGCTGGGCATCCGCGGTTCTGTAACTGCCGAGTTGATCTTCGAGGACTGCGAGGTGCCGGCGGAGAACCTGCTGGGCCAGGAAGGAAAAGGGTTCAACCTGGCCATGATGACGCTAGACCGCACGCGCTCTTCCATAGGCGCGCAGGGCCTCGGTTGCGCGTCAGGCGCGCTGGATTACACCATTGGCTACATGAAGGAGAGGGTCCAGTTCGGTCGACCTATCGCGGCCCTGCAGGGTTTGCAGTTCATGGTCGCTGATCTCGCCATGCAGGTGGAGGCGGCCCGCTCGCTCGTTTACCGGGCGGCGACGATGGTCGAAAATGAAGCCCCTGGTTACTCTGCCGTGTCAGCCATGGCCAAGTGCTTCGCCACGGACACCGCTATGCGGGTGACAACAGATTGCGTGCAGCTTATGGGCGGTTACGGCTACATGAAAGATTACCCGATCGAGCGGATGATGCGGGACGCCAAGATCACCCAGATATACGAGGGCACCAACCAGGTCCAGCGGGTAGTGATCTCCCGCGCGCTGCTGGGAAAATAGCAGGCAGGAAACTGGATCAGGTCTGGATATCTGCCCTTCGAGCCTCCGGGGTCAAGGCAGGAATATTTTACTCATGCCTGCATTCTTCTGGTGTTGGGATCAAGTCAATACTTAGGTAGTGTTTGACCTACTGCTGGTCGGCCAGTTTCTTCCTCCATGCTTCGAGGCGTTCCGTGATCCTGCGCTCGAAGCCCTGGTCGGTCGGGTGGTAATAACGTGTGCCTTTGAGCTTCTCGGGCAGGTGCTCCTGGGCCACTATGTGGTCCGGGAAGTTGTGCGCGTATTTATAACCGCTTCCGTAGCCCAGTTCTTTCATGAGGCGCGTAGGAGCGTTGCGTATGTGCAGGGGGACCGGCAGCGCCCCATACTTTCTCACGTCCGCCTTCACCTGGCCGTAGCCGGCGTACAGGGCATTACTCTTGGGGGCCGCGGCCAGGTACGTTACCGCCTGGGCGAGAGCCAGTTCGCACTCGGGCATGCCGACGAAATGGCAGGCCTGCATGGCGGCAACGGCCAGGACCAGCGCCTGCGGGTCGGCGTTGCCCACGTCCTCGGATGCAAAGCGGATTAACCTTCTGACTATATACAGGGGGTCCTCGCCTGCCTCGAGCATGCGGCCCAGCCAGTACAGGCTGCCGTCGGGGTCAGAGTCCCTCAGGCTCTTGTGCAGGGCCGATATCAGGTTGTAGTGTTCCTCCCCGCCCTTGTCGTAAAGGAGGGTCTTCTCCTGTGCCACCTTCAGTACCAGGTCGGCCGTCACATGACTCTTCTCCCCGGTATCCGATGCCATGAAAGCCGATAGTTCCAGCAGGTTGAGAGCGATCCTCGCGTCCCCGTCCGCTATCCCCACCATGGCCTGGATCGCCTCTTCATCAACCTTGAGGCTGAGAGCGCCGAGGCCCATCTCACCGTCCGTCATGGAGCGGCGGACTATCCGCTCCAGGTGCTCCGGCTCGAGCTTGTTGAGGACATACACCCTGACCCGGGACAGCAGGGGCGCGATCACCTCGAAGGAGGGGTTCTCCGTGGTGGCCCCGATGAGGATAATAGTGCCGTCTTCGACATGCGGCAGGAACGCGTCCTGCTGGGCCTTGTTGAACCGGTGTATTTCGTCCACGAACAGAATGGTGCGGACCTGGTTGAACTTACGCCGGTCCCTGGCCTTCCTGATCACCTCGCGCAGCACGGGGACACCGGACGTCACAGCGCTGAACTTCACGAAGGCGCTCTCTGTCGCGTGCGCTATTACCCTGGCGAGCGTTGTCTTTCCAGAGCCGGGCGGCCCCCAGAAAACCATGCTCGATATGTTGTCCTGCTCGATTGCCTGGCGCAGCGGCTGGCCCGGTCCCACGATATCGCCCTGGCCCTCGAACTCGTCGAGTGACCGGGGCCTCATGCGGTCGGCCAGCGGGGTCCCCTCCAGGACATCGTCCCGGCCCTGTTCGAAAAGGTCCATCACGCAGCCTCTTCCAGGCGTAACCGCATTTCCCGGGGTTTCCGAAGATATTGTTTGATGGATACTCTCACTTGTATCTCTCTTTCCACAAGCCTGCCATACTGTAATTGTAATCCATGGGGCCCACCGGTGTTTGAAAAAGAAGGTACGGGCGACGAAGCCACCGGGATGTAACCAGAGCTGGATTGATTAGCCGGGCGGCCATCTGATATATTCTGAACGCATCATGACCTCCTGCCTGACAGGGTGATATTTCTTGGCGAATTACCGCGAAAGCCGGCTGGAAAAGGCCAGGTCGCGCCAGCAGAACATGAAGAGGATCCTGTTCCTGCTTCTGATCGCATTACTGGTAGGTGCGGGAGCAGGGGTCGGCATGAATTTCCTTTTCGGAAAGCAGAAGACGGTTTCGAAGCAACCGGCATCCAGGAAACCCGCGACCAGCCAGCCTTCTCCCATCGACGGGCAAAGTGAGAAGGGCCAGGGTGCGACTTCCAGGAAGAAGCCGGCCGCGCCAGCGTTCAAGGTCTCACAGGCCATGGCCCACACTTTCGCCTTGTCCGAGCAGATAGGGCCCAGGCCGGCCGGTTCAGTACGCGAAACAGGGACCGCGGATTACATCGTGCAGAGACTGGGAGAGTACGGCTACAACGTCGAAGAGCAGCAATTCACGATGCAGGACGGGTTCGGCTCCAGGAACATCATAGCCTCCGTGCGCGGGACCCGTGAAGGATTCGTGATGATAGTCGGCTCACACTATGACTCTGCCGCGGAGAAGAAAGGGGCGGTTGATAACGGGTCCGGGGTCGGAGTGGTGCTGGAGCTGGCCCGGGTCTTCTACGGTTTGAAGCTGGAGCCGACGATAAAGTTCGTCTTCTTCGGCTCCAACGCGCCCGGCAGGGGGGATGTCGAGGAGAGGCTGAACGGATCCCGCCGGTACGTGGAGCTGCTGGGCTCGATGGAAAAAAGGGATGTCGTAGGCATGATCTCTATCGACCAGGTCGCCCAGGGAGAAAACATGGCCCTGCGAACCCGGGAGGCCGGCCTCCAGAGGCTCAAGGCCAAGCTCGAGACTTTCGCCACGGAGCACGAAATCAGTACCACCTCGCTCAAGGCGACGAACGATAGTGATAATATGCCGTTTGAGGATGCAGGAATACCCGCGGTCTGGGTAGAATGGTGTGACCCGGGAGGCGGGCTCAACACGGATGATACGTACAACAGCGTGGTGCCCGGAAAGGTGGAGGCCGCGGGAACCTTGATCGAAAGCTTCCTGTACGACCTGACACCGGACGATCTGGAGGAGCTGAAATACTGATGGGGAACACAGACTCGAGGGTTCCACCCGGTTTCCTGCAGGGAACGGAGGTGGCCCGGTACAGGCAGTCAAAGCAGCCGGGGTTCAGTGACCAGCTGTCACTGATCAAGACGGAGCCGGAGATAAAGAAAAAGCTGATCGTCGCGGGGTCCGTGATACTGGGAGCGTTTTTCCTGGGGATGATTGCAGGCGCCGTGGTTGGTTTTTTTATCTGACACCTAAGGAGATGGATTCGAGGCCGCCGGCGCGGACTGCGCCGGCTCACGCTGTAGAAAGTCCTCCCTGACGAACCCTTCCGCTTCTATGTCCTTTCCTCCCGACCTGACAGTGCCCCTGACTTTTATCCAGAGCTTGCCGTCGGTGCCGTTGGCTTCTCCGAGGACGATCAGCTGCTGCCCATCCTGCAGCATTCCAACCACGTCGCCGTTCGCCGCGGCGGTTGTGCGTATCCTTACCCCTTTGCCATCCACGATAACCGTCTGCCGTGCCTGTGCGGGAGCCTCCTCCTGCACCGGCGCGCTCTCGGCGCTCTCTTTGGCCCCGGGCTTTTCCTTGACGATTGTCTTTGCACTGCGGGAAGCTTCTTTCTGCGGTTTTCGGAAGGCGTCGGTTATCTTCCATCCGAACGCGAACCCGACGGCGAATATCCCGACCAGCACCAGGGCAAGAAGCGTGACCAGGAGGGTCTCGGCGGCCCTTTCCCGCCTTGCATGGCTGCGGGATTCTCTTACGGTCGCCACCTTCGTCGCACCTGGTAAAACGTACTGCCATACTACGAATGTCGCGTTGTCGTCAGAAGCCCGGCTGAACGCGAGGCGTGTCAACTGGCTGGCGCTCCTCTGGACGCTTATCGCGGACAGCAGGTTCTCCACCATCTCTTCTTCTGAGACCGTTTTCCAGAAGCCGTCGCTGCAGAGGATCACCATGTCTCCCGGTAATATCTCGACCTCGTTGTACCCCATGCGCGCGTCACTGGCCTGCCCGAGGTAATCCCCGGTTACCGCCTGCGGGGCGGCAGGTTGCTCAACCGGTGCGGGGCCGGCTTCGACGGGGACCGTGAAGAGGGTCGGAGACTGCTGGGAAACCGGTGGCGACTCCGCTATAGCTCCGGAAGGTGTGAGGTCGTACAACCGCTCGTTGTGCAGAAGATATACCCGGTTGGTCCCGATGTGCCCGATGTAGGCCTGTTTACGATCCGCGATGACGAGCGAGAGCGAGACGCAAGTGGCCTCCGGCGCGACCTGTGCGTCGGCTGCCGGCAGGAGCCCCTGGTTGACCTTCGCGAGGGCGTCCTTGATCAGTGCTTCCATGTGGGTGCTTGCCAGCTCTTCCTCGGCGATGACGGCAGGCTCTACGGCGTCCTTCAACAGGTCGAGCGCTTTTTTACTTGCGCTGTCGCCCGCCGGCTGGTCAAAGGCGGCATCGGCAACGGCCATGTACGAGATGACAGGCATGGGAACCCTGCGCCTGATATAGTCGTACACGAAGTGAGAGTCCCGGGCGACCTGTCTACCTCCCGAGTGTGACGCGGACCCCACGTTACCCGATTTCGTTTCTGGCACCGGCACCTCCGGTCTACACTTGATATCCCGCTGCCTGATTATATATTAATCGAGGGTCCGTTATGCTAGTACCCCGTCCCGTAAATACGGTGTCGTACCGAGAGCGTCGGGGCGCCGTTCCTTAGAAGGCGCGCGACAAGTGCGTACCCGGGGATTACTCCGAGGAAGCGGAACGCAGCAGGAGCGGATGCAGCGGTGATCGAATGCAAGCGTATTTATGGGACGGGGTACCAGATACAAGCGTTCAGCGTATGTTGATATTCAGTGCCTGTTCAAGGTCGACATCTCCTGATATCTTCAGCTTACCCTGCTGCGCGGATATGCTGGAGATAGTGAACGGAAGGTCCTGTCGTACCAGGAATATGGGTGTTCCCCCGACGGCATCCTTGACCTGGTTGACGATCTCGGAGGGCAGATTTATCCCCGATGCCTCCACCGCCTGCGGCCGGAAATACACCTCACGACCGTTGGCGGCAGAGAGCGTGCCTGTAGCGGTAACATCGAACACCCCGAACCCGGTATCGAACTTTCCGATTACCTGGATGTTATCGTTCCTGACAGCAATCCGCGCATCTCCGAGATAAGAGCTTTCGATGGAGAAGAAACGGTTGATCTCGTCCTGGCTGATGAAGGCTTCATATAGAGCGTCGGGGTACCTGGAACTCGTGAGCCGGATGGATTCGAAGTTGACACCCTTGAGGGTTATACCCTCCACTTCGACTTTCAGGCTGCCGTACTGCTTGAACAGCAGCCGGAACGCGGGGAACGCCCTGACCGAAACTGATACGCTGCCAGCTTCCGGGTACCTCTTCTTGATCTCGCGCTCGAGGTACCAGGAGCCGGCGATCGGGATGGCGATCTCACTGGCGATAACGAGGACAAGCAGAATCACCACTATTATGATCAGGGCTTTAAGGCCTGTATTCACCGCATATCCTCGAGGAAGGTCCTGATGCGCCGCGGGCCGGATCGACCGGGCCTAAAGATGACCGGGTTCTCACTTCTCCGCCGTCTTTGCCAGGACAACCAGGGCGTCGACAGCCACGGGCTTTCCATCATCATCTATTATCAGTGGATTAACGTCGATCTCCGCGACGTCCTCCTGCTCCATACCGATCTTTCCGAGGCCCACCAGCGCTTTCGCCAGGCTTTGCCTGTCAGCAGGGGACTTGCCCCTGACCGGCCCCAGGATAGCCTTTGCCTTGATGTCTTCCATCATCTGCATCGCGTCGGTCTCCGTGATCGGGGCCACCCTGAACGCGGTGTCCCTGAGTATCTCGGTGAAGATCCCGCCGAGCCCGAACATCACGCAGGGGCCGAACTGGGGGTCCCTGATGAGGCCGATCACCAGCTCCCGCTCGCCTACGATCATCTTATGTATGAGAATACCGTCATACGGTTCTTTGCCCAGGTTGCCGACGACCCTGTCGAACGCCTCGTTGACCTCTTCGTCCCTCTTGAGGCCGACTTCGACCAGGTGGCGTTCGGTCTTATGGGATATCTCGGGGCCGCACGCCTTGAGCACGACCGGGTAGCCGAGCTCTCCAGCGGCAGCCACCGCCTCGCCGGCGGAGTTCACCAGCCGTCCGGGCGCGACGGCCACCCCGTACTTCTCCACGAGGAGCTTTGACTCGTGTTCGGACAGCGCAGACTGGCCGCGCTCCATCGCTTTCTTTATCATGGCATCTTCTTTCATGTGACCTTACCTTCCGATGATGTATCCGTCCGGGTCCACTTCCTCGCGCAGGATGCGCAATTCCTCCTCGGTGGGAGGCGGCGTGCTCTCGAGGTTTTCGGCCACAAGCAGCTCGAATCCGCAGTTCTCCTGGACCTGTTCCATCGTAACCCCTGGATGAAGCGATTCCACCCTCATGCGGCACGTATCCTCGTCGTAACCGAGTATCGCGAGATTCGTTATCACTTTGAAAGGGCCGGTTTTCGCAGGCAAGCCCGCTTTTTCCCGAGCGCCCTTTCCTTTGAGGTATCCAGGCGTCGTTATGAAATCGACCTGCTCCACGAACCGCCTGCGGTTCATCGGAGCTATAACGATTGTCTTCCAGCACAGGCTTGCGAGGTCGTTCGCACCGCCGCTGCCAGGGAAGCGCACCTTGGGTTCCTGGTAGTTGTCACCGATCATCGTGGAGTTCAGGTTGCCGTACATGTCGATCTGCGCGCCGCCCAGGAACGTATAGTCTACCATTCCACGCTGGCAGGTTTCCATTACGTCGTTCATGCTGCTGGCCATGAGCGCCTTGTGTGACGTGCGGGAGTCTCCGACCGAGATCGGCAGGCCGGGCATCAGCGGTGCCACGCCGCCCGCCTCGAACATTGCGATTATGTTCTGCGCATGAAGCTTCTGCGCCAATAGAGTGGCGGCCATCGGTATTCCTGTACCCACCAGAACGGTAGAGTTATCCTCGAGTATCCTCGACCCGACGCAGACGAGTAGTTCGAGGGGGTTATATTGAACGCTCATAGCCTGTTCATCTCTTTGTGATACATCGACCTGAGATACATTTTTCTTTTCCATTTCGGCACGCTTCAAGAGTCTTCTTGTCATCCGAATATCGCTCTATCTTTATCGTTTTGCGCTTGTGCTTTCCCTTGCGTATATAAGCTTCTCGATTGCACGAAGTTCATTCATCTTCTTGACCCCGCCTATCTTTTCCAGGTAATGCTCAAACTCCTCCACGCTGTATATATACTCCTCGAAGAACTGCGCAGATCCGGCCTCGGTCTTCGCCATCGCAAGGAACATCTTGAAGAAATCCTCATCGAACCAGTATTCCCCCGGCATGTTTCCCGGGTGGCTCCCGAAGGGTACCTCCACCACGGCGTCAACGCACCAGTATGGGATGGTCGTCAGCTGGGGGTTGAGGCGTATCTCCTCATTGGGGATGAGACGTTCCGTGGAGACAATCACCTTCTTGGATGCTCTGGCCAGAAATGGGTCTGAGACGAGGATACCGTCTATCTGGCAGTTACCATAGATGTCTGCTCTGTGGACATGTATTATGCCGACATCCGGGTAAAGCGCTGGAAGTGCCGCGTACTTCTTGCCGGTGAAAGGGCACGTGATGGTGCTGGCTGCGGAGTGCTTGAAAGTGTCCGTTCCGAGCATATGCCTGGACGGCACGAACGAAAGGCCGGCGGCACCCGCCCAGAACCTCCAGGCGAGAGCACCGTTTGACCAGTCGGTTTTCTTGATGTTCTTGTTCTCGAAAGCGCGCCTGGCGCTCGCCGACAGTCCCCTTATCTCATAGCCGACCACGTACGAGATGTCGCAGCGGTTCAAGCACCCCGAGGAGGCCAACAGGTCGCTGTCGTATATGGATGTGTGGCCGGCCAGCCCGAGGTCGCGCTTCTTCTGGCGCACGATCTCATAGAGGATAGCCGTGGGAATCCTAACGTGCCCGAATCCGCCGACCGCAAGATAGTCGCCGTCGCGGATGTGGTCGAGTGCGGCCCGTTCGACAGTGGTGACTTTGTTGACCAACGCGCGGTTCTTCTTGTGGAAGAAATCTCTGGCCTTATCGGGGTCGGGGTCCATGAACAGCTCTTCCTGCCCCTCCACCTGGTCGATAAGATCCTCGTACAAAGTAGTTAAACCTCCCGGTTCAGCGCCTGAAACAGGCTTGATTACCTGTCGCGACTGCATAAACCACGGTGCAAATAGATATCACAATAGTCTAAAAATAGCAAAGTCGTGAACAGGTGCGTGCACTTTCCCCCGTCGGCGGGAACTCGTCCAGGAATGGCCGTCTGGTGTTCGTGAGGATGTATACACCAGGGGCTACCGGGATGGCGTTCGCGCGAGGATAGATGTGAATCCCTGGTTACACCCCGGTTAATCCTCCTGTATTTCTTTGATATTCTTATAGTGTTCAAGCGCTTCGGGGTTCTTCAGGGCATCCTTGTTCAGTACTTCTTGGCCCTCAATCACCTTTTTAACGGCCAGTTCGACCTTTTTCATGTTGAGTGTATATGGGACATCCGGGATGGCGATGATCTTGTCGGGCACGTGCCTGGGGGACGCGTTTTCGCGGATCGCCCGTTTGATTCTCTTCTTGAGCTTGTCGGTAAGCTCGTATCCGGGTGCGAGTTGCACGAACAGGACGACGCGGACATCTCCTTTCCAGCTCTGCCCGACAACGACGCTGTCTGTGACCTCCTCGAGGCTTTCCACCGGTCGGTAGATTTCGGCGGTACCGATTCGAACGCCTTTCGGATTCAGAGTAGCGTCCGAACGGCCGTAGATGATTACACCACCCCTCTCGTTAATAAGGATGTAATCGCCGTGCCTCCAGGCGTTCGGGTAGACGTCGAAGTAAGCGGAAAAGTACCTCTTCCCGTCCGGGTCGTCCCAGAAATAGATCGGCATTGAAGGGGAAGGCGCAATGCACACGAGCTCTCCCTGCTGGTTTATGACCGGCTTGCCGTTCGTGTCGAACGCCTCGACCTTCATTCCAAGACCCCTGCACTGCAGCTCACCGGAATAGACCGGCCCCATGGGGTTTCCGAGTGCGAAGCAGCCGTTGATGTCCGATCCTCCCGATATGGAGGACAACTGAACGTTATCTTTTACATCGGCGTATATGAATTCGAAGCTTTCCTCGGGGAGAGGAGAGCCAGTCGATAGGATACTCTTCAGTTGAGAGAGGTCGTAATCCCTGCCGGGTTTTACGCCTTCCTTTATAAGGGCCGCGACGTACCCGGCGCTGATGCCGAAGACGGTTATCTTTTCGTCCTGCGCCAGTTCCCACAGGGCGCCCGGGTGGGGGTGGAAGGGGAAGCCGTCGAAAAGCACCACGTGCGCGCCAACCGCCAGGGAGCTCACCAGCCAGTTCCACATCATCCAACCGCAGGTGGTGAGGTAGAAGATGGTGTCTTCACGTTTCAAATCGGTATGCAGAACAAGTTCTTTGAGGTGCTGGAGCAGTATGCCGCCCGCGCTCTGGACCATGCATTTAGGAAGGCCGGTGGTGCCCGAAGTGAACATTATATATACGGGGTGACCGAACGGCAGTTGCTCGAACTCGATCTCCAGGTCATCCTCCACCGACTTGAAACTCTCGTAGTATACCGAGTCGCGCAAACCGCTTATGTCGGGCTCTTCTTCTGTGTACGGAACCACAACGACCTTCTCTATCGAGGGAAGGTCCTTGATGATAGTGGCGATGCGTTCAATCAAGTCAATCGCATCACCTTTGTAGTAATACCCGTTACCGACGAAGAGCACCTTCGGTTTGATCTGGCCGAAGCGGTCGAGAACCCCCTTGATGCCGAAGTCGGGCGAGCACGAAGACCAGATGGCTCCGAGGCTTGTCGCGGCAAGCATCGCCACAGCCGCCTGCGGCATGTTCGGCATGAAACCGGTGACGCGATCCCCGGGCTTGACCCCGGCGTCTCTTAGCGCTTTTGCCACCTTCGCGACTTCGCTATAGAGTTCCGAGTAGGTCACCCTTGCCGGCTCCCGGCCCTCCCCCTTAAAGACAAAGGCTTCCGAGTCGTCCCGGAAGCGCAGGAGATTCTCTGCGAAATTCAGGGTGGCCCCGGAGAACCATTTCGCCCCGGGCATCCTGGTCGGGTCGTCGATGACCTCATCGTAGGTCCTGGACGCCCTGATCTCTGTGAAGAGCCATACCGACTCCCAGAAGTCGGAAATATTCTCGACTGACCACTGGTAGAGCTCGTCATAGTCTTTGAGGTCCTGACCGTATCTTTCATTTGCGAAAGATATGAATCGATACATGTTGCTGTTCTTGACGCGCTCATCCGAGGGCTTCCAAAGCTGCTTGGCCATCACGCAGCCTCCTTTCGTCCTGCGTTATCTATTCGAATTAAACGATTAAGGCGGAATAGACAGCCATATATTTCACGCCGTGCGACGCCGTAATGGACAGAGGTAGCAGACTTAGTACCCCGTCCCATAAATACGCCTGCATTCGATCACCGCTGCATCCGCTCCTGCCGCGTTCCGCTTCCTCGCAGTACTTAACGAGTACGCCCTTGTCGCGCGCCTTCTAAGGAACGGCGCATCGACGCTCTCGGTACGACACCGTATTTACGGGACGGAGTACTTATTTTCAATTGTATAGTCCCCGTGTAGAACCTGTGAACCGCGCGAGAACACGGGTTATCCAGGGCCGACTAGGACTCCAGCGCCACGTTTTCCCTGATGAACTTGACTATATCGCTCGTATTCGTGCCGGGGCTAAAGACCGCGTCGGCGCCTTCAGCCAGGAGATCATCGTGGTCGGCGTGGGGAATCGCGCCTCCCATAATTACCAGGAAACTGTCGCGCACGCCCCTGTCGCTAAGTTCGATGTTAAGCCTCCGGGTCCACTCGTGGTGGGCCCCCGAGTGGACGCTGTAACCAATAACATCGACGTCTTCCTGGATGGCCGCTTCCACGATGCTATCAACAGATCTAAAGCCCGCGAAAACGACTTCCATGCCCGCTGCCATCAGAGCGCGGGAAACCGTTACGATACCCCTCCAGTGACCGTCGATGCCCGGCTTGAACATCAGTACCCGTATCCTCTTCTCAGACATATCTAACTCCTAGATCCTCTTGAGGCTTGCCTCAAGGTTCGCACCCGGTCTAAGTACCCCGTCCCATAAATACGCTTGCATTCGATCACCGCTTCATCCGCTCCTGCCGCGTTCCGCTTCCTCGGAGTACTCACCGAGTACGCCCTTGTCGCGCGCCTTCTAAGGAACGGCGCATCGACGCTCTCGGTACGACACCGTATTTACGGGACGGAGTACTAGGTCATTATGGGGACGTCCCACAGCCCCCAAACTTCCCGGTATATGTTTGTGACCTCGCCCACAGAGGCGCCCTCGCGGGTCAGATCCATTACAGTCGGCATAACGTTCTCGCCCTTTTCGCACACGTCTTTGAGAAGTTCCTTGAGCTGCTCGACCTTCCGGTTGTCCCTCTCCGCCCGGAGCTTGTTCAACCGGTCGATCTCTATCTGCGCGGCTTTCGGATTCGTACGGAAAGGAGGATGCGGTTCCTCTTCCTCCATCACGTAGCAGTTTACGCCGATGATCCGCTGCTCGCCGGACTCGATCGCAAGCCGCCTCTTCTCGAAGGCCTTGGTCATCTCGCGATAGAGCCAGCCGCTCTTGAGCGCCTCGACTATACCTCCCGCTTCCTCTATCTTCTCGAAGTAATCCATGATTCGGTGCTCGAGTTCCTCCGTCAGGGACTCGACGTAATACGAGCCTCCCAGAGGATCGATAACGTCTGTAACGCCGGTCTCCTCCCGTACGACCTCCTGGGTTCGCACCGCGAGACGTACAGCTTCTTCGCTCGGAAGGCAGACCGCCTCGTCGTACGAGTTGGTGTGCAGGGACTGGCAACCTCCGAGCGTCGCTTCAAGCGCCTGGTAGGCGGTGCGTATTATGTTGACCATCGGCTGTTGGGCGTAAAGCGAGCTTCCGGCGGTTTGAACGTGGAAGCGGAACTGGCTGGAGATTGGGTCCTCCGGCTTGTATCTTTCTTTCATGAGCTTGTACCAGAGCCTTCGCGCGGCCCGGTACTTGGCGATTTCCTCGAAGAAATCCGTTTGCGCCGCGAGGTGGAAGGCGAGCCGGAACGCGAAGTCGTCGATCTTCCAGCCACGCGAGAGAAGCTCATCGATGTGGGCGACGGCGTTCGCGAACCCGAGCGCTATCTCCTGCACCGCGTCTATTCCACCCTCCCGGTAATTGTAGGTTGTGAAGTTTATCGGATTCCATTTAGGAGCCTCGCCTCGCGCGGTACAGTATTCGATGAGGTCGCACGCCAGCTTGAGAAGTTTGTCGGGTTTCAACGAGCGCCAGGGCACGTAACCGATAGTCATTGTAAGGATATCGTTCTGGGTGGTGCCGCGGAGCTTGTCCATAGGGATGCCACGATTCTTGGCCACATTGAAGTACATGGACGTTATCGCCGTCGAGGTCAGAGGCTCCACCACCAGCGCGACGCTCATCTCGTCAATGGGGAGATCCTTTACCATGGTTTCCACACCCCGTATGGAGTAAAGAGGAACACCCTCCTTGCCGACCTCAGCCTCAAGCCAGTCTATGGGGTCGTCGGGGTCAATGCCCGCAAAGGTCAGTGAATCAACCGCTGAGCTGAAACCTGTTTCCCCCTCTCGGTGGAGCATCTTCCACCGCTCGTTGGTCTCTTCAGGGGTGCCGAATCCA
>Ga0315288_10007052_pt1 | contig 14234 bp, 15 predicted proteins | sample YL17G11_20_MG_FD_203454 | JGI IMG/M metagenome (GOLD analysis project Ga0315288, IMG submission 203454) | Sediment microbial communities from Yellowstone Lake, YNP, Wyoming, USA - YL17G11_20 | ecosystem: Environmental > Aquatic > Freshwater > Lake > Sediment | place: USA: Wyoming | collected... | reverse complement strand
CCTTCATCAAGAAGGCGCTCATCAACGCCGTCCAGGACGAGGACCTCTACTACGGCTTCGACACGCCCGTGCGGGAGAAGATGGCCGAGAAGATCAAGAGGGTGAACAAGCTCGACGTGACCAAGGAAAACGTGATGGTCACGCTGGGGGTGAACCCCGCGATGTGGCTCGCCATAAGACACGCATGCAAGGAGGGCGACGAGGTCGTCGTCACCGACCCCATGTACTTTCCCTTCTTCATCGCCACCGAGGTGACGAAGACCAAGCCCGTCTACTGGAAGCTCCACATGGACGACGGCTACGAGTTCGACATAGAGAAGCTGAAGGAGCTCGTCACGAGGAAGACGAAGCTCATCTTCGTCTGTAACCCCCACAACCCAAGCGGCCGCGTCATGACGAAGGAGGAGCTGAAGGGGATAGCCGACGTCGCCGTTGACCACAAGATCACGGTCATGGTCGACGAGCTCTGGGAGGACATCGTCTTCGACGACCGGAGCCACGTCTCATTCGCGACCCTGAGCCCCGAGGTCGCCGACCTGACGATGACGAGCTGGGGGTTCAGCAAGACCTGGGGCATAGCGGGCCTCAGGATCGGCTACCTCGCCGCCACCAACATGAGTATGATGGATAACCTCCGAAAACTGTCTCAGGGTATCATGAGGGGCTCCACGACCCTGTCCTACGCGGCGGCGATGCCGGCCCTCGACCGCCACAGCGACTACTGGAAGCGCGACATGATGAAGCACCTCCACCACATCAGGGAGATCTGCTACAAACGGTTCGAGGAGATGGGCTGCGTCACGGTCCCTGAGCTCCAGGGCACGTACCTCGTCTTCCCGAAGTTCGACGTCGACATGACCACAGACGATCTATACAAGTTAATGTTCGAGAAGGCGAAGGTAAGCCTGGGCAAAGGCACGGAGTTCGGCCCGGAGGGCGAGAAGCACCTCAGGATGACCATCGCCACGAGCGAGCAGATACTCAACGAGGCGCTTGACCGGATCGAGAAGACGCTGAAGACCCTCAAGTAGGGCCCTCAAGCCTTTTTCACGTTTTCATGACCGTAAAATCCGATCAAGGCCTTTCTGTCTATCTCGAAGTCGAGCTTCCCGTCTTCGTCTCTGCCGATGAAGAATACTTCGACCGCCTCGACGGCCTCTGGGCTCCCCGTCCAGTTCTCGCAGACGTAGTATCGGGTCACTTGGTCCTCGAAGGGCGTCTCGTGGAGGTACGTAGCCAGGTATCTGAAACGGGTGCACTCGAGGCCGAGTTCTTCCCTGAGCTCCCTCCTGCAGGCTTCCTCGAACGTTTCGCCCTCCTCGATGTGTCCGCCGGGGATGGTGACGGCGCCTGGGTCGATCTCCCTGTCGAGCCTCCGCCTCTCGACCAGAACCTCATCCTCCTTCGCGATGATGAGGGCTACGACGTCGACTCGCTTATTCATCGAGAAGGGATGCGGCTATATGCGGAAAGCTATTTCGGGCAGGTATGCGTGATCGAAGGGGGTTAGTCCCGCTTCTTGCCCCTGACGAGGCCTCTGGCCTTTCGGCCGGCGCTGGTGAGGCCCCTGCTCGCCCTCCCCCTCCGCCCCTTCGAGAACTGGAACGGCTTGGGGACCCTGAACTTGTTCTCCTTCGCGTCCTCGTACCACTCCTTGAGGATCTCGACGTTCTCCTCGTGGGTCGACTTCCTGCGGGCGTCGACCGGTGCGCCGCGGACTTTAGCCTCGCCCGCGGTTACGCCGGCCTCCTTGAGTTCCCCTAGGGAGAATCCGCGCCCCTCTCGGGCCCTGTCCTCTCGGCTGACCATAGGCGAGATTATGCGTGCCATAGGGTGCGCCTACCTGTAGCTCTTCTGCTTCCGACTGCGGGCGCTAGGGCCGCCGAACTTCTTCGGCTCCTTCCGCCTGTCGTCGCCGCTGAGCATGTTCCTGTCGTACTCTGTGAAGGTGGACCTGAGCCTCTTGCTCTTGGTGTGCTTCACGAGGCCCTGGGCTAGGCCCATCCTTGCTGCCTCGGCCTGGCTGAGGGTTCCTCCGCCCTCCACCCGGATGGAGATGTCGACCTTGTCAGTGTACTCTCTGGAGAGCATGATAGGCTCCATGATCTTCTCGCGGGCCATCTGCGGCTGGTGGAGGTGGATGGGGACGTTGTTTATCCTGACCCTGCCCTTGCCGTCAGTGATCGCGACCCTCGCCTTCGCCGTCTTCCGCTTCCCGGTCGCCATTGTTACCTTCTTCTTAGTGGACAACCCGCTACACCCCTCGCTTCTTCCAGCCGATCTGCTCCGCTACCTCGCCAACTGTGACGTACCTGTGGTTGAGCCTGCTGACATGGGCCTCGGTGAGGCTCTGCTTCTCCACGCCGGCGAGCTCCTCGGGGACGCCTATGTGGACGGTGAGCCTCTTATAGGCGTCGCGTCCCTTCGGCTTCCTGTACGGGAGCATGCCCCTGATGGTCCTCCGTACGATGGCGTTGGGCATCCTGAAGTGGATTGGGCCCTTCCTGTGGCCGCCGACGGAGATGAACTCCTTGTGCTCGTCGACGACGTTCACCTTCCTACCCGAGACGACGACGCCCTGGGCGTTCACCAGCTCTATGCTCTCCCCGGCGAGGAGCCGTTTAGCCACTATGCTCGCCATCCTCCCGAGGATGAGTCCCTCGGCGTCGATTACGGTCTTAGCGCTCATCTATGGTTCAACCTTTGACCGGCTTAGGCTGCTTGATTGCACCCCCGATCACAGCGTCTATGCGTATAAAGGTTTTCCAAATGTCGACGCTCTGAGGTAAAGCCAGAAGAGGGCTATTCTGGGCGTAAAATGGGTTGTGTCAGGTCTGCCACTGGTAGTTGGTGAGCTCTATGGAGTCCATGACCCTCTGGCCGAAGTCGCTGTCCCTGCACTGCTGGCAGTACATGAGGAAGCCGTCGAAGGCGAAGAAGTGGTTCTTCCCCCTCCTGTAGATGAACCTGGGCTTCGCGGCGTCCACCAGCTCGAGGAACTCCGCGCGCCTGAACTTCACCCTGTAGGAGTTCGCCTCGCTCGCCGCCATAGCCGGAACGAACTCCGCCACACCTCATCACCTGCATCTAATTAGATTCCTGCTTTGATAAGGATTTATTACAGAAAATATATAGGGCAATATAGCGCCGTTCGGCTTTCAACCTAATAATATTTTAGGCGCAGGGCTCCACTTTCATTCCGGATCGGTGATCTCTATGGGTGCCGCGGTTGTCGTCATTGACATGATCAACGACTTCGTTTCTGGCGTCTACGGTGGGCCGAGGGCTGAGGCGTCGGTCCCCAGGGTTCGGGGACTTCTCGGAGCAGCCCGGAGCGCCGGTGTGCCCGTGATACACGTTACGGATGCCCACGCCGCGGACGACGGCGAGTTCAGGATCTGGAGGCCCCACGCCGTCGCAGGTACGCGAGGCGCAGAGGTCGTAGAGGCGCTGAAGCCGGTTAAGGGCGACCACCACCTCAGGAAGACGAGGTACAGTTGCTTCTACTCGACGAGGCTGGACGGTCTCCTGAGGACACTCGGCGTCGACACGGTGATACTGACCGGCCTCGTCACCAACATCTGCGTCCAGCACACTGCGGCCGACGCCTTCTTCCGCGGCTACAGGCTCGTGGTGCCACGGGACTGCGTCGAGGCTGTCAGTGACCTTCTTCAGGAGCAGGCCCTCGCATACATAAGGGATATGTACGACGCCGAGATCACCACGTCTTCGGAGCTCATCAAGAGGGGGTTCAAGGCATGAAGAAGAGGAACTTCTACGTAGCCACGGGCGAAGAGATCAAGCGGGGTAGGACGACAGACGTCTACTTCGAAAGGACGAAGAGGGTCCTGGAGGCGGAGGGGAAGGACAGGGTGAGGGTCTTCGCCGAGGTGACGACCGGCTCCCTGCCGGACGGCAAGCCTTGGGGCGTGCTCTGCGGGGTGGAGGAGGTGGCCAGGCTCCTGGAGGGGCTGCCCGTCGATGTCTACTCGATGCCTGAGGGTAGCCTCTTCAGCCCATACGATCCGGCGGGCGTGAGGACGCCTGTTATGACGGTGGAGGGCGCCTACCACGGCTTCTGCGAGTACGAGACTCCCCTCCTCGGCTTCATCTGCCACGAGACGGGCGTCGCGAGCAGGGCGGCCTACGTGAAGCTTGCAGCCGGCGACCGGCAGGTCGTCGCCTTCGGCATAAGGCGTATCCACCCCGCCGTAACGCCCGCCTTCGACAGGGCGGCTTACATAGGCGGCATGGACGGCGTATCGAGCATCCTCGGCGCTGAGATCGTGGGCGCACCGGCGATGGGCACAATGCCCCACGCGCTGATCGTCACGTTCGGCGACCAGGTCGCCGCTTGGAGGGCCTACGACGAGGCGATGCCGGAGGGGGCTTTGAGGACCGCCCTAGTCGACACCTACTACGACGAAAAGACCGAGGCGATCATGGCGGCTGAGACCCTCGGGGAGCGGCTCCAGGCTGTGAGGCTCGACACCCCGGCCTCCCGGCGGGGCGACTTCGCCAGGATCATCCAGGAGGTCCGATGGGAGCTTGACATCCGCGGCTTCAACAAGGTGAAGATATTCGTCTCGGGCGGACTCGACGAGGAATCCGTCAGGGCCCTTGGCGAGGCCGGGGCGGACGCCTTCGGCGTGGGCACCTGGGTCAGCGGTGGGCCGACCGTCGACTTCGCCCTCGACATCGTCGAGGTGGAGGGGAGGCCTTCCGCGAAGAGGGGGAAGCTCGGGGGCAGGAAGCAGGTCTGGAGGTGCGTGAGCTGCCTCACAGACTCCGTCAGGCCCGCCGACGAGCCCCGGCCGAGGTGCCCCGCCTGCGGCGGAGAGACGGAGGCGATGTTGAAGCTCCTGATAAAGGATGGCAGGATAGTCGCGGAGCTCCCAGAGCCCCGGGTGATCAGGGAGTACGTCTTGGAGCAGCTTAGAAAGAAGACCTCCCGGGCTTGGTGACCTCCCTTTTTCTCTTTCACCCTCGTTCTGCTTGTGCTTCAGAGGCGTTGATGATGGTGTAGTCCCGGGGCGGCGTCTCCGGGTCGTCGTTTTTCCGAGGGTCGTCCTCATCCGGTCTTGGTTTTCTTTGGTCTCCCGTGCAAACCAGGTAGCAGGCGCGTATAGCTTCTCTCACGCAGCGGACGTCTCTTCTGCTCATCGAATCCACCCGGTTTATATAGTATGGCGGTGGCGATAAAGGAGTTTTCCCAATAATATATATCGGCTATATAGATGTGTCGTCCCGTCTTTCCCCGCGGCTCGATTATGCTTAAGAGGCGCTGTGGCCCGTTCAAGCACATGGAGTTCGGACTCTACATCAGGCCCGTAAGGGAGTACGGGGCGATGGTGGAGCTGGCGAGGCGCGCGGAGGGGCTGGGCCTCTTCGGCGTCTTCCTCAACGACCACATCGAGGGGCTATCCGGAGACAGGAAGGAACCTTACCTCGAGTCGTGGACTGCGCTGACCGGGATAGGCGCCGAGACGAGGCGGATAAGGTTCGGCCACGTCACCCTCTTCAACAGCCTCAGGAACCCGGCGCTGCTGGCGAAGATGATAAGCACACTCGACGTAATGACGGGCGGCCGCTACGAGACGATCGTAGGCGCGGGCTGGAGCGAGCCGGAGTACAGGGGCTACGACCTGATGGGGAGGGGGCGCGGGATGCCGCCTGCCGGCGAGCGCGTCACCAGACTGAAGGAGGCAGTCCAGATACTCAGGGGCATGTTCGACAACGAGGTCTTCAGCTTCAAGGGCCGGTATTGGAGGCTCGAGGAGGCGGTGAACGTGCCCGGGCCGGTGCAGAGGCCGATGAGGGTCAGCGTCGGCGCCAGGCAGGGGAGGATGATAAGGATCGCCGCGAGGTACGCCGACGGAATGAACGGGAGCGGTAACCTCAGAGCCATCCGCGGCTACGTGAAGACGCTGGTCCCAGAGCTCGAGGCCGCCGGGAAGAGGATGGGCGACTTCTTCCTCTCAGGCTTCACCACATTCACCTTGACGAGGAGCGAGGCGGAGACTGAGGCGGTCCTGGCGAGGGTGGCGAAGGGGAGGTCCCTCGAGGAGGTCAGGGACGACTTCTTCGTAGGCACCCAGGAGGTCCTCGTCGGCAAGCTGAGGGAGTGCATGGACCTCGGGATGAAGATGATGATCGTCATCCCCATGTCGAGTAAGGTCGAGGAGATCGAGTCGACGGCGGAACGGTTGAGGGACGATGTCTTCAGCCAGCTCTAGCACCATGTACGGTGGCTGTATATAAGAGGAAAATTTTTTCGCAGAAACCTGAACACAGGCGCGCGCTGAGAACGTCGGACTTGCCCTTAGTAACGCCGAGATGCGGGGCTGGAGCCCGTTACTTCCCGCCGATCGTGTACTCGTACTGTAGGATGTGGCTTGCCCCCAAGTTCTTGAAGGACGCCTGGGCACCGTCGAAGACGGGGTCTGAGGACATCATGAAGCTCTTCTGGTAGTCTGCCTCGATCCAGGTCCTGAGGAGGATGTCCCCCGCTGACGCGTCCGGGGTTATATTCACGTTGTAGATCGCCGTGTGGGCGCCGTACTCGGCGGTTGGGCTCTTGTAGATCCATATTGCCTCGTAGTCCGGCGGTAAGGCGTCCGCGGCGGGGTTGGAGCTCGCGATGGTCTTGTCGGTCACGAGGATCGTGAACCAGCTATAGACGCCGACCTCGTTCAGCTTGTCGGCGTCCTTCAGCTTGAAGGGGGCGATGTCTACCTCGAGCTTCCCGCTGTAGCCGTAGCCGGGCACGGGCGTGCAGGTGGTCGCCGGCGCCGCGCCCTCGAACATACCCTGGGGGGGCACCTGGAAGGCGACCTGGATCGTGTAATTCTCGCCCTCGACGAGCTTGTTCAACTCGATCTTGATCTCCCCGTTCGAGGGGTTGTAGCTCGTCTGGAGGTTACTGTACTCCGGGGTGATGACGATCTGGGTCATGTTCGCCCTGGTCTTGTCGGTTATGGTCAGCCTATCGGAGGAGCCGGATACTTTTACGGCGTAGTTGATGAGGTAGCGGGAGTCCGGCGTCGAGGAGTTGCCCTTGAGGCTCTGCCAGTAGGCCTCATCGCGTCCGACGGAGACCGAGCCGACCAGCGGTCTCGCGGACTGGCTGAGAAGGGTGAAGGCCATGCTGGTTACGAATAGGATTATCACCGCCAGGGAGAAGATCGTTTTCTTGCTTATGCGGCGTATTCTCTTCGAGTCCTTTTCGCCCCGTTCTATTCGTTATCCTTCGGACGGAGGCGGATAAGCCTAGCGCTTGAAGTATAATTGAGCGCAATTCGCATGGTTTATTATAAAATGGGGTTCGTCGCATGCGGGTCCTTGAAATATTTGCGTGCTAGCCCTCGTGAGGATGAGGTTGAGGGGCTGAGGGACGTGGTCTTCAGCCAGCTCTAGCCCGATGTACGGTGGCTGTACAGCGGCAGTACATGAGGGTCACCGGAAGGCAGGCGGCACAGGTACTTTCTTCTAGGTCTATATGAAATCGAAGCCCGCCCTACACCTACTCCCTCCCCTCACATACGTACACGGGAACACTGCCTACAGCCATAGAAGTTTTATACCGGCGGTGGCGTCCTGAATCAGAACCCATCCGGCGTGATCGCTTGGCGCGGAAGATCTACTCGGGCACAGTCCTTGTGCTAGGGGCAGTCCAGCTCATAGAGTCCATAGCCGTCGGGCTACCCCTCAGCTTCTTCCCAAACTACGCCATCAGCCTAGGCGCCACGGTCGCCAGCATAGGCATCTTCACGAGCAGCTTCATGCTGAGCTTCGCCGTCATGGCGCCCCGCATGGGCAGCCTCTCAGACAGGTACGGCCGCAAACGCCTGATGCTCCTCGGCATCCTCGGAGACATCATATTCGGCTTCGCCACCGGCCTAGTCCCCAGCTGGGAGTGGCTACTCATCGTCAGGCTCATCAACGGCGCCGTCTCAGGCGCCGCCATGCTCGCAGCCGAGGCCCTCCTCATGGACTCCGTCGAGCCTGAGGTGAGGGGAGAGGCGAGCGGCTTCGTCATGGCCACCGCCATGATCGGCAGAAACATCGGACCACTCCTGGGCGGAGTCATCCAGTGGACGTCGAACACCACCCTCGGCCTCAGCCTCATCGACAGCTACAGGATCCCCTACTTCGTCGACGCAGGATTCGCCGTCGCCGCCTTCGCCATGGTCTACGCCCTCGTCAGGGAGCCGGTGGCCCCCGCCCACCATGAGAGCCACCGAAGCTCCGGCGGCGACGACTTCAGGCTGACGGGCTCCATAAAGATCCTCCTCATCAACGGCTTCATCTCAGGCATCGGAGTCGGCTTCATCATGCCCATCATGGTCCTCTTCTACAACGACAAGTTCAGCATGGACGCAGTGGGCATAGGGGTCATCCTCAGCGTCAGCGGCTTCATCGGCCTCGCCGCGAGCTGGATCGCCGGCAGAGTAGCAGACAGATGGGGCAGGAAACCCCTCATTGCCCTCGGAAGCTACCTGAGCCAGCTCTTCGGCTTCATCCTCCCGTTCACAGGCGACACGACGCAGGCAGGCGTAGCCATGAGCGCCAGGAGCATGGGCTTCAACATCAGCCACCCCGCCTTCCAGGCCCTCAGGGCAGACGTCGTACCGCCGAAGGTCAGGGGCAAGATCTTCGGCCTCTTCGGCGCCGCCTTCACCGCCGGCGATGTCGTCGGCCCCATCGTCAGCACATGGCTCTACGACCTCTACAGGTTCCAGACCTTCGACGTCGCGGGGGTCGCCGTCCCGGGCCTCGGGATACCCTTCTTCATAAACGCCGCCCTGGGCGTGATAGGAACGACGATGGTGATGCTCTTCGTCCGCGAGCCGAAGCCCGAGGAGAGGTCGAGAAGGATCGACGTCGAGCCGACCGAAGCATAGTCACCATAGTCGAGTCTCGGGTTAAGTCGTCTTCTTCTTGAAGAGGAGCCACTCCTTCTCGCCGGCCTTCCTGAACCGGATCAGCTCGTACTGCCCCGTGAGCCGCCCGCCGTTGATGATGACCTCTATCTTGTCGTCGGTCCACTTCACGGCCTCGTAGGTGCCCCTGTCCCAGATCTTCACGGTGCCCGCGCCGTACTCGCCCTCCGGGATGGTGCCCTCGAAGCCGCCATAGTCGAGGGGGTGGTCCTCGACCTGGACGGCGAGCCTCCTGTCACCCGGCTCCTCGGGTGGCCCCTTGGGTACCGCCCAGCTCTTCAGGACGCCGTCTTTTTCGAGTCTCAGGTCCCAGTGGAGGTGGCTCGCGTGGTGCTCCTGGACGACGTAGAGGCTCCCGCCGGGCGTCGCCTCGCCTCCCTTGGGCTCTGGGCTCTTCGAGAAGTCCCTCCTGCCCTCGTACTCCCCAAGGTCACCGTGATCCAGGTCGACTCACCTCCAAGGTCCCCCGCCCCCTACTCTGCGGGGCTTTCATCAAGTTGATGGGAGCCGCCGGTCTTAACCCTTACACCTCCGGGCTCCATAAATACCCTCGGGGCGCCTATCCACCCGTGCCAGAGCAGAGCCTGCACAGCCAACTCAAGGAACACTACACCCGTCCAGGCGACACCGTGGAGGGCCGGGTCGGCGGCTACGTCGCGGACATCATCCGCGGCGACCAGCTGGTAGAGATCCAGACGGGGAACTTCCAGGGCGAGTTCAGGAAGAAGATCAGGGAACTGCTCAAGCACCACAGGGTCCACGTCGTCTACCCCGTGGCCGAGAGGCGGTGGATCGTCCGGCGTGAGGAGGGCAGGAGGACGCGCCGCGTCAGCCCGAGGAGGGGGCGCGTCGAGGAGCTCTTCAACGAGCTCGTCTACGCCCCGGACCTGCCTACGACGCCGGGGCTCAGCCTCGAGGTCGCCCTCGTCGACACGGAGGAGGACCAGGAGGTGAAGTGGAGGGGGAGGCGCCGCACTAGGTACAGGACCACTGAGAGGCGCCTGCTCAGGGTCGTCGGCTCCCGCACCTTCAGCCGCCCAGAGGACTACCTGGGGCTCTTGCCCGAGAAGCTCGAGACCGCCTTCACCGCCCGGGAGCTGAGCAGGCGCACGGGGCTCAGGATAACCCTCGCCAGGAGGATGGTCTACTGCCTCGCCAAGATGGGCCTCCTCAAGGAGGTCGGCGCCGTCGCCAGGGCGAAGCTATACCAGGTTAAGAGAGGCTGATCCCCGCCGAAGTCGCCGCCGTCTCAGCACTCCCTGATGGGGTTCGTCAGCGAGACTATTGTGCGAGTGTTGAAGACGCCGTCTATCTCCCTGATCCTGTTCAGGGTGTCCTTCAGGCTCTCCGTGTCCCCGGTCGCCACCTTCACCAGGACATCGGAGTCGCCGTCCGTGAAGTGGGCCTCGAGCACCTCGGGCAGCCTCCCCAGGCTCTCGACTATGTCGTCGTCGCAGCACCTGTTGGGGTCGAGGCTGATGCTGACGAAAGCCGTCAGGCCCAGCCCAAGCTTCCTCTGGTCAAGGATCGGCCTGTAGCCGAGGATGACGCCCTCGGCCTCGAGCTTGTCGAGCCTGTCCTTGATGCTCGGGTTCGAGAGCCCTATCTCCTCGGAGATGTGGGAGATGGGCGTCCTAGCGTTCTTCCTGAGGATGCCCAGGATCTTTTTGTCCACCTCATCCAGCTTCATTGGATCCACCTAAATTTTTGAGGTTTAAACTACCCCACGATAGTTCAACACCCTCAATTATTTAAGTCTATTACCATATTTCCCTGAATTATTTAGAGGATATGTTTATTTTCCCTTATTAATATAGGTTGGTCGTAGTGGTCGTGATGCCCGAGACTATAAATAGTAGATTTAGCCGTGTGGGCGGCTTCGGCTGGTGTCCGTGATGGATGGCCTCTATGCGACGCTGGTGTTCATGCTGGGCATAGTCGGCGTCATCGTGCTGACGTCGAGGTTCAAGCTCCCGCCTTTCCTCGTCCTCTTCTTCGTGGCCCTAGCGGTTGGCCTAGCCTCCGGTCTCCCGCCCGAGGGAATGGGTGGCCTCGTAGTTGAGGGGTTCAGCAAGGTCCTGGGGTACACCGCCGTCATCACGGTCTCAGCTCTCATAATAGGCGTCGTGATGCAGCAGACTGGCGCCGTCTTCGTCATCTCCCGCTCCGTGCTAGGCCTCCTCGGCGGGGGGAGGTCCCACTACGCGATGGGGCTCATAGGCTACATAGTCGCCTACCCCGTGCTATGCTGCGACACGAGCTTCATAATGCTCTCCCCCCTGGCCGAGTCTCTGGCGGCCGGAGGCGCCCTGAACACCATGGTCTACATCCTCACCCTGTCTGCGGGTGCCTTCGTCTCCTACGCGATGCTCTTCCCGGCAGCCCCCCTGCTCCCCGTGACGCTCCTAGGGGCGGACATAGGCTCCGTGCTCATCCTCGGCTTCGCCGCCTCGATCCCTGCGCTCCTGGTGGGGCTCGTCGTCGCCGACAGGATGGGTAGAAGGTACTCACGGAGAGTCGAGGCCAAGTCCTCGAAGTCCCTGGAGGAGATCGGGGCCCAGTACGGGAGGCTGCCGAGCATGGCGGAGGTAGCCGCGATAGTCCTCGTGCCCACGGCCCTGATCATCGGAAGGTCCATCGTCAGGAACTTCCTCGACGGCGGGAGCCTGCCCCTCCTGGACTTCGTCGGCGACCCGGTCATCGCCCTTCCATTCGGAGTCCTCCTCTCCTTCATCCTCCTCGCAAGAGGCAGGAAGATGGCGGAGGTAAACGACTGGGTCTCGCAGGGCGTCGCGCGCTCCGCCTCGGTGCTGATGATCGTCGGCTCGGGCAGCGTCCTCGCCACCGTCCTCCAGAGGACGGGCGTGGGCCTCTTCCTCGGCAACCTCGCCCTCGGGCTCCACCTGCCAGGGCTTCTCGTCATATTCGTCATAACAGCGTTGCTTAAGACCGCACAGGGCGGGACGACGGTGACTATGACGACCGCGACGGCCATCATCGCGCCTCTGCTGCCTAGCCTCGGCGTCAGCCCTGTGATGGCGGCGATGATCATCTGCGCCGGCGCCATGATCCTGATGCACGTGAACGACAGCTTCTTCTGGGTCGTCACCGGCTTCAGCGGGATGGAGGTGGCGACCGGCTACAGGACGTTGACCGTCCTCATGGCGGCGATGGGGGTCGTCGCCTTCGTAATGGTCTCTCTGCTCGGGCCTGTGCTCGGCCTAGCCTGACCTGAGCCTCGGGAGCCTCTGGGGGCTCTCCCAGAACCCCTCCCAGGGGTCCCTCCTCCTCCTGAGGGCCGTCTTGATGTTCAGCTCCTTGGGCTCAACCTTCCCCAGCTCGTCCCATGCGAGCGGCGTCGAGACCGGCGCCCCCTCGACCGCCCTCAGGGTGTACGGACAGGCCATGGTGTGGCCCAGGGAGTTCTGGGGGTAGTCGACGAGCACCTTCCCGGGCGCCTTCTCCGTCCTCTCGGTCACAGCATTCGCTGACTCCGCCGCGGTCTCGTGGCCGACCATCCTCGCGAACTCCTTCGTCTCCCCGAAGCTGTGCCTCCTCTGGACGGGGACGACGACGTGTAGACCCCTCTTCCCTGAGGTCTTGACGTAGGCCCTCAGGCCGAGGGAGTCGAGCCTGCCGTGGAGGAGGCGGGCGACCTCCGCGGCGTCTGTCGCAGTCGCGGGGGGCTGGGGGTCGAGGTCGAAGAGGACGAGATCGGGCTTCTCCAGGGCGTCCGCCCTGCTCAGTGGGACGTGGAGCTCCAGGGCGGCGAGGTTGGCGAGCCAGAGGAGGGTGTCGAGGTCGTCGCAGACGACGTAGCCAACCTCCCTTTCCGAGGACTCCGAGTGGCGGCGGAAGACCCTGACCCATTCGGGGGCGCCGCGGCCGGCGTCGTGCTCGTAGAAGCCCTCGGTCCCCACGCCGTCGGGGTACCTCCTGAGCACCAGCGGCCTATCCCTCAGGTAGGGGAGCATCCTGGGCGCCGCCTTCATGTAGTACTCTATCACCTCACCCTTGGTTATATCCGAGACGGGGTAGAGGACCTTGCCAAGGTGGGTGAAGCTGGCCCTGGTGAGCTTCTCCATGGATCAGCCTCCGCCCTAGAAAAATGGGGTGGGGTCGCCTAGGGCCTCCATTTCCCCAGCGCCACCTTGGGCGTGTAGCCGCGAAGAGCCTCGGGGCTGAACCCAATGGTCCTGCCCTCCTCGGCGGACCTGTACCCTGCCATCATGAGCCGCGCGACCAGGAGGCCGTCGCGCCAGGTCTCAGCCGGCTCCACGCCCCTGCGGAACGAGTCGGCTATGTGCCTCGTCTCGGCAAGGTAGCCGTACGCGGCGGCCTCGTCGGGGACCACAGGCATCAGCCCCTGCTCGGCTGCCTGCTTCTCTACGAACTCCTCGGACGGCGGCGCCCCCACGTTGCGGCTGAGGAAGACGCTCAGCTCCTGCTGGAGGCTGTTGACCGCCACAGAGTACTCGGGGCCGAGGAGCTCCAGTGTGAGCCTGAGGCCTGGGCCGACGTAGCACCAACTCGTCTTCGCCTCGGAGAGGACCATGGAGCCGTCCTCGTCCTCGTAGGCGACTGTGACCGAGGCGTAGTCCTCGGCCGGGGCGACAGAGTAGTCGACGCCGTAGTCCATCCTCAGCCTCGAAAGGTACGGCTCCCTTGTCCACTTCAGTGAGGCTGTGCTGCCCTGCACGGAGACCGGCCTGAGGGCGTCCTTCGGCCTCTCGGGGTCCGATAGGAGGAACCTGTCCGCCTCGAGACCGTGGCAGGCCATGTCGAGGAGGACGCCTCCGCCTGAACGCCTGGGGTCCCAGAACCACGGCCTGTGTGGGCCGCCGTGCTCCTCCGCCGCCCTCGCCAGATAGGGGCGACCCGCGGACCGCGCTCCGTGCCTCCAGGCCGCGTCCCTGCCCCTGACGACCGACGGGGCGAAGACCTGGTTCTCTAGGTAGCCGTGGAGGAGCCCAGCCCCCTCCACGAGCCTCACCATCTCCTCCGCCTCGTCGGCGTTTCTGCCGAGGGGCTTCTCGCAGCAGACACCGACGATGTCGCGCCTCCCCTGGGCCGCCTCCTCGGCGACGGCTTTCGCCGCCTCAAGCCTGGCGTAGTTTGGGCTGAGTATCCAGACGGCGTCGACTGCCCCGCCCGAAAGCATCTCATGGATGCCCGCGTAGACTCCAGGCCTACCGAGGCCCAGCCCCTCAGCGTAGGATGATAAAACCCTCGCCGACTCGACGTTGGGGTTGCAGATCGCCGCTATGTCCGCGCCCCTCACGCCGGTCCAGG
>Ga0315288_10007049_pt1 | contig 14238 bp, 10 predicted proteins | sample YL17G11_20_MG_FD_203454 | JGI IMG/M metagenome (GOLD analysis project Ga0315288, IMG submission 203454) | Sediment microbial communities from Yellowstone Lake, YNP, Wyoming, USA - YL17G11_20 | ecosystem: Environmental > Aquatic > Freshwater > Lake > Sediment | place: USA: Wyoming | collected... | reverse complement strand
GGGACTCGGCCTCTTCCACGGAGACCGGTGCGCGGGTGCTCCCGCTTCGGCGCGGACCCGCGGTGGCCGTCCTGTCCGAGGACGACCTGGAGCGCATCCACGTGGCCACGCTCCGCGTGCTGGAGGAAACGGGTGTCGAGATCGGCGCCGGCGCGGTCCTGGAACGGCTCGAGGCCTCCGGCGCCCGGGTGGACACCGAGGCGCGGCGGGTCCGCTTCCCCCGGTCGCTGATCGAGGAGGCTCTGCAGCGGTCCCCGCGCGAGCTCCTGCTCGCGGCGCGGGACCCCGCGTGCGACCTCCACGTGGACGGCACCGCCGGATGGCTCTCCCCCGGCGGGAGCACCGCCGAGATCATCGACCTCGCGACCGGCGACCGGCGGCCCTCCACGGAAGCCGACGTCGCCGCCGTCGCTCGCCTCGCCGACGCCGTTCCGCAGATCGGGTTCCTCGGGCCGTCGGTGGCCGCCCTGGACGTCCCTCCCCTCGCCCGTCCCCTGCACGAGCTCCGTGCCCAGTACGCCAACACGTCGAAGCACGTGCAGCTCATGAGCGCGGTCGACGCCCGCTCCGCCGAGGCCGCGACCCAGATCGCGCGGATCGTCGCCGGCGGCGAGGGGCAGCTGCGAGAGCGGCCGGTCCTCTCGGTCTCCCTGCGGAGCCGGTCACCCTTCGCCTACGACGATGGCGTGCTCGAGGCCGCCGTCACGTTCGCGGAGGCGGGCGTGCCGTGCGGGTTCGTCGCGACGCCGATCACCGGCGCCACCGCGCCCGCCACGCTCGCCGGATCGCTCGTCGCGTCCAACGCCGAGGTCCTGGCGGGGATCGCGGCGCTCCAGCTCCTCGTGCCCGGTGCGCCGACCTTCCACGGGACCCGCGGCATGGTGGCGGACCCGGGTGGTGGGGAAGCGACCTCGGGCGGACCGGAGGACGTGCGGTTCCAGATGGCTTCGATCCAGCTGGCCCGCAGCTTCGGCCTTCCCGCCTACGTCGGCGCGTTCGCCACCGGGGCGAAGGCATCCGACTGGCAGGCCGGGATGGAGGGTGGGCTCTCGGGGGTCGCCTGCTGGATGACGGGGCCCGACCTCCTCTCCGCGGCGGGGTTGCTGCACGGCGCGCGGGTGTTCTCGCCGGCCGCGATGCTGCTCGACACCGAGCTGTTCGACCTCGTTCGGCAGATCCCCCTCGGCTTCGACGTGGACGAGGAGACGCTCGCCCTCGACGTGATCGAGAAGGTCGGACCGGGCGAGCACTTCCTCGGCGAGCCGCACACGATCCGCCACATGCGTGAGGCGTGGATGGCTCGCTTCATGGACAAGGACACCTGGGAGGCCTGGGAGGAGGCCGGCCGGCCACAGCCGCCCGACCGAGCCGCGGAGCGCGCCCTCGAGCTGCTCGCCTCGCGCGAGCCGGCACCGCTTCCACCCGGTGTGGAGGAGCGCATCCGGGAGGTGATCGCCGAGCATGAGCGCGACCACATCGGTTGAGCCGACCGCGCGGGCGATCCGAGCCCTCCGTCACCCGTGGACCGTCGAGGTCCTGACCGAGGACCAGGTCGAGCGGATCCACGTCGCCACGCTTCGGATCCTCGATCAGGTGGGGCTCCAGGTGCGCTCCGAGAGCGTGCTCGCCGAGCTCGCGGCCGCCGGGGCCAAGGTGGACGAGGCGACGATGCGCGCCCGCTTCCCCTCGGCCATGGTCGAGGAGTGCCTGGCGCTCGTGCCGCCGACCTTCCTCATGGCCGCCCGCGACCCCGCCCTCGACCTGCCGATCGACGGCAGCGCCGGGTTCCTGTCCGGCGACGGCACCTCGGCGTTCGTCGTGGACCTCGAGACCGGCCTGCGCCGCCCCTCGAACCTGCAGGACCTGGTGGACACCACCCGCGTGGTCGACGCCGTTCCCGAGGTCGGCTACCTGTGGCCGACGGTGGCGCCGGCCGATGTTCCACCGCACGCGCAGGCCGTGCACATCACTCGCGCGATGCTCGGGAACTCGACGAAGCACGTGCAGCACAACGAGACCTACAGCCGCCGCGACGCCCAGGCGGTTCTCGAGATGGTGCGGGCCGTGACCGGGGGCGACCGGGCGCTCCGCGAACGGCCGATCGTGTCCACCTACCAGTGCTGCATCAGCCCGCTCGTGTACGACAAGGGACCGATCGAGGCCGCGATCGAGTTCGCGCGAGGGGGCCTGCCCTCGGGCTTCATCTCCATGGGCATCCCGTGCGCCACGGCGCCGTCGACGCTGGCCGGCACCCTGGTCTCGATGAACGCGGAGATGGTCGGCGGCATGACGATCGTCGAGGCCCTGGCGCCCGGCACGCCGACCTTCTGCGGCCCCTACCCGACCTTCATGGACCTGCGCACCGGCGGGTACCGCCAGGACTGGGGCCCCGAGGACACGCTGCTCAAGCTCGCGTTCGCGCAGCTCGCCCACCGCTACCGGGTGCCCATCAACATCCTGTCCCTCGACACCGGGGCGAAGACCCAGGACTGGCAGGCGGGCGTGCAGCACGCCGTCTCCCTGATGGCGGTCGCGGCGGCCGGACGCGCCGAGATGATCACCGGCACCGGCACGCTGCACGGCGCGGCCGTCTACGACAACGTGAACGTGATCCTCGACGCCGAGCTGTTCGACGCGATCTGCACGATCCTCGAGGGCATCCCCGTGAGTGAGGAGACGCTGGCGCTCGAGGCGATCGCCGAGGTCGGCGCCGGCAGCGACTTCCTCTCGCACCCGCACACGCTCCGACACCTGCGCGAGCTCTGGACGCCGCGCACCTCCGGCCGCGAGACCTGGGAGGCCTGGGAGGAGGCCGGGCGCCCGGATCCCCGCGTCCGGGCTCGCGAGGAGGTCCGGCGGATCCTGGCCGACCACCATCCCGAGCCGCTCCCCGAGGACGTCGACCGGGAGTTGGTCCGGATCATCGAGGCCCGAACCGCCGAGGGCTGATCCGCGACGTGAGCGGGTAGCTTGTCCGTACGCGCGCGGACGCCCGTCCGGGAGGAGTGGTCATGCCGCACACCGCCATCACCGACGCCGCCGAGGTCCTCACGATCCAGGCCGGCGCCGTCGTGTCCAAGGTCGTCCATCGCGACGAGGATATCGATGTCACCGTGTTCGGGTTCGACGCGGGACCCGGGTTCTGGCTGCACATGACGGCGGGCACACCGCACGCGCTCGAAGCGGTGGAGCCGACGCTGATGCTCCTCACGCTCGTGCGCCCGGCGTGAGCATCTGACGGCGGCTACTCCTGGTGCGCGTGTGGGGCGCGTTTGTTGCGATCGTGGGCGTGACCAGCGATCCCGACAGGGTGGGCATGGTGAGCACATCCGCGGATCCCGTGAGCAGGAATCGGCCGGGCTTACGTCGGCGGTCTACGGCGACCTTGATGGCGGGGAAGAGCTCCGGCGCCTTCTGGACCTCGTCGATGACCACGTACTCGCCGAGACCGTCGACGAATCCCGCCGGATCCGTCTGCGCCGCCGCGAGCGTCGCCGCATCGTCCAGCGTCACGTAGCGCATCTCGCTCTTCCCGGCGGCGATCGGCCGTACGAGGGTCGTCTTACCCGTCTGCCGGGCGCCGTTCACCAGGACGACCGGCATATCGCGAAGGGACCGGGCGACGATGCTCTCGAGGCGGCGGACGATCATGGCCGAGATTGACCCACTGACCGGTGGATCATCAACCACCACACCGTGTGTCGTTCCAGAACCGCGGGCTCGCTGGCCGAGCTACGGTGGCCTCCCACCTCTGCTCTCCAGCAACACAGCAAAGGGGCGGAGCTTCGTGACGATTGCTCTACCCTGTGCGTGACGTGAGATCGATCTTGGGGGTGAGCGGGATGAAGATCTCCCCGATCCGTCTCCGCGGCCGGCGTTCGGCCTGGGTCCTCGGTGCGCCTCTCCTGGCCGTCGGGATGCTCCTGCTGTTGCAGCTCGGGCTCGGGGTCCCGGCGCTCGCGGCAGGAGGCGACCTCGATCCCTCCTTCGGCGTCGACGGCCAGGTGACCAGCACGGCGTTCTCCTCCGACGGGGGCGGGAACCCGATCGCCTTCCAGGCCGACGGCAAGATCGTGGTGGCCGGCTACGTGTTCAACCCGGTAAGCGACCGGAGCCGTTTCGCCGTCGCGCGGTTCGACGCCGACGGCACACTCGACCCCACCTTCGGCGGTGACGGCACGGTCAGGACGGTCTTCCGCACCGGTAAGGGCTGCTACGACTCCGCGAAGTCCGTCGTCGTCCAGAGCGACCAGAAGATCGTGGCCGTCGGCGTTTCGTCCTGCAAGCGGTCGGCGCCGGTCGACGCCATGCCGGAAACCGACTCGTTGTTCGCCCTCGCCCGGTACAACGGCGACGGGACATTGGACACCACCTTCGGTGACAACGGCACGGTGATGACGAGCTTCGGCGACCCCGCGCACTGCAACGCGCAGGCCGCGGGGGCGGCACTCGAGCCCGACGGCAAGATCGTCGCGGCCGGCGTGGCGGCCTGCGCGAAGGGGTGGGACGACTCCCGCTTCGCCGTCGCCCGGTACGACACCGATGGGACGCTCGACACGAGCTTCAGCGACGACGGCATGGTCAGGACGAACTTCACCCCTCAGTACGACAAGCTCGCCGACGTCGCCGTTCAGCCCGACGGCAAGATCGTGGTCGCGGGCACCGCCGCCTACTGGATGGTCGAGCTCCCCGACGCGCTCGAGGAGCGCGCGGCGTTGGCACGCTACAACCTCGACGGCACGCTCGACAGCACCTTCGGCGGCGGGGACGGCAAGGTGACGACGTCCTTCCACAGCCGTCGGTGCGGCGGCTCGAACGAGTCCTACGGCCTGGCGATCCAGCCCGACGGCAAGATCGTCGAGGGCGGCAGCGCGGGCTGCGCCGCGAGCGTCGGCGGTCTGCCTCACCCGAGGTGGGCGCTCGCGCGGTACCGACCGAACGGGAGGCTCGACCCGACGTTCGGGGGCGACGGCCGGGTCGTGACGATCTTCCTCGCCGAGGAGGGGGCCGACTGGATGTACGCGGGCGTCGCGATCCAGCCGAACGGGAAGATCGTCGCGGCCGGCACGACCGGCCGCATGAACTTCCGGTTCACGCTCGCCCGGTACCGGGTGAACGGACGGCTGGACAAGACGTTCGGCGACGACGGGAGGGTGCGGACCGTCTTCGAGTGTTCGTGGCCTGGGGGCGCCAGCGGCCTGTGGGACGGCCTGGCGATCCAGGCGGACCGGAAGATCGTCGCGTCGGGCGGCGGCGGGTGCCTGTCGAGCTTCGTCATGGCTCGCTACCTGCCGTCCTGACACCGCCACCGATCCCAGTGGCGTGCGGACCGCAGCACGCTTGGCGACGATCAGCCGCGAGCGCGGGCTGTACGTCGCGCCGGGCACCCTTCGCTTGAGAGGAGGTCTCTCTCGCATGCGAGAGCGTGTCGGAATGTACCTAGGACGGTATCGGACCCCACCGCGCCGCCCCCCGGCCCAGGTTCGGGCCCACCGATTCACGTCGGCGGCCGCCCACAGGTCGCCCCGGCTGTAGGGATCGAACGGTCAGCCCCGCAGCCGACGGAATGCACGAACCACGGCGAACACGAGAACCACGATTAGGACGAGCCCGCCGACAACGACCCACTCAGGTCCGAAAGCCACAGGAAGTCCACCCTCCCGCGAGATTGCTCGGGCGAGCCTACATCGAGCGACAAGATGTTCGCGTGCGGGAACACCCGCCTGCGCAAGCCCCTAGTTCCTCGAATGCCTGGAGAAGGACATCTACGCGTAAGGAGCCCTATCGGCGGATTCAGAAGGTGGCGTCTGGAGAGGTCTCGCCGGGGTGCGTGAGCCTTTGGGGAATGTTCCTGGCGGCCTTGGAGGTCGTCGCCCGGCCCCGACGCGTCATCGCGCTTCCCGCAGCATCCCGACGAGCACCGCCCGTAGGAAGTGGTTGGCTTCGCCTTCCCCCAGTCACGCCGCAGCCGCAAGCTCGCGCAGGGTCGCGCCTCACACCGTGATGACGATCTTCCCTCGGGCGTGGCCTCCTTCAAGGTGCCGGATCGCCTCGGGGGCCTCACTCAGCGGGTAGGTCCGGTCGATGACCGGCGTGACCTTGCCGGCTTCGATGAGGTCCTTCACGACGTGCAGGTCCTGCTTGCTCCATCTCGTAAGGAACGGGTGCAGCCTCTGGCTCACGAACGGTGACAACACGCGCGCCTTGTTCGCGCGACCCAGGCCATCGATCCAGCGACCGGCCGATCCTCCGATGACTACGAGAGTCCCCTTGCGGGTGAGCGCGTGTCTGCAGTCGGACAACGAACGATCCCCGTTGTCGAGGATGAGATCGTAACGCTGCCCACTCTTGGTGAAGTCGTCCAGCGTGTAGTCGATGACCTGATCGGCGCCGATCGATCGGACCATGTCCACGTTCCTCGTGCTGCACACGCCGGTCACCTCAGCGCCGAACGACTTCGCGATCTGCACGGCGAACGTGCCCACGCCTCCCGACGCACCGTTGATCAAGACCTTCTGCCCCGGCCGTACGTTGCCCTTGTCGCGCAGAGCCTGCAGGGCCGACAACGCGGCCAAAGGTACGGCCGCCGCCTGCTCGAACGTCAGGTTGGCCGGTTTCAGCTCCAGCAAGTCATCCGAGACACATGCGTACTCGGCACAGCCACCCGTAGCGACCGCAGCGCGACGATCTGGTCGGTGGGCTGCCCGCGTCCGCCCGAATACCTCATCACCTGGGCGGAACCGCGTCACGTTCTTGCCGACCGCTTCAACCTGCCCCGCCATGTCGCTCCCCAGAACGGTGGCTTTCCTTGGTTTACGCAGCCCGAAGATCAAGCGCGCGATGTACGGCAGGCCGCGCATGAAGTGCCAGTCAGCGGGATTGACGGAAGCTGCGCGGACCCGTACCAGCACCTGATCGTCTCTGACCACCGGTTCGTCGATCTCCGTGAGTTCTAGGACATCAGGCGAGCCGTACGTGTCGTAGACGACCGCCTTCATCGGTTCCTCCTGATTCGTCGCCGGGTTTGGTGGGGGTCGAGCCCTTCCGCATATCTCGCCGGGGGAGCGTACACCCTCCGATACGACTGAACAGGACGAATCTCGTCTCCGGCCTCGCCATAAGCGTAGGGTCGAACGTCCCCCGGGCGTCAGGAACGCCCCGGTGAGCGAGCGATACCTCGCCCGGACACAGGTACGCGCTTCTCCCACCGAGGAGCCCGGGGCGTTACGGTTCCGCTGATCCCCTATGTCTCCTCAGCTGCCTGGTGGCACGCTGCTAGCCGGATCGACCCGAGCATCGGTCCGAACCTGGGCTTCGCTACGGAAGACCGTCCAGTTTTCCGCCGGCGCAAACTGACCAGTTTTCGACCGGCGTTGACAAAGCTGAGTGGTCCACGACCCCGATGGTGTGGTAGCCGGCAGGCCAGACCCCTGAGTGGCACGCACTCAACTTGGCCTGGGCCACCTCACGGCCTCACTGCCCTTTGAACGCAAGACGGTAGGGCTTCTCCAGACCGCCCCCCATCATGGGGAAGCGAAGAACTCGCTGGTCACGCCCACGATCGCAATAGACGCACCCCACACGGTCGTGTCCGAGATCCGCGATCTGCGACGGGCGGGGTGAGAGCGCGAGGAGCTTCGATGGCGCGCCCACAGGCCGACCGAGGCATCGGCCTCGGAACCTTGTAGGTCGTCGTTCTGTGGGATCGCCGCCGGGCGATTTCAGACGGTCTTGATCGCGCCCTTTATCTGCTCGACCGCCTGGGGAGTCAGCTCGAGCTCCGGATGAGCTGCCTTAGCGTGGATCTCGAGGTGCTGCATCAGCTCGTCCTCGGTCTCGACCGTGAAGCTTCCGGGACAGTCCATCCCCATGTCCGCACACGCCGCAGACTTGGCCATCGACTTCTCCTTCCTGCACACAACCTCCGTCACTGGATCGAGCTTCCGTCGGGGGCTGAGATATGTCAACTTCCGCGAGGTGGACGTTCGGCGAGGAAGTCGATCCGAAGGCCAACCCGCGGGTCATCGGGCGTCGAGTACCTGCCGCTCGAGGCGTCGGCCGGGCGGTGCGAGACTAGGCCTCCCGGCCCGCTGTCTCTTCGTTCTCATCGGCGCCCCTGGGCCGCGCGCGCGACCGACGGTGATCACGACCGTGCGTCAGGTTGGCCTCTCGCGAATCTCGGTTACGTCGCCCGTGCGTCTCGGCTGAGCCTCCCGATTGGAGCGAGGCGAAGCCAGATTCGGACACACGGTCCAAGCGGTTTCCTAAACGCCGTGTCCGACTGGGTCCGAAACGGCCCCATGCCCCGACCATGCTCCTGCGATCGGGATCGTGCATCCAGTGAAGTAGTCGGACCCGGTGGACAGCTTGGGCGCATCCAAGAAGCCCGCCGCCAACGGGAGCGTGTGCAACTCCGCGCAGAGCGGGAAAGACGGTCGATCTGAAGGACGGTTGAAAACGGTAGCGGGGCCGTCGGCGCGGCTAGGCAAGCAGCTCGGTCGCGTAGGGATAGGGTGCCAACACCTCGGCCCCGTCGGCGGTCACCAGGATCTCGTCGCCGAACTTGACACCGAGAGACCGACCCACCTCCCCGACGTAGATCTCGACGACGAGTGCCATGTTCTCCTGGATGACGCGGTCCCCGTTGGATTGCACGTCCTGTGGGTGACACACGCTGGGGCTCTCTTCCTCCAGCCCCACGCTGTGCATCATGAGCTCATAGCGCTGCGGCAGGAACCGCTCGGGGATCTTGGGGGCCGTCGCAGCGAGCTCCGCGCACGTGACACCCGGGCGCACGAGGGTGGTCATCTCCCTGACCCAGTCGTGCGCGACCCGATAGGTCTCACGCTGCTCGGGGCTCGGGGCCACATCGCCACAGACGAAGGCGCGGGAGACGCAGAAGAAGCATCCTTCGACGCCGACCGTGTCGGTATCGATGTAGACGAGGTCCCCCGCCTCGATCGCGCGCTCGGTCGCCTCGGCGCGCCATGGATTGGTGTTCGATCCCGAACAGACCGTGTTGGTCGCGAAGTATTCGGCTCCGCGTGCAAGCATCCCCGAGGCATACACGGCGAAGAGCTCACGCTCACTGATGCCGGGGGTTAGCGCGGCTTCGAACTCGCCCAGCGCCTCCACCACCAGTCGCCCGTTGAGCCGGAACAGCGAGACCTCCTGGGATGTCTTGATCTCGCGGGCTTCCTGCGTCGCCGGCGAGGAATCGACCAGCGTCAGCCCCTCGGCTTGCAGCGCCAGGAAGCCGGGCATCCCCAGGCGATCCACGCCGACGCGGTCGCCGCGGACCCCGAGTTCCCGCAGGGCAGCGACCGCTTCCTGTGCGAAGGCCCGCGCCTGGCCGGCGGCATCGTCGAAGAACTCCCACGCGTTCATCCGGCGGACGTCTGTGGCCCGTAACGCTGAGCGGTGGATCGAGTTCCCGTGTTCGAAGAGGATGGGGTCGCCCTCTGCGGGGACCACCGCGCATCGCGTGAACGTGCTCATGCTCCAGATCGGCATCGCCGTCGCACCCGTGGCATAGCGGGCGTTGGGTTCGCTGAACAGCAAGCAAGCCTCGAGCTCATGCGCACGCATCGCGTCCTGGAGCCGCGCGAGCCGCTCGGTGCGCAGCAGATCCAGGTCGATCGCGTCGAGACCGTCGGGCATCAGGGTCATCGGATGTCTTCCTCCTATGCGAGATCGGACCTACTGCAACTTACGTGGCGTCACCGTCTCCCAATGCCGTGTGGAGATCAGCTGGTCATCCTCGAACACGTCGAGGGTGAGGTCGAAGTAGTAGGTCGTGGAGTCGCTTCTGAGTTGGAGCCGCGCGCTCGTGCGGGCCGTCACCTCTGGCCACACGACCTCCGACTCGGTCGCGGACTCCACCCACGCGAAGCCGGGCGTCAACGCCTTGACCCCCGCTCGGACATCATCGGTTCTCCGCGCGCTCCACGGGTCTTCCACAGCGCTCATCGACTGCTGATGAACCACGACTCGCGTCTCCCTCGCGTAGATATCGTGCTCGATCTGCCAGGTCGGCTCCACACTCTCCGGATCCCCCGCCGACGGCGAGGCGTCGTCCTCCTCGATGGGGACGAAGCTGGGCCGCTCCGTGATGGGTGGTTCTCCGGCCACCTTCGGGAGGATAAGTCGGGTGCGACCCAGGACGACCGTTAGCTCCGAAGCTTCCGGTGGAGGCCAGGCGTTGGGCCAATCGGAACCCGCGATCGTCAGCCGGATCCGGTGACCGACCTCGAACACCCACGAAGTGGCATCCAACTCGATGGAGACTTCATACGTCTCGCCTGGAACCAGGGGCTCCGGCGTCGTGTGGGAATCGCGATGGGTCAGGTTGAGGATCCCGCGGCTCACCATCACCGAGGTGCCATCTTCCAGCACTTCGCACAGTTTCGCCGACACGAATGCGACGGGTTGGGAAGAGCGCAGCGTCACCGCCAGCACGGGATTCCCGAGGATCTCCAGTTCTTCCTCGACCGGCCAATCGTAGAGCAAGGAGTAGACCTCATCGGGTCGTTGATCGATCGGCAAGCCATAGGGAGGGGGATAGGATCCCCGGATATGCGCGGTGGCGCCAACGTCACCGCGCACCGGGAGAGTTGCCTCGAGTGGGCGACCGGCGCGGCCTGTGAGGTTCGCGGTCTCTAGGGGAAGTGCCAGCTCCCGGCCTCTCGCGAGCGGCCATTCGGACTCGAAGCGCCACTCGCCTCGAACCTCGCTGAGATCGGGTTCCGGTGGCGTCGATCGCTGGATGAAGAACGCCAGAGGCGGCTCCGTGTCCACCCCGTTCTCTACCCCGCGAAGCCACCGATCCCACCAGCGGATCATCTCGGGCACGAGGTCGATCCGCGGCCCCGGGATCGAGTCGTTCGGCCACATGTGGCACCACGGCCCCATGAGGAGGCGCTTCGGAACCCGGAGATGCTCGATCACCCTCAGGAGGGCGTTCCGGTACAGGTCGGCCCAGCCAGCGACGACCATCGTCGGCACGGTGATCAAGTGGTAGTCGGGGCGAAGCGACCCCTGTCTCCAGAACGGACCGTCGTTCTGCTCTTCGATCGACCCGAACCAGGGAACCAGTTCGTCGATCCGCTTCAGCCAGAGCCGACGCCAGTCTTCACCGGCAAGGGATGGAACGGGGGGGAGCGCGTTCATGGACACCATGGACAGCGGGTAGCCGAACTCGATCGCCTTACGGATCCCACCACCGAAGTGGATGTCATCGGTGTAGCGATCGTCGGTCGCATATATCGGGATGATCGCTTTCAGGGCCGGAGGCTGACGCATGGCGGTCTGGATCGTGTTGAACCCAGAGTAGGAAGTGCCGAACATCCCCACAGAGCCGGTACACCACTCCTGCCGAGACAGCCAATCGATGACTTCGCACAGGTCAACCGGTTCCTGCGGCGGGTACTCGGCTGTGGCGACCCCTTCGGAAGTTCCTGTGCCGCGCAGATCCAACCGGCAGACCGCATAGTCTCCCTCGTCGCGCAGCCGCCGGTAGTCTTCGGCCCACACCGAGAGGTCGTCTTTGCGATACGGATAGGCCTCGAGCAGCGCCGGCCAAGGGCCTTCGGACTCCGGTAGGTAGAGGGTTGCAGCGAGCTGTATCCCATCTGACATGTGGATGAAGACATTGGATCCGCGCATCCCACGTGACCTCCGGTCCCACTTCCGCAAAGGGCCCTATCGGGTCGATCCGGAGTAGACCTACTGACCGACCACCCTTGCCGTCGCCCTACAGGTAGCGCTCGACGATCCCCTTGATGAATGGATTGAGAACCTCATGCGTATGACCGTAGATCGAGCAGTGGCCCATCCCTTCGAACAGGTGGTACTCCGCGCCGGGGGTGAGGTCGACGACTTCCTTCCCGTCCTGGGGAGGAGCCTGCACGTCCTGGTCGAACGCGACCACGTGTAGCGGAACCCGGCAGTCGGGCAACCGGTCGGTCTGGTCGTAGAGCACGCACGGCTCCCACTGGGCGACCAGCGACTCCTCGTTGGACTCCGTTTCGTAGTAGGCCAGGTACCCCTCGCGGATCTTCGGCCACAGCTCGCGGTCGCCGAGCACCCGCGCCGGGTAGGACATCGCCGCGTAGTGGGCCACGGCCATCATCCCGTCCAAGCGTCCGCCGGCCTTGCGGTACTCGATCTCGGCCATCTGGTAGTCCCAGGTCCAGCCGCGGCTGACGGCGCCGGTCCCCATCGCGATCGCGCACCGGAGCAGCTCGGGGAAGTCGAGGGCGACCTGCTGCACGATGCCCGCGCCGAAGGAGAGGCCGACGAGGGCGACAGGAGGATCACAGACCCCCTCGATCAACTCGGCGGTGTCGCGCGCGAAGGCCTCCAAAGGCCAAGGCAACGGCACGTCGCAGTGGGTCGTGCCGATGCCGCGGTTGTCGAACGTCGTGTTGCGGAACCCGTCCTTGAAGTAGGGGATCTGGTAGGTGTCCCAGTCCTCGGCCAGTCCCCCGCCGCCCGAGACCCAGACGATGTCCGGTCCTTCGCCGACCTGCTCGTAGTGGATCGTCGCCTGTGAACCCTGAAGTGTCGGCACGGCGCCCTCCCGTCTCGGCCTGCCCCTATCGGCTGCTCCGCGTCCAATGGTAGTGCCCGAGGGCCGCGTCCTATCAAGGCGCCGCGTTGCCTCGCAAATAACGTACTCGAATCGCCAGACACGTGCAGTGGTCGGCGCCGGGCCTGGGCGCGCAGAGAAGCTCCTCACCACAGTTGGGCACCAGCAGCTTCTCCAGGGGAAGGCCGGCGCCCTCGGCCATGCCGGTGAGCTCCTCGACGAACTGCGGCAGGCACCGCTCCGCGTAGGGCAGAAGGGACAGCGCCTGTCGCTCTCCCTCCGCGTACGGGTGCCCAAGAACGTACAACTTCCGGCGGCGGGCGGGGGGCGGCTTCGCCGCCCCCCGCCCGCCTTGCTCACTGTTCCGTTACAGCCTGATCCGTGTCGCTCTTATTCACCTCCACGTTGCCAGCGCTGTCGGCGGTCAGATGATGCCGGCCTGGTGGGCGGCCAGTCCGACAAGGCTCTTGGTCACCGACAGGTAGTAGGACCAGTTGAAGGTGGACACCGTATCGCTGGGCGTGTGCCAGTTCGGGTTTTCGCCGGACCACTCGTCCTCGATGAGCAGGGTCGCACCTTTACCAGAGTTGTACTTCCAGAAGGCCCCGTGGTCGCTGTACTTCATGCTGTACGACATGATCTCGGGTTTCAGGTTCGCGATCGAGTAGGTCGTGATCACATCCTTCCACATGTTGGCGATCGGCAAGTCCAAGCCGAGCCCCGGGTTCTTCATGCGGGTGTGCATCTCCACGATGTACGGGGTCTTGCCCGACGAGTTGTACGCCAGCGCGTCGGCCGAGACCATGGCGACGATGTTCTCGCCAGCCTTGACGGCCTGGTCGGCGTAGTAGCCCGAGCCGTACATGTTGGATGTCCAGGGAGCGTTCTCCTCGGAGCCGAAGAAGACGAAGCGGATGGTTCGTTCGAACGTCTTGTCGGCGAACGACCTGGCCAGGTAGAGCGTGGCGGAGACACCCGACGCGTTGTCGTCCGCGCCGGGAGCTCTAGGCTCTCCCCACGGCTGGTCGTCGAGGTGCGCACCGATGACGACGATCTCGCTGGCTTTCGTCGTGCCGTTGATCTGACCGATGACGTTGCGACCGGGCTGAACGGTGCCCTTGCCTGGGTAGTTCTGATAGGCGACCGAGTCCAGTCCGTACGTCAGCAGGTGTTCGTACACGTACTGCTCGGCCATGTCGATCGGCGTGCCCGAGCTCGAGCCGCGCGTCAGGATGGTATACGGCGAGCCGCCGATGACCGCCGGCGTCTCGCCGCTGAGCTCGTTCACCACGGGGAGGAGCTCGGCCTGCGTCACGCCGTTGATCATCGTGGCGACGGTCGGGTTGTAGGTGACGGCGGCGTTCGCAGAAATGGCAGGAACGCAAATGGCTGCAGCGAGGAAGGCCATGAGCGCCGTCCGCCTCATGGCCGTACCTCCATGTGTCCGTCTCATACCCGTACCTCCATGTGTCCGTCTCATGCCCGCACCTCCTCCATCGCCGCCTCTCTATGGACCGCGACCCATCCGGAACCTCCTCTCGGTCGGCACTCCGTGGCGGCGGTGGTCATTATCCTTTTGCTGCAGCCCCCTCATGATCCTCCCGCTGCGGCTCCCACGGCCAAGCTAACTCCGGGGCACCACCCAGGTC